>Ga0209064_1000140_pt1 | contig 165920 bp, 125 predicted proteins | sample Inofromicrocosms_FD_187498 | JGI IMG/M metagenome (GOLD analysis project Ga0209064, IMG submission 187498) | Mouse cecum microbial communities from Vienna, Austria - Inoculum for glucosamine and mucus D2O microcosms (SPAdes) (version 2) | ecosystem: Host-associated > Mammals > Digestive system...
CTTATCCATATTCGGAGAGATTATTTAAGGTAAAGCACCTTTGTTTTACCCATACAAATTTACATACAATTTTTGAATAAATCAAAGAATTTCTAATTTACTTAAATTTTACATCCCTTTACTTAAACGCTTATTCCACAATCTATTGCATTATACTATAGATGCTATATAAATCTATATTTTACTAATATTTCATGTCCGCTATACTCCACCAACAGCAGATTTGGAAGCAATTCCAAGTCTGCTTTTTTGTTATGTAGAAATATTTAAGTATATTTGCCGAAAATCATTCTCAGACATGCCTACTCTTTTCATTCTTTTTGGCTTTCGTTTCTTCTTTTGGTCAAATGACCATGAGCCTATTCACGTGCATATTTCCAAAGGTGATTCCGAAGCAAAATACAACGTAAAGAACATTGAACTTGTTGAAAACTTTGGTTTCAAGAAGAATGAGTTAAGAATGATTGAATCTATTATAGAAGAGAATCAAGAGATTATCATTGAGCGTTGGAATGAATATTTTAATAAAGGGAGCAAAATATGAACCGTACACAAGTAACGAAGATATGGCTTACTGATACATCCATTTGGATAGAACTGACCGACGGACGCAAGGCCGAGGAGCGTTTCTCGGATTATGTACGCCTTTCCAAGGCGACGGATGAACAACGCAAGAATTACGTCATGTCGTATTTTGGCATCCATTGGCCCGACATAGACGAAGATTTATCTTTTGAGGGATTTTTCCTCAAATAATACAGAATTATTGATTTCTTCAAATTTGCAAACGTATGAAGTTGATTGAGATGAACATGGACAAAATTATAGCCTTGTGCAAAAAGTACAAGGTGGCCAAACTGTGGGTGTTCGGATCAATTCTCACCGACCGCTTCAATGATGAAAGCGATGTAGATTTTTCAGTCGTTTTCGATTCAGAGAAAATTCCTCTTCTTGACAGAGCTGATTATTTTTTCGACTTCATACATGAACTCAAAGCTGTTGTCAACAGAGAAATAGATATGGTTTGCGATGATGCGGTCAGAAACCCAATATTCCGTAAAGAACTCGACTCGATAAAGCATTTGATTTATGGATGAACGAATTATTGTCATTAACCATATCCCGGTGCTCAAACGAGAGGTAGATGCTCTGTTGCAAAACCGGATTTAAAAAATATATAAACGGGCGACGGTTCACGCTGATTGGGGGCGTGAACCGTCGCGGCGTTTATGGGGATGGGGTCAGGGTATGGAGGCGGTGAGGAGGGTGGCGTGGCCGAGGAGGCGGACCGAGGGGATGGAGGCAGGGATGAGGATGGTGCGGCCGGGCTCGAGGGCTGTCATACGACCGGAGGTCTCGGCTATGCAACGGCCTTCGACGCATACGGCTATCGTGAAGCTGTCGCCGGAGAAGACGAGGTCGGCAGAGGCGTCGATTTTGCGGCGTTCGACCCGGAAGTAGGGGCAATCGACTATTGTGGCGATACGCGCCGACTTGTCGTAGGCGGTACGGTAGTCGGGGAGGATGATATCGAAATCGATGGCGTCGATGGCGCGGTCGACATGCAGTTCGCGGCCACGGCCGTAGTCGAATACCCGATAGGTGATGTCGCTGGCCTGCTGAATCTCGACGAGGAGGTTTCCGGCTCCGATGGCGTGTACGCGCCCGGCGGGAAGGAAGTAGACGTCGGCCGGCTCGGGGTGGCTCGACGCCACGACTTCCATCAGTGTTTCGTCTTCGACGCTGCGGCGAAAATCGTCGCTCGTTATTTTTTCTTTAAGTCCGGCGTAAATCCGGGCCTCGGGTTCGGATTTCAGAACGTACCACATTTCGGTCTTGCCGTGGCATCCGTGGACGCGTTGGGCAAGGTCTTCGTCGGGATGGACCTGCACGGAGAGGTTCTGGCGCGCGTCGATTATTTTCACGAGCAGTGGCATTTCCATGCCGAAAAGCTCGACAGAGCGTTTGCCAAGAAGGCCTTCGCCGTATTTTTCTATGAGTTGGGCTATTGTGAGGCCATGGTCGGGACCGCCGACCACTACGGTGCGGTGGCCGGGAATGTCGGACAGTTCCCAGCTCTCGCCGATGGTGCCTTCGGGGAAATCGAGTCCTTTGAGGTGGAGGATGTCGGTGCCGCCCCATACTACGGATTTCAGCGATGGCCTAAGGCTGAATATGCGGCCGGGAAGGGGGCGGACAGAGTCATTGGTGCGCGGACGGGACGCGTCGGACATGTATGCCGGAGCCTTGGGCTCGCGGGATGAGTGGAACATTTTTAATGACTAATTATTAATGACGAATGACGAATGACGAATGACTAATTTTTCACATGCCGGAGGCATGTGTTCCTACCGGGCTAACGGAGGGTTGCTAATTTTGCCAGGTGTCGGTGCGGAAGGGGAGCAGGGGGAGGCCACGGAGACTGATGACGTTGCCTTCGGCCCAGTTTTTGAAACAGTAGCGCACCGATTTGATGTCGGTGACTTCCGGCGATGATACAATAATGCAGGGACGCGATGTGTTGTCGCCAGGGAAATTTATAGCCTCGGCGGGATGGAAAACACGGTCGGGACCTGCCACTTCGAAGCCTGTAAGTCCTTGCCAAGGGCCGACTCCTTCTTCGCCACCAAGGAGGTGGACTTTGGCCTTGTCGCCCATGAATTCCACGTTTTTGAGGCGCGGCGACTCGCATTGGAGGCCTCGTATGCCGTGGTCGCGCACGGCGGCCATCCAGGCCAGGCGACGTCCGATGGGTTCTTTGCGGGCAGGGTGGATTTGCAGGTATTGGCCCGGCTGCTGCAAGTCGATGCTCGTTACGATACCGCAATTAGGGGTCTTGTCCATCGCTTGCTGCTGAGCCTCGCGCAGGAGAGCGCCGGATGTGGCATAGAGTCCGTCGCCGTACTGGTAGGGAGGCAGCTGCACGGAATAGAATGGCATCGTGTCCGAGCCCCAAAGGCGGCGCCATTCGCTCACCATTGTTGAAAGGCGGTCGGCATATGTTTCATGGCGGCCAACATTGCTCTCGCCTTGGTTCCAGAGGAATCCGCGGGCTGTGTATCCGGCTATGGGCACGAGCATGGCGTTGTACATCACCATGGGGCGGTAGTAGTGCACTTCGGCGTTTTCGGCATCGGCAATATTGAAATCGGGGTAAGTCTCGAGTATCTCGCGCGGCAACCATCCCTCGACACGGCTGCCTCCGTAGGCGGCGCTGATTATGCCCACGGGCATGTCGATAAGATCGGAGAGGGTGCGGGCAAAGAAGTAACCCACCGCCGAGAAGCGCGGAGCGTTTTCGATGTTACATTCCTTCCATGCTCCGGCTACGCGGTCCTGAGGGGTGAGCGCACCCACAAGAGGCAAGGTGGCCATGCGCACACGGCCGGTATAGTTCTTGGCCTCGGCAATGGCTTGATTGGAGTTTTCTATGGGGCAGCCCCGGAAGCCGTCGAGTGGCATCTCCATATTGCTTTGCCCGGAGGCTATCCACACCTCGCCGACAAGCACATCGGCGAGAGTTATGTCGGAGCCGTCGCCCTTAATGATTACAGTGTGAGGCCGGAACGAACCGGCAGGCGTGGGCAACATGGCAGTCCATCGTCCGTCTTTGTCGGTATCGGCCACAACGGGGGCTTCCGACCAATCGCCTGAAACACTGATTTTTGCTCCGGGAGTGGCCCATCCCCATATTTTTGCGTCGGCTTGCTGCTGAAGCACCATCTTGTCGCCAATCTGGTCGGGGAGCGTTACGGCGGCAGAAGCCGACAGGGCGCAGAGAAAGGAGAATAAGAGTGTTATCTTTTTCATTGCCGAGGGGTTATTTTAGAGAGAGCACACGCGCCGTTTCGAGACACATGCGGCTGTTGTGATAGGGGCATTTCCAGAATCCGGCCTTGTCGTCGGCACGGTTCACCGATGTGTCGGCGCGGCGGCTCCAATACCATTCGCCGCCTTCGCGGTCGACGATATTGTCGGCAATATAACGCCAGGAGTGCCATGCCTTTTCCAGAGCCTCGTCGACGCCGTGGAATTTGTAGAGATAGACAAGTCCGATCACATCTTCGGCCTGCACCCACCAGTGGCGGTCGCAGTCGAGGCCGCGGGCTGTTTTTTCATAAATCATGGAGCCGTCGTCGCGCCGTCCTTCAAGAGCCGCGTTGGCAATGGCACGTGTGTGCGCCATGGTCTTTTCAAGAATCAGCGGGTCGCCGAGCACCTGGGCCGTTTCGAGCAGAAGCCATGAGGCCTCGATATCGTGGCCGAAAGAGATGTCGGCGTCGGTGCGCGACCAGTCCTCGTCGAAGAAAAGGCCGAGGTGGTGTGTTGCGCGGTCCTCCATCACGTCCATGAAAATGTGCATGAGCTGGATTATGTCGTCGCGAAGGCCTTCGTCGGGCCACACACGGTAAAGGTTGGTGTACGGCTCGATGATATGAAGGTGCGTGTTCATGGTCTTTGCGGCGTTCTCGTCCTTGTCGCTTAGACGCATGTCGGCCAGCGGAGTCCAGTCGCGCGCCAGAGCCTCGAAATAGCCGCCGCGCACAAGGTCGCGGCTGTGCATCTCAATCGAGCGGTAGAGGGCAATGGCAGTGTCGAGCGCGACGGGGTCGGATATGGCACGGGCATATTCGCTCATGCCGTAGATTACAAACCCTATGGCATAAAACTGCTTTTTAGTGTCGCAAGGCGAGCCGTCGGGGTTCACGCTCCAATACACGCCGCCGTATTCGGTGTCGATGAAATGGCTGAGAATATAATTGAAGGCTCGTTCGGCGGCGAGGCGGTATTCCTCGCGGCCGGTGGCGCGATAGGCTGCGGCAAAAGTCCACAGCAGGCGTCCGTTGAGGATGGCTCCTTTGGGGGCGTCGGCATCGAGACGGTCGGAACCGTCGCGGCGGCCATAGAACCCTCCACGAGGGTCCTGCATTTTATCAAGCCAGTAGGGAAGAATATTTTCGGTGAGGTTTTGCATCACCTCGCTCGACAATTTTTCGGCAATCATATTGGGTTATTCCGGTTGAAGGGTTGACTGCTCGCGTGCTTCCTCAGCATTGGCGGCGGCACGGCGCACGCCAAGGCGCGAGCATATTTCATTTACTTTTTCCGTAGTAAGGGGATAGAAACTTACCGTGAACACGGCCAGGGCCGCCACAACGGCAGGGATGAACGACATGAGCCACCAAAGGCAAGCGATGGCCGAGGCCGGCTGGGCCACACTCTCCACGGCCAGGCCTTCGGCTGCCGGGGTGATGTAGCCGCAGATATCGAGAAGCCACAGCACGGCCGCGCCGCCAATGGCACCGCCAAATTTCTGCGCCATCGACGACGACGAGAAGATAAGGCCAGTCGAGGCAGTGTTGTATTTGAGTTCGGCATAGTCGCTCACATCGGCATACATCGACCACACCAATGGCGACATGATGCCCGTGCATATACATATCACTACTTGAAGCACCATCATCATCCAATATCCGGCGGCAGAAAGCGGCACCATGAAGAAAATGACGCTAAGCACGATAAGAGCCACGTTCACGCCAATAAAAGTCGTTTTCTTGCCGAAGCGTCCGGCAATCGACACGGTAAGGGCCACGCCCACCATGTTGGCAATCTCCCCTACCCCGAGGAAAAGCCCGGAATAGAACAGGACATTGCCCCAGTGGCCGAAATCGAGCCTTGCATCGGCTCCAATCACGTCGGCGAAGAAGTAAGCGACCGAGGCTCCGCGCACGGTGTTGAACAGGTTGAAGCAGAGCGCCGCGCCGATAAGGAGCCACCAAGGGCGGTTTGACAGCAGCGAACGGAAATCCTTGCCTATCGATACGGTAGACACGGTGGCGACACGCTCGCGTGTCATGGCGAAGCAACAAAGGAACAGCACGAAGCATCCGGCAGCGATTACCGACATGCCGAGCTGCCAGCTTGTGGCAACCGACGCGCCGAAATTATGCTCGAAGAACCGGCATAGAGGCTCCCATGAGAAAAGAGCGATGAACGAGCCTCCGTAGGCAAAGAACATGCGGAACGACGAGAACACCGTTTTTTCCGTCGAGTCGGGAGTGATTACGCCGAGCATTGCGCCGTAGGGCACGTTGATGCCGGTATACACCGTCATCATCATCACATAAGTGACATATGCCCAGACAAGTTTGCCTCCGTAAGAGAAATCGGGCGTGGTGAACAGAAGAATTCCGCATATCGAGAATGGAGCCGCCACCCACAGCAGGTAGGGGCGATATTTGCCCCAGCGAGTGTGGGTGCGGTCGGCGCAGACGCCCATCATGGGGTCGGACACGGCATCCCATATGCGGGTCACCAGCACGAGAATACCGGCGTCGACAAGGCTCAGGCCGAAGATATTTGAATAGAAAATCGGCAGGTAATATGAAAATATTTTCCAGAACATCGACGAGGACATGTCGCCGAAGCCATAGCCGATTTTTTCTTTTAACAATGACATTTTCTATGGTATTGATCTTAGATTAAAAAGTAAATGCAATCACAGTGTAGGGACGCACGGCTCGTGCGTCCGCGTCAGAGCCTTTAAAATAAAGAATTGGCATCATCTCGCAACGGACGCACGAGCCGTGCGTCCCTACACTCAATACATTAATTCTTTGCCAATTCATGTCTTTTATGCTTAGGCTGCATAGGAATCCTACATCAGGGCTTCGTTGGCGTCGATGAGGCGGTTGATTGCCTTCACGCTCTCGCCGGTGGTGAGGCCGTCGGCCGGGGTGTTGAGGCAATAGTCGACAAGGCGGTCGACGGTGGACTCGGCCACATGGAGGCGGGTGTCAGACGAGGCATAGTAGATGAGCACACGGCCGTCTTCGTCGGCAATCCATCCGTTGGAGAAAAGCACGTTCATCACGTCGCCGATATATTCATCTCCGACAGGGGCCATGAAATATCCGCCGGGGGCGGCGATTTCTTTCCACGGCTCTTCGAGCGATGTCATGTAGAGGTAAAGCACATAGCGCAGGCCTGAGGCGCAGGCGCGCACTCCGTGGGCGAGGTGGAGCCAGCCTTTCGGGGTCTTGATGGGGTGCGGGCCCTCGCCGTTTTTCACTTCCTTGATTGTGTGATAGAAGCGTCGGTTGATAATGGTTTCTTCCTTCACCTCGGCATTTGTGATGTCGTCGACAAGCGCCCAACCGATGCCGCCGCCCGAACCGGTGTCGATGAATCCGTCTTGCGGACGGGTGTAAAGGGCATATTTTCCGTCGACAAACTCGGGATGCAGCACTACGTTGCGCTGCTGGCTCTTGCATTTGAGGTCGGGAAGACGCTCCCAGTTCACAAGGTCGTGTGTGCGGGCGATGCCGCAGGTGGCGGTAGCCGCGCTGAGGTCGCCGGGCTGCGAGTCGTCGTGACGCTCCACGCAGAAGAGGCCATATACCCATCCGTCTTCGTGACGGGTAAGTCGCATATCGTAGATATTCGTGCCGGGGATTGTATCCTCGGGCATGGTAATGGGCCTGGGCCAGAAGCGGAAATTGTCGATGCCGTTGGGGCTCTCGGCCACAGCGAAGAATGATTTGCGGTCGGCACCCTCGACGCGCACCACCATCACATATTTGCCGTTCCATTTTATTGCACCGGCATTGAGGGTGGCGTTAACGCCTATACGCTCCATAAAGTAAGGATTGGTGGCGGGGTTAAAGTCGTAGCGCCATTGGAGCGGAGCCATATCGGCGGTGACAACAGGATTTTTATAGCGGCGGTAGACGCCGTTGCCTTCGAGGGCGATATTCGGACGAGTTATAAGTTCTTCATGCCGGGCTTCGACAAGAGCCTTGCGTTGTTCGAAATTAAGCATTATTTCAAGATCTAAAATATAGGACAAGTATTAGTTATTTTCATTCAAATCGGAGCAGAACGCGATGCGCGGTTGAGCGTGGAAATCGCGGAAATCCTGCTCGCCGGGGTGGCCGGGATAAGGCACATAGAAATGGCCGGGTTTTGTGGGGCTGTTGCGCCAAACGGTGACGAAAGCCACGGGCCAGCGTTCCAAAGCCGGAAGGAGCGACTGCATGTACCAGTTGTCGACTTTAAGACCTTCGCAACCGGTTTCCGACAGGGCGGCGATTTTGCCGTGTTCGCGTGCGGCACGCACGGCGGAGCCGAGCGTGGCATCAATCCAACGGTCGAATTCCTCCTCGTTGCCGAAATGATATACATCGGCGCCCATCACGTCGACATATTCATCGCCGGGGTAGCGGCTCATATAGTCGTCGTAAGTGTCGACATTGCTTTTGTCGGGAGAATATACCCACACCACATTGTCGAGGCCGCGGTCGTCGAAGGCCTTGCGCGTGATTTCCCAAAGTTTCACATATTCCTCGGGTGTGCCGGAATTGATGCCCCACCAGAACCAAGTGCCGGTGTGCTCATGCCAGGGACGGAACATCACGGGTATGCGGCGTCCGTCGGCATCGCGCAGGCTCGCGACAAAATCGGCGGCACGTCCGGCCCATGCGGCAAGAGTGTCGACCATGGCAGAGTCGGCCATGATGCGTGTGAGTGTCGCTCCGGTGGATACATCCCACGAATTGCCCCCCGTGAGGGGATTCAGAGGATGCCATGATATAGAGTTGATGCCTCCGCGAGCGTGATGCTTCGCTATCTCGGCGCGCATGAAATCGAACGGCACGCCGTCGAGCTGTCGGGCGGAGTCGACTTCGACAAGCCCGAGGTCCCAGTTGATAATGGCGGGATAGTCGCCCGTTACAGCTTTTACGTCGGAGGAGTCAGCGGCATATTCCCAGGAAATACCGTAGGCCGTGTCGTCGTGATGGCCGAAAGCGGTGAGGCCGCTGTCGGCGAGCGCATGAAGGCGCGTCAAGAGCATTTCGGCCGGCGCAGGCTCCTCGGCCGGAGTATTTTCAGTATTGTTTTTTTGCGAGCATCCCGCGGTGGAGGCGGTGATTGCAAGCGCGACAAGAATCAGAGATATTTTTTTCATGGCATGTGATTTTCAATATGTTACGTTTACTATGTTTTCCGAGCCGGACGGGCACACCGGCACTTTTTTGCCGGGCAGCGGCTCCCCGTTCAAGGAAAGGGAGTATGTCCCTGCGGGCACGGCATGGATTATATATGTGGCTCCGCGGAAACGGCGACGGACGGTGAAAGCGCCCACGCCGGCGGGCAGTTTGGGGTCGATGACAAGGCCGTCGTAATCGGGGCGGATGCCGAGGATATATTGTGATATGGCGAGCCAATTCCATGCGGCGGTGCCGGTGAGCCATGAGTTTTTGCCTTCGCCGGGACGCGCGGCATCCTTTCCGGCCGTCATTTGGCAGTAGACATACGGCTCAACTTTGTGAAGCCTCTGGTCGCCGCGCTCGATAAATGCGGGCGCGATTTTAGTGTAATAATCCCATGCGCGGTCACGGCTGCCATAGAGAGACTCGGCAATCATAATCCAGGGATTGTTGTGGGTGAAAATGCCGGCGTTTTCCTTGTAGCCTTGGGGATATGTGGATATTTCGCCGTAGTCAACGATGTATTTTGTGAATGCCGGCTGGTTCAGCACCAGGCCGTGGGGGCTGTCGAGATGTTTTTTCACCGACAGCAGGCTTTTTTCCACCAGCCCCTTGTCGGCGCCTATTCCGGCCATGCCACACCAGCCCTGGCTTTCGATGAAAATCTTGCCTTCGTCGTTGAGATGCGAGCCGACAGGGCGGCCGAAGAAATCGTAGGCGCGCACGAACCACTCGCCGTCCCAGCCGTGGCGTTCGACGGCAAGACGCATTTTCGCGGCCTCATCGAGGGCAAATGCGGCTTCTTCATCCTTTCCGGCGAGCCGGCATATGCGGGCATATTCGTCGGCGAGCATCACAAACTGCCCGGCTATCATAAGGCTTTCGGCTTGTGAGCCTTCCGAGCGATTTTCGGTGGTCTGGAACGATTCGTTGGGGTCGTTCGAGAAGCAGTTGAGGTTGAGACAGTCGTTCCAGTCGGCACGACCGATAAGGGGCAGTCCGTGAGGGCCGAGATGCGATGCGACGAAGCGCACCGAGGCCGTGAGATGGTCGATGAGGGGGACCTCCGAGCCTTCCTTGTTGTCGAAAGGCACCGGCTCGGACAATATGGAAAAATCGCCTGTTTCTTTAAGATATACGCTTACGGCGAAGACGAGCCACATGGGGTCGTCGTTGAAGCCGGAACCGATGTCGTTGTTGCCGCGTTTCGACAGCGGCTGATATTGGTGATAGCAACTGCCGTCGGCCATCTGGGTGGCGGCAATGTCGAGTATTCGCGTGCGGGCACGTGCCGGAATCTGGTGAACGAAGCCGGCAAGGTCCTGGCAAGAGTCGCGGAAACCCATTCCCCGGCCTATTCCGCTCTCGAAGAACGAGGCTGAGCGAGAGAAGCAGAATGTGATCATGCACTGATACTGATTCCAGACATTGACCATGCGTTCGAGTTCCTTCGACTCGCTTTCAACCGTGTAATTGGCCAAGATGCTGTCCCAATAGCCGCGGAGGGCGGCGAAGGCGGCATCGACCTTTTCCGCAGAGTCGAAGCGTGAAATGAGCGCACGGGCGGGTCGCTTGTTCACCACGCCCGGTGCTTCCCATTTCTCATCGTTCACAATTTCTATATAACCTAAGACAAATTCATATCGTTTAGTCTCGCCCGGAGCAAGGTCGAGCGAGATGTGGTGGGAGGCCACGGGGCTCCATCCGTGCGCCACGGAATTGCGGCTGCGCCCTTCGGCGGGCACCTGCGCCTGACCGAAGCTGTTGTAGAGGCCGACGAAAGCCTCACGGTCGGTGTCGAACCCGTCGACGGGAGCGTTAACCGAGAAAAATGCGTAATGGTCGCGGCGTTCGCGGAACTCGGTTTTGTGATATATCACCGGGCCGTCGACCTCAACCTCGCCGGTTGAAAAATTCCGTTGGAAATTTTCCATGTCGGTCGACGCGTTCCAAAGGCACCATTCCACAAAAGAGAAAAGAGAAATATGCTTTGCCGAGCCGGAAAGGTTTGTAAGCCGCAGGCTCATCACCTCGGCCGGAGCATCGAGCGGAACAAAAAACAGCACCTCGGCGCGCAGGCCGTCCTTTTCGCCTACGACGCGTGTGTATCCACGGCCGTGGCGGCACTCGTAGCGGTCGAGCGGGGTCTTGCAGGGCTTCCATCCGGGATTCCACGGGGCGGCGTCGCCATCTTTGATGTAGAAATACCGGCCTCCGTCGTCCATGGGCACGCCATTGTAGCGATAGCGGGTAAGACGGCGAAACTTGGCATCGCGGAAGAAAGAGTATCCTCCCGCCGTGTTGGAAATGAGCGAGAAGAAATCTTCCGACCCGAGATAGTTGATCCAGGGCCACGGGGTGGCCGGATCGGTGATGACATATTCCTTGGCGTTGTCGTCGAAATGTCCGAAGTGCATGATAATGACAGGTTAGTTTTTCATCGCAAATTTAGCCATAAATACGATGCAAAGATGTGTCTAAATTAGCAATTAATGATACTTTATTGACAAAATCGCCGGCACTCATCGAAAAGAGCGCCGGCGACGTTGCAAAAACAATCTTTATACTATTTTACTATTTCTATTTGAGCGACGGCATTTGCTCGCGGTTGATTACAAACGGGCTTTGCATCACCTCGCGGATAAGGGCCTTGGTATTGCCGAAGCCATCCATATCGGGATTTTCCAAAGTGGCGGGGTTGGAATACCAGAGCATGAACCATGCCCAGTTGGCCCCTTGGGCGATGCAGTCGGCGGGCATTTGCAGACGTCCGGTTTCGGAAAGGGCCACCATGCGCTTGCCTTCGGTCATGGCCAGGGCTGCGGCATAGGCTGCGGGCTGCGCGTCGTTGGTGTTTTCGTACATGTCGACGCCCACTATGTCGACATATTCGTTGCCGGGATATCCGCCGGCCATTTGAGCCTCATAGCCTTCGGCATATTGCGCGGTCCACACCCATATAAGGTTGTTGAGTCCGTGGTGGTTGACGAGGCGGTCGTACATCAGCTTCCAGAGGTCTTTGGTTGCTTCTTCGCCGTGGCGTCCCCACCAGAACCAAGGATTGTTGTACTGATACGAACCGGCGGCTTCGTGGAGCGGGCGCCAGATTACAGGCACGCCTGCATCCTGCAATTTTTTAAGCACGGCAGCCACACGGTCGATGTCGGCCATGATGAATTCATGCTGCCATGTACCATCTTTGAGAGCTTCGCGGATATCGAACTCGGAGGGGTTGTCGCCGCCGGGCACGTTGAAGCCGTAGCGGTCGAGGTCGCCGGCGCGGTAAGCAGCCTCATCGGTGGGTGCGGCCCAATGCCACATATAACCTACAAGGCCGTTGTTTTTCCATTGGCCGACACCGAGCGACACATCGCTGTAATCGATCCAGTCGGCGTTGATGTGGATAAAATCGTAGCAAGTCATCGCGGGATAGGCGTAAGATGCGCCGTAGATCCAGTTGGCAAAATCGTTGTTTAGGTTTACGTTTGCCATGGCGCCCGAGAGGATGCGTTTTCCGCTCTGCTCAATAAGGAAGTTGAATACATTTTGCGCCTGGGCGGTAGCGTTGGCGTTGGAAAGCGAGGGGATGTAGTCGGCGGCAGAGGGGTCGGCAACGGCAAATTGCAGAGAATAGGCCTCGGCATACGAATTGCCTTTGTTGCCTATCACCGCTCCGGCAGGCACGTCGAGGGTGTAGGCCTTTCCGGGTTCGAGAGCCACATACACTATAAGGGTTTTCTCCCATATGGAGGCATAGGCAGCGGAGCCGTTGAGGGTGATGTGCACGGCGGAGTTGAGCGAGATGAGGCCGTCGTAGGCTATTGAAATTTCTGTGACATCGGCGCTTATCACCGCGCCGGATTCTACCGACGCGCCCACGGCCTTGACGGCGCCGGTCGGTGTTTCGGGCACCTCGGGGAAGATAAGGTCGTCATCGTCGTCGCAGGCGGTGAAACCCATCGAGAGAGCAAGCACTGCGGCGGCTGCGATATATTTATATTGTTTCATTGTCGTAAAGTATCTGTAATTGAAAGAATCAATGTATTCATTGTGTAGGGACGCACGGCTCGTGCGTCCGCATCAAAAATCTTTTCGCATCGGACGCACGAGCCGTGCGTCCCTACACTCAATACATTAATTTATAACTATCATTTTTTTCGTTATTTGATGGCTACGGCAGTGATGGTTACGTGCTGTCCGGAAAGAATCATGCCGGAGGATTTGAGCGCGGCCACATCGTCGGCCGAGAGGGGCATCTCATACGAGCCTGAGTCGTCGAGGCCGATGCAGGCCCATTCGTTGGCGGCGTTGGCAGCCGAGAGAGGAGTCCAGTTGCCGTCCATGGGCTTGACCTGCGCATCGCCTGTGCCGGGCACTGAATATGTTAACACCAGCGAGTTGCCGTCGGCAAGGCTTTCGAAGGCCGATGCGGGAATCTGCTCGAAAGAGCCCCATGAGCCGTCGAGGGCGAGGTTGCCCGACCATATGGTGGCGCCGGGAGTGTCCTGGCCTCCGCCTTCACCTTCCCACTCTACTGCGGTGAGGGTGATGTAGCAGCCCTTGAATACCCAGCCTGCGCCTTGAAGCATCTGATAGTCGGCTTCGGTGACACGCACTTGCAGAGTGGATGCGCCGGCTTCGAGTTCGTAGATTTTTGATGTGGCACCTTCAAATTGTGTATCCCAGTCGGAGCGGTACACTGTGGCAATCTGCCAGTAGGTGCTGGAAGCATCCTCGTCGAAGTGGAGAGTGAGTGTGCCGGGGCCTTTTATTTCCTTGCTGAAAGTATCCCACACGTCGTCGTTGCACTCGGAGGCAATCTGGAGATAATTCGACCATCCGCCAAAGTCGATGTTGCCGGTCCATATCACATTGCCCATCTTGCGGGTTGAGATTGACTCGGTGTCGACAGCGATGTTGCTGTTCTGCACGAGGGTGAGCTTGCCGTCGACGATGCCTTCGGGAGCTTTGACGTCGATTTGAGTGCCGTCGTCGCTCACGGTCCATGAGCCGTATGCCACGCTTGCGCCGCCGGGGAAACGTATTTCCTTCACGCGGTCGAGCAGCGAGCCTGTGATGGTGAGCATCTTGCCGGCCACGATGTCTTTTGCCGGAGAAATCGACGAATATGTTATTTCGGGAAGAGTGACATCGAACAGGGATATAACCGCACCGTTGAGAAGCGTGGCGGATACTGCGCCTGATTTGGTGTCGAGAGGCACTTCAACGGCCACTTCCGAGCCGTCGGCATTGACGGTGAAATAGGCTTCGGCCTGGCCGGGGAAGGATATTTTCTCGATTTGGTCGAGGCCTGTGCCGGTGACGGTCACATTGTCGCCAAAATCAACGGCTGTGGCAGAAACTGCGGTTACAGCGGGAGCCGACACTTCAAGGGGTGTTTCCCAGGTGAGCGCCCAGTCGCCTCCGTTGGAGAAGGTGATTTCGCCCGAGGCAGCCTCGGCGGGGACACGGAATGTGAGTTCGTTGCGTGTCTGGGTGGTGAAGCCTGAATTCGACAGCTCATAGTCGTTGCCGAAGGTAATGGAGGCTATGTTGTAGAGGTATTCACCCGTTACGGTGACGACATCACCGATTTTTACGGTGGTGGGCGCCACGGATGTCACCTCGGGCTCCTCGTTGAACGAGATGATGGAGCGGGAAGTGATTTCCTCGCCGCCGGCCATGACCAGACGAATCTGGCCGGACACGGCTTCCTGGGGCACGGTCACGACAATCTTGTCGTCGGCCTTTGATACGAATGATGTGACGTGCACGTCGACGGGGAACACCACCTCGCGCACATCGCCGAGGCCATAGCCAAGGATGGTGATTTCACCGCCACGGTCGGCCGGCGACGGGCCGAAGGAGTGGAGCCGGCTGGTGTGGAAGGGCAGGTCGTCGTCATCGTCGGAGCAGGAGCTTACCGAGAGCATAGCGCCGAACGCCACGAAAGCCGCCAGCATTGTCTTGAAAATATATTTGGATTTCATGATTGGTAAAGCGTGGAGGGGTTAGTTGATGTTGACGATACGGAGGTTGTCGATGCGGACGTCGAAGTCGAAGGCCTGTGTGCCGGGAGCGAACGCGCCGAACACCATAAAGCCGATGTTGTAGAATTCTTCGATATTGCCGATCACGCGGTTGTCGACCTCGCCAGTCTTGTCATATTTGAAATCGGTGAGAGGAATTGTCACGGTGGTCCATCCGCCGGTGGTGAAGGGAGTGTCGCCTCCGAGGCTCGACCAAGGCATCCAGTGGGCCTGTGCCTCGTCGCCGTCGACATTGGTGGTCTCGTCGTCTTTGAAGAACCAGATGAGCATGGGCAGGTTGGCCCAGGACACTATGTTGGTCTCGAAGCGGAGGCCAAGTTGCGAGAGGTCGCCGCGTGCTATGGGCTTGCCGGAAGCGGCGTTCCAGTAGCACCACATAAGGGCGTTGTTCCAGCTCCATTCGCCGGCTGCGGTCTGGCTGAAATGGAGATACTGTCCGGAGACGCCTCCTTCGGTACCGTAGCCGCCTTGTCCCCACGGGTTCATGTAACCGTCGGGCTCGAAGTCGCAGATAAGGCCGTCGGTTTCAAGGAATTTGAAGGGCACGGTGGTGGTGCCGTTTTCAGATGTAACCTTGATGAAGCCTTCGGTTGTAGCCTCGGCGGGCACGGTCACGGTAAGAGTTTCCTTGGTGTAGGAATCGGGCTCTACGACAATACCGCCGGGGAAGGTGACGGTGACGGGGATGTCGCCGGTGGAGAGGAAGTAGTCGCCCACCATCACGAGGGCATCGCCGGGCGAGGCATACTGGCAGGAGATTGAGGTGATAAGCGGCGAGGGCACTTTCACCGAGAAGGGATATATGGTCTCGCGGCCTTTCGAGGTGACGAAACGCACTTGATTGGTCACTTCCTGAGGCAAGGATGTGGGCACGTCGACGATAATCGAGTTCGACGTTACCATAGTGGGGTTGAGTTTTGCTTTCTGGTCGTTGAACCACACTTGCTGCACGGCTCCGAGGTCGCGGCCGATGAAGGCTATGCGCGAGCCAAGCGATGCTGACACAATCATGGAGTCGGCCGCCGCCGGGTCGCACACACGGCAATATTCAATCTGCGGGGTGGCGTCCTTGTCGGCCTCGGCATCGGTCTGGTCGCACGACGAGAGCGATGCGGCCAAAGCCACGCCTATGGTGAGGATGCTGAAATATTTTTTCATGGAATATTATTTTTCGGTGTTGGACGTATAGAAGGGCACAATGTCGCCGAGGAGGGCGGGCGCGCTTGTTGTGGCAGAAGCAGGCAAGGGAATCACAAACGAGGATGCAGTGAGCACGATGGGGTCGTACATGCCGCCGTCGTCGACAGAAGCGGCAATCTTGTAGGTGCTTTCAAGGTTGGCGTAAGCCTCTTCGTTCATGCTCCAGTCCTTGAACACGTACATGCAGGAGCGGTTGTAGCCGGAGCCATAGCCGGAATTGAGGAATTCGAGGGCGGTGGCGTCGCCTTCGCGGTAGCGCAGGCGCAGGATGTCGAACCAGTTGATTGACTCGAAGGCAAACTCGCGGCGGCGTTCTTTCAGAAGGTCGGTGTATGTAAGCGATGTGAAGCCTGCGAGGCCGGCACGGGCGCGGACGCTGTTGATTTTGTCGAGGGCGTTGGCATCGGTCGTTGAGTTGGCAGTGCCCATTATGGCTTCGGCATAAATCAGGTACATGTCGGCCAGACGCACGAGATATACGTTGTTGGATCCGTCCTGATTGTTGGATGTGGTGCCGTTGCCGTCGGCATCGCGGCCAAGAATATATTTCTTTATGTGAGAGTTCATCTCATTGCGCGATTCAAGCACGCTGCCGTCCTCGTAGCTTTGGATGTAGTAGGTGTATCCTCCGGCGGCGGTGTTGAGATTGGGATAGAAGTCGCCGTTGGCCATATATGTCCATTTGCGACGCTGGTCGAGCTGGTCGTACATGCTTTGCAGCGAGATAGTGGGGCCTTTGCCCGAACCCCAGCAGCCGTCGGCAATCACCGACGAGCGTCCCCATGCGATGGTCTTGGGGTTGCCGGTGCCATATCCGAGGGTTCCGCACTGTATTGCGAGAAGCGATTCGGGGCCGTTGTTGGTGGTGGCGTCGAAAAGCGTTGCGAAAGGAATGTCCTTTACGTTGTCGCGTGAGTCAATCACGGCGAGAGCGTCGGCGGCTGCGCGGCGGTAAAGGTCGGCGCGGTCGTAGCCATAGTCGGAGTGAGAGGCCATGGTGAGAAGGATGCGGGCGCGGATGGCGCGTGCTGTGGCCACTGTGGCGCGGAAGGCGTCGGCATCAGTCTCGGGCAGGGTGTTCACGGCGAAGTCGGCATCCTCGAGGGCGAAGCGGTAGATGTCGGCCTGAGGGTTGCGCGGAGTGTTGAAGTTGTTGTTGGTGATATTGTCGGAGTTGTGCGTGATGATGGGAGCGTCGTGCCAACATTCGGCGATATACCAGTAGCAGTATGCACGTATGGCGCGGGCTTCGGCGATAGCGCGGTCGACATCTTCCTGAGGCACGCCGGAAACATATCCGGGCATATCCTCGATTATGGAGTTGCACTGCGATATCACGTTGTAGAGGCCGTTCCAGCCTTCCTTGATATATTGGTTCACGTCGGTGTATGTTCCGAAATACCATTGGCCTTCGGCGGCATAGGTGTAGTACATGTCGCCCACGAGTTCGTCGAGTTTCCAGTGGAAATTCATCATGAAGTCGCGCCATATTGTTGCGGAATATATCACTTTTGTGTTGTCGCGTATGGCCTCGGCGGAAGTATAGTAGTTGTCTTGCACGAACTTGTCCTCAGGTGTCACCGTCAGGAAGTCGTCGCAGGATGCGAGGGCGAGCCCGGCAAGGGCGGCGGCAATATATTTGTTGAATGATTTCATTGTCGTATGTCTGATTGAAAGAGGTTAGAAAGAGAGATTGAGACCGAGGGTGTAGGTGCGGGGTGTGGGATAGCGTCCGCGGTCGATGTTCTGCAAGAGCGAGCTTTGGTTGTACGCGCCGATTTCGGGGTCATAGCCGCTGTAAGATGTGAAGGTGTGCACATTCTGCACGTTCACATATATGCTTGCTGCGGAAAGGAATGCTTTCTTGCACCAGCGCTGGGGCACGTTGTAGCGCAGCGAGATGTTCTGGATGCGGAGGTAGGTGGCGTCTTCGAGCCAGCGGTCGCTCATGCGGTTGTTGCCGTTGCCGTCGAGATTGGAGAAACGGGGGATTCCGTTGCCGTTGCTCACCACCTGCACATTGTCGGGGTCGGTGGAGCTGCCGGCGGGGTCGATCAGTCCGAGTTTGACGCCTGAGAGCACGCTCACGTCCTGGTTGTCCCAGATTGAGTTCTGAGCCTCGGTGCGGTAGCGCACCCAGTTGAGGATTTTGCCGCCGAACTGGCCGGTGAGGCCGATGGAGAGTTCCCAGTCCTTGAACTGCACGGTGTTGATCCAGCCGTAGGTCAGGTCGGGGTTGGGGTCGCCGATCACCACCTGGTCGTTGGAGTCGATTACGCCGTCGCCGTTCTGGTCCTTGAATTTGAGGTCGCCGGGCCATGCGCCGGAAGTGCGGTCGATATTGTTGGAATAGGGTTCGGCACTGCCTGTCTGTGTGGCGTGGGCGCGGATTTCGTCGGCGTTTTGGAATATGCCTTCTGTCTCATAGCCGTAGAACACGCCCATGGGCTGGCCTACCTTGAACATCGACACGGTCTGGAATTCCGAGTACCAGTCGACTTTGCCGTAGATTACCTGGTCGTTGTTGTTGAGGGCAACGATTTTGTTGCGGTTGAACGACATGGTGAGGTTCGAGGTCCAGTTCCAGTCCTTGCTCACGATGGGGCGGCCTACGATGGAGACGTCGAAACCGCGGTTGCGGGTCTTGCCGATGTTGGCATAAGGGGTCTGGATGGCGTTGCCGTCGTTTGTCACGCCGATATGGCCGGGAGCATATACTTGCAGGAGGAGGTCTTTTGTTTCCTTGTTGTAGACTTCAAATGTGAATTCGAGTCGGTTCTGGAAGGCAGCGAAGTCGATACCGGCGTTGTACTGTACGGATGATTCCCATTTGAGTTTGGAGTTGGCAAGGTTCATGGGGAAATAGCCGGTGCCGAAAGGCGTGTTCACATTCTGCATTGCGGCTGCGTAGCGGTAGGTGTCGATGTTGGAGTTACCTACCTCGCCATAACCGATGCGGAGTTTGAGGTTGTTGAGCCATGCTGCGTTCTCGAACCAATTTTCCTGGTTGATACGCCAGCCGAGAGCCACGGAGGGGAAATAGCCCCATTTGTTCTCAGGGCCGAACTTTGAGGAGCCGTCGGCACGAAGAGTGGCGGTGAGAAGGTATTTGTTGTCGAAGCCATAGTTGACACGGCCGAATACCGAAGCTGTGGAGGCGGCGTCTTTCCAGCCGGTGTTGCTTACGAACTCGCCGTCGCCGGTCATCACGTGAATATCGTCGGAGGTGAAGTTTTTCTTGATGAACGAGGTGCCTCTCCACGACGATTTCGATGCCTCGAAACCGGCCATTACTGTCAGGTCGTGGCGGCCGCCGAAGTTGTTGTGGTAGGTGAGGTAGTCTTTCTGCATCCAGAAGAAAGAGTGGTCCTCACGATGGTACATTTGGTTGATGTCGTTTTTGTTGAGGCCAAAGTCGTAGCGGGGAGAGTAAGCGTTGTTTTCATTTTGTCCGGCGTCGAACGCATATTCGGCGCGGAAAGTGAAGTTTTTGAGGAAGTCTACCGACATGTAGAAGTTACCCATCATGCGCTGGCGCAGGAGTGTGTTGTTCTTTTCAAGCGCGAGAGCCACGGGGTTCCAGCTCGACGAGCCGTTTACGGTGGTGGGGCCGGCCCAGTTGCCGTCGAAGTCGCGCACGGGCACCTGCGGCTGCATGGTTATGGCCTGCATGATTACACCGTCGGAACCGTCGTTGAGCGTGATTTTCTCGTTGGTGCGGGTATAGGCGAGCGAGCCTCCGAGTTTGAGGAATGATGTGAGCTGGTGGTCGAGGTTGAAACGAGTGTTGAAGCGGTTGAAGTCGGAGCCGACGATCGTACCGTCCTGGTCCATCCAGCCGGCACTCATGGCGTAGGTGGTCTTGTCGTTGCCGCCGGTGAGGCTCACTTGGTGGCTCTGCATGAAGGCGGTGCGGAACACCTCATCCTGCCAGTCGGTGCCGAGGCCGAGGATCGAGGGGTCGGCAAAGGTCTTGTCGTAGTTGCCGTCGCCGATTATGCCGTCGTCGTAAAGTTTTGTCTGATACACTGCGTATTCGCGCAGGTTCATCATGTCGAGTTTCTTGGGAGCGGTCTGCCATGCCACATATCCGTCGTAGGTCACGCTGGAATGTCCGGCCGAGCCGCGGCGGGTGGTAACGAGCACAACGCCGTTGGCGCCGGCGGCACCGTAGATGGCGCAGGCCGAGGCGTCTTTAAGCACGTCGATGCTCACGATATCGCTCGGGGCAATGGCAGCGAGGGGGTTCACGGTGTTCTGGCCGTTGGTGCCGCCTGCCCATTCGAAACCGCCGATGGTGCTGTTGGCTGTGCTCATGGGCACGCCGTCGATTACATAGAGGGGTTCGTTGGAGCTTGTGAGCGACGATGCGCCGCGGATGCGGATCGAGGTGGCGCCGCCGGGAGCGCCGGAGTTCTGCGTCACCTGCACGCCGGCAATCTTGCCTTGCAGCATCTGGTCGGCATTGGTCACGATTGTCTTGCGCATGGCGTCCTCGCCGATTGACGCAACCGAGCCGGTGATGTCTGATTTTTTCTGTGTGCCGTAGCCCACTACCACCACTTCGTCGAGAGCCGTGGAGTTGGCGCTCATAGTCACATTAATTACAGAACGGCCGTCGACCTTGATTTTTTGTTCGTTCATGCCGATGTATGAAAATACGAGCACGGCCTTGCCCGAAGATACCTTGATGGTGTAATTTCCGTCGAAGTCGGTGACGACGCCCGAGGCCGCACCTTCTTCTTTTACCGACACGCCGATCAGCGGCTCGTCGGTGTCGTCAATCACGGTCCCCTTGACTGTAAGCTGCGCCGATGCCGCCAGCGAATTGAATAACGCCACGGCAGCGAGAAGCAACGTCACGAGACATTTACGCTTGATTGTCCTCATAAAATTGAAATGTAGGTTTTAGATTGGTATTTAATATTATTTTTTCACAGGGTAAGGATAGTTTTCACATGGTATGGTGTGCGGACTTCTTATAACATTGCAAAATTAGTGCGTGTTTTTTAGATAAAATTTGTCTTTATTATCAAATTATAATACTTTTTTAACATCCTTTTTGTTTTCGTGAGATAATGACGTTGTGTGTTTGTGAATCACGGCTATTGTAGTGGAGTCGGAGGCGAACACGCTGTTGAGACCCTGCTGCTCCTGGGCCGGGTCGCCGGTATAGTCGTCGCCGCGGAGCCATGTCTCATGCGCCGGCTCCGCCTCGCCTCCCCAGCCCCAGAAATTGCATCCTGCAAGCACGCTGTCGGCGGCCACCATGTCGAACACCTCGCCGTAGAACCGGTCGCGTCCCGATGTGGGCGTGCCTTTGGCGAATACAAAGCCGTCGCGCGGATAGCCGAATTCCTCGAGTACCATGGGCTTGCGTTGCCGGGCCATCACGGCAGAGTGCCGTCCGATATATTCGCGGGCCTTCACTGCCGCGCTGTCGACAGCCTCGGCAAGATTGCCTTCGTTGACCCAGCCCCAGTTGTAAGGCCACAGGTGAAGCGTGCCGTAGTCGATATTGTCTGATTCATGCATCCGCGCCCACAGGTCGAGGTCGGCCTCGCAGCCGTGAGAGCCTTCGCTGCCCACCGACACAAGATGGTTGGGGTCGATGCTCTTTATAAGCGACGCCGTGGACTCGAGCCAGAGGGCAAACGGCTCTTTGCCGCCGTCGCTGAACGCGCGCGGCTCGTTGGCTATCTGCCACGACATGATGGCCGGGGATTCTGAGTATTTTTTGCCGGTCAAGGAGTTGCTGCGGCCCACGATATGGCGCACATGGTCGGCATACATGGCCTTGGCCGAATCGTTGGTAACGAATTGCGACACATATTCCATATATTTGGGCCAGCCGTCGACACTCGGCACGGGAGCTTCCCCGGCGCCGGCCCATTGCAGGTACTCGCCGTAGCCTCCGCTCCATTCCCAGGCGTTGCCAAGGTAGAGCACGGCTTTCATCCGGCGTTTTTCAAGCTCGCAGAGCAGATAGTCGAGCCCGGCAAGGAGGGTATCGTTGTAAACGCCGGGGGCCGGCTGCAACACCGGCTCGATATGCGACGGAAGTCCGCTACGGCCCTCCGCTCCCACAAGGATACGCAGATTGCGCAAGCCGAGGGAATCGAGCATGTCGAGCTCTCGACCAAGGCGCGCGCGGTCGCCCCCCTGCCCTTCCGACGCGAGTATGGTGCCGTACCAGAAGTTGGCGCCCACATATTTATAAGGCTCGCCGTCGAGCATGAAACGGCCATCTTCTACGGTGACGAAACCGTCGGATGTCATGTCCTCTGTATTTTTCGACGGGGTACACGCACAAAACGCACCGAGCGCCGCCGCCGCTATCAATGTTTTTTTCATATTTTCTTATTTTTTGTCGAGTAATGATTTCATAAAAGCATCGCGTCGGGGATTCCAGTCGGAATAGTCGACGGTGTGGCCGCAAAGAGGGTATATCACCAGTTGACGCGGCACGCGAAGGAGAGCATACGAGCCCATGTTTGTGTGAGGCGGGCAGGTTGGGTCTTGCAGGCCGATTCCCATGAGCACGGGGCATTTTATACGGCGCGCATGGTTTTTCATGTCGAAATACGACAGGTTGCCGTACATTTGTCCCGGTGTCATGTTTTCCTCAGCGGCTTTTGCGAGCACCGGCGCGGCGGGCCAGTCCACGATTTTGAAATAATCGGGAAAATCGCTCAGAAACGGTATGTATGGCATGATGCCACGTAGACGGTCGCCGCAGAGCGAGGCCGCGGCAAGCGTAAGCGCCCCGCCCTGGCTGCCTCCTTCGGCAAATATGGCCGAGGCGTCGGCCTGCGGCAGCTGGCAGGCGAAATCCACGGCGCGCACGGCATCCATAAACGCGCCGCGATAATAGTATTTTTCGGGGTCTTCAAGGTGATACCGCACCCAGTCGCCGTAGACGTTGCGGTGTTCGCTGAGATACTGACCTCGCACCGATGTCTGTATCTCTATTATATCGTCGCGCGAGTCGGCGTCGAAATCCCAAGGCTTGGCTCCGTAGCCGTTGTAATAAATTAGCACGGGATATTTGCCATCGGCACGCGGGACGGCCGCGATGGCGTCGATCACGGCACCGTCGGTGCTCTGCATCGTCACGGCGTAGACGGCGCGCTTCTTTCCGCTGCGGTCTTTTAGCTCTTTCATCGTATAATTGCCGGGCACGGCGGCAAGCTCGTCAAGGGCGCGTTCCCAAAACCGGTCGAAATCGGGCCGGGCGTCGGGCAGCGACACCACATGTTCCGGCTCATAGCCTATGTTGAACCGGCTTATCACGTTGCCGTCGTCGGCTACTGTGCATTTATAAAATCCGGGGCCCGGCAGGCCAAATTTGAATTCCACGCTTTTTTCTTCGCCGGGAAGGAGCGCGACATTATATGTCATCTCTGAAATCAGCATCCCCGGGTCGCGGTCAGATACCACGCGCAAGGTCACGGCCGAATTGTTTGCCGCACCGGTGGTGTCGGCCACCGTCACCATCACCGAAGGCTGCTCCGGAGCCGACCACCAAAGGCCATGCCCGGCGTCAGGACTTGCGTTGAGATTGCGTCCGCTCATCGACAGCACGCCCAAGGCACACGCCAATATTATATAATGTTTTCTCATTATTATATTATAATTTTTATTATATTATAATTTTTGTCTTCCGATAATTCGAGCGGAATTCCGACGGCGAGCATCCGCGTTTTTTCTTGAATATGCGGTTGAAGTTGGATATATTGTTGAATCCGCAGTCGTAGCATATCTCGGCAATGGTCATGGTGGTGTCGGCAAGCATACGTGCGGCCTTGCCAAGACGCACATCTATTATATAGTCGCTGAGGGTGCGGCCTGTGCGCTGATGGAAGAAGCGGCTGAACGCCGTGGGCGTCATCTTCACCACATCGGCCAGCTCTTGCAGGGTGACGTTGCGCTGATAATTGGCGTTTACATAGTCCTCGGCGGCTTTGATACGCCGGCTGTCGGCGGCCGTCTCGGCCTTGGCAAACGCACCGGTCGACAATTGGCAGTAATCGTCGCACACCGAAAGCTCATAAAATATCTCCAAAAGGCGCATCACCCGGTAAAAACCCGACTCGGTGGCAAGAAGGTCCTGCAACTTGGAATACACATTGAGAATGGATTTCATGCCGAACCGAAGCCCGCGCGTACTCTTCTCAAACATCACCGCCAGGCTTTTCATCTGGTTTTTCTCCATCATCGACTTGCAAAAGAGGTCGGCCGAAAACTGGATAGTGACCTCACGGATATTGCCGCCCTCACACTCGCCCTGCTCCCATGTATGGGCCAGGCCGGGACCGACAAGCACAAGGTCGTAACGGTCGACAACCTCAATATTGTCGCCCACGATGCGCTTCACACCGGCACAGTTCTCGACAAAATTCAATTCATAGTCGTCGTGGACGTGCAGGGGATAGTCAAATTTGTCTTTATGCCTGTCGATGAGATAAAAGCAGTCGCAATCCGACAGCGGAGTTTTTTCAGTAAGGATTTTAGTCATGGCAAGATTTAGGTAGACAAGGGCAATATAATGCAATGTTTGCCGGATGTTGTTTTTATATCGCAAATATAAAACCCTTTTTCTTCCCTGCAAAACTTTGTTTTACAATATTTTCACAAATGATAAAATAGTGGAGGTTTTTGCTAAAATTTGCAAAGTGAGCACTACCATTTATCACTACCTTTGCAAAACCAATCAAACCCCTTGCCATGAAATATCCTGCAACCCTGCTATTCATGTTTTGCGCGGCCTCTCTCAGCGCCGAAACGCTCCATGTTGCCACTCCGGCATCGTCGCTCGTGCTCGATGCCACTCCCGGCCAAAAACTGTCATTGGTCCACTACGGCACCCCGGTCTCGGATGCCGACATCGCCGGACTCGGCTCCGGACTCGACACATATCCGGCCTACGGCATAAATCCCGAACGCGAGGCAGCCCTGTCGATAACACACGCCGACGGCTCCATGTCGACCGACCTCGTGGTGAAATCAACGGCTAAATCCACCGATGCCGACGGCGCCGAAATTCTCACTGTCACTCTCGCCGACACGTTCTATCCCGTCGAAGTCGACGTAAATTACCGCACATATCCCGGCGAGAACATCATCGAGACATGGTCGGAAATACGCAATAACGAAAAAGGAGCCATCACTCTAAGCCGCTTCATGTCGGCCTCCCTGCCCGTGCGCATGGGCGACGTATGGCTGTCGAGCCTTTACGGCAGCTGGGCCAACGAAGCCAAGGTGGAGGAGCGTCCGCTGACACACGGCGTAACCATGATAAAGAACAAGGACGGCGTGCGCAACTCGCACACGGCCCACGCCGAGGTGATGCTCTCGCTCGACGGAAAGCCGCGCGAGAACACAGGCCGCGTCATCGGAGCCGCCCTCGAATACCCCGGCAACTATAAGATAATGATCGACACCGACGATTCCGACTACCACCGCCTTTTCGCCGGCATCAACGAGGAAAACTCGGCATACACCCTCAAAAAAGGCGAATCTTTCGCCACTCCCCCCTTGGCCCTCACCTACTCCAACGAAGGCCTCTCGGGCGCAAGCCGCAATTTCCACCGCTGGGGACGCAAACATCGCCTCCACGCAGGCGATACCCCGCGCAAAATCCTCCTCAACTCTTGGGAAGGCGTATATTTCGACATCGACGAGCCCACGATGGACGGCATGATGGCCGACATCGCCTCTATGGGCGGCGAACTGTTCGTGATGGACGACGGATGGTTCGGCGTGAAATATCCCCGCGCCACCGACAACGCCGCACTCGGCGACTGGACCGTAGACACACGCAAACTGCCCAACGGAATCAACGGCCTGCTCGACGCCGCCGAACGCCACGGCGTGAAATTCGGAATCTGGATCGAGCCGGAAATGACCAACACCGTGAGCGAGCTCTACGACAAACACCCCGAATACGTAATCAAAGCTCCCAACCGCAAGCCCACCACCGGACGCGGCGGCACACAGCTCGTCCTCGACATGGCCAACCCCAAGGTTCAGGACCTCGTATTCGAAGTGGTCGACACCCTCATGCGCAAATACCCGCGCATCGACTATATTAAATGGGACGCCAACGCACCGATCATGGACCACGGCTCGCAATACCTCACAGCCGACCGCCAAAGCCACCTCTACATCGACTTCCACCGCGGCCTCATCAAGACCCTCGACCGCATCCGCGAAGCCCACCCCGACGTAACAATCCAGGCCTGCGCCAGCGGCGGCGGACGCGCCAACTGGGGCATCCTTCCGTGGTTCGACGAATTCTGGACTTCCGACAATAACGACGCCCTCCAGCGCATCTACATGCAGTGGGGCACATCCTACTTCTTTCCCGCCATAGCCATGGCCTCGCACATCTCCGCGGCGCCCAACCACCAGACTTTCCGCAGCATCCCCGTGAAATTCCGCGCCGACGTGGCCATGAGCGGACGCCTCGGCCTCGAGCTCCAGCCCAAGAACATGACCGAAGAGGAACGCGACATCTGCCGCCGCGCCATCGCCGACTATAAAAAAGTGCGCCACATCGTGCAATTCGGCGACATCTACCGCCTCCTCTCGCCCTACGACGGCAAAGGCGCCGCCTCGCTCATGTACATCACCCCCGAAAAAGACGACGCCGTGTTCTTCTGGTGGAAAACCGAGACATTCATGAACCAGCAGCTGCCCCGCATCCCCATGGCCGGCCTCGACCCCGACGCCACCTACATCGTCACCGAACTTAACCGCATCGACAACGAGCCCCTCCCCTTCGAAGGCAAAGCCTTCTCCGGACGCTTCCTCATGGACCGCGGCCTCGACATGCCCCTCACCCACAAAGTCGACTATCACAAAAACACCGACTACTCCTCCCGCGTCCTCCGCCTCACCCGCCAATAACGCACCCCACAAAAAGCAAGGCCACGAAGTCATTCCTTCGTGGCCTTGCTTTTTATGGGGCGGGGCTGCCTATTCTTCAATCACAAATTCGGCATCTGTCTGCACTATTTCAGCTACGTTTACCGACGGGAGGACAAAGAACGAATACGGGGTATCCTCAGTTTTGCAGTACAATACTCCTCGCATCGTTCCCACTGTTTGTGAAATAAAATACTCGATAAGATTCTTAGGCACAATCAGTTTTTTGCCTGTTATCATAGCCTGCCAATCATCGGGATGTATCTCAAATTCGCAAAAAAGCGACAAGATGAGAAGTTTTTGATTTTGCTCATCCAAAAGGGTAAGAGTAGGCGTTATGCCAATCCGGTGCATCCCCATTGAATAATTGACATTAAAACCCCATTCAATACCGATGGAACTTTGTTCTCCTTTTGGTTCGCTAACTATGGCGAACTGTTTCGTGGTGATTTTCACCATATTAAATCTTACCATATCACGCTACTCTATTATGTGGTGGATTAATTGAGAGCCAATCGTTGGTCGATACAACCGTTGTCGCAGGAGTAAACGCAAAAACATTTTTTGAATACTTTGCCTTCTCCATTCGCTTTATTTTGAAATTATCTCTTGCAACATACTCGCTTATTGGAGTAAAATTAAATTCAGGAACAACGCCAAACGCAAGAGCAAGTTCCACAAGTTTTGAAATTCGGTGATCGAAATCACCGTTCAACAATTGAGACACATAGCCCTTGGTAACACCAAGGTATTGCGCCAGCTGTGTCCTGTTCATTTCATGCTCCTCCATAAACCGCATTGCGCAGTTATAGATGGCTATTTGCAGAGAGGTAATCCAATATTCCTTAGTCTGCAATAATTCATTTCTGTCCATAAATTAATTCTATGGTTGTTGATATATCTTCGATAAATTATCCTTGATATATTTCAAGTCTTTATCTTGGTCTTTTTTCATGCCTCCCCTTACAATATAGAATGTTTTGTCGTGCTTTATTACATATACCCGCAAGTATTTTGATTTAAATTCGTATAAATCCGGTCTTTGACCTTTGCCTAAGGTGAGGTGCCTAAACATTTTAGGCGGCAATGGCGGATTATCCTGATATAGAGTCATTATGGTATAAATTCTCGCCAAGTCTCCTTTCATATTTTTGTCTTTTTCTATCTCTTTTTCAAATTTGTCAAACTGGCATTTGCCATTGATATAAACCTTATAAAAAATATAGCCATTGTTATTTTTTATAGGTTCAAACTCGATGATACTACATTCTTCTTGCGTTACAACCATTTTAGAAGAGAGAAAGTTTAGTTATTACTAAATTTTTACGCAAAAATACGACTGTTTTTTTAAATAGCAACAATATTCTTCTCTAATTTGACTTTTTTAACATTTTAAACTCTTTCTTTTGCAGAAGTATACACAAAAAAACGCGAGACAAAATCTCGCGTTTTTTGGTGACATGCCGTCTATTTCTTGCGGAGGACGATGGCGGTGCGGGAGGGGAGGTAGAGTTTGAGCCACTCGACGCCGGCGGGTGCGTAGAGAGGGTCGTGGATGGTGAGGTGCTCGGTGGTCACGTCGATATTGTCGTAGCCGCCGAAGTCGGGATTGTCCGACGACAGCACTGTCTCGTATGAGCCGCCGGGGGCAAGGATACCGTAGCCGTCGAACGATTTGGCCGGGTTGAAGTTGAACACAAACACGTAGTCGCCGCGCATGAACGCAAGCACTTGGTCGTCGTCTTTCTTCCAGAGGTCGCGCACGGGCAGAGCCTGGAAGTTGTAGATGTCGGAAACAAGCTCGATCATGGCGTTGTCCCACGCTTGCAGGAATTTATATTTAAGTTCCTCGCTGTCGACGAGGCTCCATTGGCGGCGGGCATATTTGTAACCCCAGCCGTTGCCTTCGCGGGGGAAGTCGATCCACTCGGGGTGGCCGAACTCGTTGCCCATGAAGTTGAGGTAGCCGCCGTTGATGGTGGCGAGCGTGACAAGGCGTATCAGCTTGTGAAGGGCGATGCCGCGGGCCACGGTCATGTCGTTGTCGTCCTTCATCATGTGCCAGTACATTTTCTCGTCGATAAGGCGGAATATCACCGTCTTGTCGCCCACAAGAGCCTGGTCGTGCGATTCGACGTAAGAAATTGTTTTCTCGTCGGCGCGGCGGTTGGTGAGTTCCCAGAATATCGAGGTGGGATGCCAGTCTTCGTCTTTCTTCTCTTTAAGAGTCTTGATCCAGTAGTCGGGGATACCCATAGCCATGCGGTAGTCGAAGCCTATGCCTCCGTCGGCCACGGGCAGGGCCAGTCCGGGCATGCCCGACATTTCTTCGGCTATGGTTATGGCGTGACGGTTGACCTGATGGATGAGCTTGTTGGCCAGGGTGAGGTATGTGATGGCGTTGGTATCCTGCGCTCCGTTGTAATAGTCGCCGTAGCCGCCGAAAGCCTGGCCAAGGCCGTGGTTGTAATAGAGCATCGAGGTGACGCCGTCGAAGCGGAAACCGTCGAAATGGAATTCCGCGAGCCAGTATTTGCAATTTGACAGCAGGAAGTGGAGCACTTCATTCTTGCCGTAGTCGAAGCACAGCGAGTCCCATGCCGGGTGCTCGCGGCGTCCGTCGCCATAGAAGTAAAGGTCGTAAGAGCCGTCGAGACGTCCGAGGCCTTCCACTTCGTTTTTCACGGCGTGGGAGTGCACTATATCCATTATCACGGCTATGCCCATGCCGTGGGCCTCGTCGATGAGGGCTTTAAGCTCGTCGGGGGTGCCGAAACGGCTCGACGCGGCAAAGAACGACGACACGTGGTAGCCGAACGACCCGTAGTAGGGGTGCTCCTGGATGGCCATGATTTGTATGGCATTGTAGCCGTCGGCCGCGATGCGCGGCAGCACATTGGTGCGGAATTCATCGTATGTGCCCACGCCCTCGCGCTCCTGAGCCATGCCGATATGACATTCGTAGATAAGCAGGGGCTTGGTGTCGGGACGGAACGAGCGGTGGCGCCATTTGTAGGGCTGCTCGGGCGCCCACACCTGGGCCGAAAAAATGTGAGTGTTCTCGTCCTGCACCACACGCCGGGCATAGGCCGGGATACGCTCGCCCTCGCCGCCGGGCCAGTGCACGAGCATCTTGTAGAGTTGTCCGTGAGCAAGGTCGGCAGGACGCAGTTTCAGCTCCCACACTCCGCCGTCGAGGCGTTTGAAGGCATATTTTTTCAGTTCTTTCCACCCGGAGAAGTCGCCGATGAGGCTTATCGCCGTAGCGTTCGGCGCCCATTCGCGCACAACCCAGCCGCCGGTGGGCAGGCGGTGCAGTCCGAAATATTCGTGAGCGTTGGCAAATTCAGAGAGAGAGCCGCTTGCGCTTGTAAGCTCGGCTTCTTTGGCTATGGCGTCTTGATGGCGCCCGGTGATGGCCTCGGCGTAAGGTTCGAGCCAAGGGTCATTCTTTATTATGGGTAATACTTTCGCCCGGGGCTTGCGCGCAGCCTTGGACGCTTTCTTTGTAGGGTCGGTTTCTTGTTTTTTCATCGTTCGACGAAATTATGGTTAACTTTGCAAATATATAAAAAAAATCCGACCTGCAAAGAAAACAGATTGCTGATTTTTTGCTCTTTACAACGAATTTATTTAAATTTGCACCATAATCCGACCTGTTATGCTTAAACACTTTCGTAGATTTCTCGCTATTTTGTCTATAATAGCCGTTACCTTGCTTTTCGTCGACTTCACCGGCACTGCGGCAAGCCTCTGGGGGTGGATGGCTAAGATTCAGTTCATGCCCGCTCTGCTTGCCGTCAATGCGGCGGTGATTGTCGCCCTTATCGCGGCGACACTGATTTTCGGGCGGCTTTATTGCTCAGTGATATGCCCGCTCGGCATCTACCAGGACGCCATAAAATGGCTGCGCGACAAGTTCGGGCCGAAAAAGACCCGTCGCTTCCGCTTCAAATACGTTCCGGCCCACACGTGCCGCCATATCATCCTGCTCGTGTTTGTCGTGCTGCTTGTGCTGGGATTCACGCATCTGCTCTTTGCCGCCATAGCCGGCCTTATCGAACCGTACAGCGCGTATGCCCGCATCGCATCGCAAATCTTCGCTCCCGGCGTCGACGGCGTGAACAATGCCCTGGCCGCCTGGTCGGAATCTATGGACGACAATTACTGGTTCTACCGTGTCACCGTCGCCGTATCGGTGCCCGTGCTCATTGTAGCCATTGCCACGTTGGCGCTCGTCACCGTCATGGCCTGGCGCGGAGGACGCGACTACTGCAACACGATATGCCCCGTGGGCACAATCCTCGGCTACCTCTCGCGCTTTTCGGTGCTCCGCCCCGTAATCGACACAAGCAAATGCGTCAACTGCACCAAGTGCGCCCGCCGCTGCAAGGCCAAGTGCATCGACGCCCGCGCCCATCAAATCGACTACTCGCGCTGCGTGGTATGCTTCGACTGCATCAACGAATGTGCCGAAGGCGCCATTTCCTACACCCGGCGCCGCCCCGCGCAAAAGCACACCCTGCCATCCTCCGCTCCCGACCGCGGACGCCGCGGATTCGTGGCCGGCACGGGATTCGTGCTTGGAGCACTCGCCATCGACGCCGTGGCCAAGACCACCGACGGCGGATTCACCCCCCTCAAACAAAAACAGACACCACGCCGCGACACACCCGTTGTCCCCGCCGGAGCCGTGAGCCTCGCCCACCTCGGCGCCCACTGCACCGCCTGTCAGCTCTGTATCCAAAACTGCCCCTCGGGCATAATACGCCCTTCCACGCGCCTCGACCGGCTGATGCAGCCCGAGCTCGACTTCACCCTCGGCTACTGCGACCCGCTGTGCACCACCTGCTCCGACTTGTGCCCCGTAGGTGCCTTCCACCCCGTCGCCGTCGATGAGAAATCTTCCATAAAGATAGGGCAGGCCGTGGTCGACCTCAAAACATGCCTCTCGGCCTCCGAAGGCGAAAAATGCGGCAAATGCGCCACCGTGTGCCCCGCCTCAGCCATAAAGATGGAACCCGTGGCCGAAGGCTCCGACCGCCTTATGCCGATAGTGCTCGAAGACGTGTGCATAGGCTGCGGTGCCTGCGAAAACCACTGCCCCGTAGGCTCTGTCGCCTCAATGCGCTCCTCAACGGCCGCCATCCACGTCGAAGGCCTCGAAACACATCGGCTAATATAGGCTTACTTTCTCACTTATCCCTTATACTTTATACCTGCTTTAAATGGATCGACGAGATTTCCTAAAATATATGGGCCTGGGAGCTGTGGCCGGAGCGGCCACGGCTTGCGGCGTATCGACGAAAGACGACAGCGCCGCCTCCGCGGCCGGAACCGGCGAGATGACCTACCGCACCAATCCCAACACATCCGACCGCGTATCCATACTCGGATACGGCTGCATGCGCCTGCCGACAAAAAAAGAGATGGCCGACGGTGAGCAGACCGACGTCCTCGACCAGGAGGCCATAAACCGCTCGGTCGACTACGCCATGGAACACGGCGTGAACTATTACGACACATCCCCGGCCTACTGCCGAGGCAAGTCGGAAGAAGCCATGGGCATTGCCCTGAGCCGGCATCCGCGCGAGTCATATCTCATAGCCACGAAGCTCTCCAACTTCTCGCCTGAGACTTGGCCACGCGAACGCTCCATCGAGATGTTTGAGAACTCCCTGAAATATCTCCGCACCGACTATGTCGACTATCTCCTGCTCCACGCAATCGGGGGAGGCGGCATGGCCACTTTTGCCGACAGATACGAGAAAAACGGCATCCTCCAATGGCTCATCGAGCAAAAAGAGGCCGGACGCATCCGCAACCTCGGCTTTTCCTACCACGGCGACGTGGAGGTGTTCGACCAAATGCTCGCCCGACACGACCGCGGCGAGGTGCACTGGGACTTCGTTCAGATTCAGATGAACTATATCGACTGGCTCAACGCCGAGAAATCGGGCGCCATAAACGCCGACTATCTCTACGGCGAACTCCGCAAGCGCGACATCCCCGTCGTAATCATGGAGCCGCTCCTTGGCGGACGCCTCGCAAAGGTGTCCGACCCGATAGTCACAAAGATGAAACAACGCCGCCCCGACGACAGCGTGGCCTCCTGGGCTTTCCGATTCGCCGGAACACCCGACGGCGTCCTCACCGTGCTCTCCGGCATGACTTACATGGAGCACCTTGTCGACAACGTGCGCACCTACTCCCCGCTCGAACCTCTCTCCGACAACGAGCAGCAATTCCTCCAGCGCACCGCCCTCGAAATTCTCGCCAACGACGTCGTGCCCTGCACCGACTGCAAATACTGCATGCCATGTCCCTATGGCGTCGACATCCCCGGCACCTTCGCACATTATAATAAATGTATCAATGCCGACCGTGTGCCCCGCTCCGGCTCCGACCCCAACTACGCCGCCGCCCGACGCGCATTCCTCATCGGCTACGACCGTTCTGTGCCCCGCCTTCGCCAGGCCGAGCACTGCATAGCATGCGGACGATGCCTGTCGCACTGCCCCCAGGGCATCGACATCCCGGCTCGCCTCGCCGACATCGCCTCTTACACTTCCCAACTCCGCCTTAACCACCCCAAACCATGATCACTACCTTTGCCGAAGGCCTTCTCTGGGCTCTTATTGCCATAGCCGCCACAGGAATCATCGTATCCATCGCGCTCATCGCCGCGCTGCGCAAAGCCGAACTGCACACAGCCGAACTCGCCTCGCGCCTCGCCCGCGCCGAGGCTCGGCTCGCCGAGATGGACGCCGCCGACTCGTCGCTGATGCACAAATCGGCCGACACCGACGCTATGGTCGAAAAAATATGCAACTCGCTCACCGTGCAGGCCGCGCGCATCGACCGGCTCGAACGTTCGGGCGAAAATGTAGGCGAGAACGTCGACGAAATCCGCCTCGTCGTCAACGACCTGATGGAAAACGCCCCCTCTCCCCAACTCCCCGACTCCCCAACTTCCAAACTCCCAAACTCCCCCACCCTCGACGCCTACAACGAAGCCGTGCATGCCTTCACGACCCTCGCCGACAGCATAGCCTCGATGAAAAAGACCGCCAAGCCCGCCATCCCGGTCCTTTTCGCATCTCTCGCCGACTACGAAAACGGCATCGCCCCCGCCCGCACAGCCATACTCGGCCTCGACCTCTCCGACGACAACAAGGCCCTGATGCTCAACCTCGCGTCAGAAATTGAAAAATTCCACGCCCACCGCCGGCCCGTCATCGACGCATGGCTCGCCGCCACACCCGCCCAAGGCATCGCCGCCTACGCCGAAGCCGTGCGCATGCCCCTGCACCGCACCTTCGACGCCGACCTCGACGAACACATCTTCCAAGACCCCTTCGACGGCTGCACCGTGGAATACGTCCACGAAATAGGCTACCACTTCCCCGGCAACACCCTCCACCCCTTCCGCAAAAAATCCAAAGTCTCTTAGGAACACGAGCCTCCGGCTTGTGACAAATCGATATAATTCGACCTAAATCGACTTAAATCGAAATATCTCGAAATAAATCGATTTCCCTCGAAATAAATCGCCCCCTAAAAAACCAAAAAAATCAAAATGCTTTTCTATCGCATATACCAGATTCTCGTAATGGTGCCCGTAATGCTCGTCGTCACCACCTTGGCCGCTATCGTCACAATAATAGGAAGCGCGCTCGGCGGCGCACGCTGGTGGGGCTACTACCCGCAAATCATATGGGCACGCCTATTCTGCTGGCTCAACTTCGTCACCGTATCCGTCACCGGACACGAGAACATTCGCAAAAACACATCCTACGTCTTCGTCGCCAACCACCAGGGAGCCTTCGACATATTCTCCATCTACGGATGGCTCGGCCACAACTTCCGCTGGATGATGAAAAAATCCCTCGAGAAAATCCCCCTTGTCGGCTTCTCATGCCGCATATCCGGCCAAGTCTACGTCGACAACTCCTCCCCCTCCGCCATACGCGCCACCATGGCCGACGCCGAGCGGCAGCTCGACAAAGGCATGTCCGTCGTCGTCTTCCCCGAAGGGTCTCGAACCTTCACCGGCGCCGTCGGCCGCTTCAAGCGCGGAGCCTACACCCTCGCCGTAGAATTCGGCCTCCCCGTGGTGCCCGTCACCATCGACGGAGCATTCCGCGTCATGCCGCGCACCGCCTTCGCCCCGCGGCCCGGCCACATCCGCCTCACAATCCACCGCCCCATCGAGGCCCCCGCCGATGGCCACGACCTCTCCACCCTCATCGACGCCTCCCGCGCCGCCATCCTCTCCTCCTTAGAAAAATAACCCCGGCCTTGCACAATCCGTGCGACTTGGAACATTTCATACATCGGTTTAAGGTTTTTTAACTCATAAAATTCGGTATATTTAATACATCAAAACCGGCACATTTCATACATAGCCGTTTTTTTCGTATCTTTGCCATGAAACAAAACAGCCCCCGGATATGGCAAAAATTCCTTACAAACCGCGAATCGTAGACGCCACCCTCAAAAATAAATTGAAGGGGATGGGCGCAGTTTTGATTGAAGGACCAAAATGGTGCGGAAAAACTACTACTGCCGAGCAACATTCAGAAAGTGTAATCTATATGGATGCCCCGGCCTCACGCCTTGCCAATATTGAAGCCGCAGAAATTGACCCGAATATAATTCTCAACGGGAAGAATCCAAGGTTAATCGACGAATGGCAAATTGCTCCACAACTTTGGGATGCCGTTCGCTTTACAGTCGACCATCGAGGCGAGGACGGCTTATTTATCCTGACAGGCTCAGCCGTTCCTCCTCTCGACGACGACGAGAAAAAACGCATGCACACCGGCATCGGACGTATCGCAAGGATAAAGATGCGTCCCATGAGCTTGTGGGAATCCGAAGAATCCACCGGTGAGATTAGCCTGCGGGCATTATTCGACGGTGTGAAACAATCTGCCGCCAACGACTGCACACTCGACCATATAGCCTACTTAACCTGCCGTGGGGGATGGCCCAGAGCAATATCACAAGAGCCTCAGATAGCCCTTGAACGCGCATCCGATTATTTCGAGGCTGTGATAAATTCCGATATCAACCGCACCGACTCTGCATTGAAGAATCCTGACAAGGCAGCCCTTCTCATGCGTTCCTATGCAAGATTATTAGGCAGCCAAGCTCCTTTGAGCGCTATATGCACAGATATGTCCTCCACCGACAACAGTAGCAACGACAGCAGGACAATACAGTCTTACGTCAACGCCCTGAAACTTATTTTCGTAATAGAGGATATGCCCGCTTGGAATCCAAACCTCAGAAGCAAAACAGCCATACGCACAAGCGATACCAGATATTTTGTCGACCCTTCAATTGCTGTGGCAGCCCTCGGAATAGGCCCCGACGACCTCATAGCCGACCTTAAAACATTCGGATTCCTCTTTGAAAACCTTTGCATCCGTGACCTGCGCATATATGCCGAGCCTCTTTACGGCAATGTATATCATTTCCGTGACGCAAAAGGGCTTGAATGTGATGCAGTGATACATCTGCGTAATGGCAAATATGGTCTTGTCGAAATCAAACTCGGCGGAGACAAACTTATCGAAGAAGGAGCAGCCAATCTACTCAGACTGCGCGACAAAATAAATACTGACCACATGTCACAGCCATCGTTCATGATGGTTCTTACCGCTGTTGGCAAATACGCATTTCAACGCAAAGACGGCGTATACGTCGTACCCATAACTTGCCTCAAAGACTAATTTTTTAATCCACGCAATTCGTGCGACTTGGAACATTTCATACATTGGTTTAAGGTTTTTTAACGCAGATTTTGCGGTACATTTAACACATCAAAGCCGGAACATTTCATACATCGCCGTTTTCCCCCACCCTTTATAAGCCGTGTTGCATTGCAACACGGCTTACCTCCTTATATGCAAATAATAATTAATAAACGTTAAAGTAATGTTAAACACATATTATTATACCTACGACGCAGTTAAAAAACACTAATTTTGAAGAATAAACATCAATATACATTTACCCTGCTCTAATCCGCCAATCCAATAACTCAAACATATGAAAAAACTACTACTCCTTTTCGGGTTCATAACCCTCCTTTTCGCCCTCCCCGCCACCGCGCAAGAAGGCGAAAAATCCTACACTATCACCTTCAAAACTGCAGTTGACAACAATCAGTCTGTTGCCGAAGCCCCTTCGGACATCATTACTGATGAATCTGTAAAATATGTTTCTGGATTATCCTCAGTAACGAACGCAAGCGCCGCAACTGGCGGTCTGAAATTAGGAACATCTTCCAAAAATGGCTCCGTGACCATGTCTATATCCGAGGAAGCACAAGTTGTCCCGACAAAAATTGTTGTAAACGCTTTGAGGTATAGCAGCACTGGCGGTTCTTTTGACGCTGCCAATGATATTAAAATTTCGTTTAATTCTCAAAAAAAGACAGTTGGAACGGTTAGTACCACTCCTAAAGATTTTACCTGGGAAATAACAACCCCAGACGTTTTAAAAGAGTTGGGTATTGAGAATTCTGCAAAACGCGTCTTTGTAAAATCCGTAACCGTTTACTACAAAGACGAACAAGGCGGAGAAACTCCCGTAGACCCGATTGATCCCGACCCCACCCCGAGCGATACCCCTCAAACCCTTTTCCATGAAACTTTCGGTGATAACCCCGGAAGTGCAAGAGTTTGGAGCGATGAATACTCCGTAAAATCCGGTGTTGAATCAGTTTATAACAATGCAAAATACACCGTCACGAATGCCAAGCAAACAAAAAACTCAGGAGGTGAAACAAAATCAGGTTTAACACAAACAACCAAAGGCAAGGATGCTTCATTCATTGTCGGGCCGCTTCATCTTGCTTCTGCATCTAACGTAACGGCATCCTATCAATGGAAAGCATCATCTATAAAAGAAAAATATACTACTTCTATTGCCTACTCAACCGATGGAGGAACAACCTATACCGAAATTCCACATTCTGCAACCGGTGCAACATCTTATACAAAAGTTAGTGTAACCGTCCCAACACCTCTTTCCGATAATACTTATTTCAAAGTAATATTTAACACCTCCAATACAGGAGCCCTTATCGACGAATTCGATATTTCGGGTGTTCTCGTTACTCCTTCCACTACCGAAATTGCATATGACGACATAGCAAAAATCGCCGACCTCGAAAACGGTGCAGAAGTTAAAATCACTGACGCATATGTTGTTGAAATTGATGGCGAAAAATCTGTCGTAGTCTACGACAAGTCTAATGGTAATATTTCAGCAATATACGCCATCGTTCTTGACGAAAATGCCGAACACAGCTTTGTTGCAAACCGCATCCACAATGTAATCGGCACAGTGGCCAAGGACGGCGAGACAATCTCTATCGTCGACGCTGTGATTGCCGACTCCAACGACCCGATGCTCGCTATCGACACGATGCCTGCCATCTCGTTCGAAGAGAACGGCGAGCCGACCCAGGGCGGAGCACAGTATATCCACAAGCCTGTGACCATCTCGCACGCTTTCCACGCTGCCGGAAACGCCACTATCTACTACACCCGCGACGGCTCTACGCCCAACATCAAGAATGCCCGTGAAGAAAACGCCGCCGCATCAGCCCGCTCTCGCGCCGAAGGCGAGGAGGAAGAAGCTCCCGTCGCCGACCCGACACTCGACAAAGGCACATTTGTCTACTCCGGTCCATTCTACGCAATCCACCCCAACAACTGGCAAAACATCACTCACGGCAACCGTCTCGATATCAAAGCCGTAGTCGTGCCCACAATGGCAGGCGCACACCTCTGGAACGCTTCTGACGTGGCTGAGATGTCGCAAGGCATCACAACCGGCATCACCGACATCAACGCTGCCGACGCCGACGCCACCTACTATACCATCCAGGGCATCCGCGTCGACGCTCCCTCCGCAGGCAACATCTACATCCGCGTTGCCAACGGCCAAGCCTCCAAAGTACGCTTCTAAACACACTTCCCCCATAACATTCAAGCGCCGCTCCCCATCTTCGGGGCGCGGCGCTCTTTTATTCCAATTTAAGGTCTTTAAGATCTTTAAGGACCTTAATCTTCCAAACTCCCAAACTTCTACACCTCCACCTCGGCGATGCCTTGACGGAGTATCACGGGCGAGGCCGAGTCGGTGAGGTCGACCACCGTGGAGTGGTCTGTGCCGCCCTCGCCGCCGTCGACCATCAAGTCGGCGCAATGGGCATAGTGCATGCGGATGGCATCGGGCGACGCCAGTTCGTCGGCATCGTCGATGTCGACCGACGCCGACAGTATCGGGTGCCCCAAAGCACGGGCCAGGGCGCACGCTATGGCATTGTCGGGCACGCGCACCCCCACGGTCTTGCGCCCTTTCAGCACCTTGGGCAGCCGCGGCGACACAGGCAGCACGAAAGTGACCGGGCCGGGCAGCCATTCTTTCATAAGGCGGAAAGCGCGGTTGTCGATGCGCGCATATTCCGACGCCTGCGATATATCGGCGCACACAATCGAGAGCAGCTGCTTGTCGGGAGCAACGCCCTTGATGGCGCACAGCCGCTCGATGGCGCGGTTCGACAGCGCGTCGCAGCCCAGGGCATACACCGTGTCGGTGGGATACAAGATAACCTGTCCGTCGGAGAGAGCCTCCACGGCCGTGGCGACCACCCGCTCGTTGATCGATGTCGGAAAAATTTTAAGCGCCTGCATAATAGAAGAATTTTGTTCCGCAAATTACACAATTTTGGAGGATTACGCAAATAAAACATGCGCAATCCTCCAATCATGGCCAAATACCTTCAATAATATTCAATATTTCACGCGCGGCTCCATTTCCTTGGCCCGGTCGATCATGGCCTGGATTTCTTTTACCGAAGGCACGCGGTTGCAGAGGTTGCGTTCATTGTTCACCTCCTCGCAGGCGGCGGCAAGATTGCCTGCCACGCGGTGGCGCAGCTCCTTCACGGTGTCGACGCCCGCTGCCTCGAGCAACTCGGCAAACTGCCCGGCGATGCCCCGGATGCGGAACAGGTCGGCATGATTGGTCCATCTCAGAATCAGTTTTTCGGAGATGCCCGTAGCCTCGGCCAGGGCGGCACGTCCGCGGCGTGTCTCGCAGCGGTCGAGCAAATCGTCGGTGGTGCGGATGCCGGCCTCTTGCAGTTTCTCGGCATATGCGGCGCCGATGCCCTCTATTTCATCAATCTTGTAACTCATGATTAAAATAATTTGGTTAAACGTTACATTAATAACAAATTGCACATCGTCATAGTTTTACCCGAAAATTTGCAAAATCATAAAAAAAAACATACCTTTGCTTTCCAAACTGTCTTCTCAGGAACACAAGCCTCCGGCTTGTGAAACATGCCGCAAGCCTCATGCCTACATTCCCGGGTCCCAAAACATCAACCTCCTATCCACTGTTATAGCCTAAAAATGCCAACTCTCTCAAAAGACATATTGATTTCACAACTCAAAGAAATTTTGCCGAGGTTTCCAATTCGAAAAGCCTGGCTATTCGGGTCATATGCCACCGGCGAAGCTACCCCCGAGAGCGATATCGATTTGCTTGTCGACTATGACAAAGACGATAATTTCACTCTTTTCACCATAGGAGGCATAATATCATCCATATCAAAATTTCTTGGCCATAGCGTTGACGTGGTTGAATCAGGGCACCTCCTTCCATTTGCCAACAACCATGTGGAACAGACTAAAATATTGATTTATGAGAGAGGCGCTTAATAATTCAAATCATAAATCTTACAATTAAGAGTGTAGGGACGCACGGCTCGTGCGTCCGAAATAGAGTAACAAATTGATTGTTTATGAAATTTAATGCGGACGCACGAGCCGTGCGTCCCTACAATAGAAATAATTATCGAAATTTTAGACAACCTTTAACATATCCGCACATGAAAAAATTCTTCAGCGAATTCAAAGAGTTTGCCATGAAGGGCAACGTGGTCGACATGGCAGTCGGTGTTATCATCGGCGCCGCCTTCGGCAAAATCGTCACCTCGCTCGTCAACGACATCATCATGCCCCTCATCGGCCTTGCCACCGGAGGCATCAACTTCTCCGACCATAAATGGGTGATACAGCAAGCCGTGACCAAGGGCGAGGAAATCGTAACCCCCGAAGTGGCCGTCACATGGGGCGCATTCGTCCAGACTGTATTCGACTTTATAATAGTGGCCTTCTGCATCTTCGTTGCCATCAAGTTCGTCAACAAGCTCAAACGCGAGAAACCCGCCGAACCCGAGCCCGAAGCGCCCGCAGGACCCACCCAGGAAGAACTCCTCATCCAGATACGCGACATCCTCGCCAAAAACCAAAAGCAATAAACCGTTGAGGCCCATATTCCTCATCGGATTCATGTGCTCGGGCAAAACCACGTTCGGGCAAGCTCTCGCCCGCCGGCTCGGCATGCGATTTATCGACCTCGACCAAGCCATCGAGGAGCGCGCCGGCATGTCGGTGGCCGAGATTTTCCACACCTTGGGCGAAGACCGCTTCCGAAGCCTCGAAGCCGAGATGGTCGACGAAATATGCCGCCTTACAGACACAATCGTTGCCACCGGAGGAGGCACCCCGTGCCGCCCCGGAATGATGCAGCGCCTCAACGCCGCAGGCCTCACCGTAGCGCTCCATGCCTGCCCCGGCCGACTATACCCCCGGCTCATGCTTGGCCGCCAAAGCCGGCCCCTGCTCGCCGAAGCCCGCAACGAGGAAGCCCTCCGCGGCATTGTAGAGCCCCTGCTGTCGGAGCGGCAACATTTCTACGACATGGCAGCCGTCCGCTTCGACTCATCCCTGCTCGAAACCGAAGAAGAAATCGCCGCCTCCGTCGACCGATTCATCGCCACACCTGCTTTCAAGGCCGAATACCCGAACCAACAACCCTAACCAATCCTCCAAAATGGCCACAATTTCCTCAGCGCCAACACCTCTGGAACAAATGCTCCGCATTGGCGTCAACCGCCGGAACATAACCATAGGCCTTCCCGCCCCCGCACCGGGCGAAGACCGGCGGTTCCCCCTCACCCCCGAGGCCGCCGGCATGCTCGTCGAGCGCGGTTTCACCGTGAAAATGCAACAAGGCGGAGCAGCCGCGATACACTACCCCGACCTCCGCTACCAGCAGCAAGGCGTCGAGATTGTCGACCGCGCCGAAGCCCTGCGCACCGACATGGTGATATACCTCTCGCCCCTCTCCCCTGCCGACGCCCGCGGCCTCAAACGCGGATCAATGCTCATGACCCTCTTCCCGGCTGTGGCCGCCGACCCCGAAGTGGTCAAGACCCTCCTCATCAAAGGCATAATAACGATAGCGCTCGACCATATCACCGACGACGGAGGCCACACCCCCTTCGCCGACATCCTCGCCGAGATAGCCGGCCGCGCCTCAATGGCCACGGCATCGGCCCTGCTCGCCGACTCCGTCCACGGAAAAGGAATACTCCTTGGAGGCATCGCCGGCATCGTCCCGTGCGAAGTCACCATCCTCGGCTCAGGCATCGACGCCATAGCAGCCGCACAGTCGGCGATGGGCCTGGGAGCCACCGTGCGCATGTTCGACAACGACGCCTACCGCCTGCGCTCGGCCCTGCGCCAGCTTGGCCAAGGCGTTGCCGGATCGGCCCTCCACCCGCGCGTGCTGATCAACGCCCTGCGCTCGGCCGACGTGGTCGTGGCCACCGACATACGCCCCCTCCACATCATATCCGCCGACGTAGTGGCCGAAATGAAAGCCGGAGTAATCACCTTCGACCTCACAGCCGGCGTCCGCAGCGTATTCCCGTCAATGCCCAAAGTCGACCTCGGCAACGCATCCGCCGCCGACAACACCATGGACGGACGCCGCGTGTGCTACGTCAACCCCGCCAACGCCGTGCCACGCACCGTGGCCATGGCCCTGAGCAACACATTCCTCACAATGATAACAGAAATATTCACCTGCGACGGAATGACAAACGCCCTGATGCTCAACCGCGGACTCCAGAACGCCGCCCTCACATTCCTCGGAAAACCCGTCAACGCCGAAATCGGAGCCCTCGTAGGCCTCCGCGCCGTCGACATAAACCTAATCCTGCAATTCTCCTGATGCCATCACGAAAATTTTACGTCGTCTGGGAAGGATACCAGCCCGGAATATACGACTCCTGGGAAGAATGTAAAAACCAGATCGAAGGCTACCACGGCGCAAAATACAAAGCATTCAGCTCCTGCGAAGAAGCCACAGAAGCATTCCGCCGCGACCAAGACGCGTCGCTGATGCAATTCTACACATTCCTCACCACCCAACCCGTGCAGCAAGTCAACTACGAAGCATTCCCCGAAATACGCCTCGACGCAATAGCCGTCGACGGCGCATGCAACAAAAACCCCGGAGGCAACGTCGAATACCAAGGCGTGCGCGTCGGCACCGGCGAGCGCATCTTCCACGCCGGCCCCTTCTTCTACGGCTCAAACAACATAGGCGAATACCTCGGCATAGTCCATGCTCTCGCCCTGCTCGCACAAAAAGGCGACACATCCACACCGATCTACACCGACTCCGTCACAGCCCTCTCGTGGGTGCGCCGCCGCGCCCACCGCTCCACCGTGAAATTCCCCCCCGAAAGCCCCCTGCCGGGCCTCCTCGCCCGCGCCGACCGCTGGCTCCAGACCCACCCCTTCCAAAACCCCATCCTCAAATGGGAAACCGACCGCTGGGGCGAAATCCCCGCCGATTTCGGCCGCAAATAACACTCCGGGAACACAAGCCTCCGGCTTGTGACAAGATGCCTTTAAGGCCTTTAAAGACCTTAATATCCTTAAAGACCTTAAAAATTTTTGCTATCTGAAAAAAAATGCTTATCTTTGTGCGATTTTGCGCACAATGGCAAAAACACAACCTTGCGCCCCCGGCGCACCATCCCTCGAATAATAAACAAATACCCCTAATAAACCAAATGGCAACACTTGAAAAAATCAGAAGCAAGTCGGTGTTCTTGTTCACTATCATCATCCTTGCCCTTCTTGCATTCATTCTCGGCGACGCCCTCACCTCTGGCCGCTCTTTCTTCGGCCCCGGTGACACAATCGCAAAAGTAGGCGGCGAAAAAATCAAATACCAGGATTACTCCGCACGCTACACCCAAAACTCCGAGCAGGCCCAGCAGAGCCAGCGTCGCTCCGATCCCGACGAACTCGCTCAAAGCACACTCCAGCAGCTCGTGTTCGAAACACTTCTCAACCGCGAGATCGACAACCTCGGAATCACCGTTACCGATAAAGAAATCACCGCCGCCATGACAGGCGACAATCCCCACCCCGCAGTGGCACAGTTCATCTACACCGTCGCTCAGCAGCTCGGCCTCCCCGAAGGCTCTAACGGCCGCACAATCATCGACGTGATGAACAACCCCGCCCGCTACATCTTCCCTCCCGAAGTTGGCGAGCAAATCAAACAAATGTGGAAAGCCCAGGAAGACCAGCTTGAAACACAAATCAAGCAAGCCGCATTCGGCTCCCTCGTTTCCGGCCTCTTCACATCCAACGACATCGACGCCCAGGCCATGTACGACAACAACATGACCCAATCCCAAGTCGCATACGTTTCCACCCCGTTCAGCGCAATCGCCGACGACCAGGTGGAATACTCCGATGTCGACCTCAAAAACAAATGGGCCGAAACCAAGAGCGACTACTTCCTCCCCGAAGAAACACGCACTGTCGACTACATCGTAGTCAACATCCAACCCTCCGTCAACGACCTCAACGAAGCCGAAGTGGAAGTAGACAACACCGTTGCCGCTCTCGCCACAACCGACGGCCTCGAAGCCCTCGCCGCCAAGCCCCGCTTCACAACCGAAAACATCGTCACTCCCGTGGCTCGTCTTAAAAACAACGCCGACCTCCGCACCCTCCCCGACTCCGCTCTTGCAAAAGGCCGCGTGCACAAATTCCCCAAACGTCAAAACACATTCACCATCGCAAAAGTGCTCGACGTTACATCCCAGATCGACTCAATCAACATCTCCATGCTCGGCACACCCTCTCGCGCTGCCGCCGACTCCCTCCTCGCCCTCATCAACGGCGGCCGCTCATTCGCTTCCCTCGTTGAAGAAAACCAAGGCATGGGCGTCGACAGCGTTTGGCAAACCCTCGTAGGCGCTCCCGCCGAAATGAAGACACTCCTCGAAGCTGCCAACGTTGGCGTTCCCTTCATCTACTCCGACTCCCTCCGTGGCGAAGGCGCAGTAATCTACAACATCAACCGCCGCCACGCTCCCGTCAACGTAGCAGAAGTAGCCGTTATCAAATATGTGGTAGACCCCTCCGCACAGACCATCTCCGACATCAAGACCGGCCTCAACTCATTCCTCGCCTCCAACTCGAAAGCCGACCTTTTCTCGCAGAACGCCGACTCCCTCTACCGTCTCCAGCACGCCGAAGTAACCCCCTCGTCGGCCCACATCGGCAACGTTGCCGACTCCCGTCAGGCCGTTAAATGGACAATGGACGCAAAAGCCGGACAAGTATCCAAAATATTTGAAAACCAAGACCACTACCTCGTCGTAGCGCTCAAAAATATCTACGAAGGAGAATACCGTCCTGCCAACGCTCCCGAAATCCAGGATGCCCTCCGCGCTCGCGTACTCGCCGACAAGAAGGCCGCCAAACTCTCCGAGCAATACCCCGCCGGAAAATACAACGACCTCCAAGGCTACGCACAAGCCATGAACACCACCGTTCAGGCCGACTCCGCAGTAGTGTTCACTTCGCCCCGCCTCGGTGCCCTCGGCTTCGGTGAATACGCCGTACAAGGCAAAATCGCCGCCGCTCCCCAAGGCAAAATCGTAGGTCCCGTTCAGGCCAACAACTCCATCGTCTACTTCATGGTCAACGGCGCCAAGAAAGAAGGCCGTCCCTTCGACGCCCGTCAAGACGGCATGTCCTTCATGCAATCCTTCGGCATCTCCGACTACTACAACATGCTCGTAGGCGATGAAAAAGTAAAAAACAACTCCCTCGAATTCGTTCAGGAAGCCCGCTAACCCGTCCCATCAATAGTTCTCTAAATAGAAAGGACCGCACCCCGCCCGGGGCCGCGGTCCTTTCGCCATCTCCGGCACCGGATCCTTGGGCAGCATAGGATTCTTAGGCAGCTTAGGAATCTTAGGAAGCCTAAGCCTCCTAAGATTCCAAAGCCCACCCACCCGCCACCGTGCCCCGCGTTTCAACGCGGCGGCCACCTTCCCCTCCCCCCTTCCCACCTTTTTTAACCTTTTTTATCTTTTTACTCCCGCGCCAAACCCGTACCTTTGTAAATTAAGCATCTCTACCCCATGGAACACCCCGAAAACGACTCCCAATACACCGGCCTCACCGTCAACTCCGGAGTGGCTCAGCCCCCATCGGTAAACCCATACATGCGACGGGCCAAGCGCAAACCCCTCCCCTCGGCCTCCGAGCTGGTCGAAGGCATCATTAAAGGCGACACCACACAACTCGCCCGTGCCGTCACCCTCGTCGAAAGCCTCGTGCCCGCCCACCAGGCCATAGCTCAGGAAGTAATCGAAAAATGCCTTCCCCATTCCGGACGCTCACGCCGAATAGGCATCACAGGCGTGCCCGGCGCAGGCAAATCCACATCCATCGACTCCTTCGGCATGCACGTCATAGGCCAGGGCCACCGCCTCGCCGTACTCGCCATCGACCCATCCAGCGAGCGCACAAAAGGCTCAATTCTCGGCGACAAAACCCGCATGGAAAAACTATCCGTGCAAGACGCCGCCTTCATTCGCCCCAGCCCGTCGGCAGGCTCCCTCGGCGGCGTGGCCCGCAAGACACGCGAGACCATAGTGCTGTGCGAGGCCGCCGGCTACGACACCATATTTGTCGAGACAGTAGGCGTGGGCCAGAGCGAGACAGCCGTACACTCAATGGTCGACTTCTTCCTCCTCATCCAGCTCGCCGGCACAGGCGACGAGCTCCAAGGCATAAAACGAGGCATCATGGAAATGGCCGACGGCATCGTCATAAACAAAGCCGACGGCGACAACATACAGCGGGCGCAACTCGCGCAAGCCCAATTCCGCTCCGCCCTCCACCTCTTCCCCACGCCACCCTCGGGATGGACGCCCAAAGTGCTTACATATTCCGGCTACTACGAGCTCGGCATCGACGAAGTGTGGCAGATGATCGACGAATACTTCGATTTCGTCCGCAAAAACGGCTACTTCGAGACCCGCCGCCGCCAGCAGTCGCGCTACTGGATGTTCGAGACCATCGATGAGCAGCTACGCCGCCACTTCTACGACAACCCCGACATAGCACGCATGCTCGAAGAAAAAGAACGCCTCGTACTCTCCAACCGGCTCTCGTCGTTCATCGCCGCGCGCGACATCCTCGACCATTATTTCTCAGAAAAATAAACAGTCACACCACATGAAACTGAAAATATCCCTTTTCATCATACTCATCCTCTCAATATTCATCGGCGCGTCGGCAAAAGAAAAAGACGCGCCCAAAATCCACTTTATCGAAACCGTCTACGACTTCGGCACAATCCGCGAAGCCGACGGCCCCGTAAGCCACGAATTCGAGTTCGACAACGCCGGTTCCGCCCCCTTGGTTATCCTCAAGACAATAGCCTCTTGCGGATGCACACGTCCTTCCTACCCCAAAGCTCCGCTCGCCCCGGGTAAAAAAGACAAAATCAAGGTAACTTATAACCCCGCCGGACGCCCCGGCGAATTCAACAAAACCATCGACGTAACATCAAACGACCCCAAAAGCCGCAAGACACGCCTGCGCATCAAGGGCAACGTCATTCCCAAGTCGAAATAACCCATACGTATAAAAACTAATCGTGGAGATGCCTCACGGAATCTCCACGTTAGATAATAAACCAATCATTATCACATTTCTTGCAATGGAAAAAGTATTTTTGCTTTTTGTAAAATTAAAACATCGCATCTCGCATGTTTGTTCACAAGCATAAATACAATATTCAATTTTAACATAAGTTAGCATCACCGGGCACACAAACAGCACACTTCCCGCGCTATCTTTGCATCGCAAGACAACCAAAACGACAAACAATAAAAAACCATATACCTCAATGGCAAAGAAAACTTCAAAAGCAGCAGCTTCCGCCGTTTCTCCCGAAGAAGCCGTAAAACAAGCCCGACTCGACGCCCTGGCTCAAGCTCTCGGCAAGATCGAAAAATCTTACGGCCGCGGAGCGGTGATGAAACTCGGCGACGACAATATAGAGCAAGTCGAAGTAATACCGACAGGTTCTATCGGACTCAACTACGCCCTCGGCGTTGGCGGATTCCCCCGCGGACGTATCATCGAAATTTTCGGCCCGGAATCATCCGGTAAAACCACCCTCGCAATCCACGCCATTGCCGAGGCGCAAAAAGCCGGAGGCATCGCCGCCATGATCGATGCCGAACACGCCTTCGACCGCTTCTATGCCCAGAAACTCGGCGTAGACGTAAACAACCTCCTCATATCCCAGCCCGACAACGGCGAGCAAGCCCTCGAAATCGCCGAACAGCTCATCCGCTCATCGGCTATCGACATCATCGTAATCGACTCCGTGGCAGCCCTCACCCCCAAAAACGAAATCGAAGGCGAGATGGGCGACCGCAACGTCGGCCTGCAAGCCCGCCTCATGTCGCAAGCCATGCGCAAGCTCACCGGCGCCATAGCACGCACAAACACAACCTGCATTTTCATCAACCAGTTGCGTGAAAAAATCGGCGTGATGTTCGGCCCCGCCGAAACCACCACCGGCGGCAACGCCCTCAAATTCTACGCATCGGTACGCATCGACATACGCTCCCGAAACCCGATCAAGGACGGCGACGACGTCCTCGGCAAACGCGCCTACATTAAAGTAGTGAAAAACAAAGTGGCGCCCCCATTCAAACGCGCCGAATTCGACATCATGTTCGGCGAAGGCATCTCCAAAGCCGGCGAAATCCTCGACCTTGGCGTTGAATACGACGTAATCAAGAAATCAGGCTCCTGGTTCAGCTATGCCGACTCAAAAATCGGACAAGGACGCGACGCAGCCAAACGCTACATCCAGGAAAACCCCGACGTGGCCGCCGAGCTCGAAAAGAAAATCATGGACGCCATGTATGCCGCCGACCACGACGGCGAGCTCCGCCCTGCAAAAAAAGCCAAGAAAGCCGACGATGAAAACGACACCCCCCGTCCCGTCGACGAAACCGTGGCCGAAGCGCCAGAAGCCCCCGACAACCTCTTCGACGAAGAATTCGACCTCGAAGAAGACCTGTAATAATGACCAATGATTAATGACGAATGACTAATGACAGATTAAAATTCGTCATTAGTCATTCGTAATTAAGTATGTCACAAAAGAAAGTTAATACTTTGAGTGTAGGGACGCACGGCTCGTGCGTCCGTTGCAAAACAATATTAATTAATTGTGTTAATGATATTTTCGCGGACGCACGAGCCGTGCGTCCCTACACCGTGATTACATTAACTTTTTAATCAGATTTACTAAAAAATTCGTAATTCGTTTTGTCCCGCAACATCCTCATCGACCTGCTGCGCATCATCCTCCTTGCCTGGATTGTGCTCTTTCACTACACCGTCCACTACAATAAGGTCTATGGCGTCGACCTGCCCTTCCGATTCACTTTCGAAAACGGAGGCACTGTCGGCGTGGCCATATTCTTCATAATCAGCGGGTTCTTCGCCGCCACATCACTTCTACGACAGGCCGACCACGGGCCGCGGCAATTCGGCCGCTACTGCCTGCGACGCTACATGCGCTTCTGGCCGCTGTTCATCATATGCTGCGTGGCCATAGTCGGCAGCCAATTCTTCATATCCGCCGGCGAACGCGACTGCACCCCTCTGCAATTCATCCAAAACCTCCTCATCTTCCCCATAGGCAAAGGCGCGCGCCACGTCGACGGAGCGCACTGGTTTCTCGAAACACTGCTGCTCATCCAGTTTATATTCGCCCTCGCCCTGCTCGCCCCGCCAAAGAAACGCCTGAATATACTAATGATTATCGTGGGCATAAACGCCGCATGCTCGCTGCTGTATATCGCCACCGACATAAAAATATTCGACCGCATAGCCAAGATACTCGGCAACCGTCACTACATATGGTGCGTGTTCATCGGCATAGTCACCGCCCTGCTAATCGAAAAAGGTCCGAAACTTCTTGCCGATTACAAAAACAGAGCCAACCGTCCGCTTCTCTGCGCGCTCATCCTAGCCCTGGCGCTGTGGTGCGCCGTATATGCCAAACTCGGCAGCATATGGTTCCCGGTTTACACCGCGCTGTTCATCGCCGCCATAATCATCCGGCCCGCCATGCCGGCAAAAATCGCTACATTCATCGGAGCCGTCGCCGGCGTCACCCTTGCCTGGTACCTCGTGCACCAAAACATGGGCTATGCCCTGATCAGCAACATTGTTCCACGTGGAACAAACCCCGAAGTCGCCGTAATTTTCGCCTGCGCCGTCACCCTCGCGGTGGCCTGGGCATGCACGCGCCTCGATAAGCTGCTCCACAAGTAGCCTCCATAAAAACCAAAATTGCCATCGTGCCCCGCGTTTCAACGCGGGGTCATTCTTCCCAACTTCCCAACTTCCCAACTTACTACTGCTCCGCCATCTCGCCCGGATGCTTCAGATAGTATTGCTCCAGCAGCGAATGGATGTCGAAATAATATGCCGACGGATCCTTGTCCGACTTCGGCTGCACCGAGATGCGCTCGTAGTACGGCGGAACAAATTCCTGAGCCTGGGCCGTAAGACCCGACAGATTCAGAAAATCATACTCATGGCGCGGGTACACCACTATCCAGGCATTGTCGGTGTCGGCGCCGGTGCCCGACGAGGCTATCGTGAGCAAAAGATGGTTCAGCTTATGCTTCCATATCTTTGCAAGATTCACCTTCGCCTTTTTTTCATATACATACACCAGGTTTTTAAGCTGCACAAGATCGACGGGATTGTTGGCAAGCTCCTCCTGGGCATATTGCATCATCATATCCTTCTCGGCGATGGTATGCTCATTCTTGTAATAGAGAGGCTCTATCTTGTTGAGGCGTTCGGCATCCACCGGCTCGCGGTAAGGGTCGAAATCCTCCTGAAAGAGAGTGCCGTAATAGAAATACCGGTAGTCGTCGTCGGTCATCACCGTGTCGTTGCTCATAAACATTTTAAGCAAACGCGGATAGTAGTAACGCGAATCGGGGTCGGTCGACTCCGTCTTTATCTTTTCAAGGTCGGGCTTTTCAACCTTTGGACGGTTCACCGCGCCGAAAGCGCAGGTCGAAACAGCCAAGGCAAACGCCAATATCGGATATTTCAGAAATTTCAAGGTAATCATTGCCAGTTATAAAATAATGTAGAAAGAATCAAACCGAGCATCGAGAAAAGCACCACCACAGGAAGCCCCTTGGCGCAGACATAATTGAAAAATTTGCGCGAAGGAAAATCGAGCTCGCGGCCCGTGTCGAGACGTCCCACGGCGAAGCCTCCAAGCAGGCAGCCGGCGGCCGACCCGAGGATAAGCGACGCCATCGTGCCAAGCGAAAGCCCCACAACCATGCCTACAAGACCTCCGGCTGTGAGGTAGGCCATGCCAACGGTCGATTTCGACACCCGGCGCGGAAGAAGCAGCATCAACGCCACCGCCGCGGCCGAAGCCACGCCCCAGAACACGAGCTCACCCGCGGGCACATGTCCGTAGCCGCACAGCAACAAGGCCGCATACGCGGCAATCACGCCCTCGACCCGGCCCTTCCGGGCCAGATAAAAAGCGAGCCATGCCACTGCGACAAGCCCCAGTCCGCATACCACCAGCAAGAATAAGAGAGTGCCGAAATATAAATAGCGGTAGTCGTCGTCAGTCATCTCCGCGTCGTCGGACATCTCCGTGTCGTTGCTCATAAACGTTTTAAGCAAACGCGGATAGTAGTAACGCGAATCCGGGCCGATTGACTCAATCTTTATCTTTTCGAGGTCGGGCATCTCCACCTTTGGACGGTTCACCGTGGCGAAAGCACTGGACGAAACCGCCAAGGCAAACGCCAATATCGGATATTTCAGAAATTCCAAGGTGATCATTGCCAGTTATATGAGAATAATGGAGAAAGGATTAAGCCGAGCATCGAAAAAAGCACCACCACCGGAAGCCCCTTGGCACAGACATAATTGAAGAACTTACGAGAAGGGAAATCGAGCGCGCGGCCCGTGTCGAGACGCCCCACGGCAAAGGCTCCAAGCAGGCAGCCGGCGGCCGATCCGAGGATAAGCGACGCCATGGTGCCGAGAGAGAGCCCCACCACCATGCCGACAAGGCCGCCGGCTGTGAGGTAGGCCATGCCCACTGTCGATTTCGACACCTGACGCGGAAGGAGCAGCATCAACGCCACCGTCACTGCCGAGGCCACGCCCCAGAACACGAGCTGGCCCGCGGGCACACGTCCGTGGCCGCACAGCAACAAGGCCACATACACGGCTATCACGCCCTCGACCCGGCCCTTCCAGGCCAAATAAAAAGCGAGACCTGCCACTGCGGCAAGCACCAGCCCGGCTATCACCATCAAAAATATATCCATCGGTGTCATCTCTCGTCTACTCTGTTTTTATAGATTATTGCAAAAATAACAAATATTTTTAAGCTCTGTCGCAACCAAGCCTCATTTTTTAACATTTGTTATTAGACGCACTCCATATGTGTAAAAAAATGCCAGATAGCCAGGCCGGCCGAAACCGACACGTTGAGCGAATGTTTGGTGCCGCGCTGCGGAATCTCGAGGCACACATCCGAGGCGTCCACCACTTCGGGCAGCACGCCGTCGACCTCATTGCCTATCACTATGGCGTAGCGCCGCCCCGGCTCGGGCTTGAACTCCTGCAATTCCACCGACCCTTTCACCTGTTCGAGGCAGCACACCGTAACGCCCTCGGCCTGCAACTCGCGCACGGCATCGAGCGTAGACTCACAGTAGGTCCACGCCACAGAATCCTCGGCGCCGAGAGCCGTCTTGTGTATCTCCGCCGACGGTGGCACGGCAGATATGCCGCACAGCACCATCCGCTCCACGGCAAAGGCGTCGGAGGTGCGGAAGAGCGACCCTATATTATTGAGGCTGCGCACATTATCCACTACAAGCACCAGCGGAGTCTTCTCTGCGGCGCGAAATTCATCCACCGTGGCACGGTGCAAATCAAAAATCGTTTTCTTTTCCATATTGCAAATTTAATAAACTTTTCCTATATTTGCCAAGTTATATAGCCACGGCCCCCCGCGTTTCAACGCGACGGCCCCTATTCCCAACTCCCCCACTTCCCAACTCCCATGAGCGAACAAATGAAAATATATTGCGTCAACCTCGAACGCTACATCGACATACAAGGCGGCGAAAAGCTTGTCGACATAGCCCGCACGCTCGACCTTCCCTTCGAGCCTATCTGCGCGCGCGTCAACAACAAGACCGAAAGCCTCCTCTACCAGGTTTTCGCCCCAAAGCAAGTCGAGTTCCTCGACAAGACAAGTCCTTCGGGAAGCCGCACCTACGTCCGTTCGCTCTGCATGGTGCTCTACCGCGCCGTATCGAGCCTGTTTCCCGGGGTGCGGCTCCGCATTGAGCACGCCATATCACGGGGATGGTACGGGCGTCTGATCGGCCTCAACGGCCCTATATCTCATGCCGACATCGACGCTATCCGCGCCGAGATGCAGCGCATAATCGACGCCGACATCCCGTTCGAAAGAAAAGAACGCCTCACACGCGACGCTATCCGCATTTTCGAGCAGCAGGGCCTCATCGACAAGGTTGACCTGCTTTCGTCCATCCACTCTCTCTACACCGTCTACTACCGTCTCGACGGCATCTGCGACAGCTACTACGGCACCCTGGCCCCCTCTACGGGATGCCTCCGGGTTTTCGCCATCGACCCTTATAAGGAAGGCTTCCTGCTGCGCTCCTTCGACTCCGAGAACCCCGCCGTGCCTCCGCAGCCCGTGACGCAGGAAAAAATGTACACGGCCTTTACCGACTACCTCGAATTCAACTCCATCGTAGGGGTGCGCAACGCCGGCGAGCTCAACCGCACCGTCGAGGCCGGGCGCACAGCCATGCTCATAAACGTGGCCGAGGCCCTCCACGACAAATACATAGCCCGCATCTCCGACGAAATCACCGCCCGCTACCATCGCGGCGGGGCCCGCGTGGTGCTCATAGCCGGCCCGTCGTCGTCTGGAAAAACCACCACGACCAAGCGTCTGGGCATCCAGCTGATGACCAACCTGCTCAAACCGCAGATGATATCGCTCGACGACTATTTCGTCGACCGCACCCAAACTCCGCGCGACGCCGACGGCGACTACGACTATGAATCGCTCTATGCCCTCGACCTGCCGCTGTTCAACCGCGACCTCAACGCCATAATAGCCGGCGAGGAAGTGGCCCTGCCGACATATAATTTCCAGACCGGCACGCGCGAATACCGCGGAAACACCATCCGCCTCACCGAAGGCTCCATCCTCCTCATCGAGGGCATCCACGGCCTCAATCCCGAGCTCACCGCCGCTGTGGCCGAGGACATGAAATTCCGCATCTACGTTTCCGCACTCACCACCATATCCATAGACGACCACAACTGGGTGCCCACCACCGACAACCGCCTGCTCCGGCGCATAATCCGCGACTACAAATACCGGGGCGCCTCTGCCGAGGACACCATACGCCGCTGGCCGTCGGTGCGTCGCGGCGAGGAACGCTGGATTTTCCCCTATCAGGAAAATGCCGACGCCACGTTCAACTCGTCGCTGCTGTTCGAGCTGGGCGTAATGAAAGACTACGCCGAAGACATCCTCGGCCGCGTTCCCCGCGACACCCCCGAATACGGCGAAGCCCACCGCCTGCGCAAATTCCTGTCCTATTTCCTCCCCATCGGCGAGAAAAACATCCCCTCCACCTCTCTGCTGAGAGAATTCCTCGGAGGCTCATCATTCCACTATTGATTTCTACAAATTAAAACATATAACAATTCTATGAAACTTCTTTACCTTGCACTCATCGCCGCCGCCCTGCCCGTATCGGCGGCTGCCGACGCTCCGCGTCGCCCGCTCAACGCCACTCCCGTGTCGCGCCATGCGCAATCGGCCGACTCCCCACGCTCGCGCGCCACTGAAATCTGGCGTCCGGCCACCGAGACTGTCTACAACTATCGCAACGGATCGTGGATTCTCGATGAAACAATCCAGAAAACCTACGACGACGAAGGCCGCGTAATCCGCGAGGTATCCACCTCCGGCAAAGACACATACGTCATAACATATACCTACAACGAAAACGGAAAAGAGACCGAGCGCGTAGAGGCCGACCTCGTAAACGGCGTCGAGACTCCCACCCAGATCACATCCTACACCTACGATTCGCGCGTTACCGGCTTCATCACATCCATGCTCCGCAAAACCAGCTACGAAGGCTCATGGATCGAGGACGGATACAAACGCCCCGTGACCCGCAACGCCGACGGCAATGTAACAAACATCGACATATACGTGCCCTACAACGGCGAATACGACCACACCGAGCAGACAATCATCTCCTACAACGGCACCAACGCCGACACATACACCAAAAAAGCTCTCAAATACAACGGCCTCACATTCTACTGGCAGACCGGCACCGAAGCCAAAAACATACAATGGGAAAACACCGACGGGCAAATCGTGGGCGACTTCTCAACCCTCGTGCTCGGCGAAAACCGTGTGCTCAGCGCCGAGATGTACTATGAAGGCGACCCCGACGGCTTCCGCATCGTATCCTACCCCGACCCTGAAAAGCCCGATTTCATAGCTCTCGAAACCGGACTCGACCAAAATGAAATCTACGAACGCCACTCCTACACCGAAACCGACGCCTACGGCTCATTCCTGGAAATCATCGAACTCCCCTACAACAACACCGAGATGAAACTCATCGGCACATACGATTCTCACGGCAATCTCATAAGCCACGAAGAGTACGACACCGAAAACGGCGTGACAACTCTCGTACAGGGCGAAAAATACGATTACACCTACGACGAGGCCACCGGACAGCCTGTCGAAATAATCTTCAACGGTCTCGACGAAGCCTCCGACTACACAAAATACACTCCTATCTACAAATCGGTATTCTCTTCGTTTGTCGACACCGCCTCCACCCCGGCCATTGGCAACGACAACCCCGACGCACCCGTGCGCTACTTCAACCTCCAAGGCATCGAAACCCGCACACCCGCGCCCGGAGCCGTCTACATCCGTCTCCAAGGCAAAAAAGCCGACAAAGTTATATTCTAATGCACGATGCACAATGCACGATGCACAATTGAGCTTTCAGCTCAATGCACAATTCACGATGCACGATGCACAATTGGCTTTCAGCTCAATGCACAATTCACGATGCACGATGCACAATTGGCTTTCAGCGCGAAGCCCGATTGTGCATCGTGCATTGTTAATTGTGCATCGTGAATTGTGCATTGGAAGGATTGTTACAAAAATTATGTTAATTTTAAAGCAATCGTTTGTAGATATCGTCGTTTTTGTATAATTTTGCCAATTATTTTCTCCCCTCATCACAAACAGTCTATTTCTCATGGAAAAAATTGACAATCTCGACCGTAAGATTCTTGAAATAGTGATGCGCAACGCCCGCATCCCTTCCAAGGACGTGGCCACCGAATGTGGCGTATCCCGCGCCGCCATACACCAGCGCATCCAGCGCATGATCGACCTGAAAGTCATCACCGGCTCCGGCTATAACGTGAACCCCAAAATCCTCGGATACGCCACCTGCACATATATCGGAGTAAACCTCGAACGAGGCTCCATGTACCGCGACGTAGTGGCCGAAATGGAAAAAATTCCCGAAATCGTGGAATGTCACTTCACAACCGGCCCGTACACCATGCTCATCAAGCTCTACGCCCGCGACAACGAGCACCTCATGCGCCTGCTCAACGACAATATCCAGATGATTCCCGGCGTGACCGGCACAGAGACCCTTATCTCACTCGAACAGTCGCTCAACCGCGAAATCCCAATCCATTACCAATAACACAATGTCCGAAAAAACCTTCAAGGAACGCATAGCCGAAATCAAGACAACACGTTGGATCCGCTTCGCCGCCGTAGCCGCAATATACACCGCATGGGTGGCGTGGCTCGGCAACTGGTGGTGGATTCTTGGCCTTGTGCTTCTTTTCGACATATATATCACAGGCTACATACCTTTCACCTGGTGGAAGAAAAGCAAGAATCCGGCGGTGCGCACCGTGATGGGGTGGGTCGACGCAATAGTCTACGCGCTGGTGCTTGTGTATTTCGTGTTTGCCTTCATCGGCCAGAATTATATGATACCCTCGTCGTCGCTGGAAAAGACCCTGCTCACCGGCGACTATCTGTGGGTGAACAAGTTTGTCTACGGCCCCCGGGTGCCCATGACTCCCGTCCACTTCCCTCTCGTCCATAACAAACTTCCCTGGCTGGGTTGCGACAGCTATCTCGACGCTCCCTCCAATGCCTACCACCGCCTCGCCGGCCTGCGTTCTGTCGAGGCAGGCGACATCGTCGTGTTCAACTTTCCGGCAGGCGACACCATAGTCACGCTCCTTGAAGAGTCGCCGGAATATTACGAGCTTCTTGTCGAACGCTTCGGACGCGACTATATAAAGCAGCATCCCGAGACTTTCGGCGAAATAAAATACCGTCCCGTCGACCGCCGCGTCAATTTTGTGAAACGCGCCGTAGGCCTGCCCGGACAACGCTTGAAAATCGTCGACGACACAATCTATATCAACGGCGAGGCACAGCCTATGCCCAAACATGCGCAGCACAACTATATCGTGGCTCTCTCGGCTCCAATAACGGATGAATTCGTGCGCCGTTTCGACATAGCTCTTTCCGACATTCAGACTGTGGAGCAACCCGACCAGATTGCCGCTTTCTCGTCAATGATGGGCCTTACTCAACCGGCCAATTTCTATGCCTTGCCTCTGTCGCAGGGCATGATCGACGCTCTCGAAGCCGACGGCTCTCTGCTCGGCCGCGTAAAGATGAACAATCTCTGGGCGCTCGGCCAAGGCTCTATGTATCCCCGCGGCCTCGCCGACAACTGGACCGTGAACAACTGGGGAGGCTCCGGCGTGCTCATCCCGGCAAAAGGCACCACCGTGCGCCTCAACGAGGCGGCATGGCAGCTCTACAACCGCTGCATCCGCAACTACGAGAACCATCCCGAGGCTTACTTCAAGGACGGACAGGCTTATATCGACGGCAAGCCCGCCGACAACTATACGTTCAATATGGACTATTATTTCATGATGGGCGACAACCGCGACAACTCGCAGGACTCACGTTTCTGGGGCTTCGTTCCCGAGGACCACATCGTGGGCACGCCTATGATAGTACTCGCCTCGTTCGACGGCGAACGAGGCCTTTTCGACGGCAAACTGCGCTTCGACCGCATGTTTATCGACGCCAACCCCGACAAATAAACCAAGTATAAAGTTTTGGTGATAAAATAAAAAGTGATAAGGCGAAAAGCCTTATCACTTTTTATTTATCAATGCAGGAACACAAGCCTCCGGCTTGTGACTTTATATCACAAGCCGGAGGCTTGTGTTCCTGCCTTATCACGCCCCTGCAATATGCCGGGCGGCTTCGGGGCCGAGGGAGAAGAGGAGGTCGAGAATCGACAGGCCGGGGGTGAAGCCCAATTTGTCGGCGCGCACCTGCCAGTAGGGGCCGAGGCCTGCGTCGGGAATGGCTTCGCGGCGATAGTCGGTTGTTTCGGCGGGGTCGAGGCCGGAGGCATCATATGTTACCTCGGCGTCGATAAGCAACAGCCGGCGCATCACGGCATCCAGCTCGATGTCGACATCTACTATCGAGCGTCCTACGGCCTCGGGGCCCATGAAGGGTAGCAGGCGGTCGATATAAAACTCGAAGAAAGGGGTGCGTCCGTAAGCCGACTCCAACGCGGTGACATGCCGTTCCCACCAGGAGTCGTGGGCCGACACCGCCATGTCCTGCCAGCGCGACACGTGCTCCGCGCCTTTGCTCACGGGCACGGTAAGGAGCACGCGTTGCCGTGTGTCCACAATCTCGCAGCGGTGCACGTCCTTGGCGCGTTTGTCGTAGCGCACTCCACGGTCGATTACGACCTTTTCCGCCCTTGCCATCGCGGCATAATAATCTACCGACCCGAAATATCTTGGTCCAAAAACAACAGTTTTCATTATATGTCTTATAATAAGATAATTAATGCCCCGAGTGTAGGGACGCACGGCTCGTGCGTCCGTTGTAAGATAATGTTAATTTATTGTGTCGAAGGTTTTACGCGGACGCACGGGCCGTGCGTCCCTACATTTTTGCATTATCACTCATACTTTCGACAAGGTCGAGCGTGACAAGCGCGGCCATGGCGTCGACCACGGGCACGGCGCGCGGAAGCACACAGGCGTCGTGGCGTCCGCGGGGCTGCACTGTCACAGGCCGGAACTCATCGTCGAACGTCGACATGGGGCGCAGCAACGTGGCCACGGGCTTGAAGGCTACGCGGAAATAGACGTCTTCGCCGTTGGAGATGCCGCCCTGGATGCCGCCGGAATGGTTGGTGGCGGTGCGCAAGGGGCGGGCAGGGTCGGACGAACGCACGAAAGCGTCGTTCATCTGCGAGCCGCGCCGGCCCACGCCGTCGAAGCCCATGCCGTAGTCGAAGCCCTTGGCAGCATTTATGCTCAGCATGGCATAGGCGAGCCGCGCCTGCAATTTGTCGAACATGGGCTCGCCCACTCCGGGACGCAGACCGCGAATCACGCCGGTGACGACGCCGCCCACGGTGTCGCCCTCGCGCTTCACCTGCTCGATGAGGGCTATCATGCGCCGGGCCGTGTCGGCGTCGGGACAGCGCACGGCGTTGCTGTCGACGGCGGCGAGGTCGAGCTCGGCATACGGCTTGTCGAGGCGTATGTCGCCCACCTGCGAGGTGTAGGAGCACACCGAGATGCCACGGGCAGCGAGCACCTGCATGGCTATTGCCCCGGCGGCCACGCGCACGGCCGTCTCTCGCGCGCTCGATCGGCCTCCGCCACGATGGTCGCGCACGCCGTACTTCATAAAATATGTATAGTCGGCATGTGACGGACGGAAGACATGGCGCAGATTGTCGTAGTCGGCCGAATGTTGGTCGGAGTTCCGTATTATGAATCCTATCGGCGTGCCGGTGGTGCGCCCCTCGAACACGCCGGAGAGCAGTTCCACCGTATCGGCCTCCTTACGGGCTGTCGTTATGGCCGATTGGCCGGGACGGCGGCGGGCCATCTGCCTTTGAATCTGCTCCATGTCGAGAGCCACGCCGGCCGGGATGCCGTCGAGCACTCCGCCGAGGGCGGGGCCGTGGCTTTCGCCAAAAGTGGTGAGCGTAACCTTGTTGCCGAATGTATTCATATAAGTCTTAAACGTTAATTACGTGGATTTAATTTTGCGTTAATTGCCGTTAATTACTCATTAATTTTTAATTAATTCAAATTAATGGCTCATTCACGGCCATTAACGTGAAAAAAAAAATCTTTTGTCAAAGAGTGAGTTGAACGGGGATTGCTGTTTCGGCCTCGATGCGGGCGGCTATGGCGCGGAGCCGGTCGGGGCCGATGTGCTCGAGCGACTGCTCGGGTGTGCGGCGGTCGATGGAGTATATCATTATCTCGCGCGGGCGGATGCTGCGATAGGCCCGGATGAGCGCGTCGATTTCGGCATCGGTGGTGTTGTCGATGGCTATGCCGTCGTGGGTGCCGCGCGTGAGCATGGTCTGGATTATGCCCGTGCCGGCAAATTGGCCGAGGGCGGCTACCACGCTGTCGACGGTGAACGAATCGCGCACGGGGCGGTCGAGCGCGCGCATTGTAGATTCCACCGCCGAGTCGAGTTTCAGGATATTGTTGTCGACACGCCGCAGGGCCTCGGCCACGGCGGGGCGGTCGATCATCGTGGAATTGGTGAGCACGCTTATTTTCACGTCGGGATAGTATTTGTCGCGGAGCTCGATTGTGTCGTCGATCACACCGGGGAATTCGGGGTGGACGGTAGGCTCGCCGTTGCCCGAGAACGTGATTACGTCGAGCCTGTCGCCGGCGGCCTTCATGGCCGAAAGACGCTCGTCGAGAAGCCGGCGCACCTGCTCGCGTGATGGCATCCCGGTGGTGCCGGGGCCTTGCGCGTTGTAGCCCGCCTCGCAGTAGAGGCAGTCGAAAGTGCAAATTTTGCCGTCGTTGGGACTTAGGTTCACTCCCAGCGACGTACCGAGCCTGCGAGAATGAATCGGCCCGAATATCGTATCGTGAAAAAGAACGCGTTGCATTATATTATTCGTTGATTAATCAGTATTTATCGTTATAGTTTTTTTACAGTATCCTCCACGGCATCTATTCCGGAATTAACCGGAAGAAAGCCCTCTTTATCAAGCGCCCACAAAATACTCCTCAAAAGGTAATTATTTGAAAACACAGGATAATATTTTCGAGCATTAGGTTTTATCTGTGCCAACATATGAGCATCGACAAGAGACTTTATTGCACGCGACCTGTCAGAACTTGATTTTCCGGGAAGCACTTTCGTCAAATCTGATGACTGTATAGTACTGTTAGGAGATTTTACCGCTACTTGAAGTATGGCAAAAGATTCCGGCGTAATAAATTTACGGTGTAATGCGTCTTCTAATGCAGGCAACAGAATTTTTTCCCTCAAAGTCTGCGCATCTGAAAGTTTGTCAATCTTCTCTATTTCCTGTTTTAAGCCTCGCAGCATATATTCGGCCCATTGCAACATACCGCAATCTGTTCCCTCGTCCGCTTTTGACAAGTAGTCGTAATACTCATTCCTGTTATTACAAAACACCGCCGTTGGGTTTATAATCCGCTCACGGCTTTTAAACACAGATTTAAGCAGCATAGCATATGTAAAGAGGCGCACCACACGGCCGTTGCCGTTTTCAAAGGGATGTATCCATACAAACCGATGATGAGCTATGGCTATTTTAAGCAGGTCGTATTTCGGAGCAGTCTCTTGATTGATAAAATCGATAAGTTCTTGCATCATATTATCGACCTGTGTATAATCTGGCGGGGTATGTGCCGATCCGCTAATACGTACATTATGCTGCCGAAATTGTCCGGGATGAGCGGCTCCTTCTTTTTTATAACTTAAATCGTTCACAGTGAGTTGATGGAGTTCACGAATAAACATACTTGATATGGGCATATCATTAATATTTTCCTCGATGTAGGCCATCGCTACCTCAATATTGCGAATTTCTTTTATCTGTTCGTGCCAGGCCTGCCGTCCCGTCTCAATCTTTGTATTCTCAACATAATCCATTATGGTGGTGTTGTTGCCTTCTATACGACTTGAACCAACACTCTCCAACATATGGAATATTTGTCTAATCTGATTAAATATAAGAGGATTCGTCATGCCGGACAAATCTTTGTAACGAAGCTTTTCCAGCTCCATTATCAAATCTGTAATCGACATGTCAAATGAAATCTTTGGTATTTGAAGTTTCATAATTGCTATTTGCATCAAGAGGTTTAAACATTTGCAACACACGCCTGACAACATTTGCAAGTCGTGAGCATAATTAATTAATTATTAATTATATGCAAATATATATAATATTTTAATATTTGCAAAGCAAAGATTAAACATTTGCAACTCAGACCTACATGGATTTGTTGAAATCCTACAAAAATCTCTCCTTACAGTTTTTTGAATCGGGTGACTTGGGAGATGAGGGCGGCGACGAGGGCGACGAGAGCTATGACCACGGCTATGTCGCCGGCGTCGAGGCGCACGGGGTAGGCGGTGACGGCCAGCATGGACGCGTCGCCCGACAGGTGGATGAATCCGCCCCACTGCTGGGCGAGCACAAGCGCGGCGCCGAGCGCCACGCCGGCCAGGCCGCCGGCCATTGTAACCAGCCAGCCTTCTATCATGAAGACGCGACGGACAAAGGCTGCCGAGGCTCCAAAGGCGCGCATCGTGGCCATGTTGCCGCGCTTCTCGATTATGAGCAGCGAGAGCGTGGATATGATGTTGAAGCCGGCTATCACCATTATGAAGGCGAGCATGAGGAATGTAATCCATTTCTCGACGCGTATCATGCGGAAGGCGTCGGCCTGCTGCTCCATGCGGGTGAGTATCAAGTATTTGTCGGAGGGGAGCACGTCGGTCAAGGCGCGGCGCACGTGCTCGGGGTCGGCGCCGGGGGCAAGACGCAGCTCGACGGCAGTGGCTTCTCCGCCGTGGTATTCGAGCAGGGAGCGCACGTCGGCCAAGGGCAGTATCACGCGGTCGGCGTCGTATTCCTGCTGGTCGACGCGGAACACGCCTGTTACTACGGCGCGCGCCGTGCGGAAGGCTCCGGCGGGGTTGGCGGGGTTGATGCGGCCTGTGCGCCGGGGCATGTGTATGTCTACCGCCGAGGAAATGCCGGGGCGCACGCCCGATGTCATGGCCACGCCCACGGCCACTGTGGCGGCGGGGAGGTCGAATGTGGCCGGAAGGTAGGCGCCGTCGATTATGGCCGAGTCAATAGATGTGACGGAGGCATAGTCGCGTCCCGCGCCTTTTACTACTACGGGCATCTGGGCGCCGTCGTAGACGAGCAGCGCGCGCTCTTGCAATGTGGGCGTGGCGGCTTCCACATCGGGGCGCGAGGCGAGCGCGGCGGCGAGAGAGTCGCCGTCGGCAATGACCTTTCCCGAGGCGGGGCGCACCATCAGCTGGGGGTCGAGCATCGACATATGCGCCGACGCCAGGTCGGTGAAGCCATTGAACACCGACAGCACCACCACAATGGCGGCCGTGGCTATGGCCACGCCTGCCACCGACACGGCCGATATAACGTTGACCGCCGCATGGCTTTTTTTCGAGAACAGATAGCGCGACGCTATTTTCCAGGCAAGAAACAAGGGAGTTGGGAAGTTTTTAGTTGGGGAGTTGGGGAGTTTTTAGGAGGCTTAGGCGGCATAGGATTCCTATGATTCCTATGCCTCCTGTTTTGCCTATTTAGCCAAAAGATGGTCGATGTTTTCGAGATAGTCGAGGGAGTCGTCGAGGAAGAAACTCAACTCGGGAGTCTTGCGCAACTGAAAGCGCACTTTCTGAGCCAGCTCGTAGCGGATGGTGCGGGCCGATGCGTTGATGGATTCGAGCATCTCGGCACTTTTGTCGGATGGGAACACCGAAAGGTATGCCTTGGCCGTAGAGAGGTCGGGGGACACACGCACGGCGCTTACCGACACGAGCACGCCTCGCATTTTCGATGTCTGCTGACGGAATATTTCACTAAGTTCTTTTTGAAGAAGACGTGATATTTTAGCTTGTCTTGTAGTTTCCATTTTAGTTGGGGTGTTTGGAAGTTGGGAGATATTTTATAGTTATAACAATTTTTTGCGGATAATGGTCATTCCGTCGCGCAAAGGCACTATCACCACCTCGACGCGGGGGTCGGCGGCCACCATGTCGTTGAAAGCCTCGATGCCAAGGGTCTGCGCGTCGCGCTTGGTTGAGTCGGCCACCTTGTCGCTCCACAGGGTGTTGTCGGCAAAGATATATCCGCCGGGGCGCAGACGCGGGAGCACGATATTGTAGTAGTCGATATAATTGCGCTTGTTGGCGTCGATAAACACAAGGTCCCACACCTCGTCGAGGGTGGGCACCACCTCGAGAGCGTCGCCGATGTGCAGGACAATATCGGAGCCGCGGTCGGAGCGGGCGAAAGTGGCGCGGAGGCTGTCTTCGGCCTCGGGGTCGATTTCCACGGTGTGAAGCACGGCGCCGGGGGGCATCCCTTCGGCCATGCACAGGGCGGAGTAGCCGGTGAACGTGCCCAATTCGAGTATGCGCCGCGGCTCTATCATCTGCACGAGCATTTTCAGGAGCCTTCCTTGCAGGTGGCCCGAGCACATGCGGGGGTAGAGATGATAGAGGTAGGTGTCGCGCACCACCTCCGAGAGCAAGGGCGGCTCGGGGCTGATATGCGCTTCTATGTAATCTTCTATATCCATTATATCTGCTTATGGCACAAAATTACAATTTTTTTTGCCAATAAAATGCCCGTGCTTCGAAATATTTTGTAATTTTGCCTTTTCAGAGGGTATAAACAGAATACAATCCAATAACAACATATACCATGGCAGAAATCAAATGCATCGGCATTCTCACCTCCGGAGGCGACGCCCCGGGCATGAACGCCGCCATACGCGCCGTGACCCGCGCGGCCATCTTCTCGGGCCTGAAAGTAAAGGGCATCTACCGCGGCTACCGCGGCCTCATCACCGATGAAATCGTGGAGTTCCGCACCCAAAATGTGTCGAACATCATACAGCAGGGTGGCACGATTCTCAAAACCGCGCGCTGCAAGGAGTTTCAGACACCCGAGGGACGGCAGCTGGCCTATGACAATATCCGCCGCCACGAAATCGACGCTCTCGTCGTGATCGGCGGCGACGGCTCGCTCACCGGCGCGCGCATATTTGCCAACGAATTCAATTTCCCCATCATCGGCCTGCCCGGCACCATCGACAACGACCTCTACGGCACCGACACCACAATCGGCTATGACACAGCCCTCAACACCATCATGGAATGTGTCGACAAGATACGCGACACCGCCACATCGCACGAACGCCTGTTCTTTATCGAGGTGATGGGACGCGACGCGGGCTTCCTCGCCCTCAATGGCGCCATCGCCGCCGGCGCCGAGGCTGCCATCATCCCGGAAATATCGACGGAGGTGGACCAGTTGGCCGAGCTTATCCAGAACGGCTTCCGCAAGAGCAAGAACTCGTCGATCGTGCTCGTGGCCGAAAGCCCCGTCACCGGAGGCGCCATCGGGCTGGCCGAACGTGTGAAGAACGAATACCCGGGCTACGACGTTCGCGTGTCGATTCTCGGCCACCTCCAGCGAGGCGGCTCTCCCACAGCCCACGACCGTATCCTGGCGTCGCGCATGGGCGCTGCGGCCATCGACGCCCTGCTCGAAGACCAGCGCAATGTGATGATCGGCATCAAGAACGATGAAATCGTGTATGTGCCTTTCTCCAAGGCTATCAAAAACGACAAGCCCATCAACCGCGAGCTCCTCAACACGCTTCGCCGCCTCTCAATCTAAAAAACGCATAGGCTCCGCTTGTATATCATTAAACACCAATGCGATACAGTTTAATCACAGCGAAGCTGTGACTCTTATGTTAACCCCGTATGGAGGCGAAGCCGACATGCGGGGTTAAGTAAATAAAAATCAATCGCGGTATTGGAGCGGAGCCTGCCGAAGCGTTCGATTATCCCAAACATGGCACGAGGCACTACTTCGCAGTGCTTGACTACCGTTATCAACAACCCGGCATGTCGGCTTCGCCTCCATACCGGGTTAACCAAGGAATCACGGCTTCGCCGTGCCGTGCTGCTAAACTTAGTCTTTAAGTACTTTAAGGACCTTAAATAGTTTAAAAAAGACCCTGCGCCGAAATCGGCGCAGGGTCTTTTTTAGTTAAAATCTGTTTATCCGGGTGTACTTTGTTAAAAATTATTTTAATTTACTAAAATTACGCATTTAAAGCACTTTTCGCACTAAAAATCGGATTATTGTTACATTTTTTAATATTTTTTGTGAAAAAAATTACGAAAAACTATTGCATATTAAAATTTTTGTGTACTTTTGCGCCAATCCTGTAACGTTACAATTAAGGTATTTTAAGAATTAATCCAACACACTCATCGATTTTTAACCAAAAACAGAGAGAAGCTTTATGGAAAAAAGATTGTTATCCCTCATCTCAATGCTGATGCTCCTGTGCGGCATCGCTGCCGCACAGGCACCGTCGACGGTGCGCGGTTCGGTGACGTCGGCCGACGACGGCGAGGCTATCGTAGGCGCATCAGTGATGGTGGTGGGCACCAATATCGGCGCCAACACCGACATCGACGGCAGATTCGTAATCACAAACGTGCCTTCATCGGCAAAATATGTAACCGTGGCTTATGTGGGAATGGCCACCCAAGAGGTGAAAATAGCCCCGAACATGGAAATTAAAATGAAACCCACGCTCGAACTGGGCGAGGTGGTAGTTACCGCCATGGGTATCAAACGCGATAAAAAAGCTCTCGGATATGCCTCGCAGGACCTCAAAGCCGACGAGCTTATCACCGACGGCACCACCTCGATGGCCTCTGCCATCCAGGGCAAGCTCACCGGCGTGGACATCCGCCAGTCGTCGGGCGCTCCCGGCGCATCGGCTCAGATTGTGATACGCGGCGCGCGCTCCTTCGACGGCAACAACCAGCCGCTCTATGTGATCGACGGCATGCCCGTGACCACCACTCCCGACGTGTCGACAGGCTACTCCACAACCGGCGCCAATATTGCCGACCGCTCTATCGACATCAACCCCGACGACATCGAGTCCATCAACGTGCTCAAAGGCCAGGCCGCTTCGGCTCTTTACGGTATCCGCGCCTCCAACGGCGTGATTGTAATCACCACAAAACGCGGCTCGGCTTCCTCGCTGAAACCGCAGGTGACCGTGTCGACCAACATCGCCGCACAGCGCGTGTCGCGCAAGTTTGAGCGCCAGACCGAATATGCACAGGGCAACGGATACCTGGGTTACAGCCCCACATCGTCGATGACATGGGGCCCGAAAATCTCCGAAATTCCCAACGACCCCGTCTATGGCGGCAACACCCAGAACGACTACACCGCTTCCGGCCTCCACCAGGGTCAATATTACTCGCCCCAGCGCGCCCAGGCCGGCCTCGACCCCTGGACAACTCCGCAGATTTATGACAATGTCGGCGACTTCTTCGGCTCGGGCCTCACAGAAAACACCTCCCTCAACATAACCCACTCGGTAGGCGGCGTAAATTACTCGGTGTCGGTGTCGAACTCTTACCAGGACGGCATCATACCCTCCACCATGATGAACCGCTGGAACGCCCGCGGCCTCGTCGACTGGCGCCTTAGCAAAGAATGGTCGACCGGCTTCTCAGGAATCTACTCGTCGAGCAAAATCAAATCGGCTCCCGGAGCCAACTCCGGCATCATGAACGTGGTGTACAGCGCCCCGGCCGAATACGACCTCAAAGGCATCCCCAGCCATGTGCCCGGCGACCCCACCCAGCAGATTCTTTTCCGCTCCCTATCGTTTACCAATCCCTACTGGTGGGCCGAGCATAACTCCTATAACCAGCACACCAACCGCTTCTTCGGCAACGCCTATATCGAGTTCGCTCCCAACATCAACTGGGGCGACAACATGAGCCTCAAATTCCGCGAGCAGGCCGGCATCGACATGTGGACCTCCGACTACTCCGACATCAACGAGGTGGGCACCACCACTTCGCTTAAAAACGGCGACATAGAAAATTACGGCTCCGAGCACAATGTGTTCAACAACCTGTTCACCATCAACTTCGACGCTCAGTTTGGCGACGACTGGAACCTCAACGTGCTCCTCGGCAATGAAATAAACCACGAGAACGTCCGCACATGGGACTACTACGGCTCGAATTTCAACTTCCCCGGCTTCCCCACCATCGGCAACACCGCATCGATAAGCGGCGGCGAGTCGAAAGACCAGGAGCGCACCGTGGGCTTCTTCGGCAGCGCCATGGCATCGTGGAAAAACCAGATATACCTCACCGTTACGGGCCGCAACGACTATGTGTCGTCGATGCCACGCAACAACCGCTCGTTCTTCTATCCCTCGGTGTCGCTCGGATGGGAATTTACCCAACTGCCCGCGTTTCACTCGCAGAAAGTAATCTCCTACGGTAAGCTCCGCGCCTCATTCGCCCAGGTGGGCCAGGCCGGACGCTGGTTCCAGAACTACTATTGGACACCCTCCTACGGCGGCGGCTTCTACGGCTACACCCCCGTGAGCTACCCCCTCCCCTCGGGCGTATCGTCGTACGTGCCCTACTATGTGGTGTACGACAAGGATCTCAAACCGCAGAACACATCCAACTTTGAGGTCGGCGCCGACATCAACCTTTGGAACAACCGCATCAAAATGGAGTACACCTACTCCTACCAGAACATCACCGACCAGATTTTCACCGTGCCCACCGACGGCTCCATCGGCTACCAGTATGTAATGACCAATGCCGGCAAGATGCGCACCAACTCGCACGAATTCTCGATCAACGCCGCCATACTCCAAGCCCGCGACTACGACTTGAATCTCGGCGTGAACTTCACCAAGGTGGAAAACAAGGTTGTGGAACTTGCCCCCGGCGTTGAGTCAATCATGCTCGGCGGCTTTGTCGAACCGCAAATCCGCGCCCAGGCCGGATGCACCTATCCCAACATCTACGGTCTTAAATTCCAGCGCGACGACCAGGGCCGCCTTCTCACCTTCGAAGGCCTCCCCATGCCCACCGGCGACTCCTACGACCTTGGCAACTGCTCGCCCGACTTCGTGATGGGCTTCAACCTGAGCGGACGCTACAAGCGCGTGAGCCTGTCGAGCACATGGTCGTGGCAGCAAGGCGGACACATGTATCACGGCACAAACATGACGATGAACTATTTCGGCGCCACCAAGGAATCGCTTCCCTTCCACGAGGGCACAATGGTGGTAGAAGGCATCGACGCTGTCACCGGCCAGCCCAACACCATCGAGGTGGCCAAAGAGGACTACTACCGCGCCTACTACGACGTGACGGAATCGGGCGTGTACGACACCTCGTTCTTCAAGCTCCGCGACCTCACCGTGACCTACCAGCTTCCCCGCATCTGGAAACTCGACATCTCTGTCTACGGTTTCGCACGCAACGTGCTCGTCTGGGCCAAGTTGCCTAACTTCGACCCCGAATCGTCGCAAGGCAACGGCAACATGGGCGGCTACTTCGAACGCTTCTCCGTGCCCGCCACATCGAGCTACGGCGGCGGCCTCACAGTGAAATTCTAAGAAATCATTAAGGACATTAAAGACCTTAAAAAATCAAATTTTTTGACAATCATGAAATTTTCAAGATATATCCTCTTTTCCGCCGCCATGCTCGCCCTCGGGGCCTGCTCGGAGGACACCATGGACAAAATCAACAAGAACGAGGGCAACCCGCCGGTCGACGCCGTGCCCGTCCGTCTTCAAATTTCCGACGCCATAATGGGTTCAGGCTTCACCGCATCGTCCGGCGACTATTCCTTCTATCTCTCCTGCCTCATGGAGCAGACCATCGGCACAGGCAACAACCAGATGTCGCGCGCCGAGCTTCGCAACCCCTCGGAATGGGCCGCATCCAGCACGTTCAACAACACATGGAACGGTGTCTACGGCAATCTGATGAACATAAAGCAGATAATCGACAAAATCGAAGGCGAGGTGCCGGGCAACGTAGGACAATACGACATACTTGGCATGGCGCAGACCCTTTGGGCGCTCAACTTCGGCATCCTCACCGACATGCACGGCGACATTCCCTACTCCGAAGCCTTGCAGGGCCAGGCCAACATGCACCCCAAGCTCGACGCGCAAGCCGACATCTACGCCGACATACTCAAATACTTCGACGCCGCAATTGCCAATTTCGACACGGCTATCGACGCCAAGCTCAAAAATGCCGGCGCACAAGACATAGCCTACAACAATAACTGCAACGCCTGGAAAGCCGCAGCCTACGCCCTGAAAGCCCGCTACCGCCTGCACATGAGCGCGGTCGACGACAAAGCTATCGACGACGCCCTTGAATATGCCCTCGAAGCCGAGAGCCTCGGTTTCTCCGACTTCTGCATCACCACGTTCGACGGCATCTCGGCCGAAAACCCCTGGTCGGCCTACTATTGGTCGCGCTACTACACGGCAAGCTGCGAGACAGTGCTCGACATGCTCGAAGCCAACGACGACCCCCGCGCCGGCATCTACACCTACGACACCGGCATGGCCTACCCCGCCGGCGTGGCCGAATATGCCAACGAGTCGCCTCAGGAACTCGTAGCGCCCGGATGGCTCGACCTTGGCGTGCAGCCGATACACCTTATTTCGGAATCGGAATTGCAGTTTATCATCGCCGAATGTCAGCTGCGCAAAGGCCAAAACGCCGACGCCGCTTTCCAAGCCGGCGTGGCCGCTGCCGTCGACGAGCTTGTGGTTGGCTTCTGGGAAGAAGATTGCGACGCAGCCGCTTTCGCCGAAAGCCTCGGCTCGGCCACATTGCAGAAAGTATTCGAGCAGAAATATCTCCAGCAGATGGTAGACAACAACATCGAGGCTTACAACGACTATCGCCGCTGCCAGGCCATGGGCGAGGAGTATATCCATCTCAACAACCCTATGAATGTGCAGTCGGGCGTGAACCGCTTCCCCTACCGCATGCCATATGCCAACTCAGCCGTGCTTTCCAACCCCAACGTGAAAGCCGCCTATGGCGACGGCTCCTACATCTATTCAGAAAAGATGTGGCTCTTCAAATGAAATTATCAATGGTGGTAAAATAGTAATAGATAGCTAATATCAGATTACTGAACGACGGACACTCTCGTGAGAAAGTGTCCGTCTGTTTTTTTACCAAATTGGATATTATAGGAGGCTTAGGCTTCTTAGGAGGCATAGGAGACATAGGAGTCTTAGGATTCCTATGATTCCTATGATTATATTTTTTATTTCGCATAATATACATCTGATAGCCAAAGCAATTCTGAATAGTCACGGCAAAGCCGTGTCGCTTTATGTTAGCCCCGTATGGCCGGCGCAGCCGACATGCGGGGTTTGGCAGATGCAAATTCAATCGCGGTATCGGAGCGGAGCCTGCCGGAGCGTTCGATAATGTCAAACAAGCCGCGAGGCACAGCTTCGCAGTGCTTTTTTAGCCACCATAACAAACCGGGCTTGTCGGCATGCTGCCTCCAAACCTGGTTAACCAAGGAATCACGGCTTCGCCGTGACTCACTTGCGAAACTTGTATTTTTTTACAATTTTGTGCCGAAGGCGAGGTCGCCGGCGTCGCCGAGGCCGGGAACGATGTAGGAGTGGGCGTTGATCTCGTCGTCGATGGCGCCGACCCAAAGGGTGGTGTTCTCGGGGAATGTCTGGCGCACATAGTCCACGGCCTGCATCGAGGCCACTACCGAGGCGAGGTGAATCTTGCGCGGTGTGCCGCGTGTGAGCAGGGCCTTGTAGCTGAGCTCCATCGAAGCGCCGGTGGCGAGCATCGGGTCGCATATTATGAGTGTCTTGCCGTCGAGCGAGGGGGATGCGAGGTATTCGATAAGGATGTCGAAATCGTCCTTCTCGCGGTATTTACGGTAGGCCGACACGAAGGCGTTTTCGGCGCGGTCGAAATAAGAGAGGAATCCCTGATGGAAGGGCAGTCCGGCACGGAATATCGTGGCAAGCACCACCTGGTCGGCGGGTTCGTGACAGTCGGCTACACCCAGGGGCGTGTTTATGCCCACCTTGCGGTATTCGAAAGTTTTGGATATTTCGTAAGCCATGATTTGGCCGGCCCGTTCAAGGTTGCGGCGAAATCTCATTCTGTCGTTTTGTATAGTCACGGAGCGCATCTCGAGCATGAGTTGGCTCATGAGCGAGTTGGTGTTGTCGAAATTTACGATTTTCATATGTCGGGAATTATTTATTTGTGTCAGGGAGTTTCTTTCCGGCAATATCCAGTATCTTAACGGGAATCTCCGTGTTATTGTTCAGATTCACAAAGCGTTCGGCACCTACGCCCACAGCAAATACGGGCACGGGGTTTCCGGTGTGGTGTGTGGAAGTGAACCCGAAGCCCGACACGTCGGACATGATTTTGAAAACTTCGGCGGCGAAGCCGTTGAAAGTCTTGTAGAGGGTTTTCTGGTCGGGAGAGTTGCGGAGCTCGAATGTGGCGTTGAATTTTTCGCGCAGGGCGGCGTCTTGCTTTTCGCCGATGGGTATGGCGGTGTAGAATCCAAGGTTTTCGCTAAGATATTCTTTCATGTCGTCCCACGTGTAGGAGCGGCGCGAACGGAGGATTCCGCGGCAATAATTCTCGAATTCTTCTTTTGACACGCGCTGATAGTCAATGTTGGCAAAGTTGGCGAAGTAGCCTTTGTAATTGTTGCCGGTGGCAAATCCGCCGGTGTCGTGGTCGGCTGTCACCACGATGAGTGTTTCCTCGGGGTGGCGGCGGTAGAAGTCGAAGGCCAGGGCGAGGGCTTGGTCGAAGTTGATGATTTCCTTGATAGTTGTGGCGGCGTCGTTGGCGTGGAGGCTATGGTCGATGTTGCCGCCTTCTACCATCATGAAGAAACGGTCGGGCGACACGCGCTCGAGATGGGCCATGCAGGCTTCGGTGATGATGGGGAGAGTGAGCGCGCCTTCGACAGAGTCGATTGTAAACGACACGTTGCTCGGGTTGGAACCAGGCTCGCCTATAAGCATTACGCGTCGCGCGTCGGCTATCTCGCCGATGCCGTCGCGGCCACGCACCACTTTCACGCCCTCGCTTTCGATTTCTTCGATGAGGCCGGTGGGCTTGCCTTTTTTGTCGAGTTCGGCGCGGAGGCCTGCTCCGGCGATGAATTCATAGCCCGAGCGGGCGCCTTGCAGGATGATGTCGCGGTACATGCCGCGCTTGGGCACGTTGGCGAAGAAAGCGCCGGGTGTGGCGTCGTCGGCGGCCACAGAAGTGACGATGCCCACGCCGTAGCCGTCGTCTTTAAGCACACGGGCCATGGATGTCACGGCCACGGTGTCGGGGCTCATGCCGAGCATGCCGTTGCTTGTCTTGTGGCCTGTGGAGAGGGCCGTGCCGGCGGCGGCGGAGTCGGTTACGGGCGACGATGCGCTGTAAGTGAGGCACATGCCGGCCACGGGAAACTGAAACATTGTGAGAGGCGTGTCGGACCGGCGCACCTGGCGGTTGTACATCTCGGCGGCCACTACCGGCCCCATGCCCATGCCGTCGCCGATATAGTAAAATATGTACTTAGGCTCGGCGGCAGAGGCGGCCACAGCCATAATCGCCGCAAGCGCGGCTGCAAGAAATATTCTTATTTTCATGGTTTATTTTGTGATATTTTATTTGTCGGTTTTTGTCGCGGTGTTGAGGATACGCTCGGCGATGGCGCCGGAATTGGAGAGGCGGGGCACTTTGCGCTGGCCTCCGAGGCGGCCGGTGGATGCAAGGTAGCGGTCGAAGGTGCCCGCTGCCACAACGGTGAGGCCGGGAGGGTTGAGGAATATCGACGACTGCCGCTTGGCCTGGTAGTCGGAGTTCTCGTCCTGGAGGGCGAGGTCGAGGGTAGACATGAAGGCGTCTTCGTCGGCCGGCGGCGTATCCCACTCCACTATCCACTGGTGGTGGGCCACCGAACGGGTGTCGGCAAAGACGGGATAGACATGATAGTCGCGCACGGTGCAGCGATGCTCGGCACAGGCGTGCTCGAGGGCGCGGTCGGTGTTGTAAACCATCACTTCCTCGCCGAAGGCGTTTATAAAGGCGTGGGTGCGCCCGGCTATGGTTATTGTCAACGGGTCGGTTGAGCAAATACGCACGGTGTCGCCGATGATGTAGCGCATAAGGCCGTTGCAGCTCGTGATTACAAGGGCATATGTCCGTCCGGGCTCCACTTCCCACGGGGCAAGCGGATGCTTTTCTTCGGCGTCGATCTGAGCGATTGGCAGGAATTCGCAGAACACGCCGCCGTCGAGGAGCATCTCCAAGGCCGAGCCGGAGCGCGATGTCTGCATGGCGAAGAATCCTTCGGAGGCGTTGTAGGTCTCGATAAAGCGCATACGCTCAGGATCGGTGATGGCGGCATATTGCTGCCGGTAGGGCCCGAAGGCTATGCCTCCGTGGAAGAACACCTCGAGGTTGGGCCACACGTCGTGGATGGTGCGCGCTCCGCGGTATTCGATTACGGATTTGAGCACTTTGAGAAACCACGACGGCACCCCTGATATGTTGGTTATATCCTGCCGGGCGGCAGCCTCTACGAGCCTCGGCAGTTTCTCCGACCAATCGGATATGAGGGCCGTTTTTTTGTCGGGCACGCGGAAAAGGCTGTTGACCAGCGGGTTTATTTTGTCGATGAGATGGGCCGACAGGTCGCCCACTTTCACGCCACGGGGCAGGTGGGCCACTTCGTTGGCGAAACTGCCGCCGAGTATGAAGGCCTTGCCGCCGAAGACGCGCGAGCCGGGGCACATGTCGAGATAGTGGGCCACGACGTCGAAGCCGCCCTGATAGTGGTTGAGGCGGAGACTGTCGGATGTGAGGGGTATGTATTTGCTTTTGCCACCCGACGTGCCCGACGACTGGGCGAAACGGCGCGTCACGCCGGGCCAGAGCACGTCGGGCTCGCCGCCCACCATGCGCATCACCCACGGACGCAAGTCTTCGTATTCCACAACGGGCACTTGCGCGCGGAATTGGTCATATGACATATCGGGGGTGATTTTCAATCCTGCTCCATAGCGGGTTTTCGCGGCCTTGGCGAGTATGCTGCGCAACTGCCCGAGTTGCACTTCGGCTATTCCCCGGGCTGCCTCTCTGTCGAGGGCCGCTATCCTGCGGGCAAATATCGGTCGTGCTATCGGTGTAAAGTCAATCATACGGCAAAATTAACATTTTTATTTCACATTTAAACAAATTTACCGCGATTTTGGCTTTCACAGGCCGGCGGCTCACGCTCCTTCATAAAAATCCCGCCGATATTTGTCGTATCGGCGGGATGATATCGTTGCGGGATGTTATTGTCAGCGGATTGCCACTTTGCACGAGCGCGAGGCCGACGTTACGATGTAGATGCCGGGAGCCATGTCGCCGGGCTGCATCTCGCGGCCGTTGATGTCGAACACGCGCGCGCCGTCGGCAACGCTGAGCGTGCGTCCGGCCAGGGTGTAGAGCTCGGCCGCCTCGGCTTCTACGGCGTCGATTGCGGAAGAGGTAAGGCTGCGCATCACGAAATTGTCGAGCGTGGCGGTGAAGGGATGGGCCTGTGTGCCCATTTTCAGCGCGAAGTAGTAGCGGCCGCTCTTGGGAGCTTTCCATGTCATGACGCCGTCGGTGTGATTTTTGCCGGCCTTGGCTTTTGTCGACATGTTGCCGTCGAAATTGCCCACGGATGAATCTGCCCACGAGTTGAGCTGGCCGATTGTCTGGTCTTCGGCCATATAGAGGTCGGCATAATGCACGGGCTCGTTTTCAAGAACGAAGCACTGCATCCAGAAGTCTTTGTTTGTGGCGGTTCCGCGATAGGCCACGTCGCATTTGTAGGTGTGCCCTGCCACTGCGTCGACCGCCTGATACACCACGATGTTGGAGCCGGAGCGTTTCGACGATACTTTGAGCGCGCCTCCCGAGCCCCACATGGGCAGGTTGTCGGTGGCGTTCCATTGCAGGAGCATGGAATGAGGCGAGCCGGAATCGGCATGCAGCCAGAAGTCGGAGTGGGTGCAGTCGGAGCCTTTGAGCAGGTTCGCGCCTGCCGGGGCGACGAGTGTGGCGAGCTCGGATGCGGAGGCTTCGCGGCGGTTGACGAAACGGAGATAGTTGAGGTTGCAACCTCCGCGGTCGATATGCAGGCGCACTTTTATGGTGCCTTGCGGGATAATCACGCCTTCGAAGGTGTGAGTTTTCCATGTCTGGTATCCGCCGGTGGAGGCAAGCTGGGTGGAGGGGGCCACTTCGCGTCCGTCGACTGTCACCGACACTTTGCCGGAGTTGGCATATCGGAGCTCGAGGTCCCATTTGGCGTCGCCGTAGGGGTTTTCGACGGTAAATTGGAGCCATTCGCCGTCGGCGGTCCAGCCCACGTTGTAGCCGCAGGATGTGGTTTCGGAAGACGATATCGATTCGATGCCTACGCCGTCGTTGCGGTAGATCCAGCCGTCGTTCCAGTTGGTAAAGTCCTCGCCGTTATACTGGTAGGATGCGTCGCCGGTGTCGTAATAGGCGTGGCCGTAGGCTCCGTGGTCGTAGTGCGCGGCAAAGATGGGACTGTCGATGGTGGCGCCTTCGGCATAGGGACGCGCCGACAGGTCGAAGGGACGTTTGAGCAGTGCGTCGACATAATCGTGGGCCACGATGCAGTTGTCGAACCGCTGGGCCTCGGCCCATGCCTTGAAAGCGTTCCACACGGTCTCGGCTCCGGGGTTGCGTCCGGCCTGCAACTGGGTTATCACGTCGTCGTAAGCCTTTACGCGATTTACGCGCAGGATTGTGTTGACGTTGCTTTTTTTCAGGGGCCACTGCGTCCATGCGGCAAAACCGGAGCCTACCTCCATGGCGCGCACGGCGTCGGCATCCCATGTGTTGGAGTTCTCGCCGAACTCGCCCACGTAGATGGGGCAATCGTGGGAGTCGCCGTTGGCCTTCATGCCTGAAAGCTGGTCGTTGGTGTTGTACACGCCGTAGCGGTGGTATTGGATAATCATCTTGGAGTCGAGCTTGGCGGCGGGGAAACCGGTGTAGTCGTTGGAGTAGCTGTTGCCCTCCACTATCACGATATGGTTCTTGTCAACCTCGCGCACGGCGGCGATAAGGCGACGGAAGAGGTCCCACAGGGCTTTGTTGCTGTTGGGAAGGGTCCAGTTGGTCTCGTTTATCAGGTCGTAGCCCACTATGCACTTTTCGTTGGCATATCGCTCGGCGATTTTGCGCCAGAGCGCCACGAGTTTGTCGCGGTTGGCCTCGCTTTCCCACAGCGAGGGCTTGGTCTCGTCGTAGTCGCAGATGTCGCCGCTCGACTGTCCGCCCGGACATGCGTGCATGTCGAGGATGAGGAGCATGCCGTGTTTCTCGCACCACTCCACCAGGCGGTCGATGCGGTCGAAGCCTTCGTTGAGCCAGGTGTTTTGGCCGGCCACGGGCTCTTCTTCGATTGGCAAGGTGAAGTATTTATAGTGCATCGGGGCGCGGAGCACGTTGAAACCTTGCTCTTTCATGAATATAAGGTCGGCCTCGCCAAATACACAATCCATCCACAGGCGGTCGAATTCCTCGGCTCTTTCGCGCCCGACAATATCGACGAGTTTTTTATGGATTTTGTATTGCCGGTCGAGCGAGCCCGATGTGTTCATCATGTAAGGCTCTTGCACCATCCAGTTGCCGCAGTTTGAGCCGCGGAGCGTGATTTCTTTTCCGTTGCGGTCGAGAATCTTCGTGCCCGATGTCGTCACGAAATTGTCGGCCAAGGCTGTCGCGGCCGTAAGTGCCGCAATAGCAGACAAAAGTAGCTTTTTTCTCATTTCTTAGGATTAAAAAGGATTAGCGAATTGTGATTTTCGACAAAATTATGCAAAAAAAATGAATTATACAATTTTTTAAAATAATTTGCAAAAAAACTTGGCAAATACAAATTTTGTTATTACCTTTGCAAAAACACCACAACACACCCTTTATCACTTACCCTTTATACCTATATATATATTATGGACATCACAATCATCACATCTCTCATCACCGCCCTCGGGGGCCTGGGGCTGGTTAAATTTCTGGCATATCTGACCACAAACCGCCGCTCGGCTGCAATAAAGACCCAAACCGAAGAGTTCGAGTCGCTGCGCGCCCGCATTGAGTGGCTCGCCGGCCAGTGCCTCGACCACGAAAAACGCATTGCCGAACTCACCGCCCAACTCCTCGACATGCGCCGCCGCTACAACTCCGACGCCTGCCTGCGCGCCTCCTGCCGCCGCCGCACACGGCCGCAATAGCCGATGCACGATGCACAATGCACGATGATATAGGATTCCTATGATTCCTATGCCTCCTAAGAATCCTAAGCCTCCTCCCAATCTTATCACCAACACTTTATCCTTAATTATTATGAAACACTTCACCCTCGAAGAACTCTGCGACTCGCCCACGGCGCGTCGTCTCGGAATCCGCAACATCCCCTCCGACCTCGCAATCGCAAGCCTCAACGCCTTGGTCGACAACATCCTCGACCCTCTGCGCGAGGCTTTCGGACGCCCCATCGTAGTCACATCCGGCTTCCGATGCCGCCGCCTCAACGCCGAAGTGGGAGGCGCGCGCAATTCCCAGCACCTGCGCGGCCAGGCAGCCGACATTATCGGCGGCTCGCGCGACGAAAACCGCCGGCTTTTCCAACTCGCCCGGCAACTGAACCTGCCCTTCGACCAGCTCATCAACGAGCAGGATTTCCGCTGGATTCACATATCCTATGTGCCCGGCCGCGGCCGCAAGCAGGTGATAGGCGGATAAAACGCCCGTTTACTTATTTTAACATACATACCATTAAAAAGCAATGTAATTAATAAATATTCACTTTACAGCATAATTTTTAACTAAAACATACAAAGTTTATCAATTTTTAACCTGCTTTTTTGTTGGCACTACGAAAATAAGTACGTAATTTTGCGCCGAATCGTTTAAAAGTGTTAACCGGGCTTGTAGATTTTCAACCGTCTGCAATCGGCCATGGCGCGCACTAAAACCAAAACAGAAAATAACATCAAAAAATAAATCAATCTTTTAAAATGAGCAACGCTAACAAACTGAGCAACTCCACTGTTAAGCCCGCCACGGGCAAGCTCGGTGTGATGGTTGTCGGCCTCGGCGCCGTGTCATCCACTTTCATTACCGGTGTACTTATGGCCCGCAAAGGTTTGGCCAAACCGGTCGGCTCCATGACCCAATACGACAAAATCCGCGTCGGACAAGGCGAAGACAAAAAATACCTCCAATATAAGGACATCGTGCCCCTGGCCGACCTCAACGACATCGTATTCGCCGCTTGGGACGTTTATCCCGCCAACGCTTTTGAATCGGCCATGAACGCCGAGGTGCTCAAAGAAAAAGACATCCTCCCCGTAAAAGACGAACTCGAAAAAATCGTGCCCCTCAAAGCCGCTTTCGACCACAACTACGCCGCTCGCCTCGACGGCGACAACGTAAAGACCGTGAAAGACCGCTGGGACATGACCGAGCAAATCCGCGAAGACATCCGCAACTTCAAGAAGGAAGCCGGCGTCGACCGCGTCGTTGTACTCTGGGCCGCTTCCACTGAAATCTACGTTCCCGTCGACGAAAAAATCCACTACACCCTCGCCGACCTCGAAGCAGCTATGAAGGCTGACGATAAGGAACACATCGCTCCCTCCATGTGCTACGCCTACGCAGCACTCGCCGAAGGCGCTCCCTTCATCATGGGCGCTCCCAACACCACCGTCGACATCCCCGCAATGTGGGAACTCGCCGAAAAAACCGGCATGCCCATCGCAGGTAAAGACTTCAAGACCGGCCAGACCCTCGTGAAATCCGGCTTCGCTCCCATCATCGGCACACGCTGCCTCGGCCTCTCCGGTTGGTTCTCGACCAACATCCTCGGCAACCGCGACGGTCTCGTGCTCGACGAACCCGCCAACTTCCGCACAAAAGAAGTGTCGAAACTCTCCACACTCGAATCAATCCTCGTGCCCGAAGAGCAGCCCGACCTCTACACCGACTACTACCACAAGGTGCGCATCAACTACTATCCCCCGCGCAACGACAACAAAGAAGGCTGGGACAACATCGACATCTTCGGCTGGATGGGCTACCCCATGCAGATCAAGATCAACTTCCTCTGCCGCGACTCAATCCTCGCCGCTCCCCTCTGCCTCGACCTCGTGCTCCTGAGCGACCTCGCAGCCCGCGCCGGACGTCACGGCACACAGCGCTTCCTCTCGTTCTTCCTCAAGAGCCCGATGCACGACTACACCAAGGGTGAAGTGCCCGTAAACCACCTCTTCCAGCAGTACGTAATGCTCAAAAACGCCATCCGCGAAATGGGCGGCTACCCTGCTGACGAGGCAATCGACTAATCCCGGGCCAAGAGGATAAAATAGGCTAAAAGGCCACCGTTCCCCGCGTTAAAACGCGGGGAGAGCCCAAAAGCAAATCCCAAACACCAAATACCCCAACCACGGGCCGGCACGCGACACGCGCGCCGGCCCGTTTTTTTTCACCTGCCCGCCCCCTGCCCCAAATCTGCATCTGCATATCCTATTATATAAATCGCCGGCTGTTTTTTATTAAAATAAGTCCAATAAATCAAAAATATACAATTATTTCACCCCATAGGCCGGCGCTTGTCTTAACAATTGTTATTAGACACACTCTTTTTTGTCCATTTTTAAAAAAATTCGTACCTTTGCGGCGGTTACACCAATCGTATATTTTCTAAATTTAGATACAAATATGAGTAAAGAAAAAAAATTCCTGACCTGTGACGGTAATCAGGCCGCCGCACACGTGAGCTATATGTTCTCGGAAGTGGCTGCCATCTACCCCATCACTCCGTCGTCGACTATGGCTGAATACGTCGACGAATGGGCTGCCGCAGGACGCAAAAACATCTTCGGCGAGACAGTCCTCGTGCAGGAGATGCAATCAGAAGGCGGTGCCGCCGGCGCCGTCCACGGCTCGCTGCAAGCCGGTGCGTTGACCACAACATACACCGCCTCGCAAGGCCTTCTCCTCATGATCCCGAATATGTACAAGATCGCCGGCGAAATGCTCCCCTCCGTATTCCACGTGTCGGCACGCACTATCGCTTCTCACGCACTCTCCATCTTCGGCGACCACCAGGACGTGATGTCCGTACGCCAGACCGGCTTCGCCATGCTCGCAGAAGGCTCCGTACAAGAAGTTATGGACCTCGCAGGCGTAGCCCACCTTGCCACAATCAAATCATCAATTCCCTTCGTCAACTTCTTCGACGGATTCCGCACATCGCACGAAATCCAGAAAATCGAGATGCTCGACCAAGACGACCTCGCCCCGTTGCTCGACCAGGACGCCCTCGCTCGCTTCCGCAGCCGCGCCCTCACCCCCGACGCCCCCGTGGCTCGCGGCATGGCCGAAAACGGCGACGTATTCTTCCAGCACCGCGAGGCTTGCAACAAAGCCTACGACGCAGTGCCCGAAGTTGTCGAAAACTACATGGCCGAAATTTCTAAAATCACAGGCCGTGAATACCACCTCTTCAACTACTACGGCGCACCCGATGCCGAACGCGTAATCATAGCCATGGGCTCCGTCACACAAGCCGCCCAGGAAGCTATCGACTACCTCGTGGCAAAAGGCGAAAAAGTCGGCCTCGTGTCCGTACACCTCTACCGCCCCTTCTCCGCAAAACACTTCCTCTCCGCAATTCCCGCCACTGCCAAGCGCATCGCCGTGCTCGACCGCACCAAGGAACCCGGAGCCAACGCCGAGCCCCTCTACCTCGACGTGAAAGAATGTTTCTACGGCAAAGCCGACGCCCCCGTCATCGTGGGCGGACGCTACGGCCTGGCCTCGAAGGACACAACCCCCGCTCAGATCATCGGCGTTTACGAAAACCTCGCCCTCCCCGAGCCCAAGGACCACTTCACAGTGGGCATCGTCGACGACGTGACCTTCACATCGCTCCCCCTCCCCGAGGAAATCGCTCTCGGCGACCCCTCCACCTACGAAGCTAAATTCTACGGCCTCGGCGCCGACGGCACGGTAGGCGCAAACAAAAACTCCGTAAAAATCATCGGTGACAACACCGACAAATATTGCCAGGCCTACTTCGCCTACGACTCCAAAAAGTCCGGCGGCTTCACCTGCTCTCACCTCCGCTTCGGCGACCGCCCCATCCGGTCGACCTACCTGGTGAACACCCCCAACTTCGTTGCTTGCCACGTACAGGCCTACCTCCACATGTACGACGTGACACGCGGCCTGCGCGACAACGGCACCTTCCTGCTCAACACCATCTGGGAAGGCGACGAACTGGCCAAAAACCTCCCCAACAAGGTTAAACGCTACTTCGCTCAGCACAACATCACCGTCTACTACATCAACGCCACAAAAATCGCTCAGGAAATCGGCCTTGGCAACCGCACCAACACCATCCTCCAAAGCGCATTCTTCCGCATCACAGGCGTTATCCCCGTCGACCTCGCCATCGAGCAGATGAAGAAATTCATCGTCAAGTCCTACGGCAAGAAAGGCCAGGACATCGTCGACAAGAACTACGCCGCCGTCGACCGTGGCGGTGAATACCACACCCTCGCCGTCGACCCCGCCTGGGCACAGCTCCCCGATGATGCAGCCGTTGAAAACAACGACCCCGCATTCATCAACGAAATCGTCCGCCCCATCAACGCACAAGACGGCGACCTGCTCCACGTTTCCGCCTTCGAGCACAACGCCGACGGCACATGGCAGCAAGGCACCGCAGCCTACGAAAAGCGCGGCGTGGCAGCCTTCGTGCCCGAATGGGATCCCGCCAACTGTATCCAGTGTAACAAGTGCGCCTTCGTCTGCCCCCACGCCGCCATCCGTCCCTTCGTGCTCGATGCCGACGAAATGGCAAAAGCTCCCTTCGCCGAAGACTACACGCTCCCCGCTATCGGCAAAACATTCGCCGGCATGCGCTTCATCCAGGCTGTCGACGTGCTCGACTGCCTCGGTTGCAGCAACTGCGTCGACGTTTGCCCCGGCAAGAAGGGCGTGAAGGCTCTCGCCATGAAACCCCTCGAGCTCGAACTCGGCTACCAGCCCAACTGGGACTACTGCGTGGCCTCCGTCAAATCAAAGGCTCACCTGGTAGACGTGGCTCAGACCGTGAAGAACAGCCAGTTTGCAACTCCCCTCTTCGAGTTCTCCGGCGCTTGCTCCGGCTGCGGCGAGACACCCTACGTGAAACTCATCTCGCAGCTCTTCGGCGACCACGAAATGGTAGCCAACGCCACCGGTTGCTCCTCCATCTACTCCGGCTCCGTGCCCTCCACGCCCTACACCACCAACGACCGCGGCAACGGTCCCGCTTGGGCCAACTCGCTCTTCGAGGACTTCGCCGAATTCGGCCTCGGCATGACCATCGCCAACGAAAAAATGCAGGAACGCCTCGTTCAGCTCATGACCGAAGCCCAGACCTGCGACTGCTGCTCCGATGAAATCAAGGCCCTCGCAAAACAATGGCTCGAAAACCGCGACAACGCCGCCATCACACGCGCCGTCCGCGACCAAATCGTGCCCCTGTGCGAAGCCGGCTCTTGCGACATCTGCAAAGGCATCGTAGCCCACAAGGCATTCATCGCCCGCCGTTCACAGTGGATCATCGCCGGCGACGGCGCTGCCTACGATATCGGCTTCGGCGGCCTTGACCACGTGCTCGCCTCCGGCAAGAACGTAAACGTCCTCGTTGTCGACACCGAAGTTTACTCCAACACCGGCGGCCAGGCCTCAAAAGCCACCCCGCTCGGCGCCATCGCCAAATTCGCCGCTTCCGGCAAGCGCATCCGCAAGAAGGACCTCGGCCTCATCGCATCCACCTACGGCTACGTATATGTGGCTCAGATAGCAATGGGTGCCGACAACGCCCAGACCCTCAAAGCCATCCGCGAAGCCGAAGCCTACGACGGACCCTCGCTCATCATAGCATACTCGCCCTGTATCAACCACGGCCTCAAAGCAGGCATGGGCCACTCACAGGCCGAGCAGGCACGCGCCGTAGAATGCGGCTACTGGCACCTCTGGCGCTACAACCCCGCCCTCGAGCTCGAAGGACAGAACCCCTTCACCCTCGACTCCAAGCAGCCCGACTGGGACAAGTTCGACGACTTCCTCAAAGGCGAGGTACGCTACGCATCAGTTCTCAAGCAATACCCCGACATTGCAGCCGAACTCTTCGCAGCAGCCAAGTCTAACGCAATGTGGCGCTACAACAACTACCGCCGCCTCGCCCTCCAGCAGTGGGGCGTCGATCCCGAAGTGAAATAGCAGGAACACAAGCCTCCGGCTTGTGAAACTCAGGAACTCAAGCCTCCGGCTTGAGAGTAAAATACCAACCAAATAGGCTTCATAGGCTTCCTATGGAGCCTATTTACTGTTAACAAACGTTAATCACATGTAAACATCGGCAAAATCCCCCCAAATGTCGACACTCTGTTGCCCGTCCACATTTTATATGTAACTTTGCAATACATTCCGACAAGAAAGTCTTCAAAAACATATATATTTCCAAATGAAATTCCAAAAGTACACGTTTCTAATCATCCTCATGCTGTCGGCATTCGCCGCCCGTGCGTTCAACATCACGGGCACCATTGTCGACGAATTCGACGAACCCCTGATCCGCGCCACCGTGCGCCTGCTCGCCACATCCGACTCAACAGCCGTAAAAGGCGTGCTCACCAACGACAACGGACGCTTCACCCTCACCGACATCAAAGACGGACGATACATCCTCGAAGCCTCTTACGTAGGCTACAACCCCATGCACCGTCCCGTGCGTGTCAACGGCAAAAACCTTGCCGCAGGCACCATAAAGATGCAGGAAAACGCCATCGCCCTCAAAGAAACCACCGTCGTCGGCATCAAGACACCCGTAAAGGTGATGGAAGACACCGTCGAATTCAACGCCGACTCCTACAAGACTCAGCCCAACGCCGTGGTCGAGGACCTGCTTAAACGCCTCCCCGGCGTAGAAGTCGACTCCGAAGGAAAAATCACCCACAACGGCAAAGAAATCACAAAAATACTCGTCGACGGCAAAGAATTCTTCTCCGACGACCCCAAAGTAGCCTCCAAGAACCTGCCCGTGAACATGATTGAGAAACTCCAGGTCGTCGACCGCAAGAGCGATCTCGCCCGACTCACCGGTGTCGACGACGGCGAAGACGAGACTGTAATCAACCTCACCGTGAAAAAAGGCATGCAAAACGGATGGTTCGGCACCGTCGAGGCCGGATACGGCACCGACAGCCGCTACAAAGGCTCGTTCAACATCAACCACTTCTGGGATGGAAACCAAATCACATTCCTCGGAGGCCTCAACAACGTCAACGACCTCAACTTCACCGACGGCGGAGCAGGCCGATTCCGCCGATTCGGAGGCGACAACGGCATCTCACGCTCAAACGCTTTCGGCGTGAACTTCAACATCGGAAACGAAGAAAAATTCCGCATCGGCGGCGATGTGATGTACTCCAACAGCCGACGCTCCTCCACAACACGCCAGGACCGCGAATACCTCTTCGCCGACTCCACATCATACCAAAACTCCAACCGAAGCTCCATCGACCGAGGCCACAACGTGCGCGGCGACTTCCGCATCGTCTGGAACCCCGACTCATTCAACACCTTCGAGTTCCGACCCAACTTCTCGCTCAATTACAGCGACTCCGAATCAGCATCCGAAGCCCTCACGCAATCGGGCGGAGCACACCGCGCCGACGTGACCCGAAGCATCAACCGCTCATCGTCCGACGGCAACTCCACCGAATTCGGCGCACGAATAATCTACAACCACAAATTCCGCAGCCGCCCCGGACGCTCATTCTCCGTGTTTGCCAACTTCCGCTCATCCAACGTGCGTGAGAAGACCAACACCTACTCCTGGAACAAATTCTTCCTCGTAAACGACTCCGTCGACCTCTACGACCAATATGCCAACGACCACACCTGGTCCAACACCTTCTCCACACGCGTCTCCTGGACCGAGCCCCTCGGAAACCCCGCAAAAGGCAACTTCCTAACATTCGCCTACCAATTCCAATACCGCTGGAACAACGCCGACAAACTCACCTACGACCACCCCGTCACATTCCCCGACGGATGGGACGGCGACCCCGTGATTCTGCCCGAGCTCAACCTCAACGAGCGGCTCAGCAACCAATTCCGCAACGACTACATGAACCAGGACATCCGCGTGGGCTACAAACACGTAAGCAAAGAAAACACCCTCGACGTCGGCATCTCCCTTGTGCCCCAGATGTCGAAATCCACCGACCTGATCAACTCTGCCAAAAACATACCCGAACGCTGGGTGTGGAACTACGCCCCCTACCTCCGATACAAACTCAAAATGTCGAAGACACGCTCACTCAACATCGACTACTTCGGACGCTCGTCACAGCCCTCGATGACACAACTCCAGCCCGTGGCCGACGAAAGCGACCCTCTCAACATCGTGCAAGGTAACCCCAACCTCGACCCCACGTTCCGCCACGGCCTGCGCGCACGCTTCTCCGACTTCGAGCCCCAGCGTCAGCGCGCCATCATGGCAATGCTCATGGCAAACATAACCCAGAACAGCATCATATCCCACACCACATTCGACCCCAAGACCGGCGGCCGATTCACAACCTACGAAAACGTCAACGGCGTATGGGATGCCCGCCTGTTCACAATGGTATCTTTCCCCATCCCCGGCAACAAAGCCTTCACATTCAACAACCACCTGATGATGTCCTACTCATCATCCATCGGCTACAACAACGACCTTAAAAACCGCTCCGGCAACTTCGGCCTCAACGAATCATTCGGATTCGCATGGCGTCCCGACAACCTCGAGCTCGAAATCCGCCCGCGCTACTCCTTGCAGTACGTCACCAACTCCGTGCAGACCACGGCAAACCGCACCGTCCACAACTATGGCGGCACATTCAACGGCGCATGGTACGCACCCTTCGGACTCGTCCTCCAGACCGACCTCAACTACACCGCCACCTCCGGATACTCCGCCGGCTACGACAAACGCGAATGGATGTGGAACGCCTCGATAGCCTACCAGTTCCTGCGGGGTCGCCAGGCCACCGTCACCCTATCGGCCTACGACCTCCTCCAGCAACGCTCCAACATCTACCGCTCCATCACCGCCAACTACATCGACGACACACAGTACAACTCCCTCACCCGCTACTTCATGGCGTCGTTCTCCTACAAATTCAACACCTTTGCAAAAGGCGAAGGCCCCTCCGACACCGACCATTGGGACCGCGGCCCTCGTGGCGGCCACCCCGGCCCCCCTCCCGGCGGACGCCGCCGCTTCTAAACCGACAGCAAAATCAGGCGGCTTAGGAGCCTTAGGCAGCCTATGATTCCTAAGCCGCCTATGGCTCCCAAGATTCCTATCTTACCTATCCTGCCACCGTGCCCCGCGTTTCAACGCGGGGTTTCGTATTTTTAATAATTTTTAACCCTGCGAAACCCTCCGCTTCGGGGGAATTTGCGTAACTTTGCAATCCAAATCAAACGTGGACAAATTTGGCTGCTTGCAACCACTCGAAAAAATGCTAAAATCGCCCGGTGCCCTCATTCACGGCACCCCTCGAAAATATCAATTTTCCCCGCCGATTGACGCGTTTTTGGTAGTCACGCCAAAATCCCGCCAATTTTTTTTTATCAAATTATGAACTACCTCTTTACATCCGAATCGGTGTCGGAAGGACACCCCGACAAAGTTGCCGACCAGATTTCCGACGGCATCCTCGACGAATTCCTCGCCTACGACGAAGCATCGCACGTGGCCTGCGAGACAATGGTAACCACAGGCCAGGTTATCGTGGCCGGTGAAGTAACATCCGACGCCTACGTCGACATCCCCACAGTAGCCCGCCGCATCATCAACGAAATTGGCTACAACCGCGCCGACCTCCAGTTCGACGGCAACTCCTGCGGCGTGCTCTCCGCCATCCACGAGCAGAGCGGCGACATAGCCCGCGGCGTCACCCGCGAGACACCCGACGACCAGGGCGCAGGCGACCAAGGCATGATGTTTGGCTACGCCTGCAACGAGACACCCGAATACATGCCCCTCACCCTCTCCCTCAGCCACGCCCTGCTGCGCGAGCTCGCCGACATACGCCGCGAAGGACGCGACATGACCTACCTGCGCCCCGACTCAAAGAGCCAGGTTACGGTAGAATACGACGAGGCAAACCGCCCCGTGCGCATCCACACAATCGTAATCTCCACACAGCACGACGACTTCATCGCCCCTGCCGAAGCCACCGCCGAGGCACAGGCCATAGCCGACCGCGCCATGCTCGACAAGATAGCCGAAGACGTGCGCGACATCCTCATTCCCCGCGTCGTGGCCAAGCTCCCCGAAGCAATCCGCGCCCTCTTCGACGGCCAATACCTCCTCTACGTAAATCCCACAGGCAAATTCGTGATCGGCGGCCCCCACGGCGACACAGGCCTCACCGGCCGTAAAATCATAGTCGACACCTACGGCGGACACGGCGCACACGGCGGCGGCGCATTCTCAGGCAAAGACCCCTCCAAAGTCGACCGCTCCGCAGCCTACGCCGCACGACACATCGCCAAAAACATCGTGGCCGCCGGCATCGCCGACCGCGCGCTCGTGCAAGTGGCCTACGCCATCGGCGTGGCACGCCCCGTAAGCCTGTGCGTCAACACCTTCGGCACATCACACGTCGCCCTCTCCGACGCAGAAATCTCCGCAAAAGTATCCGGCATATTCGACATGCGCCCCCACGCCATAGAGCAACGCCTGGGCCTGCGCAAACCCATCTACCGCGAGACAGCAGCCTACGGCCACGTCGGACGCGACCCCATCACCGTCACCAAGACCTTCCACAACCCCTACTACGGCGACCGCACCCTCACCGTCGACCTCTTCACCTGGGAACGCCTCGACTACGTCGACGCCCTCCGCTCCGCCCTACTCTAATATAAAATTTGTATATTCCCACATTTTTGCGTAATTTGCGGTTCAAAACCGACATTATGGCAAAAAAGACTACTTCAAAGACCATTGAGCAAATATTGTGGGATTCTGCAAACGAACTCCGTGGCAATCTCGACGCCGCCGAATACAAATCGGTGGTGCTCGGGCTTGTTTTTCTCAAATATATCAATGACTGTTTCCGCACCCGCTATGATGCCCTCGTTGCCGAGGGCGAGGGTTTCGAGGAAGAACCCGACGAATATATCGGCGACAATATATTCTTTGTACCTGCCGATGCACGGTGGGACAAAATCGTACAATCCGCGCTTACTGCCGAAATAGGCGTGACCGTGGACGCCGCCATGGAAGCCCTCGAACGCGAGAACCGCCAGCTCAAAGGCATACTCCCCAAAAACTACGCACGTCCCGAACTCGACAAACGCCGCCTCGGCAACGTGGTCGACATCTTCGAAAACAGCCTACACTTCACCGGGGCCGAGGCTCGCGACGTGCTCGGCCGCGTCTACGAATATTTTCTCGGCGAGTTTGCCCGTGAGGAGGGCAAAAAAGGCGGCGAGTTCTACACACCCGAATGTGTGGTTCGCACCATCGTTGAAGTAATCCAACCATACAAGGGCAAAATCTACGACCCCGCTTGCGGCTCGGGCGGCATGTTTGTGCAATCGTCCAAGTTTATCGAGAGGCACCAAGGCAACATCAACCAAATCTCCGTGTACGGTCAGGAGCTGAACTCCAACACATGGCGACTGGCGCAAATGAACCTCGCCATTCGCGGTATTGAGGCCAACTTCGGCGCATCGTATGCCGACTCCTTCCACGACGACCAGCACCCCTTCCTCCGTGCCGACTTCGTTATGGCAAATCCCCCCTTCAACATCTCCAAGTGGGGCGGCGACCAGCTGCGCGACGACCCCCGTTGGCAATACGGAGTGCCGCCCGAAGGCAACGCCAACTTCGCATGGATGCAGCACATGCTCTACCACCTCTCCGACACCGGCCGCATCGGCCTCGTTCTCGCCAACGGCTCTCTCTCCTCGGAGCAAGGAGGCGAGGGCGAGATACGCAAAAACATCATCGAAGACGACCGTGTGGAAGGCATCGTGGCCATGCCCTCGCAGCTGTTCTACAACGTGCAGATACCCTGCTGCCTGTGGTTCCTCACCAAGAAAAAATCGCAACCCGGCAAGACACTCTTTATCGACGCCCGCAACATGGGCTATATGAAAGACCGCACTCACCGCGAACTTGCCCCTGACACCGACATCGCCCGCATCGCCTCCACCTTCGAAGCCTTCCGTCGCGGCGACGACGTAACCGAGAAAGGCTTTGCAGCCGTTGCTACCACCGCCGACATAGCCCGCGAGGGCTACGTCCTTACCCCGGGCCGCTACGTAGGCGTAGCCGACACCCCCGACGACGGCGAACCCTTCGACGAAAAAGTAGCCCGTCTCACCGCCGAGCTCCGCGACCTCTTCGCCGCCTCCGCCGCCCAAACCGACGAAATCCGCCGCCAACTTGCCACCATAGGCATAAAACTATAAAAAAAATACAGCAATTTTGTAGGGGCGCGATAAATCGCGCCCAAGCGAGAAATGGCTAACAACATGACATCAAACGTGATGTAGGCGCGATTTATCGTGCCCCTACCGAAGAAAACCCATATTTAATCCGCGGACGCACGAACCGTATCCCTACACCCAAGACATATTTTTTTCAAAACTCATATTATATGGAAAAAATTAACGTAATAATATCAATAATCGCTGCGATTGCCGCAGTTGTTTCGGCGCGATTCTCGTATATTACAAATAGAGATAGTAAGCGGAACATTCTAAAAAAATTAGACAAAAAGCAACAGCAGCTTTCTGATATTAATATTGAAATTGCCAAAAGATACGGCTTAAATTACTCACCAAGAGGCCCAATCAATTCGTTAGAAGCAAAAAAACGAGAATTACAATCCGAAATTGAAAACCTTCAAAAATTGCTTTAAAATGATAGACTGGAAAGGAGTTAGATTAGGCGATTTGATTCTGGATATTGCGGCCGGGCCGTTTGGCTCAAATCTTCCAAAATCTTGTTTTACATCCTCGGGATTCCCAATTATAGACGGTGCTAATCTTAAAGAATTTAAAGTTACAGACAACATAACAAAATTCGTTTCGGAAGAAAAAGCTCGTTCTTTACATCGTGCAATAGCTAAACGCGGAGATGTTGTTGTAACAATAAGTGGAACTGTCGGACAAATATCATATATTCCTCAGACATCTGTTTTTACAGAGTATTTGGTTTCGCAACGCCAATTTCGGTGCACATTCGACACATCCCAAGTTAATGTTCCGTATTTAGTATATTATTTCCATTCTTACGAAGGAAGCAATAAAATTCTTCAATTTGCAAATCAAGTTGGAGTACCCGCACTTTCTCAACCGCTAAAAAATTTCAAGAATATACACCTGAAACTTCCTCCGATTGCGGAGCAAAGAAAGATAGCGGCAATTTTGTCGACGTTGGATGATAAGATAGAGATGAATCGGCGGATAAATGCGCGGTTGGAAGAATTGGCACAGGCCATCTTCAAATCTTGGTTCATCGACTACACCCCCTTCGGGGGCACCATGCCCGAGGACTGGACTTTCAAGTGTGTGGCAGACTTTCCTCGTGAAATCGAAACAGGGAAGCGTCCAAAGGGTGGTGTTTCCAGTATTACTCAGGGAGTACCCAGTATTGGTGCAGAAAGTATAAAAGGAATTGGATATTACGACTATTCAAAAACGAAATACATTCCATTTGAGTATGCCGATTCGATGAAAAAAGGTTTGATACAAGATTTCGACCTTTTGATATATAAAGATGGCGGTAAACCTGGATATTTTATTCCCAACTTTTCAATGATGGGTTTAGGTTTTCCTTTTGAGAAAATGTTCCTAAACGAACACGTTTTCAGATTGAATTTTGGGACACCAGAACTCAATATCTTTGCTTATTTCTTCTTCAAAACTGATGAAGTGATGAATTACTTAAATTCCGTAGGAGGTAAAGCAGCTATTCCCGGAATTAATAAAAAGAATGTTGAGGATATTGAGATATTAGACTTAAACATTCCACAGATAAAACAATTTGGAGCAATCGTTTTGCCTATGTTCAAAACTATTTTAAAAAATAGCACTGAATCCGCCCGTCTTGCAACTCTTCGCGACACACTGCTGCCAAAACTAATGTTCGGCAAAATAAAACCATGATATAATTCGTTATATATAATATAACATTAACTAAAATGCGATTTTATAGAGAAAAGTGTTTGGCCGCCTTGATGGAGCAACTCTCGTACTGGGCTTCAAGCATTCAAATACAAAAATTGGTATTCCTCTTAGCAGACATTCAAGATGAGAGGATTTATGACTTTATGCCGTACAGATATGGGTGCTATTCCATGCAATTAAGCCAAGATTTAAGAAACCTTGTCAAAAGCGGGTACTTGATGTGTGAAGAAGATGGTACTACACACAGATATAGAATTGCAAGTAATGACTTACACCTCGCTAAATTGATTGATAAAAATGACCAAACGATTATAACTCGAATTGTCAAGCGTTTTGCTAAGATGCCTATCAATGATTTAATCAAGTATACTTATCAAAATTACCCATTCTTTGCAATTAATAGTCAGATGGCAAAGGATATTTTATCGGAATCGGAATATGCTTTTGTGACAAGACATCGCCCTCATAAAGAAGAGCGTACACTAATGACTATTGGCTATGAAGGTATTTCCTTGGAAAAATATATTGTGGTTTTATTGCAAAACGATGTAAGAGTGCTTTGTGATGTAAGGAAAAATGCTTATAGCCAAAAATTTGGCTTCTCCAAGTCTCAGTTGGAAAAGGCTTGTAATGGGACTGGAATCAAATATATACATATTCCTAATCTAGGCATTATCTCGGAAAAGCGTAAGGACTTGAGATGTCAATCGGATTATGATGACCTATTTGACGATTATGAAGCGACCACCCTTGATTCTTCCCGGGATGAATTGAATTATCTTTTCATGTTACTTCAGAATCATAGGCGTATTGCATTAACTTGTTTCGAACATGACCCATTGCAATGTCATAGAAGCCGAATCGCAAAAAAACTTATGTCTGTACCCCAATGTAATTACACACTTCAAAATCTTTAAGCCATGGCTAAGACAAGGGTTCTTATCGCAGTAAAAACTTATCCGACTTTATCTTTGAAATATGATGAGTTGGTATGCACTGCCGGTTTTTTGGAAGATGGATCTTGGATACGAATATATCCTGTGCCGTTTAGGAAATTGGATTCTCGTTATAAGAAATGGCAATGGATAGAGTTGGACTTGGTGAAAAATGAATCCGATTCACGTAAAGAGAGTTTTCGTCCGTCCAATTACGACGACATAATTCTTGGAGAAATAATAGATACACGAAACAAAAACGGTTGGCTTCAAAGAAAAAAATTTGCATTGAAAAAAGTCTATACAAATATGGAAGTTCTTATCCAAGAAGCCAAAAATAGAGAAATAGGAACCTCTTTGGCCGTATTTAAACCGTCTGAAATCATTGATTTTGTATGGAAACCATGTGAAAGGCAATGGGACGAGAAAAAAGTCAAGGCAATATATGCTCGAGCCTCTCAAGGAAGCCTGTTTGATACAGAAGAAGAAAAAGAGGTAAAAAAACATTTTAGGATTGTTGATAAGATTCCTTATGAATTCTCTTATGTGTTTAAATCGGATGATGGCAGAAAGCGGACACTCATGATTGAGGATTGGGAAGTTTGCGCATTATATCGACGTTACATAATAGATTATAAATTATCAGAGATAGAAGCCTGCAAAAAAGTGAGAGAAAAATATTTGGATGATTTTGCGAAGCAAAAAGATTTATACTTCTTTTTAGGAACAACTTTGCGTTTTCATTTTACAGGCAAGAATCCATTTATAATAATCGGGACGTTTACACCCCCCAAAGAAGCACCCCCAGCACCATCCCTTTTTGGTTTGAATTTTGATTGATATGGCTCAACCATATAACTATACAGAGGATTCTTACGAACAGGCGGTACTCGACCTGTTTCGCGATATGGGCTATGAGGTGATGCACGGGCCGGAGGTGGATGCCGCCACCGGCCGCGAGCTCACCGATGCCACCATCCCCGGAAAGTTGCGCGAGGCGATGCTCCGCATCAATGGCAATGACAAAGCCACAGCGATTGATGAAGCTATCCGCAAAATCCGAGAGCTGTTTTCTCAGCCGCTCATCCCGGCCAACGTGCAGCTCACCGACTGGATGCAAAACGGCCTCGACGTGAGTTTCAAGACCGCCGAGGGGACGCTGCGTAGCGACCATGTGCGTCTGCTCGACACTGAGCATCCGCTCAACAACACATTTCAAGTTGTCAATCAATGGACTGTCGTAAACGGTCAAGCGAAGAAACGCGCCGACATCGTGGTGTTTGTCAACGGACTGCCCATTTCGGTTATAGAGCTTAAATCGCCGAGCCGCGCAGCGACCAACTCCGAGGAGGCTTACCTACAACTGCAAAACTATATGCGGCAAGTGCCACAACTGTTCACTGCCGCACAGATGCTCGTTATCAGCGACATGGCCGACACGCAGGTGGGCACAATCACCGCACCGCTTGACCGCTACATGGAGTGGAAAACCACCGACGGCTCATATGAGAGTACCGCCTTGGCCGACTTTCAGACTTTCTTTGAGGGTGTATTCGAGCGAAACCGTCTGATTGACATAATCGCCGACTTCTCGCTCTCCATGGGCAGTGACACGAAGAAAGCGCGTATCCTTGCCGGCTACCACCAATACTTCGCCGTGAAGAAAGCCATGTGCTGCACACAGGAGGCTATTGGGCGCAAGGACGGTAAAATCGGCGTGTTTTGGCATACGCAAGGTTCGGGCAAGAGCCTTTCGATGGTGTTCTACGCACACCAACTTCTGAAAAATCTACTGAGCACCACAATCTTGGTGCTTACCGACCGGCTCGACCTCAACGACCAGCTGCACTCCACATTTGCCGCTTGCAGCGACTATCTGCGCCAGACGCCAATTAAGACAACCGATGGCGAACACCTATACGAATTGCTCAATAAGCGCAAAAGCCACGGCATAATCTTTGCCAACATTCAGAAGTTCAAAGACCGTGCTGAGGCCATTACAACTCGCTCTGACGTAATCGTGATGAGCGATGAAGCTCACCGCTCGCAGAGCAACGTCAAAACAAAGGTGGACCACGCCACCGGCGAACTCAAACTTGGTTTTGCCGCCATTGTGCGCAAGCTGCTCCCCAATGCCGCATTTATCGGCTTCACCGGCACACCTATCGAAGCCGACGACAACGACACACGCGAGGTATTCGGCAACTACATTGATATTTACGATATGACCCAAGCAGTAGAGGACGGTGCCACAGTGCCCGTCTACTACGAAAGCCGGCTTATCAAACTCAACCTTGATGCCGAGACCCTGCGGCTGCTTGACCGCGAATATGACAAACTCGCCGAGGAGGGAGCGGAGGAAGAAGACCTCAAACGCTCCAAGCAAGAGAACGCGCAGCTCCACGCACTGCTTCACGCCCCGGAGACCATTGACACACTCTGCCGCGACATCATAGACCACTACGAAAACAACCGCCAAGACCACCTCACCGGCAAAGCGATGATAGTGGCTCTTGACCGCGCTACCGGCATCGCCATATATCGCAAGCTCATTGAGCTTCGCCCGCAGTGGAAAGATATTATCGGAGTGGTGATGACGCAGGGCAACCAAGACCCTGTGGAATGGAACGACATCATCGGTTCAGCCGCACACAAGCAAGAGCTTGCACGGCAGTTCAAGGACAACGACTCACCGATGAAGATTGCCATAGTCGTTGACATGTGGCTCACCGGCTTCGACGTGCCGAGCCTCGCCACTATGTACGTCTATAAACCGATGAAAGGCCACAATCTGATGCAAGCCATAGCCCGCGTCAACCGTGTGTTCCCGGAAAAGAGCGGCGGGTTGGTGGTGGACTATATCGGCATTGCGCAGGCACTCAAAAAGGCGATGCACGACTACACCGGGCGCGACAAAAAACGGTTCGGCAACCCCGACATAAAACGCACGGCGTATCAGGAATTTCTTGCGTCGCTTCATCGATGCCGCAAGAGCATGGACGGTTACGACTACTCGGCATTTGCCGAGAGCAGCAACCTTGGACGCGCCAACCTTATCAAAGGAGGAGTGAACATACTTTTATCCCCGAGGAAAGAAGAAACACAGAAAACCTTCCTTGAAGAAAGCAAACGCCTCGGCCAGGCCACCACATTGTGCCGCAGCCTGCTCACTACTGATGAAAAATTTGAGGAAGCCTACTTCGAGGCCGTGCGCACGCTCCTGTCGCGCCTTACTACAAACAAGGGAATCACGCGCAAAATCATCGACGATCGCATAACCGGCCTACTGAAAGTGGCGGTCAAGGCCAAGGGCGTGGTGGAGATACTCAACACCAGAGAAGCCGAGTTCAACCTTTTTGACGAAAAATTTCTCAAAGAAGTGTCGGAGATGAAAGAAAAAAATCTCGCTGTGGAACTATTGAAACGTCTACTGGCGCAACACATCAAAAAACACGCCCGAAAAAATCTGACACAAGCCGACAAATTTAGCGAAATGCTCGATGCCCGGCTCGCCCAATACCTGCAAGGCCTCCTTAGCAACGAAGAGGTGATACAAGAACTTCTAAAAATGGCCCGGGAATTGAAAGCCCATGCCGAGCAAGCCTCCGAGCTGGGCTTGACGGAAGAAGAACAGGCATTTTACGATGCACTCACCCGCCCGCGGGCCGTGCGCGACTTCTACGAAAACGAGACACTGGTGGCAATGGCAAAAGAATTGACCGAAGCATTGCGCAGCAGCAAGACCATTGACTGGCGCCAAAAAGAATCAGCTCGCGCCAACATGCGACGGATGGTGCGCCGTCTTCTCAAAAAATATAAGTATCCTCCAGAGGAACAAGAAGACGCACTCTCCACTGTAATCAGGCAATGCGAATTATATGCCGACTCGGACGAGAGCGTCGACTTGAAGCACGGCACAATCCGCCAATACACAATTCCGGAACAAGGCGGTAATTACAGCATGGCCGCCGAGGATTGATCCAAAAAAAACGATTGATAAAGCAAAACAGCCGCACCTCTCGGTGCGGCTGTTTCTTGTTTTGTGTCTCTAACACTAAATACCTAAAACCATTTTATTCGTTAATCCTTTTTTACTTTTCTTCTACTTTTATCCTAAATAATAACCCTGAATCTTAGACTTGAAAAATTATTTACACTGCAAAGTTAATACATAGAAATGGATTAACCATAGTGTTTAGATGGAAATATAAATAAATATAGAGGGTTTTAGTTATTAATATACTGATTTACAGCAAGTAATATTATTTGCGATTTTGCAAAAATATAAACTATTATTGAGTGATTTCGGGGCGATTTTTTAAATTTTCCTCGAATTTTTCGCGGTCGGATGCCCGGTTTTTCATTTTGTTGCGGTAGGTATAAACTGTGTTTACCGAAAGATTTAAAAATTTTGCCACACGGGTGGCGTCATCAATGCCCAGACGCATAAATGCAAGAATCCGCAGCTCGGTGGAAAGTTTGTCGGGGTCGGACTGCGCCAACTGCGCGTCGGCACGCAACAGCGAGTTCACTTCGTCGGCAAACTTGGGAAATATCGAAAGGAATGTTGAATCGAACACCTCGAGAAATTTTGCGGTCTGGTCGCGCAGCAGTTTGCCGGTCTGAATCTGCTCGTAAAGGTCGTCGACCTGTTTGGCTTTAATTTTACGCGCGGCCATACGGTTGAATTCTTCAAGACGGTCGACGTATTCATAGCTAAGGTCGAGGATGCGGTGGATATATACATCCTTGGGCGAGGCCGTGTCTACAACGGGCACACTTTCGGTGGCCTCATTTCGACATGCGGCGACACGGCGCAAAAGCACGGCGACAGACCCCAGGGCAACGGCCAGAGCTACGGCAAGGATTATAATTATCGCGAGCCATGTATGGCGGTCGCGGTCGACCAAAGGCAGAATAACCGGCAGGGCCGAGCAAGAGCCTGACTGTATGTCGGAGATGGCGGCAAGCACTCGGTGATAGAGAGCGTCGTCGGAGCGGCCGGGCTTGCTGTCGTAATACCGCGCCACGAGAGTGGCCGTCTCGGCAAAAAGCGGATGCGTAATGGAAAGCGTGTCGTAATATTCCGAAAGCTCGGCCATCGCCATTGCCGAGTCGCCCTCGGCAAAAAGCCGACGGGCATGGTCGAGGCTGCGTTGCGTCGAATCGGAGGGGGAAAGGGGCTTGGAAGGCATGGCATGGTAGTCGGCCGAATGGTCGATGCTATGCTCCAGCAAAGAAATGGCTTGGTCGAGATCGGCCGGACGGTCCACACCGGCAACGAGCATTAAAGGGAAAGCGAGCAGAAGGGCAAGGAGAAGTTTTTTCATGGGAATGGAGGATTGACAGGAGCCGCCGCGTTGAAACGCGGGGCACGGTGGCGCAATAAAGGATGAAATAAGGGATAAACTATAAGGAAGAAACTATAAGGGATAAACTATAAGGGAAGGCATTATTGGGCGTCGGTTTCGCGGTAGAGGCGGCCGGGTGGAACTATGGCGGCTGTTTCCGGATTGTGAATCGTGCCGAGGCTAAGGCTCAGGCCGGCGGCAAGGAGCTGACGGGCAAATTGCGGCTTGCCACGGAAACCGTGGATAATCCACGGCACTGCCGGACGCTGCAAGCGGCAAAGCTCGGCGATACGCGCGGCTGTGCGCACGGCATGTATAATCAGAGGCTTGCCCACGCGTTCGGCAATGGCGGCATGACGCAGGAAGATGCGTTCCTGCACGTCGAGCGGCGCGCCACGGAGAGCGTCGAGGCCTGTCTCGCCGATTGCCACAACACGCGGGTCGGCGGCGAGGGCTTCGACGCGGGAGAGCATGGCGTCGATATCGGCATCGGCAGTGTCCCACGGGTGTATGCCGTAGGAAAAATGGGCAATATCGCCCCAAGGGTCGATGTGGAGCGGCACGTTGATAATTGTGTCAGCCCCGGCCGAGAGGCAGTGGGAGTGTATGTCGGAAAATTGGCGAAGGGGCAAGGGGCTGGGTGTTGGGGAGTTGGGATGGAGGAATCGAATTATCGAGCAATCGAGCAATCGAAAAGCCGAGCAATCGAAGGGTAGAGTAGACGAAAAGCCGAAGGGCCGGTTTATTAAGGCACGGGGTCGTAGCCGCTGCCGCCCCAGGGATGGCAGCGGAGGATGCGCCGCAGGGCGAGCCAGGAGCCTTTTACGGGCCCGTGGCGGCGAAGCGCTTCGAGAGCGTATTGGCTGCATGTGGGGGTGAAACGGCAGCAGGGAGGAAAGAGAGGCGAAATGGCGGCGCGGTAGAACACAATCGGCAGGCTCATGAGCCACGCCGCGCCGCGGCTAATCATGTTCATAGCTGCGCGCTACAATTTTGAGGATACGTTCCACGGCGTGTGTTATGTCGGCATAAGGCATGAGCGCATCGGCCACATACACCAGGCCCATCTGCGCGGCGGCTCCGGCAGGCAGATTGAGCGCAGGGAGGGCGAGACGCAATGCCTCACGCACGCGACGGCGCATCTTGACGCGGTCGACGGCGTGGCGCAGGCGTTTCTTTGGTATCGAGATAAAGAATTGCAGGGCCGGAGCCGACGGCGACGGCGCGGGATTCTGCCTCCACACAGCCCTCAGGGGATAGGCTATGAAAGATTGCTTGCCACCGCCGCGGGCAAACAGCGCGTCGATGGCAATCTTGGAGCAAAGTTTCTGTGACTTGTAGAGGCGTGGCAAGGCGGAGAGAATTACGAATTACTAATGACGAATTACTAATGACGAATGACGAATTAGAAATTAGGAATGCCTTATTCTTCGTCGTCGAGGTTGTTGAGATAGCGGTCGATGGCCGAGGGCATGGAGGGTGTCTTGGGCGTAGGAGCCTCGATGTCGAGACGGAACCCGGCGTCGCGCACGGCGTTTTGAGCGGCAGTGCCGAGAGCTGCTATCACTTTCTCGCCCTGCTCAAACTCGGGGAAGTTCTTTTTGAGGGCGGCGATGCCGTGGGGGCTGAAAAACACTATCATGTCGTAGTCGAAAGCCTCGTCGGGGGCGAAATCGTTGGACACCGAACGCGACATCACGGCGGTGGTGTAGTTCACGCCGGCTTCGTCGAGCACGGGCTCGTTCATGGGATGGCCGTCGTTGACGCAATAAAGGTATTTTTCGTCCTTATGCTTCACGAGCGAGGGCACGAGGCCGTCGAGCTTGCCGGTGGCGCCATGGAAAATCTTGCGCTTGCGATACACGATATATTTTTGCAGGTAGAGGGCGATAGGCTCTGCCGTGCAGAAATATTTCATAGTGTCGGGAATGTTTATACGCATTTCCTCGCAAAGGCGGAAGAAATGGTCGATGGCAGTCTTGGATGTAAAGATAATAGCCGTAAAATCGGAAATGTTTATCTTTTGCTGACGGAATTCTTTTGCAGAAAGCCCTTCAACCTTGAAGAACGGTCTGAATACGATTTCGACATCGTGCTTGTAGGCAATGTCGTAATATGGAGATTTTTCCGAAGTCGGCTTCGGCTGGGAAACGAGAATTTTCTTGATTTTCACTCTTCTTATTGGTTAAGGGGGTTGTTCGATACGAGAAAAATCGCGGATTGTATTATTAGAATCACCGGAACAATTTCCAGGGTGCAAAGGTACAAAATAAAATAAAGCAAAGAGACAAAATTTTGGTAAAAAATTCTAAATCCTTTGCAGATAAACACAATTCTGCCCAAAAAGTACAATATGCCGCCGGTTATTACCATTGCCGTGGCGGCGTCGGGGTAGAATATGGCCACAAGTGCCGGAACGATGAGCAGGAAGCCCGTTACGGCCTGCGAGGCCGTGAATCCTTTCAGGAGCTGATGGGCGCCCAGCCCCGGCGAGAAGGTGTATCCGAGGATGGTGTAGGCCACATATTGCACGCCAAGATATGCGCACATGAGCAGGATAAGTGCTCCGGCGTCGGAAAAGGCATGGCTCGGGTCGAGCGGCATGCGCAGCGACAGGGCGGAATACATCAGCAGCCCGCAATACACGGCCCACTGCACGAGCATGAGCGCTATGACGCGGCTCTCGCCCGATGTGTGCTCGTCGAAAGTGTTGGCACGGCGGCGAAGGCCCCACAGTTCGTCGCCAATGGTTGAGAATATCCTGCGGCATTGCTTGAAGCACAGCAACAGCAGTATCGATATTACCGATATGACGGAAAGCACTCCGGAGTCGTCGCCCACGGTTACGGTGCGCGGCTCGGGCTCGATGCCGGCCTCGAATGTCTCGCGCGGCAGCTCCGGCTCGGGCGGCGGGCAGGCGATGGTGTCGACACGGAAACGGGCGGCGATGGTGTCGAGATTTACCATCACCGGCTGTTCAATTATATATGCCGAGTCTTTCATTGCCTTGCCGCTTCGCTCCTGTGGTGAAAAAATTGGTGTGCAAAGTTACGGATTTTCAGCGAAATGGCAAAACTTTAATTAAGGATTAGGCAGATAAGGCCGGGCTTAGGAGGAATAGGACTTTTAGGAGGCTTGGGAAGCCTAACATCGTGAATTGTGAATTGTGCATTGTGCATTGTGCATCGTGCATTGCCTCAGGGGGTGACGACGGGGGCGGCGGGAAGCAGGGGATACCAGAGGCGGGGGATGACGCGGGTGTGGCCCATGGCGCGGAGCAGGTCGGCGTAGTGGCTTACCTGGCGGCGGTGTGCCGGTAGGATTTCGGAGGTGAATTTGAAGTCGACTATCTCGACTGTGCCGTCGGGAAGGAATACTATGCGGTCGGGGCGGCGCGTGTCGTCGGTTTCGGGGTCGTAGATCGGCTGCTCCACGAGGATGCGGTCGTAATCACGGAACCAGCTGAGCACCTGCGGAGTGCCGCCCTCGATTATGGAATGAACAAAGGCGGCGGTGGATTCGGTGTCGGCAAGCGACAGGCGGTTGCGGCGGCACACCTCGGTCACGGCCCGGTCGATCGAGTCAATGTCGGTGACAGACGCCATGATGTCGTGGAGTAGGATGCCTCGCAAGCGGGCTTTTTCCTCGGCTTCGGTCTCGGCATGGCTTTTTACCTGCTCTGCATCGGCTTCTGCCACGGGCACGGGGTCACGGTCGTCGATGTCGGTGTCGAGCTCGCGCACATCGTCGACCGAGAGTAGCATCTCGGTGTCCTTGCGGTAGTGGATGGGATATTCGGCCGTGAACGGCTCTATGCGCGGCGCGCCTACTGCCTTGCGCCGTTTCTGCGACTTGCGCCGTCCCTGCCCGGCCACGGTGGGCTCGCCCATGGCGAAAGAGAGCGACGACGTGTCGTAGCCTTGCGAGAGGTCGAGGGTGAGGTCGGACGGCGCGGTGCCGGCTTCGAAAATTTGGCTGATAACCCACGACATGGAGGGAGCCGACGTGTCTTTTGACGGGGCCTTGGGGGTGTACCAGCAGGTGAGTTCGTGCTTGGCGCGGGTAAACGCCACGTAGGTCATGTTGAGCATGTCGGTGACACGCTCGCGGGCGTCGGACACCGACAAGTGATGGAACGGCGACGCATCGAGCGACCATGCCTCTGTCTCGGTGAGGTATATTATATCGGGGCACACGGCGGGGTCGATGCCCGGAAGCGAGGGGAACGGCACCCATTTTCCGCGTTTTTTCCCCGAAGTGCTCCAGTCGCAGAACGGGATGTAGACGCAGGCAAATTCGAGGCCTTTGGACTTGTGGATTGTCATGACGCGCACGGCGTCGATGTCGGCCGACGCCGGAATGGCGAGTTTGGAGCATCGCGTGTCCCACCAGCGGAGAAAACCGTTGAGCGACGGATTGTAGACCGTGGAATATTCGAGCACGGCATCCTGGAAGGCGGCGATGTAGGCCATCGACGAGTTGATTTCCTGCTCGGAGAAGTGCTCATGTATTATAGTCTCGACAAGAGCCGGAAGGGTGGCGGGATTGTGAGAGCGGATACGGCCGATGGTGCCGGCTATGGCCTCGGTGTCGGCGGCAAGGTCGGGGCTCAGGGCCAGAATCAAAGCCTCGTTGTCGGAAGCTGCTCCGCGACGGAAATATTCGAAGCGGCTCATCATCATGTCCACATCGCGGGGCGAGGCGTAGATTGGCCGGCCGTCGGGCGTCTTGTCCGACGAAGCCCATTCGCGGTCGAGCATACGCATCACGCTCACGATAAGATTTACCGCCGGCGATTTCACCAGCAGAAGCGACTCGTCGGACATGATTGGTATCTGCGGATAATGCTCTATCAGATAGTCGATTGCGCGACTTCCCTCGGTGTTGCGGCGCACCAGGATTGCAATCTCGCGCCAAGGGTAGCCGCCACGGTCGTGCCGGTCGATGATGTCGATGGCCATCTGCTCGAGGTTTTGGTCGGCATCGAGATTTATGGTGTTGATAAAACGGATGTGCGATGGGAGGCCGTCGTTGTCGGCGCGCATATGCTGCACCACATTCTCGAAGCCTTCCACGTCGAGCCGGGCGGCAAGGTCGCGGAAAAGGGCGTTGTTGAAGCGTATTACGCCCGGCGCGCTGCGATGGTTGGTATTGTCGGCGGCCTCGCCTCCGCGTATGTGGTGGAACGCGGCGAAATATTCGTCTTGGGCCACGCGATGGTGCAGAAGGTCGGGCTCGGAGTTGCGGAAACGGTATATCGACTGTTTTTCGTCGCCGATTATGAGGCTGTCGTGGTCCTCGGACACGCCGGAGCTTACAAGCGGACGAAGATTCTCCCATTGCAGGCACGAAGTGTCCTGAAACTCGTCGATGAGGAAATGGCGCAGCTCCACGCCCAGACGCTCGTAGATAAAGGGCAGCTCGCTGCGGTCGATGATGCGGCGGAGCAGGTCGTTGGTGTCGGAGAGGAGGATTGTATTGTTGTCGTCGTGAAACTTGTCGATGAAATTCCAGGCGTTTGCCAGCAGCCCGAGGAAATCGAGTGAACGGCGCACCTGCTCGAGCGTGTCGATTTGCAGGATTGTGTCGCCTACCGCCTCAAAGAAATCTTTCACCGGCTGCAAGGCGGAAAAATCCTTTACCTTGAATTTGGATTTTACGGCCACGGCATCGGCTCCGCGCGACGGGTCGGCGGCCGCGGCGATGGTTGACTTGGTGTAGAAGTCGGACGCCTCGGGCATCTCGCCTTCGGCCATGCGGCAAAGGCGGTCGCGCACGGTGGCGTTCACCATTTCGGGGCACGAGGCCACGAGCGGAGCGGCATCCAAAGCGGCGCGGGCGGCGCGCTGCAAGTCGCGTCCGATCATGGCTATGCGCGCGTTCAGCTGCTTTTTGAGCGTGTCGAGGCGCGACGGGTCGGCCAGATATTCGCGCATCTTGCCTCGGTGGACCTTGAAAGGCTCCTCGCAGATGTGCGATATATTCTCGATAAGGCTGAGATGCACGTCGGAATTGCGGTTGAAAAAGTTGGCTCGCTCGCCACGCGCTATCTTTTCGTCCATAAACGACTCTATCCATCGTCCCAGGGGCGACGCGAGGTTGGCGTCGAAGTTGAATTGGTCGAGCATGTCGGCGACAGACATGCGTATGGCATAGTTGTCGTTTAGCTCGACGGAGAAATCGCCCTGGCGGTCGAGCTCGCGGGCAAACGTGCGGAGCACCCTCTGGAAGAAGGAGTCGATTGTGGATATGTTGAAATAGTGATAGTCGAACAGCAGCTGGCGCAGAGAGCTGCGCGCCGTCTCGGCCAGTTCGGAGCGCGAGCAGCCGAATTCTGCGCACAATTTTTCGGCGTAGGAAGCGTCTTCCTCGTCGGGAGCCGGCAGAGAAGCGAGGGCGTCGAGCTCGTCGATGATGCGCCGCTTCATTTCCTCCGTGGCCTTGTTGGTGAAAGTGATGGCGAGAATCGAGCGGTGGCGCGAGGCGAGGCCACGTCCGGCCTTGCGGTAGCGCGGGTGGTTGAGGCGGTAGGTCTTGTCGTAAGGGTCCTTTATGCCCACCACGGCCTTGATAAATTCGTAGGCAAGGGTATAAGTTTTGCCGGCTCCTGCCGAAGCCTTGTAGATTGTGAGGGGTTTTGTCCGGCTCATACCTTGTAGCCTTTTGTGCGCAGGAACGCCACAACGGCGTCGAGGCGGTCGCCCTGGACGAGAATCTCGCCGTCGCGCACGGAGCCGCCGCATCCGAGCGAGCGTTTTATATCGGAGGCGAGCGCTTCTATTTGGTCGTCGGCTATGGTGAAACCGTCGATTATAGTGGCGATTTTTCCTCCGCGACGCTTGTCTCTCATCACGCGCAGGCGTCCGCGCTGACGGCTTTCGCCGGCAGGAGTCTCTTCGGGTGCGGGGGCGTCGCCTTGGGGCAGGTCGCCCATCAAGGCTCCAAGGGCGTCTTTCCAGTCGCTATTCATAGTCGATTGAGGCAAGGTCGGTTACTGAGATTGAGTCGGGATATTCAAATTCGCTGTATTGCACGGAGGCCGGGTCGGCGAGTTCAAAGAGGAAAAAGGTGTCGTCGGGCATGGCGTTTTCATGCGTAATCATCTCTCCCACAAAAGAGCGCACAGAGTCGGGCGCGTCGGCATATGCGCTGTGAAACAGCTTCACGCCCTCGGCTATCGCCGACTGGTCGTCGGTGCGGCTTCCGGCCGTGACCTGCACCAGGGCAATGCGGCATTTTTGGCCAACGGTGAGGGTGGTGTCGCTCTCGATGCACGACTGCGTCACCGACAAGGCTTTGTCGTAGCGTCCGTCGGCAATACAAGCCTCCGCGTCGGAAATCATATCGTCGGTGCTGCGGTTGGCACATGCGGTGCACAACAAAACAACAGCTATATATAATAATGTGGTGGAGAAAGAAAATTTCATGGCTATATATCCTAAATCTTTTACAAAGATATGCAATATTTGGCTAACATCCAAAAAAAGTTAAGGCCATTAAGGACCTTGATGTCCCTAATGGCCTTAAAATGTGAGTGATGATTTCTATCGGAGCACCTTGGCGGCCGTGCGTCCCTGGCGGCGGATGTAGATGCCGGAGGCCGAGGGATTGTCGACACGGATGCCTTGCAGGTTGTAATATTCAACCGGTGCATTGTCGCCGGTGACGGAGCCTATGCCGCTAAGCGGGCCGGCTTCGACGATGTTGGATACGGGCGATTCGCCAAGGTCGTAGACCGTGGTCACGCCATAGCGGTGAGCGGGTGCCTCGGGAGCCTCGTCGACAAAAGATGTTGCCTCTACGGGTGCGTCGTTGAGACGGACGCCGTCGCGGTAGATGTTGTAGCCGACTGCCACACCGTCGAATTTGGCGGGAGCGTAGGTCACATCGTCGATCATGAGGTAATATTTGTCGTAAGAGTTACATTCGATTGCGAAATAGAGCGCGCCTTCGGGCAGGTCGGCGGTATATTCGGTCCAAGAAGCGGGCACGGCGCCGTCGGATTTGATTTCCTTAAACGAGGCGATGTCGGTGCCTTCGGTGGAATAGAGGACGCGCATCGACTCGGGCGACCATTCGCTGTAACTGCAAGCCCAGAACTTGACGGTCTGCGCCTCGCCGGAAAGCATGGGCGAGATGAGCCAGTCGGAGTTGGGCTTGGACGCGGGCTGGGCATAGAGGTTGGCCATGCACTTTGTGCCGGAGTGAGCCGAGAGATAGGATGTGGAGCCGGCGAAGTCGAGCACGAAGTAAGCGAGGGTGGTGACGTTGGGGGTGATTGTGGGCACTGTCACGCCGCCGGCCATATTGCCTACGGTCTGGCCGTCGGCATCGACGAGGGTCCAGTCGCCTGCCGCGAAGGCAAATGATTCGTAAGACTCGAAGTCGTCGGTCACGATGTCTTCGCCTTCCTCGATTGAGGGAGCCGACCATGTGAGCGATACGGAGGTGTCGCCTGCCGTGGCGGCAAGGTCGCCGACAACGGGCATCTTAGGCTCGTCGAGGGTAACTGTCGCGGTGGCCGACTCATTGTTGTCGAGGTCTTGGTCGGCGGCAAACGCTGCCTTGGCTTGATATTCGATTTCCTTGTCGGACATCGGGTTGAGCTCGACGGGTATCACGAAGTTGACGAAACCGTCGGGGTCGATAGCCTCTCCGTCGACTGTCTTGGCAAGTTCGCCGTTGGCATAGAGTTCAACGGAATATCCTTCAGCGCGGGCAATGCCGATGTTCTCAATTTTCACGGTTATGTCGAAGGGCTTGGCGGCAGCGGCCTTGGCCGGAGCGGAGATGGAGCGCACGGCCAGGTCGTAGTCGAGCTCGGGAGCGACGCGCACGGCGTCGAGGATGGTAAGGGTGTTGGTCTTGGCGGTGGCGGTGAATGAAATCTGCACCGAGCGTCCTTTGTAAGCGTCGAGCGAGTAGGTGATGCGCTTCCAGCCGTCCCAGTTGGGGATGACGGTGCCGAGTTTCTTTGTCTCGCCGCCCGATATTACGGCCACGTCGAGGGTATTTTCGTTTGTCTCGCGCAGGCCGAAGACGTAGAACGACAGCACGGGCTTGTCGCCGGTGACGGCAACCTTGCCGGAGACGATGCGGGCGCAGTCGCCGATAGCCTGGCCGACATAGGCGATAAAGCCGTTGTTGCCGTCGGCGTCGGTGAGACCCTCGATGTCGGCGTCGGTGTAGCCTCGCCATGAGCCTTGGCCCTCGATTTTCTCGGTCATATAGCCATGGGTGAGGGTGGAGTTGGCGAAGGTGTCGTAGTAGGGCATGTCGTAGGGTGTGCCGATGGCGGCCATTTCGCTGTAAGCGGGCTGAAGCGAGCGGCCGGCCACGGTCTTGCCATAGACGGCATAATATATGAATGTCTGGCCTTCGGCAACAGGACGGTGGGTAAACTCGCAGCCTTCGATATCGTCTTCCACAATCTCGAGCGAGCCGGAGGAGCCGAGGGTGGCCACGGTGTACTTGATGTTGGAGCCGGAGAGCGGACGGCCGTTGAGGTCTTGGGTCACAGCGGGCCATGTGAGGCGGGCCTTGCCGGGCTCGGGTTCGTCGATAGCCACGGATTCAACGGCCTGCGGGAAGGTGAAGCCGAAGAAGTCCGACGCCGAGGCAGTGAAGCCTTTGCCGTCGGCATTGTAGGCCACGGCAGTATATTCGCAGTTGCCGGCTGTGGCTTCGGGGTCGGTGCAGGTATAGGTCCGGCCGGGAACGCAAGATGTGAATGTGTGCACGAGTGTCTCGCCGCGGCGCACTTCCATCTTCTCGACAGACGCGAGGGCGTTGCCGCCGATGGTTTTCGACGGAGCCACTACCGAGATCGAAGCGGAGAGGGCGCCCGAGGGATCGGCTGTGACCGTGATGGCGGGAGCGGCGGGAGCGGCGTCGGATGTGCCGGCGTCGACTCCGATGTTGGATATGTGCAGATAGTACATGTTCGGCTCGCTTATGCCGTGGAAGCCGATATAATAGGTACCGGTGGTCTCGGGCTTGAATGTGCACGAATTGGGAGCGAGCACCTGGTTGGAGGTGATTTGTGTCGGAGCCATCAGCGTGGCGGTCATGGCCTCTACGGTGGGCGCGGCGCCGGCCTTTACCTCGATGATTTCGGGATAGGAGTCGCCGTTGTTGGCGGCGTCGAAGCTGATTGTGTAGGTGCGTCCGGCGGTGAGTTTAAGGCCGGGGAGGATGAGCCAGTCGTCCATTTTCGACATGCTGTACATGCACGACACCACGTTTGCGCTGCCCAAGGTACCGCGGCTCCATGTAGTGCCGTCGGCGTTGGCATCGATTATGGTGAACGAAGCCATTTCGTTTATGTCGGAGAACGAGCAGAAGAACGGCAGGGTGTAGTCGCCAAGAGCGACGCTGTTGGAGGGATTGGCGTAGGTTTCCGCGCCGTTGTACACGGCTGCCACGGTGTATTTGAAGAGCGTGTGCGACTCGGGCACGGCCACTGCCTCGGTGTAGGTGCAGTCGGTGAGGCCCGTCACGGGTGTGCCGGCCACGTCGTTGACGTAGGGCGTAACGGTGAATGTCACTTTCGACGGGTCGAAATATCCGCCGTTGGCCGACACTTCGGCGCCTTCCCACGTGAGGGTCATTATGCCGTCGGCATATGCAAGCGTCACGTCGACCGGGGGCTGGGGCATATCCTCGCCCACATAGTGCGTGGCCATGGCGCGCTCCGACTGGCCTTTGTCGTTGGACACCGACACGAGGAAGGTATATTTCCCCGATGCGGGCAAGGTGACGGGCACTGTTTTTGTCTCGCCGTATTCCACTGTGCCGCCGGCAAGGACGGTGCCGTTGGCCATGATGGTGTATTGCAGGGTACCTTCGCCGTCGCTGCCGTCGATATTCGATTCGGGAGCGCGGAAAGTGACGGTGCCCGAGAGCGATGCGCCGTCGAAAGCCGCCGACACATCGCCGGGAGCCGCCGGTGTGCCGCCGTCGGCCGGGGGAGCGGGAACATAGTTGCCTATCATGCAGGCGTTGTAGGGCATCTGATACACGAGGGTAGCCTCGGCGGTTGCCGGGTCTACGCGGTACATCCACGATTTATCGTCGTCGGTAAAGGGCGAGTAATAGATATAACCCGTGGCGGAGTCTACGGCAATGTCGCTGAGCTGTGCCGACGCTATGCCGGTGTCGCCGATGCGGTTGAAGGCGCCGGTGCTCTTGTCGATAGTGCCGAGCGTGCCCTGGGCGGTTATGGCGTAAAGCACGCCGTTGTCGTCGAAGTCAAGGCCCATGATGTCCTCAGACGGGTCGTCGCGCAGCGTCGACACGCGTGTAAACGTCGTGGGATCCAATGTGCCTATCTGGAAATGGCCGCCCTCGTCGTTGAGAAACACGCCGTAGATAAGCGAGGTGGTGGGGTCGTAGTCGGCGCAGAAAGCCACCTGGTTGTAGTTGTCGGCGTCGGTCATGCTCGAATAGATGTATTCCACATCCGAGCCGGGAGTAAGGTCCACGCCTTTGAGGTCGTAGGTGAGCCAGTAATAATACATCATGGAGCCATACTGCATGCAGTCGAACACATAGTAGGCGTCGCGGCCCATCGTGGCGGCGCCGGCGTCGCTTATATCGTTGAAGATAGCCAGAGGCACGAGCACCGACGGCTGAGATTCGAGGTCGAAAGAATAAATGCCATAGGAGGGCAGGCCTTCCGCCCAATATACCAGGCCGTTGACCATCGACGCCGGCGTGGCTGCGCGTGAAGCCTTGGCGGCTGCGGCCTTCGCGGCAAGCGACGGCATCGGCATCGAGCCCTTGATACGCAATGGCTGCTGACGCGCTATCGACTTGGTGCCGCGGCTCATCTTCGGCAGCATTTCCTTTTTCATAAACTCGGTTGGCTGCAAGGCCTTGCGCGTGGCACGCGATTCCGGACGCGAATCAAGCGACGGCGCTTTTTCCGCGGGCGCGGCAGCCGAAGCAGAGATACCGACGGCAGCCACACACATTGCGGCGCCGGCGAATTTCAGCAGTTTTTTCATCCTGGTAATGTTAGTTGATGACAAATTTTACTCTTTTTTGATTTTTAGGTCTATTTTGTCGCAAATATAATCCATATCCATCTATTCTGCAACAATAATCCGCTTTTTTGCAAACAAATGCACGCTATGAAAAAATAATTCATCCGGCCCTAAAAAATTAAGGCCCGTTCCTTATTGTATTTTTGAAATTATTCGTACCTTTGCCCCCGCAATTTTTACAGTCCCATGAAAATCTCAGGATATTCATGGGCTTTTTTTTATTCATAACCATTATAAAATGATTCTGCAATTCGGCATTTTATTCGCTTTCGTGGCCTTGGGCGAACTCATCGTGCGGCTCACGGGCTGGCCAATACCATCGAGCATCATCGGCATGCTCATGCTCACCCTCTCGCTCAAATTAAATATTATCAAACTGCGACAGGTCGACCGCCTGTCGAATTTCCTGGTGCACAACCTCGGCTTTTTCTTTGTCCCGGCCGGCGTGGGGCTTATGAATTGCCTGGGCATCATCTCCGAGCAATGGCTGCCTGTCGTAGGGGCATCGGTAATAAGCACCGTAGTGATTATGGCCGTGACAGGACGCACACACCGGTGGGTGCGAAAGAGCCTGTCGCACAAAATTCAACAGGTTGCACGATTAAACAAAATTTGACGCCATGGATTTCCTCACAAACAAGATTTTCCTCATTGCCGTGACGTTCGTATCGTTTATCGGCGCCCAATACCTGCAACGCCGCACCGGCATCAAGCTCCTCAACCCCATACTCGTGTCAATCATCGTGCTCATCATATTTTTAAAGAGCATCGGCATCGACTACGACACATACAAAGCCGGCGGCGAATACATAGAGCTGTGGCTCAAACCGGCCGTGGTGGCATTAGGCGTGCCGCTCTACCGCCAGCTGTCGTCGATACGCAAGCAACTTCTGCCCCTGCTCATCTCGGAAGTGGCGGGGTGCATCGCCGGCATCGTGTCGGTAGTAGTGGTTGCCAAAGCTCTCGGAGGCTCCCACGAGATTATCATGTCGCTTGCCCCCAAGGCGGTGACCACGCCCATAGCCATGGAAATATCCGGAGCCGTGGGAGGCATACCCGCCCTTACAGCCGCCGTGGTGGTGTGCACCGGCATATTCGGAGGGATGGCCGGATTCAAGATTATTAAACTAACCCACGTCACCAGCCCGATAGCGCAAGGCTTGTCGATGGGCACCGCCGCCCACGCCGTAGGCACCTCAGCCGCAATGGAGCGCGGCGAACGCTACGGAGCCTTCTCCTCGCTCGGCCTCACCATCAACGGCCTGCTCACCGCACTGCTCACCCCCTTCATCCTCCAAATCCTCAACATATAAGTTTGTTTTATATTTAAATATTGTCGCAGAGCCACAGCCGGATGTGCATATTTGGCATCGGCGACATTATAGTTAGTATATTTTTTGACAGGGGTGTGTATGATTTTTTGACATATAGGGATTATACCTATTTCTTATATAGTTGAATATCAGCAAATTGATAGTTTGGCACGCTGTTGGCATGTTATTTGGGCATGAAACAGCTTTTTTTATATATCTCCCTGTTGCCGGCTGTCGCCGCGGCCCAAGGCCAATGGTCCATGGATGAGTGCATGGACTATGCCGCAAGCCATGGCGCGGCCGTGGAACAGGCACGTTGGGACCTTGCCGCCGCAAACGCCGACCTCACCGAGGCCATCGGCGACTTCTTCCCTTCGGTGCAGGCGCAGGTAGGGGCGCAATTCAACTGGGGCCGCAATATCGACCCGGAAACAAACACCTACAATAATGTAACAACGTTCAACAACGGCTACGGCATCTACGCCTCGATGATGCTCTTCGACGGCGGACAGACTTTCAACCGCTACCGCCGGGCTCGCGTCGACCGCCAACGCAGCCGCAACGCAGTCGACCTCAAACGCGACGACCTGGCCATCTCCGCCATGATGGCCTATGTCGACGCCGTGTACTATCTGAACTCGATGAAGATCGCCGACGACCGCCTCGCCGCAAGCCGCGACATGCTCCTGCTCACCGAGCGTCAGGAGGAACTGGGCATGAAAGGACGCCCCGACGTGGCACAGGCCCGCGCCACCGTGGCCGACGACGAGTACAACCGCGTGCGTCAGGAAAATCTCTACACCCAGGCCATGCTCACTCTGCGCACGAGCATGAACCTGCCGGCCGACATGCCCCTGGAAGTAGACTCCGTGGCGCCGTCGGTGACTCCCGAACCCGTCATGGACGACGCCGAGGCCGTTTACTCGCTCGCCGCGGCTACAAACCCGCGCGCCCTCGACGCCGACATGGCCGTGCGCTCGAGCCGCTACGCCCTGCGCACGGCCAAGGGCCTATACTCCCCCACCATAAGCCTCAGCGCCGGCATATCCACCTCTTATTTCAAGACCATTACCGACGGATACACCGCGCCGTCGTTCGGCGACCAGTTCCGCAACAACCGCGGCGAATATGTCTCGGCCACCATCACAATTCCCTTGTTCTCGGGCATGAGCCGCGTGGCATCGGTGCGCCGCGCCTCGGCATCGCTCCACAAGGCTGAAAGCGCGCGCGACGAGCAACTCCGCCGCCTCCACGACGACATTGCCTCGGCTGTGGCCGACCGACAAGGCTACGCCATGGAGATTCTCGCCCTCGAAGCCAAGACCGACGCCGACCTCGAAGCCTACACCCTCAACCGGCGCAAGTTTGAAGAAGGCCTTCTGTCGATGATTGATTTGCAGATTTCGGCCAACACCTACTATGCCTCGCGCGTGTCGCTGCTGCAAAAGCAAATGCTCTATATCCTGAAAACCAAATTAGTAGATTATTATAAAGGAGAACCGTTATGGATGTCAAGATAGAAAAGAAAAAAGGAATACGCGGCATCAAGCCCCGCCAGTGGGCTTATATCGCCGCCGGCGCGTGCGCAGTGGCCCTGGTGACATGGCTGGCCACATCCGACATGGCCTCGACATATAAGGTCGACCGAGCCGGACTCAACATTGCCGAAGCCACCGACGGGCAATTCGACGATTTTGTGCGCGTCGACGGCTGCGTGCTTCCCATCAGCACAGTGCAGGTAAGCCCCGAGGAGGGCGGCATAGTGCGCGAGAAGGTGGTGGAAGAAGGCGCGAAAGTGCGCAAGGGCGACGTGATTATCCGCCTGAGCAACAGCAACCTCGACCTGCAAATCCTCAACGCCGAGGCCGAACTCGCCGAAAAGCAGAACATCCTGCGCAACACTCAGATTTCGATGGAGCAGGACCGCCTCAACAACCGCACCGAGCAGGCCCAGCTCGCCCTCGAAGTTACGCGCAAGCATCGCGCCTATCAGCAGCAGAAACGCCTCTTCGACGAAAAACTCATAGCCAAGGAAGAATACCTCCAGGCCAAGGAAGACTACGAGCTGGCCCTGCGCCGGCAGAAGCTCATCGAGCAACGCCTCGACAAGGACAGCATCTTCCGCCTCTCGCAAGTCGACCAGATGGAAGACAACCTCGCCAACATGCAGCGCAACGTCACCCTGATCCGCGAGCGCAAGGACCATCTCAACATCGTAAGCCCCATCGACGGCGAGCTCGGACTGCTCGACGTGGAACTCGGCCAGAACATCTCGGCCGGCCAGAAAATCGGCCAGATCAACGACCTTAGCGACTACAAGGTCGAGGCCCAGATCGACGAGCACTACATCGACCGCGTGCGCGCCGGCCTCGACGCCACCTTCGAGCGCGGCGGCCAAAACTACAACATGCGCGTGCGCAAGGTCTTCCCCGAAGTGCGCGAGGGCAAGCTCCGCGTCGAGTTCGTGTTCACCGACACCCATCCCGACAACATCCGCGCCGGACAGACTTATTACCTTAACCTGCAACTGGGACAATCGACCGAAGCCGTGCTTGTTCCACGTGGAACATTCTATTCCTCGACCGGCGGAAAATGGATATTTGTCCTCGACCCCGACGGCAAGAAAGCCTACCGCCGCTCAATACGCCTCGGCCGCCAGAATCCGCGCCACTACGAGGTGCTCGAAGGCCTCGAACCCGGCGAGCGCGTCATAATCAACGGCTACGAATCCTACGGCGATGCAAAAATATTGACAATCAATTAAAACCCCTCGACTTAAATCGATATAAATCGACTTAAATCGATATAAATCGAAGCAAATCGGAAAAATCCAACTCCAATGAAATCTTATTTTAAATTCCTGTCACGCAACAAGGCCTACACTGCCATCGATGTGCTTGGCCTGGCTCTGAGCATGATGTTTATCATGATCATCGGCGCCTACTCATGGCACGAGACCCACATCGACTCGCAGCAAACAAAAGCCGACCGAATGTATCTGCTTGGCCTTAACACCATGGACAGCGGCATGACCGGCAGCCACTGGCGCATGATCCAACGCCTCAAAGACCAGTTCCCAGAAATCGAGTCAGGAACGGCCCTGGTGACAAACCGCCGCTACCTCGTTACCACCGAGGGCGAGAACGTGGCCACCACCGTGCTCTACGCCGACTCAACCTTCTACGACATCTTCGACTTCGACCTCATCCGGGGCGACCGCAAAAAAGTACTCGCGCAGCCCAACTCTATCGTCGTGACCGAGGACTATGCCCAGCGCATATGGGGCACCACCGACGCAATGGGCAAGACCATTATCTTCAACACCAACGAAAAGCCCTTTGTGGTCACCGGCATTATGGCGCCGATGGAAAACACAGCCATCTATTGCCCCGACGGTTCAGGTATCGACGCACTCATCCCCTTCGAGATGATTAAATATTACAATCCCAGCCTCTATTCCGAGCAAATGAACAACGCCTGCGGAGCCGAGGTGGTGCTTCTCGGCCGCGAGGGCGTCGACCTTGCCGCCAACGAAAAGAAATACAACGATTTCGCCAAGGACTTTTTCTGGATTCTAAATATGCCCGGCTCCAACGAGACGCTGAAAGTGCTTCCTTTCAAGGAACATTATTTCTCGGGATGCAACGGCATCGGCGTTCTCGCCCGCGGCAACGGCAAGATGGTGAAAGTGCTCTTCTCCGTCGGCATCGTAATCTTGCTCTTCGCCCTGATGAACTACATCAACCTCACCGTGGCCCTGTCGGGCTACCGCGCCAAGGAGATGGCCACACGCCGCCTGCTCGGGGCATCGCGCGGAGCCATAATCCGCAAGCTCATAGCCGAGAGCACGCTGCTGTGCGTGGCTTCGGCGGCCATCGGCGTGCTTCTTGCATGGCTTGCCTGGCCCTATGCCGAGCGGCTGCTCGACGCCTCGCTCCCTGTCAAGACTTGCGTCACGCCGGCAACGGTGTCGATTTTCGTCGCCATCGTGCTCGTAATGGGCGTGCTCGCCGGCATTATCCCGGCAATGCTCATTTCGTCGGCCAAGCCCATCGACATTGTGCGCGGCTCGTTCCGCCGCCACACCAAAATGGTGTTCTCGAAAGTATTCATCGTGGTGCAGAACGTGGTGACAATAGCCATGATAGCATCGGCCATAACAATGTACTTGCAGATTTCACACATCGTGAACGCTCCCCTGGGATATAACACCGAAAACATCCTTGAAATCAACAACGGCGGCTACGATGAGAAACCGGCCGAATTTGTGCGCCGCGTCGAGCAGCTTCCCGGCGTGGAGATGATAAGCGCAACCGCCGGCACTCCCCTCTCGGGCGGCAACAACAACACCATGTCGTACAACGACCGCACCATCTCGTTCCAGACCATAATCGGCGACAAGAATTTCCTCGACTTGTACGGCCTCAAAATCGAGCGCGACAACCACGTAACCAACTACGTGCAAACCTACCTCAACCGCCAGGCCCTGACCGAACTCGGCCTCGACGAGGACGCCGAAAGCTACCCTTATTACAAGGAGTCGGAACCCATCGCCGGCATCATCGCCGACTTCCACATCCGCACCATCCTCGACGACCAGCACCCCCTGCGCGTGCAAATCACCGACGCCGCCAACTTCACACCATGGGGATTCTCGATAAAAATCAAAGGCGACCGCGCCGAGACCTACGCGCAAATCATGGATATATACAAGGATGTGTTCGAATTCGAATATGAAAGCGCGTTCCCGTCCTTTATCCACGACCAGATAGAATATCGCTTCAAGGCCGAGCGCAACCTCGTGAAAATCGTGGCCCTGTTTGCCGCCATCGCCATCATAATCTCGCTGCTGGGCCTTGTGGCTATGAGCACCTACTTTGTGGAGCAACGCCGCCGCGAGATAGCCGTAAAGAAAGTGTTCGGATGCGAAAGCGGCGAGATGCTGCGCCGCCTGGTGTTCTCGTTCATGGCATATGTGGCCGTGGCCTTCGTAATAGCCGTGCCGCTTATCTACTGGCTGATGAACACATGGCTGTCGGATTTCTCCTACCGCATCGAGCTATACTGGTGGATCTACCTCGTGGCCGGAGCCGTATGCCTGGTGATAAGCGTGGTGTCGGTATTCATCCAAAGCTACCGCGCCGCCAACGCTAACCCAATCAAAGCCCTTTACCAAAACTAATTTAAAGACCTTTTAAAGACCTTAAAGTCCTTAATGACCTTAATAAAAATAAAAAAATTACAATCATGATTAAAATCGAAAACCTCACCAAAATTTTCCGTACCGAAGAAGTGGAAACCCTCGCCCTGCGCGGCGTATCGTTGAACGTTGACAAAGGCGAATTTGTAGCCGTGATGGGACCCTCGGGCTGCGGCAAGTCGACCCTGCTCAACATCGTGGGACTTCTCGACAATCCCACCGAAGGCTCCTATGTGCTCGACGGCACCGACGTGTCGGCCCTCAAAGAGAAAAACCGCACGGCCCTGCGCAAAGGCAAAATCGGTTTCGTGTTCCAGAACTTCAACCTAATCGACGAGCTCAATATCGAGGAAAATGTCGAACTGCCCCTGCGCTATCTCAACATATCGGCGTCGGACCGTAAAAAACGCGTGGCCGAAGTACTCGAACGCATGGGCATAGCCCACCGCGCCAAGCATTTCCCGCAGCAGCTCTCGGGCGGACAGCAGCAACGCGCCGCCATAGCCCGCGCCGTGGTGGGCCGTCCGTCGCTCATCCTCGCCGACGAACCCACCGGTAACCTCGACTCCAAGAACGGCCGCGAGGTGATGGACCTCCTCACCGAACTCAACCGCGAGGGCACAACCATCGTGATGGTGACACACTCGCAACGCGACGCCGCATACACCCACCGCGTTATCAACCTCTTCGACGGCAAGGTCGTGGAAAAAGCCCAGCTCTAAACATGGCTAACACACTTAAAAATCTATTCCGGCACGGCAACGTGCTAAAAATCCTGTGTCTGGCGTTCGGCATCACCGCCGGCCTGCTGCTTGTGGCCAAGGTGCATTTCGAAAAGTCGTTCGACACGTTCTTCCCCGGCAACGAGCATGTATATGTGATACGCTCGCTTTTCGAGCGCGAAAACGAATCGATGAGCTACGACCAGACCTCCGGCGCCATAGCCCCCTACATGGCCGCGGAAATTCCCGACATAGTCTGCGGCACGCGCATGACCTATCTTTGGGACAGCAACACCAAATATGCCGTGGACGAGGAAAACATGATTTCGATGAATTTCATGCTTGCCGACTCGATGTGGTTCGAGGTGTTTGCCTCGGAAGTGCTTGCCGGCAATCCGCGCGAGGTGCTCGCCAAGCCGTTCGGCACGATGGTGTCGCGCTCGGTGGCCGAAAAATTCGGCGGCGTCGACCAAGCCGTAGGCAAGACATTCCATCCCGACATGTATCCCGACCTGAAATTTGAGATCGGCGGCGTGTTCGAGGACTATCCCGAAAACAGCACTCTCAATTTCACCGCCATATCGTCGCTCGCGGCCTACAACCAGCAGTCGACCGAAAACTGGGTTGGCAACGACCGCTACCGCTCATACGCCAAATTGCGGCCTGGAGCCGACATAGAGGCCGTGACCGCCGCCATGCGCCGCGTTCAGGAAAGTCACGTCAATATAAATGAAATAGAGGAGGCCGGCATCGACCTGCGCTACGGCCTTGGCCACATTTCCGAGCTGCACCGCGAGAATCCCAAGGTGCGCAACCTCAACAACATGATGCTGCTCATCGCCGCCATCCTCATCGTCATTGCCGTGCTCAACTATATCCTTATCGTGCTTTCCACGCTCATGGAGCGCGCCAAGGAGATAGGCGTGCGCAAATGCTATGGCTCGTCGTCGGCCGACCTCCTGCGCCTCGTGGCCGCGGAATCGCTCGTCAACCTGCTTGCCGCCCTGGCCGTGGGAGCCGCCCTGGCCGCGGCCCTGCGAGGCATCATCGAGAAAATGCTCGGTGTGTCGTATGCCGCGCTGTTCACCCCGGCCACCATCGCCGTGCTCGCGGCCATAGTGGCGGCGGTGCTGGCCGTGACGGTTGCCGCCACCTGGTGGTTCTTCGCCCGCGTGCCGGTGGCTGCCGCTTTCCGAGGACTGTCGTCGTCGCGCCGTTGGTGGAAAAAATGCCTGCTTTTCGTAGAGTTTGCCGGAAGCGCGTATGTGGCTGTGATGCTCATCAACATCTCGCGACAATATACCTACATGACGGCCCACGACACCGGCTACGACATCGAGAACCTGCTTGTGTGCGACGGCGGGAAAATCGAATCGGAACGCCTCAACACCCTTGTTGCGTCGCTCAAAGGCCTCACAGCCGTGGAAAATGCCGCCTTGGGCTGCTCGCTGCCCATCGACAACCAGTCGGGCAACAATGTGCAGGTGCCCGGCGACCCCCGCGAACTGTTCAATGTCTGCGACCTCTACTATGTATCCGACGGCTACTTCCCCACCCTGGGCATCACCCTGGCCGAAGGCAAAGTCTTCGACCCCGCCGAGTCAAACGAAAACAAAATAATGGTGAGCCGCCGTTTTGCCGAGAAAATGCACGACATGCTCGGCTGGGACTCCGCGATAGGCCGGTCGGTGCGCATCACCGAGCACAGCCGGTCGGAATCCGACCTCTTCACCATCTCCGGCGTGTTCAGCGACATCGAAGTAGGCTCCGTGGCCTCGGCCGACACGCGCCCGCAGGTGATTTTCTACAACCACCCCAACAACAACCTCTACCGTCCCACAGCCCTGTTTATCCGCCTGCGTGAGATGACGCCGGAAAATATCGCCGAAGTGAACAAAACCATCGCCGCAGTGGCTCCCGGCTCCGACTTGATGGCCGAATCCTATCGCCTGCTCGTAAACCAATATTACGAAAGCGAGCGCAACCTGCGCAACTCCGTCACCGCCTGCTGCATCATAGCCTTGGCAATCTCGCTAATCGGCCTCATCGGCTATGTGGGCGACGAGGTGAACCGCCGCCGCAAGGAGATAGCCGTGCGCAAGGTCAACGGCGCCACCGTGGCCGACATCCTGCGGCTGCTCTCGTCGGGCATAACGCGCATAGCCGTGCCCGCCCTGCTTGCCGGAGGCGCCGCGGCGCTATGGACCACCCTGCGCTGGTTCGACAATTACAGCACCCATGCCCCGCTCAGCATCCCGGCCGCCCTGGCCGGCGTGGCCGCCGTCTACATCGTGGTGCTTCTCTGCGCCGGCATCCGCTCCTACCGCGCCGCCACCGCCAACCCCGTGGCCTCCCTCTGCCGCAACGAATAAAAATAATGTCATTAAGGCCCTTGACGACTTTAAGGCCCTTAATGGCATTATTTTTTGTATCTTTGCAAAAAACATTTTATATGGCTACTCTGCTCGTAATTGATGACAATAAGGATATTTTGTCGGCGGTGAGGCTGCTGATGAAGGGACGCGTCGACGAGGTGGTGACTTCGCCCACTCCCGACGCTATCCCCGAGCTGCTGCGGCGACACCGCCCGCAGGTGGTGCTCCTCGACATGAATTTCCGCGCCACGGTAAACACCGGCAACGAGGGCCTTTACTGGCTCCGCGAGATTCGCCGCCTGAGCCCGCAGACGGCCGTGGTGCTGTTCACGGCCTATGCAGACGTGGCCCTTGCCGTGGAGGGCATGAAACTCGGCGCCGTCGACTTTGTGACCAAGCCTTTCGACAACGACGCGCTCGTGGCCTCGCTCAAAGCCGCGTTCGGCGACAAGGGCAAGCCCAAAGCAGCTCCCGCATCGCAGATGCTATGGGGCGACTCGCCGGCCATGACGGCCCTGCGGCGCATCGCCGAGCGCGTGGCTGCCACAAACGCCAACATACTCATCACCGGCGAGAACGGCACTGGCAAGGACTTGCTCGCCCGCGAGATACACCGCATGTCGGCCCGCTCGGCCGGCCCGATGGAGGCCGTAGACATGGGCGCCGTGACCGAGACACTTTTCGAAAGCGAGCTCTACGGCCACGTGCGCGGAGCGTTTACCGACGCGAAGGCCGACCGGCCCGGAAAGTTCGAGACCGCACATGGAGGCACCCTCTTCCTCGACGAAATAGGCAACCTGCCCTACCGCCTGCAAGCCAAACTGCTCACCGCCCTGCAACAGCGGCAGATTGTTCGCGTGGGCAGCAACACGCCGCGCCCCGTCGACATACGTCTGATATGCGCCACCAACCTCGACTTGCCGCGCATGGTGGCCTCGGGCGAGTTCCGTCAGGACCTTTTCTACCGCATCAACACCGTGGTGCTCGAATTGCCGCCGCTGCGCGACCGCCGCGACGACATACCGGCGTTCGTAAACCTGTTTCTGCAAAAATACGCCCGCATCTACGGCAAGGACACCCCCACGGTGGCCGACGATGCCATGCGCCGCCTCCAAGCGCAGCAATGGCCGGGCAACATACGCCAATTAGAGCATGTGGTGGAAAAGGCTCTGATAATGAGCGACGGCGACGTGCTGCGCGCCGAAGCCTTCGACCTGTTTGACACTGCCGACACCCCGGCCTCAACCGACGCCGGCACCCTCGAAGACATGGAACGCACGGCCATCGCCTCGGCCATACGCCGCAACGGCGGCAACCTCGCCGAAGTGGCCCGCCAGCTCGGCATCACGCGCCAGACCCTCTACAACAAGATACGCAAATATGGCCTTTAAACGAGATATCCTTGCCGGGCCGGCCTTCTGGCTCGGCGCCGTGATGGTGCTCACCATGGCGTCGTGTTTCCTGTATGCCGACGGCCGCGAATATTGGGGCATAGGCGCGCTGGTGTGCGCCTTGGCCTGCGCCGGAAAGGTGCTCGACAGCGTGAACCGTCTGCGCCGACGCGTGCGCTACCTCATAAGCGCGGCTCTCCACGGCGACTTTTCATATAAATTTCCCACCGTGGGCGTGCCTCAGCACGAACGCGACATCAACCTCACGCTCAACCGCATTGTCGCCCACCTCGAAGTCCTTGCCGAGGACGCCCGCCAGAACGAGGAATTTCTCAACCTCGTAATCGACCTTGTCGACACCGGCATTGTCGTGGCCAACGACCGCGGACATGTGATTCATGCCAACCGCGCCGCCCTGTCGCTGCTCTCGCTGCCCGCCCTCACCGACCTGCGCCAGCTGCCCGCCGACCCGCCCGGCCTTGCCGTAAGCTCCACGCCGGCCACACTCCGCGGCATGTGCCACACCGTTTACACCATCACCGACATACGCCGCCCGGTGCAGACCGCCGAGGTGGAATCGTGGGAAAAACTCACGCGGGTGCTCACACACGAAATCATGAACTCGCTCACCCCCATCAGCTCGATAGCCGAGACACTGTCGCGCGACTTGGCCGACGACGACCTACGCGGCCGGCTCGAAGTGGTGTCGTCGAGCAGCCGCGCCCTGATGGATTTCGTGCGCAATTTCCGCCGCTTTACCGTGATACCGGCTCCGCAGCCCAAAGTGTTCTACATCAAGCCCTTTGTCGAACGTGTTACGGCGTTGATAGCCTCCGCCGAAAATGCCTCTTCAGTCGATTTCCGCGTATCGGTGTTTCCGCCCGACGCCATGCTCTACACCGACGAGTCGATGCTCAACCAGGTGCTTGTCAATATTGTGAAAAACGCCGTGGAGGCCGGTCCGTCGAAAGTGGAAGTAAACGCGCGCGTGCGCGACGACGAAAGCGTCGAAATCTCCGTGGCCAACGACGGCGAGCCCATTCCCGACACCCTCGCCGCCCAAATCTTCACCCCCTTTTTCACCACCAAGCCCACGGGCAGCGGCATCGGCCTGAGCCTCTGCCGCCGCATCGTCACCACCCTCGGCGGCACCCTCACCCTCTCCCCCTCCCCCGCCACCACCTTCACCATCCGCCTGTAACGCATTGAGAACGCAATTCTCCGAATTGCAAAAATCGGTACAAGTCGAAAAGGCTGTGCATGTATTTGCGACAGAAGCGGCAGAGCCGCTTAATAAGGTAGGCATGGGTGAAAGCCCATGTTATGATGGATAGTTGATATTCGACTGCGGCCGCAGTCAAACTTGCGTAAACCAACTAAACACGGGCTATTGCCCGTGCCTACCGTATTCGACCGCAGTTGCGGTCCACATGTCAACCAACAATACAATATTTCTTTTCCAAAATCCGTTTTATTGCTGATGATTTCTGGAACCTGCAAAAGTTCATTGGGAGATCTTTGTTGTAAATACTGCCATCTTCATTAATATTTCCAGACACAATCATCCCTGCTACTTTTCCTTCATACATAATAGGACTACCACTACACCCACCTGAAAGATTCATTTCACTTAGTCCACCAAAATAATTTCCACCAACACCCACCACTACCACATTTACATCAATTGGTATTTCTCCAAAAGCTTTATAACTTGCAAAATTCAATCGCATCTCCTCAACGATGTCTTCGTTATAAAAATCTAATTCGGCATAAAAATCCGGCACATAATAAACTGCAAGATCATAACTTTCTAAACTATCTGTAGCTGGATTATCAAATTTATTAAATATAGGATTCTCTAAATAGATTCTTTCTCCTTTCTTTACGATAAATGGCTTCTCTGTTCCTTTTACAACATGGGCGGCCGTAATAAAATAATGCCCTATAAAAAAACCATACCCCTCGTTATTCGGATTACTCAAATTTATTGGACAAATATTATTATGTAATGTTTTCATATCACTTCTTCAAATCTGTATTACCAAAGTTACCAACTATACTTGGGAAAAACAAGAGATTTTGAGAAAAGTTGTCGGGTATAATTGGGAAAATTAAAAAAGCCCTGATTTAACCGAAGCTAAATCAGGGCTTTTTGGGGCGATTTTATTTCGAATTAAGTCGAGTTAAATCGAGATATATCGATTTATGTCGAATTAGGTCGAGATTGGTCGGGTTTATTTGAGGGTGAATTTGGCTGTGGAGCGGATGTCGCCGGCGGAGGCGGCGGCATGAGCGCGGAATTCGCCGGGTTCGGCCACCCATGCGTGGGTGTCGGCGTCGAAGTAAGAGAGGGCCGATTTATCCACGGAAATTTTCACGTCTTTGGTTTCGCCGGGGGCGAGGCTGACTTTGGCAAAGCCTTTGAGCTCTTTAACGGGACGGTCGACTGTGCATTTGGGGTCGGTGATGTAGAGCTGGACGATTTCCTGACCTGCCACGGAGCCGGTGTTGGTGACGGGGATGGTGAAGGTGATGGTGTCGTCGGCAGTCATGTCTTTGCGGTCGGCGGTGATTTTGCCGTAGTCGAAGGTGGTGTAGCTGAGGCCGTGGCCGAAGGGGAAGATGGGTGCGGTCTTTTTCTTGTCGGCCCAGCGATAGCCTACGTAGATGCCTTCGGAGTAGGTTTCGTCGAGGATGTTGGAGCCGTCGTTGCGGGCCACGCCGGGATAGGCGATTTCACCGAAGTTGTGGGCGCCAACGTCTTTGAGCGATGCGGGGAATGTCATGGGGAGCTTGCCCGAGGGGTTTACTTTGCCATAGAGCACGTCGGCGATAGAGTTGCCGGCTTCGGAGCCGAGGAACCATGCCTGCACGATTGCGGGCACTTCTTTCACCCAAGGCATTGCCACGGCGTTGCCGGAGACGTTGACCACGACGAGGTTTTTGTTGGCTTTGGCGAGAGCTTCAATCACGGCATCCTGGTCGTAGGGGAGCTCGAGGCCGAAGCGGTCGGAGTCTTCGCAGTCTTGATGCGAGGCTTTGTTGAGGCCGCCGATGAAGATTACATAGTCGGCGTCTTTGGCTTTTTCCACTGCCTCGGCGATGAGTTCGGAGGCCGGGCGAGATTCGGAGAGGTCTTGGCCGGTGGTTACGCCGTTGTATTCTCCGCCGATGTCGCCTACGTAGCCGCGCACCCATTCAACTTGGGCTCCGGCGGGAGCGGCGGCACGGATGCCGTCGAGAGGCGAGAGCTCGCGCTGCACTTTGAGCGATGAGGAGCCGCCGCCCACTGTCATCATTTTCACGGCGTTTTCACCTACGACGAGGATTTTCTTGGCCGATGAGGCGATGGGGAGGACGGAATTTTGATTTTTGAGCAGGACGATGCCTTCGTCGCCGATTTGGCGGGCTGCTGCGTAGTGCTCGGGGGTGAGCATCGAGCCCCAGGGACGGTTGCGATCCATGGATGTGCGCATGATAAGGCGGAGGACGCGACGGGCTTTGTCGTCAAGTTCCTTGGTGCCTACTTTTCCTTCTTTGATGAGGCGGAGGTAGGGCTGGGCCATGTAATAGTTGTCGTAGGCGTTGGATGCGCCGTTGCTCAGGCCGTTGGTCCATGAGCCGAATTCCAGGTCGAGACCGTTGGTTATGGCCTGCTCGGTGTCGTGAGTGCCGCCCCAGTCGGAGATGACCACGCCGTCGAATCCCCATTCGTCCTTGAGGATTTTGTTGAGCATGCGGTCGTTGTGGCAGAGGTGCTGGTCGCCCATGAGGTTGTAGGCGCCCATTATAGTCCATGCGCCGCCGTCGACAGCTGCCTTGAAGGCGGGGAGGTAGATTTCGTAGAGGGTACGGTCGTCGATGGTGACGTTGGTGGTGTGGCGGTTGATTTCCTGGTTGTTAAGCGCATAGTGCTTTACGCATGCTGCCACGCCCTGGTCCTGGAGGCCGTGGACGTAGGGCACCACCATGATTGAAGCCAGGTAGGGGTCTTCGCCCATGTATTCGAAGTTACGGCCGTTGAGGGGCGTGCGGTAGATGTTGACGCCGGGGCCGAGGAGCACCTGTTTGTTGCGGTAGCGTGCTTCTTCGCCGAGGCTTTTGCCGTAGAGATACGACATTTCGGGATTCCATGTGGCGGCAAGGCATGTGAGGGCGGGGAAAGCGACGCAGGAGTCGTTGGTCCATCCGGCCTGTTCCCATTCGTCCCAAAGCACTTCGGGACGCACGCCGTGGGGGCCGTCGTCGGTCCACACTTCGGGGATACCGAGGCGTTTCACGCCGGGGGATCCGAATTTAGACTGAGCATGAATAATCGCGATTTTCTCTTCCGTGGTCATACGGCCGAGAGCATCTTCGACGCGCTGTTCCAGGGGTTTGGAGTCATCGAGATAGACGGGGATGTCGGCCGCGTTCGCAGCGAACGAGCAGGCTATGGCACCGGCTGCTATCAATGAAATAGTTTTCATGAACGTATTTTAGAGGGTTATTGTTAGGATTAGCTATTGGATTTGCAAATTTACGAAAATTTCGGAGAAATGCAAGATCCGGAGGTTTTTATTTTTCACAAGCCGGAGGCTCGTGTTACTAAGAAAAACCGGCCGGGGTGAATCGCTTCGGCCCGACCGGTGAAGAAGTCCGTGAGAAACTTCAAAATTCTGTGTCTGTCCTCTTACTTCTTGACCATGTCGAGTGTCATGGCGTTGGTGTCGATTGTGAGGACGTAGAATGCGCCTTGTTCGAGGGAGACGCCGTCGGCGAGCAGGAAGTTGCCGTCGGCTTTGAGGAATGCTTTGGCTCCTTCGGTGAGGGTGAGTGCGTTGGCATCGCTGAACTCGAAGCCCCATCCGTCTTGTCCGAAGAATTTGAACGAGAGGTAGTCGGTGCGGAAGCGGTCGCCAATCGACGAGCCGTTTTCAGGACCGGCATAGCCGGAGAACTGGTATTTGCCGGGGGCAATCTGAGCCACTGAGTAGGCTTTGCCGGGGTCCCAGCCGAACTGCGATGAGTTGGAGGGAGAGGACACACCCCAGCCCATAAGCCAGATGGCTTTTGCATCGCCTTCGTAAGTGCCTGACGTGCCGTCGGAATTGAGGGCCTTGGCCGAGAGGATGCCTTTGGATACGAGTACAAGGTATTTGCCGTTGACGGCGTTGAATGTGTATTCGCCGTCTTCGCCGGTGAAGTAGTCGGGGTCGGCATATTCGATGTCGGCGCCGGATACGGAGATTTCCATGCCTTGGGTAAGGTCCATGGCTGTACCGGAGTCGGCAATCTTGGTGTCGTTGACGAGCACGGGCACTTCAATCACGGGGGTGTCGTCGATGCCGTCTTCCTTAACGGAGAATTTGGCTGCGTTGAGGCCGCCGGTGAGGTCGACGGTGAATACGTAGCGCATATCCTGCTGGAGGGTTACGCCGTCGAGGAGGAAGAGGTTGCCGTCGTCGTGGCCGTTCACGTCCTTGCCTTGTCCCACGCCCACGAGCGCGGAGGGTACTTCCACGTAGTTGACGGTGCCTTTGAGCTCGACGCCCCAACCCATCTGGCCGAAGAACTTGAAGTCGATGCCATCGGTCTTCACGGTCTTGCCGCCGATGAATGTGATTTGGTAAACCTTGTCGGCTACGGGAGCCATGCAGAGGGCGTTTTCGGTGGTCCAGCCCACTTCGTTGGTGGATACTTTGGGCTTGCCAACAGAGTTGCCGATTACCCAGAGGGCGCCGGAGCCGTCGTCGGAAAGGACAGTGGGGTTGGAGCCGGTGATGGAGTAGATGCGGAAGTATTTGTTGGCCTGGTCGGCGATGATGCGGTAGGTGCCGCTCATCGGCGCCCATGTCATGGAGCCGTCGGCAGCCACTTTGATGAAGTCGGGGTCGATCCACCACTGCTCGAACGAGGGGATTCCGGAGAATACCATCGGCTGGCCTTGGGTGAGGTTGATGTCGAGCACGGCGAGGTCGGCGTTGTTGTCGTCGGTGATGAATTCGTCGTTGCCGAGTTTCATCACTACGAAGGGAGCGCCTTCGAAAGTGCGGGTGTTGAATGTCACTTCATATTTGCCGGCTTTCGAGTTGGAGAAGGGTATGTCGTTGGTGCCGTTGATTGTGACGGCGCCGGAGGCGTATCCGAATGTTATTTCATTGCCGTAGGTGCCTGTGGCGGGGGCGATGATTTTTGCGGGGAGTTTCTGGGGGAACTTGGCCTTCACGGCGTAGGTGTCGCCGTCGGTGCGCTCCATGCGGTAGGTTTCCTCGCCGTTCTCGCCTTTGGTCACGAGAGTGAGGTAGGGATATTGTGCGTGGGTGATTGAAATCTCGCGGTCTTCTTCAACCATTGTGAAGGAGATGTTCTGGAGCGAGAGGTGGAGGCGGGCCTTGCCGTCGGGCACGTTGGCGAAATAGGGGATGTAGATTTTGCCGGTGTAGTCCTTGCCGGATTCCTTGGTGCGGATCACGGTTTCCTCTACGGGCTCGTCGCCGAAGTAGAGGGTGGCGTGGATTGTCGACAAGGGCACGGAAGCGTCGGAGGCGTTGATTGTGAATTCGAGCGAGTCGCCGAAGTGGACGTCGGAGGGCGATGACACAACTTGCATCACGGGATTGCCCGGGCCGAGATCGTCGTCGTCGCAAGCCACCATTGAAGCAGACAGCGCAACGGCTGCTATTATGGGAAATTTATAGAATTTCATTTTGATTGGTCAATTTGTAATGATTAATCTTTCCAGGTAAGGGAAGCCGCGCTGTTGGCGGGCATTTCGTAGGTGAAGTGTTTAACTCCGTCGTCGACAACGAAGCGTACTTTTGTGGCGTTGCGGTTGTTGGCCACCAGGGCATATGAGCCGTCGGGGTTGCGGAAAGCCGAGTAGTCGAGGCCGGAGGTGGTGAAGCCGGATGTGCCGATGCGCACTGCGTCGGGTTTTACTACCGACGACATGTGGGCGATGATGTAGTAGTGGGAGTTGCGTGTGATGGTGGTGTAGTCGCGGTTGATGTCGACAGCTCCGTAGCATGTGGCGCAACCGCCGGGACGGTACGGGCCACGGTCTTCGTCGAGCATGAGGTTCCACACAATCACACCTTTGCACCAGCGGTTTACGGTGCCGAGGGCCACTTCGCGCATGTCTTCGTCGAGACGCTTGGAGAGGTCGCGGCCGTTGTTCCATGTGCCGATGGATGTTTCGGAGAACACGAGGTCCATGCCGGGAGCGGCGTTGTGCACGGCGGTGAGCTCGTCTTTGTTGCCGCCATAGTTGTGGTAAGCGGCACCGGCGAGGTATTGGGCAGCGTCGCCGTCCTTGTAGATGTTGAGGGGATAGGACTTTTGGTCGGCTACGTTGTCGTAGTTGTAGTTGTGGTCGAAAGCGTAGATTTTGGTGTCGATACCGGCGTTTTTGAAGGCCGGGCCGAGGGCAGTCTTCACGAAGTCGCGTTCCTGGGTCCAGGGCATGTACATGGATGCGGAGTTGCCGTGGTTGAGGGGCTCGTTCTGGGGAGTAACGGAGTAGATTTTGATGCCTTCCTTTTCAAAAGCCTTGATCCATTTCACGAAATACTCGGCGTAATCCTGATAGTATTTGGGATTGAGCTGGCCTGATGTCCAAGAGTTTTTGGGGGCGAGGTTTTCGAGATTGTCGACTTTCATCCAGCGGGGAGCGGTCCAGGGCGTGCCCATGATTTTCATCGTGGGGTTGATTGCGAGGATTTCTTTGAGGATGGGTATTACGTAATTGTTTTCCTCGTCGGTGAGGGCGAAGTTTTCGACGCCTTCCTTGTCGCAGCATGTGTATTCGCTGAGCGAGAAGTCGGAGCAGCCAATGGCGACACGGCAGTAGGAGAATCCGTAGCCGTTTTCAGGCGAGAAGGTGAGCTCGAGGAAGGCTTTGCGGTCGGCGGGCTTCATCTTCATCAGGTTGTAGCATGTAGAGCCGGTGATGGCCACGCCGAAGCCGTCCATTGTCTGGAATTCCTCGGTGGGGTTGAGGCGGATGGTCGAGGGCGACATATTGTCGGATTTTGAGAACGACAGCGTGCTTTCGGCCAGGTCGAGAGAGCGGTTGGCGGTGGTGGTGATCACGCGCACATCTTTGGTTTCCGTGGGGGTGTCGGGAGTGACGGGCTTGTCGGGGGTGCCGGGACCGGGCTTGGGGTCGGAGTCGCCGCATGAGCACATAGCCATCGAACCTACGAGGGCTGCCGCACAGAATATTGATTTATATGTGGTTGACAACATTTTAAGTGTTTGTTTTAAAGGGTCGAGAAACAGGTGGGTGTGCCGCCGGCGGCTTTCACATGAAGAGGCGGGGGCACACCTCCTGTCGGCTCAGTTTTTATTTTTCAGAAACCTTTCTTTGTTTACCTTGAATTGTACGATTGTATATTAGTAGCCGGGGTTCTGAACGAGGTTGTCGTTCTGGTCGATAGCGCCCTGCGGGATTGCGAGACGGTAAGAGTTCTCGTTGAAGATGTTGCGCTGTGCGTGGCGGCCGGAGTCTTTGGCGTAAACGGCGTTCATCACTTTCTCCACCATGTTGAGGCGCACGAGGTCGAACCAGCGCTGGCCTTCGAAGCAGAGTTCGAGACGGCGTTCTTTCAAGTAAGCCTCGAGGAGGGCTTCCTGCGAGGAGCGCACGGTGTTGGAAAGTTTGCCCAGGCCTGCGCGCTCGCGCACTTGGTCGATGATGTCGGCGGCGCCGGCGAGGTCGCGGGTATTTTCGCCCACGATTTTGGCCTCGGCTTTGAGCAGGAGGATGTCGGCGTAGCGCATCTTGATGATGGAGACGGCGTTGGCACGGCATTTGTACATGAACGCGTAGTTGTCGGCGGGATAGTAGTTGCTCCATGTGCAGTCGCGCCAAACGACAGACTGGGGATAGCGCACGTTGTCGCCTTCGGCGGTGAATTCGTTGATAAGGTCGCGCGAGGGGGTGATCCATTTTGCCCATGTATAAGACGAGTTCCAGTCCATTTCATCGCGGCCGAACATCCAGGTTACCCAGGAGCCTGCGCCGGGAGCGAAGTGAGCTTCGTAGATTGCCTCTTTGGTGTTGCGGACGCGGGCGTCGGATTTGTCTTCGTTGAGCGCCCAGAGGTCGGAGAAGTCGTCGACGAGGCCGTAGCCGCGCGAGGCGAGCTGGTCGGCATATTGGATAACTTTCGAGTAGTCGCGGACGGGTTTCTCGGCATATACCTTGGCGAGCATGGCCATGGCCACTTCCTGGGTGAGTTTCGACTTGTCGCCGTTGTTGGCGGGGCAGTTGACGAGGGCGAATTCGAGGTCTTCCACGATAGCCTCGTAGGCTTCGAGCTCGGTGCTCTGCTCGGGGAAGTATGCCTCGTAGCTTTCGTCGATATTGTCGGCGGTGATGTCCTTGGCGGTGGCCTTGATTACGGGGATGTCGCCCCAGAGGCGCACCATGTCGAACCATATCATTGCGCGGAAAAGACGGCCCTGAGCCTGGTATGAAGTGATTTCAGAAGCCGAGAGGCTGTTGTCTTTCACTTTGTCGACCTCGTTGATAAGGACGTTGACGTAGGCCACGTCGCCGAGGTAGCGGTCCCAGTCGCGTTTGAGCACGGAGTTGGAGCCTTCGATGGAGTTGTCTTCGTAGGGCACGACTTCGGCGCCGGTTGTTCCGGCATATGCGTTGTCGGAGTGCGAGTCGGCGATGAGCAGCTGGTCGAGATACCAGTGTTCCTGCTGGTTCCTGTATTTGTTGTTGATGGCGTTCATGTAGTTCTCGACGTCGGTTGCCGTCTCGAAGCGGGCCTGTTCCTCATCTTCATCTTTGGAGGGGGGGATGGTGACGTCGGAGTATTGGTCTTCGGGCACATAGTCGAGCGAGCAGCCGGACAGAGCGGCTCCGGAGGCCATCACGCCGATAAGTGCATATTTATATAGTTTCATGGAAATGTTTCGTTTTAAATGTTTAGAATTCTACGTTTACACCGAAAATGAAGCTCTTCGACTGGGGATATGTGCCGTAGTCGATGCCTTGAACGGTACCGGAGTTGCCGTACTGGTTCACCTCGGGGTCGTAGCCCTTGTAAGATGTCCAGGTGAGGAGGTTGGTGGCGGTGAAGTATGGCTGGAGCTTGGTGATGCCGGCTTTCTTCATCCATTTTCCGGTGATGTCGTAAGAGAGCGAGATGTCTTTGAGACGGAGGTAAGAACCATCCTCGATGAAGTAGGTCGATGTCTTCATGTCGAAGCCGGCCTTGGGCACGTCGGTGATCTGGCCGGGGATGCGCCAGCGGTTGAGCACGCGGGTCGACTGGTTCATGCCGTTGTACATGCCTTCTGTTTCCATGCGGCCCACGTTGAGGATGTCGTTGCCGTAAGAGCCTTGGATGAAGATGTTGAGGTTGAAGCCTTTCCACGAAAGGTTGTTGGTCATACCGTAGGTGAAGTCGGGGTTGGGGTCGCCGATATAGGTGCGGTCCGACGACGAGAGGCGGCCGTCGCCGTTTACGTCGCGGTACATGAGTTCGCCGGTTTCGGGATCGACGCCGTCGGAGATGTAGCCGTAGAATCCGCCGAGAGGACGGCCGGGTTCGTTGCGCACGGGCGATTCGTTCACGTAGTCGTTGGTCGAGCCGGCATAGTAAACTTTCTGGAGGGCGAGTTTGTCGAGTTTGTTCTTGTTGAACGACATGTTGAACGATGTGCTCCACGAGAATTCACCTTCGAACTGGTGCGATGTGATGGCGAACTCGAAACCTTTGTTGGTCATTTCGCCTTCGTTGCGCTGGATAGAGTTGGCGGCTGCGGCGCCGGAGGGAAGGGATACCCACATGAGCATGTCGGTTGTCTTCTTGTAGTAAGCGTCGGCGTTGAACGAGAGGCGTCCGTTGAGCACGGAGAAGTCGACACCGATGTTGGTCTGGGTTGTACGCTCCCATTTGAGGTCTTTTGTGCGGAGGTTGGCCTGCGAGAGGTTGGGCACGGCGTTGGCGTAATCGAATGTGTCGCCTGCGTCGGGCACTTTGTACCATTCAACATAGCCGAAGTTGTAACGCTGGAGGTAAGCGTAGTCGCCTACACCGCCCTGGTTGCCGGTCTGGCCCCAGCCTGCGCGGAGTTTGAGGTCGGTGAGCCAAGAGGAGGCGTCTTCCATGAATTTCTCGTTGGAGATGCGCCATGCGGCCGATACCGAGGGGAATGTGGCCCAGCGGTGATCGGGGTGGAGTTTCGACGAGCCGTCCATACGCACGTTGGCGGAGATGAGGTAGCGGGAGTCGTAGTTGTAGCTTACGCGGCCAATGTAGGACATGATGCCCCATTCGGATGCGCCCGAGCCGGCACCGCCAAGACCGATACGGTTGGCGCCGTTGAGGGTCTGCACTTTGTCGTCGCGGTAGCGCGAGCCGTTGATCCAAGAGTTGCGGTAGTCGGAGTCGGTCCAAGATGCGCCGGCCATGATGTCGAGCTGGTGCACTTTGGCAAATTTGAGCGAGTATGTAGCGATGTTATCCCATGTGAGCACGGTGTTCTGGTTGCGGTTGTCGGAACCTGAGCCATGCTGTTCGCGGCCGTAGGTGGTGTGCACCGGGTCGAGGAACGAAGTGGAGAGGGCGTTGCGGCGGTCCATGGTAAACTTCGATGTGAAGTTGAGGCCGGGGATGATATGGAACAGGAGTTCGCCCGAAGCGATGAGGCGGTTTTCCTTGCCGCGGCTGTATTTGGAGCGGGCGAGGTTGTCGAGCGGGTGAGTGAGGCCGCCGACGCCGTAGAAGTTATTGTAGTAGTGCTCGGGGTTCTCGGTGTCCCAGATGGGAGCGTAGGTCGGAGTCTGGATGCAGGAGATGATCACACCGCCGCGCGAGCCGCCGTTACCGGAGATGATGCCGCCGTAGGAGGTGTTGTCGGAGTAAGACATGTTGGCGCGGATGTCGAGCCAAGAGCGTACGGAGCCTTCGATGTTGGCGCGGAAGTTGTAGCGTTCGAAAGCTGTCTCGCGGATGGTACCGTCCTCGCGGGTATAGCCGCCGGAGAGGTAGTAGCGCAGTTTCTCAGCCTGCTGGGAGATGCTCACCTGGTAGTTTTGGGTCTGGCCGGTGCGGAACACCTCGTCGAACCAGTTGGTCTGGTCGGTGAGGCCGTCGGGAAGGTTGATCATGCCGATTTCGTCCATGAGTTCCTTATACTGGGCCACGTTGAGGGGCTTGATTTTGTTGTTGACCTTTGTCACGCCGTAATATCCGTTGAAGGAGATTTTGGCATCCTGGCTCGAGCCTTTCTTAGTGGTGATGAGCACGACACCGTTGGCGCCGCGCGAACCGTAGATAGCGGCGGAGGAGGCGTCTTTAAGAATCTGGATGTTCTCGATATCGTTGGACGAGAGGAAGTTGATGTTGTCGACAGGCACACCGTCCACTACATAGAGGGGGTCGTTGGAGCCGTTCATAGATGTGGTACCGCGCACGCGAATCTGGGGAGTAGAGCCGGGCGAGCCGTTGGGCGACATTACGTTCACACCGGCAGCCTTGCCCTGAATGGCCTGGACTGCTGACACGATGGGGCGGTTGGCAAGTTCTTTTGCCGATACGGACGCAACGGCAGTGGTGACATCGCCGCGCTTAACCTCGCCGTAACCGATAACGACTACTTCGTCGAGAAGCGCGTTGTCTTCTTGCATCACCACCGTCATGCCTTGTGCAGCCTTTACTTCCTGCGACTTGAAGCCGATGGAGGTGATAACGAGGGTCTGGCCTTCGGTGGCCTGGATGTTGAACACACCATCATAGTCGGTGATGACACCCATTGTGCGGCCTTTGACCACAACACCGGCACCGATCAGGGGTTCGCCCTCGGCGTCGGTCACAGTTCCCTTGATGACACTTTGCGCCAGTGCCGGAGAGGCTCCGAGCACCAACGCAAGTATCATGAGAAAAGAATGTGTAAATAACGTTCTAAGATTTCTCATTGAATAAATGAATTAGAATTATTAGGATTTAAGTTTTGTTTTTCTCACGGTTTGATATAATGTGCTAATACGGGGCGGCGGGGTGTTTGTCTTCATGGTTTATTACTCCGCCCGCATAGCTTTTCATTGCATTAGCCTTGCGGTTTGATTGCGACACAAAATTAGTGCTTCATTTTCAACAATGAAATACCCGGTAAAGGCACCGAGTAAACTATCTAAAAATACACAGTCCTGTCTACCAAGCATTTATGCGTGTTAAAAAAACAAAAAAAGTAAGTTTTTATCAACCCGTAATTGTTAAAATTTTAAGAGAAAAGGAGGCGAAAAAATGCACTTGCGTCCATTTTTCCACCTCCTTTTACTTGTTTTGAGATGCTTTTATTTATATATCGTAGCCCCCGGCGCCACATCGTGCGTGAGCCACACGTTGGCCCCGACAGTGGCTCCGTCGCCTATGGTGACACGGCCGAGGATGGTAGCGTTTGAGTAAATTATCACATTGTCGCCGATGATGGGGTGGCGTGGAATGCCCTTGACGGGAAGGCCGGTGGCATCGTCGAGGGGAAACGAGCGCGCGCCAAGGGTGACGCCCTGATATATTTTCACATTGTTGCCGATGATACATGTGGCGCCGATCACCACGCCGGTGCCATGGTCGATGGCAAACCGCGAGCCGATCGTGGCCCCGGGGTGGATGTCGACTCCGGTCTCGCCGTGGGCAAGCTCGCTTATGGCGCGCGGAATCAGCGGCACACCCATCTCGAGCAGCGCGTGGGCGATACGGTAACTCGACACGGCCCTCACCGATGGATAGCACGAAATGACTTCGGCGATGTTCTCCGCGGCAGGGTCGCCGTCGAAAATGGCACGCACATCGTCGGCAAGGGCAGCGCGCAGCTGCGGCAACCGCTCGATAAATTGCCGGGCCATGTCGCGGGCCGCCTCGGGGTGGGATGTGTCGCGGCAGTCGCAGTTGAACGACAGCCCGGCGTGTATCTGGCTCGTGAGCAGTGCGTAGAGCCGCTCGACGCTCACGCCGATATGATAGCGGAGCGATGCCGAGTCGGTGGTCGACACCCCGAAATAGCCGGGGAAAATGACCGACCGGCACAGTTTCACTATTTCTTTAAGGTCGGGCACCGACGGCAGGGGCTCGCCACGGGTGCAGCGGTGGAAAAGCGACGCATACGACCCTTCCTCGGCCAGCAAATTCACTATATGTTCAAGTTCTTTCATATATTGTTATTTTTTAGACAGAAGTGGATTAGTTTTAGACAGGAGTTCATATGTTTTTTTTGACAGGATAACAGGAGGAACATGAGTTTTTTTACTTTATTTTCTTTTGCTCTCCTGTTCTCCTGTCTTTAAAAATTGACTGTCTTTAAGAATTGCCTGTTTAGAGCCTATTCTCCGAAGAGAGGGGTGGAGAGGTAACGCTCGCCGCCGTCGGGGAGGAGTGTCACTACGGTGGGGTTGGAGATGCAGCCGCCCGCGCCGGCACATGCCTCGTCGTCGACCATGATGCGGAGGGCGGCGGCAAGGGCGGCTCCGGATGATATGCCCACGAGGATGCCTTCTTCGCGGGCCATGCGGCGCGAGGCTTCGAAGGCTTCGTCGTCGGTGATGTCGACCACGGCGTCGACCACCGACGCATCGTAGATTTCGGGCACGAAGTTGGCGCCTATGCCCTGGATGCCGTGAGGGCCGGGTTTGCCGCCGCGCAGAAGGGGCGACTTGGCCGGCTCGACGGCGACGATGCGGATGTCGGGGTAGACTTCGCGCAGACGGCGGCCCACTCCCACGATTGTGCCGCCGGTGCCGACGCCTGCCACGAAATAGTCGACGCGGCGTCCTTTCATGTCGCGGATTATTTCCTCGGCGGTGGTGCGGTAATGCGCGCGGGGCGAGGCGGGGTTGGCAAATTGCTGCGGGATGAACGAGCGCGGAGTGGCGCGATGCAGCTCCTCGGCACGCGCCACGGCTCCGGCCATGCCTTGCGCCCCGGGGGTGAGCACCACCTCGGCACCGTAGGCGCTGATAAGCCGGCGGCGCTCGACGCTCATGGAGTCGGGCATGGTGATGACGAGACGGTAGCCTTTGGCGGCGCACACCATGGCGAGGCCGATGCCGGTGTTGCCCGAGGTAGGTTCGATGATGGTGTCGCCGGGAGCGATGCGGCCGTCGGCCTCCGCTTCGTCGATCATGGCCAAGGCCACGCGGTCCTTTACCGAGCCGGCGGGGTTGAAATATTCAAGTTTGGCAAAAAGCGAGCCGGGCAGAGAGGGCTGCAAGCGGGAAAGGCGCACCATGGGGGTGTTGCCTACAAGCTGTAATATCGAATTATAAACCATATGACATTCATAAATAAAGTGGAACGTTACCAAAATTCAACAAACGAGGTGGAATAATTGTTTATTTTTAAGCATATTAATAAAATTCGGTAACAAATAGCAATTATTGTTTGGCAATTACGAACAATTTATTTACCTTTGCGTAAGATTCCTCTCCCAAAAGAAGAAATTTTTCTTCTTTCAAACACACATAAAACACATCATCGTGAACACACACACAATCCCCACACACTATTTGCTCGCGGACATAGCCACATATTCCGCCGGCACACCGGCCGACCATTGTGTTGACCCCGAGAATCTCTCCGCAGCCAACCACAATATGCTTTCCACGCTGTTGCGGTTTATAGAGAATCGTATCGACGATGAGAACCTTAAAATAGAAGAAATGGCCGACGCCGTAGGCATGGGCCGCACGGCTTTTTATGGCCGTATGCGTATGCTTGTGGGGGCGGCGCCGTCGGAGTTTCTTCGAAAAATGAGGATGAAGCGCGCCTGCGAGCTTATTTCCGGGTCTACGCTTAATTTTACCCAGATTGCCTTCCATGTCGGTTTTTCCGATCCGAAGTATTTCACGAAATGCTTCAAGAAAGACATGGGGCAGACGCCGTCGGAATATCGCCGCACGGCCAGAATCTGACAACGCAACCAGCCTTTGAAAGCAAAAGCCCTCCATTTTCATGGAAGGCTTGCCGGAGATTACGTGGATTTTTAGCGTTAATGGCCATTAATAAATCGTTAATTTTTTAATTGACGGCTATTAAGTATGTGTAAAAAAATAAATTAATGTATTGAAAATTGTCGCAGAGCGACAATCTCTTAGGTAACCCCCGGCTTCAGCCGTGGGGACGTGAATATCACAACGGACGGTGTGGCAGCGCCACACTCTTGCTTGTGCAAGCGTATATAGAGTGTAGCTCCGCCACACCGTGATTAGTGTCCTTGAATTTCCCCACGGCTGAAGCCGGGGGTTACCTGAAAGACTGTGGCTCTGCCACAGCAGAATTGCATACAATACATTTTGAAAAATACTTAACGTAAAATTTATCCACGGAATCGGCGTTATACAGCGGCGCGGCTATTCGTCGCAGATGATGCGGCAGTGGGCGTTGGGATAGCGCAGGACGAGGCATGAGATTTCGGTGAGCACCACAGCGTCGGTGTTGCGCTGCCCCGACTGGCGAAGGTCGAGTTTCTCGACGGTGAAAGGCGTGTGTACGTATTTTGTAATGTAGTTGGGATCGACAACCATACCGTCGTTGGCGCGGCCACACTGGTCGAATACCTCGGAGTGAACGAGGTAGATTGCTCCGTAGGTCGAGCGAATCTCGCGGAGTTCGAGGCCCCATTTCGCCACGGTGCGCTCGGCCGATATCGTTTTTGTGTAATCGAGGCTCGAAAGGGCGTCGACAAGTCCGGAGCCGGCAAAGAGCACTTTCACGGGCGAGCCGTTCTGGCCGGTAAACACCCGGGAGCAGAGCTGCACGAGAGAGTTGGCTGTGAGTTGGCCTTTTTCGTAATTAAAAGTCTTGTCGGTCTGGTTCCAGATGCCGCCGGTGAAGTAGATGTCCTGGTCTTTTTCAAGGTCGTGGATTTTGGCGCGCGAGCCGAAAAGGAACGACCGTTCCATGCCCATGCGCATGTCGGACACGGCTATTTCCTCCTGGTCGGAAAAAGTCCATCCGGCCTGATTTGGCGCCAGACGCTGGAGAGTCGATTCCTCGACCTGGATTTTGAAAATCTGGCAATTGTTGGACTTGGAACGCGGAAGCGCCTGGTACTGTGGCGACTGCACGTCGAGTTCGGATGCCGCGCGGGCCATGCGCACCACCTTTGCCTCGGCGGGGATGGCGGCGTGCTGAAAAGTGCCTTCGTCGGAAACACGCGCGTTGATGAGAATCGCCGAGACTTTGTCGCCCGACACTTCGGTGACATAGAACAGCATGTTTTCGCCGCCGGGAGCAGAACTTGTGTCGGCAATCATGAAAGTGTCGGTCTGCGAGAAAATCCTGGCGTTTTTCATAGCGATGGAGCACGACACCTGCCCGTCGACAACATCCATCGAGTTTGCGGCGATAGCGGCAGCGGTTTGGGTCGCGGCGTCTTTGAGATCGACAGCATAGTATTTCACCTCGATTGTACGGGTTGAGCGTGCGCGGCCCGAGCGCGAGATTTGGTCGAGAGGCGTGGCCATGGGGCGTATTTTCACGATTTGCCGGTCGACATCGTTGAGGATGAAACCGGGAGCGATTTCCTCGGTAATTTGCGTGGTGAGAGGGAGGTCGTTTACTCCCACAGAATCGGGTTGAGTGAATGTTGACATAGAATCAAACTGAAAGATTAAACAAAAAGGTTAAAAATTGGTGTTTTTACAATAGCATCAGATGCCGGTCAAGATAAAGGTTTAAAGAAAAGAGAGTGTGCCGGGCGTGTAGCCGATGTCGTCGAGGACATGGATTTCGACAGGAATCGAATCCAGTTCCGGGTCGAGATACCATTTGTCGTCGACAGTGCCATCTGACGGCATTTCCGGCTGTTGCGCTTCCGGCGCATCCTCATTGAGCGCTCCGCCCTCGCCCTCGATTTGGATGTCGTCGAAAGAATCGTCGGTGTTGGTCATAGCATAAATTGATTAATGGTTAAAAAGATGTTTTTCTCCTGCTCTGCAAAGGCAAAATTACAATACAGATTTATATTATGCAAATATTTTGTGATTTATTTTTCACCAACACAAATTTACAAGGCGCAATGATTTGAGTATCAGGTAAAAAAACGCGCGTATTTAACAATCGTTAAAATTTGTGATATGCGAAATAATTGCTACCTTTGTGCAGAAATTTGAAAAAGATGGAAGAAAAGTTTGAAATGGTGGCCAAAACCTTCGCCGGACTGGAAGAAGTGTTGGCCGAAGAGCTCCGCAATTTAGGAGCCGAACAAGTTTTGCCCGGGAGGCGCATGGTGTCGTTCTACGGCGACCTTGAAATGCTTTATAAAGCCAATTTTTGCTGCCGGACAGCACTGAGAATCCTCAAACCTTTCTATAAGTTCAAAGCGTCCAATCCCGACGAACTTTACGAGAAAGCCAAGCAATACGACTGGAGCTCGGTGCTGTCGCTCGACAAGACATTCTGCATCGACACAGTGGCGTTCTCCGACGAATTCACCCACTCCCATTTTGTTACATACCGCGTGAAAGACGCCATAGCCGACTGGTTCCGCGAGCATTACGGCGACAAGCGTCCGGGCGTGCGCCTGACAAATGCCGACATGATGATAAATGTGCACATTTCAGGCGAGAACGTAACCCTGTCGCTCGACTCGTCGGGCGAGTCGCTCCACAAGCGCGGCTACCGTGTGGCCCAGACCGAGGCCCCCATCAACGAGGTGCTCGCCGCCGGAATAATCCTGCTCAGCGGATGGCGCGGCGACAGCCCGCTGGTCGACCCCATGTGCGGCTCCGGCACATTCCTGATAGAAGCTGCCCTGATTGCCGCCAACATCAACCCCGGCGTCTACCGTAAGAAATTTGCCTTTGAGAACTGGAAGGACTTCGACGGCGAGATTTTCGACAAGATTTACAACGACGACTCGGCCGAACGCGAGGTGAAACACAAAATCTACGGCGCCGACATATCGCCCAAAGCCGTCGACATAGCGCGCGCCAACATAAAGAGCGCCGGCGTGGGCAAATATATCGACCTTGAATGCAAGCCCATATCGGCATGGACCGAGGCTCCGCAGCCTGCCGGCGTGGTGGTGACAAACCCGCCCTACGGCGAGCGCATCTCCGCCCCCAACATGGAAGCCCTCTACGGCCTGATAGGCACCACTCTCAAAAACGTGTTTGCCGGATACGAGGCCTGGATAATCGGCCTGCACGAAGAATATTTCCAGAAAATCGGACTTGCGCCCTCGCTCAAACTGCGTCTTTTCAACGGTTCGCTCGAATGTGAGCTGCGCCAATATATAATGTTTAAAGGCGACAAACGCTCGTTCCGCGCCGCCGGAGGCACAATCAAGACCATACGCGACGAGCAGCAGCGTGAGCGTCGCGAACGCTATGACCGCCGCGACCGCCGCGACGACCGTTTCCCCCGCCCCGACCGCTCGGGACGCCCCGACCGCAAAGATTTCAAAGAGCACAGGGAATTTAACGACCGCAAGGACTTCCGCCCCCGCGGCGAACGCGCCCCGTTTGCCCCCGACGCTCAGCCCGCGGCCGAAAACGACAATCCATTGGCAAAGCGCCGCAACCCCGACGCCTTGAAAATGCTCCGCGACAAGCAGCCCTCGCTTCCTCCCCAGGAAGGCCCGCTGATGCGTCCGCGAGGCTGGAAAAAGAAATTCAAAGACACCGACAACAACACAGATAACGAATAAGATATGCGTATTCTCCTTTTAGGCAGCGGCGGCCGCGAAGCCGCGATAGCAAAGAAACTGAGTGAAAGCCCACTCTGCGAGGCTTTGTTCATAGCCCCGGGCAACGGCGGCACCATGCAGTATGGAGCCAACGTAGCCATCAAGCCTACCGACTTCGAGGCCGTGGCCGGCTTTGTGGAATCGAGCGCCATCGACATGCTGGTTGTCGGAAACGAAGATCCGCTCGTGGCCGGAATCCGCGACTTTTTCGCAGAAAAAAATCCCGGCCTTAAAATCGTAGGCCCCGGTGCCGACGGCGCAGCCCTCGAAGGCAGCAAGGATTTCGCAAAACGTTTCATGGCTCGCCACGGCATACCTACGGCGCGCTACCGGAGCTTCACCGCCGCCGACATCGACGAGGCCGACAGCTTCCTTGAATCGCTCTCCGCTCCTTACGTGCTCAAAGCCGACGGCCTCGCCGCCGGAAAAGGCGTGCTCATAATCGACGACCTTGCCCAAGCCAAGGCCTCGCTGCGCGAGATGCTCGGCGGCATGTTCGGCAAATCGTCGGCTACCGTGGTGATTGAAGAATTCCTCTCGGGCATCGAGTGCTCGGTGTTTGTGCTCACCGACGGCCACGGAGGCTACCGCATACTCCCCGTAGCGAAGGACTACAAGCGCATCGGCGAAGGCGACACCGGCCTCAACACCGGCGGCATGGGCGCAGTGAGCCCCGTTCCGTTTGCCGACGAGGCATTTATGCAGAAAGTGGAAGAACGCATAATCCGTCCCACCGTCGACGGCCTCATCAACGACGGCATCGACTACCGCGGATTCATCTTCCTCGGCCTCATCAACGTGGGCGGCGACCCGATGGTGATAGAATATAACGTGCGCATGGGCGACCCCGAGACCGAAGTGGTGATGCCCCGCCTGAGCTCCGACCTTGTGGCCCTGCTTAAAGCCACGGCCAACGGCTGCCTCGGCGACCTTGCCGCAGAAATAGACCCGCGCACAGCCGTGACCGTGATGCTCGTATCCGGCGGCTATCCCGGCTCCTATCCCAAGGGCAAGGAGATAACCGGCTGCCTCAATCCCGAGCAGTCCACCATCTACCATGCCGGCACGGCAATCGACGCCGACGGCCGCCTCGTCACATCGGGCGGACGCGTCATGGCCGTGACATCGCTCGGCGCCGACATTCCCGACGCCCTCGCCAAAAGCTACGCCGCAGCCGACGCCATCGCTTTCGACGGCAAATACTGCCGCCGCGACATCGGCAAAGACCTTATGTAAGTATAAAGTATAAGAGATAAGTGATGAGGCAAATCGCCTTGTCACTTGTCACGCATATACAGCATCAGACAGCAAAAGCACCCGGACACAATCACGGCAAAGCCGTGGCTCCTTGGTTAACCCCGTATGGAGGCGTAGCCGACATGCGGGGTGGAGAACAGGCGAATCAGTCGCAGTATTGGAGCGGAGCCTGCCGTAGCGTTCGACAGTGCCAACCATGGTTCGAGGCACAGCTTCGCAGTGCAATTATATCATCATCACCAACCGGGCTTGTCGGCCTTCTGCCTCCAAACCCGGTTAACCAAGGAATCACGGCTTCGCCGTGGATAACTTAAAAACTTATCACTATAACTTTATACCTCGTCACTCATACTTTATACCTGATTGAAAATGCGACACGCCGACTGGCTTAGATTCATACATTCGCGCAACGCCGTGGGAGTTATGACTCTCATGGCCGGAGGAGCAATGTGGGTAGCCTCGAAAGCCGGCGTCACTGCTCCCGCGCCCTATACCTGCGGAATTATCAACACCGTGACGCAGCCCCTGATAGCGTCGGGGGCCACATCGCTATACTTCTCCATAGGCATAAATATCGTGATAGCCCTGCTGCTCATTTATCTCAACAAGATATTCAATCCGATGAGAGCGATGACAAACCTGCAAGCCGGGCTGTTCATGATAATGCAGGGCGCGCTTCCGGCCTCGGCCGTGTGGTTCGGGTCGGGCGAATTGCTGGCCTTAGTGGCCATTTTGTGCATCTTCCTGCTTTACGCCTCATATTCCGACACGGGAGCCATGCGCAATATATTCCTGGCTTTCCTGCTCATATCGGCACTCTCAGCCGCCGACACGGCAGCCCTCATTCTCCTGCCCGTGTTTTGGCTCGCCTTGGCGCAGATGCGCATTTTCTCGTTGCGGTCGGTGCTCGCCTCGCTCTTGGGGCTTGCCACACCGTGGATTATCCTACTCGGGCTTGGAATCGTGCCGCTCGACAGGCTCCAATTTACAATGCCGAAGGTGGCGTCGTTCTTTGCCGACACGCCCGACGAGGTGCCCATGCTCGTCACCGTTGCCACCACGGCCTTCCTCACTGTGGCCGCATGGCTGCAAAACGCCATGAAGATACTCAGCTACAACGCCCGGTTCCGCGCTTTCCAGAGTGTGCTCAGCGTGCTCTCGCTGGTAGTGATTCTTGCCGTGACGCTCGACTACACCCGAGTCATGGCCTATATCCCCCTGCTCGACTGCTGCGCGGCCATGCAGGTGGCTCATCTTTTCGCCGCGGTGCATCGCCGCGAGAAATCATATATAGCCGTACTCTCCCTCGTATTCATATATATTCTGTTTTACCTGTGGACAATCATCACCTGCATATCATAGTGGAGCGCAACGTGCGCTTTGTCGAAGGGTTGTTCGAACAATTCGGCACGGTGGAATATCTCGCTCCGGAAGAAATATCGGCCGAACGCGTGCAAAAGGCCGACGCTTTGTTTATACGCACCCGCAACCGCTGCGACGCGGCCCTGCTCGACGGCTCGCAATGCCGTTTCATAGGCACGGCCACAATCGGCACCGACCATATCGACCTCCCCTACTGCGCATCACGCGGCATCACCGCCGTAAACGCTCCGGGATGCAACGCCCCGGCCGTGGCGCAATATGTGATGGCGTCGATTCTCGCCATTGCCAACCGCCCCATCGAGCAATACACCATAGGCATTATCGGCGTGGGCCATGTCGGCGCCATTGTGGAGCGTTGGGCGCGCCGGATGGGCATGGAGGTGCTTGTAAACGACCCTCCGCGACAGGCCGCCGAGGGCGGCGACAACTGGTCGACACTTGACGAGATAGCGGAACGCGCCGACATTATCACCGTGCACACGCCTCTCGACGCCACCACACGCCATCTGCTCGACGATGCCTATATCTCCACATTCCGCCGCTCGCCCATCGTGATAAACGCCGCCCGCGGGCCCATTGCCGACACCGACGCCCTTATACGCGGCATCGACTCGGGCAAGATACACCACCTTGTAATCGACTGCTGGGAAAACGAGCCCGACATATCGCACGAGCTGCTGCGTCGCGCCACAATAGCCACGCCTCATATCGCCGGATATTCGCTCGAAGGCAAAATCCGCGCCGCGCGCATGGTGCTCGACGAGTTCAGCCGCACATTTTCCCTGCCGCACATCGAGATGCCACAGAGCGCCCCGGCAGGAGCGGCATCGAAGGTAAGCCCCGCAGCCATAGCGCGCTCATACCATCCGGAGGACGACACAGCCCGCCTCAAAGCCGCCCCCGAAACATTCGAGACGCTCCGCAACACCTACGCCCTGCGGCACGAGGTATAGGCGGGCGTAGCAAAAAAGATATTTACAGACAGCAAAACGGCCGGCGAAAAAATCGCCGGCCGTTTTGCTATAAAGTATAAGTCGTTATTTCACGATTTTCACGGCTTTCGAGCCTTGGCGGGTGATGTAGATACCCGGGGCGGAGGGAGCTGCGGGAAGCTCGCGGCCATCGGTGGTGAAATAGCGCACGGGCAAGCCGGAGGCATCATCCATGATTCCGTCGATGCCGGCGGCCTCGGCCTTCACTTTCACCACGCGGCTATAACCGGGGCAATTAATGTTGAACTCGCCGTCTAGAGGCTCGCTGCCCGTATAGTTGATGTGGAGCAGAGCATCGTTGTACTGTCCGGTGAGGCTCACGTTCAGACCCTCGGGCACGTTGGAGAACGTATGGGCCTCGGCAGGCCAGTATGTCTCTATCGCCATATCCTCGGTCTGGTTTGAGGCGATATTAACAGCTTCGCCGGGCACTTGCAGATAGGGGAAGTAGGCATCGAGCATCATGGCGAATCCGGCACGTTTCTCATCTTCGAAACAATAAGCCACAGGCGTAATGGATGTCCGGGTCTTGCCTTCGATGAAAAATTCTTTCTCGATCCACGACATAGCCATTCCGTCGGCACGGCCATTTTCCGTCATATAAGGCGAGAAGTAGGATGCCGCTCCGTGGAAGCCTGAAACGCGCGCCACGAAGGCCTGGCACATATCGGGGGTGACAACCACATTTTCGTCGAATTTGAAATCGAGCACATAATAGTAGCTGTCCTTGCCGGCCTGTTCCTTGCCAACCTGCGACGCCGAAAGGGTGGCCGTTGCGAGCACCTTGTCCGGCTCGCCCTTGGCGTTAAGAGTGATGATTTCAGCTTTGAATTCGGCGTCGGCATTGAGTTCTGTGCCAAAGGCGTGGAGCCACAGCCCGTTGACTACGATGGGTGCCTCGCAGAAAGTATAAGTAAGGATGCCGGTGAGACGCACACGGTCGTCGGGGCCGGCCGCTTCCGGCTCGTAACGGAAGGTTTGGTCGGTCCAGTATTTGTCGGAGGCCCCGCTGTAACCGAACAGAGGCACATCCTCATCTACGCCGGGCGCGGAATACAAAGCCAGTCCGCCACAGGTGTGCCAGTCGAATGCGGCCATGCCGAGGTTTTCGGGAGCTGCGGCGCCGAAAGTGAGATAGTAGCCGCTGCCGCCGGCCTGGATATAGTCGGCCGACACAAATTTCGACGCAGCCGACGAGGCGTTTTGTCCCATAAGGGTCGGCGGGGTCTTGAAATTGTTGCGGCGTGTGTCGTCGGAAGAGTTGTCGGTGGCGTATTCGAGCGTAAGCGTCCATTCGTCCATATCCACGACCTTTGTGCCGGGTTCGTCGGGAAGAATCCACGAATATTCAGCCTCATAGTCGTCGGAATAGTTCATAAACGTCACCGGTTCAAACACGGGCACGATGCCGGCTGTGAACGACAGTGCCATCATATTTTTCGAGATGCCGAAATATGCCATGCTCATAGGGCTTAGATACGACACGCCGGCCAAGGGCGCTGGGCCTACCACCACATCGTCGATGCCCACGGCGCCGCCGTCGGTGCCGACATAGCGGAAAGCCAGGCGTACCGTCTTGCCGGCATAGTCGGCGAGGCTCACGGTGTAAGGTTTCAGCTCGCCGTCGGCGAGTTTGGTAAGGGTTGTGCGGGGCACGCCCACATATTGGTCGGCGAGGTCGAGCAATTCTGTCCATGTCGCGCCGTCGTCGGCCGAGGCCATCACTTTCAGCGTGGCGGTTTTCACATATTCTTTATATGTATAGTCGTCGTTTACCTCACCCATCACAAACGAGAAGAACGGGTCGATATATGCGCGGAAGCTGATTTCCATATCGGCGCCGAGGTCGACGGCAGGGAGTTCGAGCCACTGGTCGACGGCCTTCGAGTTCATCGGGCACACTATGCCGTATTTGCCGTCTTGGAGATACATCATGTGGTTTTCGAGATCGTCGACTTTCCAGTTGTTGGCAACGCCGGCTTTCGACTGCTGGCTCCAGCTGTCGGGAAGCCACGAAGCCGACGTGCGTCCCTCGAAGCCCTCGGAGATTATCACCGACGCGCGGCTTTGGGGAGCACGCGGAGAGATACGGTTTGATGCGGGGATGCCTTTGGGAACATTGACTGCGGTCGGAACCGTCGGGCGTGTCACCGCCGCAAGGTCGGCCGCCGAAGCCGGCAGAGCGGGCACGACAAGCAGCCCGGCCAACAGTGTGGATTTTGCGAGTAATGATTTTTTCATAGACAATTTTTATATTTCATTTCAAAAAGTGACGAAAGTTAGCAATTATTTTTCAATTACACACAATTTTCCACCAAATTTAGTCAATTTTTCACAAAAACCACCTCAAAATCTAAAAACCGCCATAATCAATTATACAACAAACCTCTCGTAATTTATAAATTCTCACAGGTCCCGGGATTGACTGCCCTCAAATCACAATTATAAATCCTAAATAATTTTTTTTTTGCTCTTGTAAGATTACTATTACTTGTATTACGAGGAATATTTCTGCCTATAATACGAGCCCATCTTTTAGCGCTTGAACAATCACGAAACAAATCGTTGGCAAGAGTGGCCTCTATTTGGTCTATTGCATGTGCTATATCCTTCCCTTTAAGTTCGACAAAAACCTCATGCCATTCCCCCTTATCAGAAGATTCAAATAAGATAAGTTTATCACACCGCCTTCCTTCTTTAATTACAACTCCATCAATTTGATATACTGCCGATTTGCACGGACGACTCATCTTTATAGAGTATTTCTTACCGTTTTCCTTTACGGCAATTATTGTCCGCTCACTATATCCCTGTTCTGCAATATAACCGACAAGCCTATCCTTAATTGTCGCCATAGATAATTTCATTTAGTTCATACGTCATATTATCAAACGTATCTGAAATTGAATCAAGATATTCCCCCTTAATCAAGTTGGTTTCTTCATCTATAATGTTTTCTACTGTACCAAATTCAGTAATGGTATATGCAGAAAAGGCTTTTGGCGATAAATTCACCTCATCGCCGAATACTTCGACAACAGCATTCTTATTTCTTTCACACGCCATTGATGCATCAATCAGTAAATTGATTGACGTAAGGACATAGGGGCTGTGAGACGTCAATACCATCAAACATCCCTCAGTTTTATTTATAATTTTGAAAAGTGCCTTAATCAGTTCAAACTGTGATTCCGGAAAAAGATTCTGTTCCGGCTCTTCTATAAAAATCCTTAATGACTTATATATAAATTTATTAATATCTTTATTTAATGCATAATCCTCCGCACTATAATTGGCCGTCCCTATTGAAGAATGCAAATAATTGGCTACAACAAGCAGCGGAAGCACCGACTGAACTCCGCTTGATGCATAGAATGGCGATATTTTTTTATTATTGCTCAGTTTTAGCACCTCTTTTTCGACCTTGCTGTCGTAATAAAATTTCATTCCTTTTGTTACTACAAGATCAAGAGCTTTGTCGTCTGTAAAAAGCGATTTTGCGTCACGCCACTCCAAGATAAAATTGAATATATTGTCGATATTGGCGGTACGATAAATTTTTTCTATATTTTGTATTGATGTGAGAAAATTACGTTCTGACGGTATAAAACTTTGTTTAAAATTATGTGCAAACTTACATTCAGGCTTTCTTGTAAGTTTAGCGTTTCGTTTATTTCCGGACACTTCAATTTTAACCCAGTCGCTCTCATACTCAATATATGAATCACTTGAAAATTCATCCTCATTTATACGATGAAATTTCATCAACTCTTTAAGAAATTTCAGATAGTGAGTATAATCATACATAAACTTATCCTCACCGATAATTAGTCTTTTCTCAACCCAAGAGCAATAACTGATTATCTTCATCAGAGTACTTTTACCTGTACTCTGCTTTCCTATAATAAGTGTCAACGAAGTCAGTTTCAGACGTCCTGTATCAACTAACGGTCCTATATTTCTAATCGTGATATAAGGCATGGTATGCTTGGATTATGACTAAATAATCAATGGAGCAATATTTTATTACTCTACGACGCAAAGATAGTGCTATTTTTTTTATTATTCTATAAATCTCTTTTTAATTTTACATAAAGGTGCCCCAGGAGGCGCGGTCGAGGTTGCGGTAGGATGTGGCCTCGCGGATATGGCGGGCGAGCACGTCGGGCGAACCGTCGAGGTCGGCTATGGTGCGGGCCACTTTGAGGATACGGTCGTAGGCGCGCGCGCTCATGTCGTGCTTGCGCATTATGGCTTCGAGCAGGGCGGTGGATTCGGCGTCGAGGCGCACCCACTGGCGGATAAGACGCGAGTTCATGCGGGCATTGCAGTGCACGCCCGGCTCGGAGGCAAAGCGACGCTCCTGGATGGCACGGGCGGCCTCTACGCGCTCGCGGATGGCGGCAGAGCTTTCGCCGCCTTGGCGGTTGGCAATCTGCTCAAACGGCACGGGCTGAATCTCGACCTGGATGTCGATGCGGTCGAGCAACGGCCCGGATATGCGTCCGAGATATTTCTGCACCGCCGCCGGCGTGCATGTGCAGGCCTTCGTGGGATGCGTATAGTAGCCGCAGGGGCATGGGTTCATCGAGGCCACGAGCATGAATCCTGCCGGATAGTCCACGCTGTATTTCGCACGGGAGATGGTGATTACACGGTCTTCGAGCGGCTGGCGGAGCACTTCGAGCACGCTGCGGTTGAATTCCGGAAACTCGTCCATAAACAAGATGCCGTTATGGGCGAGCGAGATTTCGCCGGGCTTGGGATTCGTGCCTCCGCCTACGAGCGCCACGGGCGAGATGGTATGGTGGGGCGAGCGGAACGGACGCGACGCCATAAGCGACGTGCCGCGCCGCAGCTTGCCGGCCACAGAGTGTATCTTCGTGGTTTCCAACGCCTCGGCAAGCGACAGGCGGGGCATAATCGTGGGCAGGCGCTTGGCCATCATCGACTTGCCCGATCCCGGTGGGCCTACAAGCAGGATGTTGTGCCCTCCGGCACAGGCCACCTCGAAGGCGCGTTTCACATTTTCCTGCCCGCACACATCAGAGAAATCGTCCTCAAACACATTTTCCGACCGCGCAAACTCCTCTCGGGTGTTCACCACCGTAGGCTCTATCGCCTCCGTGCCGGCAAGGAATCGCACGACCTGGCCGAGGTTTTCCGCCCCGTACACGTCAAGACGGTTCACGGCGGCGGCCTCCACGGCATTGGCCACAGGCACAATCATGCCCTTGAAACCAAGCTCGCGGGCCCGTATCGCCATGGGCAACGCGCCGCGGATAGGCAGCAGCGACCCGTCGAGCGACAGCTCGCCCATTATCATATATGTGCCGTCGGCCGGAAGCGTGAGCTGGCCCGAGCCGGCGAGGATGCCCACGGCTATGGGCAAGTCGTAGGCCGCGCCTTCTTTGCGCACATCGGCCGGCGCCATGTTCACCACAATGGCCCGTCTCGGCATAGTGTAGCCCGACTCCTTGATAGCCGAGCGCACGCGCTCGCAACTTTCCTTCACCGCAGCGTCCGGCAGCCCGACCATGGCAAACGACGCGCCGTTGTCGACCGACACTTCTACCGTAACCACGATGGCATCGATGCCCGTCACAGCCGCTCCACGGATTTTTACTAACATATCTCTTGGTTGGATTCGAAAATAATTGTAATTTTGTAAGTAACTGTTAAAAATCAACTGCCGCTTATCTGCGCAAATATAGTAAATATTCTTCCCACAGACAAATGCAACGCTTATTCTTTTTGCTCATTGCAGTTTTAGCCGCCATATCGGCTTCTGCCGCCGACATCGTAGAAAAAGATATCCAATACCGCCCCGGAGCCGCCGACGCATACGCCGCCTCCCGCTGCCGCGTCGACGTGGCGCGTCCCGACTCGGCCTCGGGCGCCCCGGTTGTAATATGGTTCCACGGCGGAGGCCTCACCTCCGGCTCCAAGACCCTGCCGGCCGAACTGCTCGGCAAAGGCTACGTTGTGGTGTCGGCCAACTATCGCCTCATGCCCGCAGTGCCCATCGACTCGTGCATTGCCGACGCGGCCGCCGCCGTGGCCTGGGCACGCGACAATGCCGCGCGCCTCGGCGGCGACCCCGCCAAGATTGTCCTCTCCGGCCATTCTGCCGGAGGATACCTCTCCATGATGCTCGCCCTCGACAAATCGTGGCTCGCGCCACACGGCATCGACCCCGACTCGCTCTTGGCCGTAATACCGTTCTCCGGACAAGCCATTACCCACTTCGCCCACCGCGACATGCACGGCATCGGCAACCTTCAGCCCACCATCGACCGCTATGCCCCGCTCTACCACGCGCGCCGCTCGCCCGTGCCCATGATTCTCATCACCGGTGGACGCGACATCGAGCTGTTCGGCCGATATGAAGAAAACGCCTACCTTTGGCGTATGCTCCGCCTATGCGGACACCCCGCCGTCGAGCTCTACGAAATCGACGGCTTCGACCACGGAGCCATGGCATCCCCCGCCTTCCACATCCTCAACAACAAAATCAAGGCCCTCACGCATCCTTAAAGTCCTTAATGACCATAAAGCCCTTAAAGCCACCTCATCACTCATCCCTTATCCTTAATACCTTATTGAAATGCTCGACGACAATCTCCGCCACCAGATCACCGAACTCATCCGCCGCGAGGTGATACCAGCCGTAGGCTGCACCGAACCCGCCGCCGTGGCCCTCTGCACTGCCCGCGCCACCGAAATGCTCGGATGCCGCCCCGAACACATCGACGTAATCCTGTCGCCGAACATGCTCAAAAACGCAATGGGCGTAGGCATCCCCGGCACAGGACGCGTGGGCCTGCCCATCGCCGTGGCCCTCGGAGCCACCGTGGGCCGCTCAGAACTCGGCCTCGAAGTGCTCCGCGACGTCACCCCCCAAGCCGTTGCCGACGCGCTCCCGCTCGCCGATGCCGTCGCCGTCGAGCTTTGCCCCGAGCCTTGCGACAAACTCTACGTCGCCGTTACCGTACACGCCGCCGGCCAAGCCGCCACAGCCATGATAGCCGGCGGACACACCACCTTCGTCGACCCCGCCACCTACAAATTCACTCCCAACTCCCCCTCTTCCCCTCTTCCCGACTCCGCCCCCCCCCAACTCTCCCTCCCCCTCGTCTGGGAATATGCCATGACCTCGCCCCTCGACGAGCTCCGCTTCATCCTCGAGTCGCGCCGACTCAACAAAGCCGCCGCAGAGCAAGCATTCACCGAACGCTACGGCCACTCCGTGGGACGCACACTCCACTGCCAACGCCAACGCGCCATAATGGGCGACTCCATATTCTCGCGCATCCTCTCCTACACATCCGCCGCCTGCGACGCCCGCATGGCCGGAGCATGCATACCCGTAATGTCCAACTCCGGCTCCGGCAACCAAGGCATCGCCGCCACACTCCCCGTAGCCGTATACGCCGAAGAGACATTCGCCTCCGAGGAGCAGACCATACGCGCCCTCACCCTCAGCCACCTCACCGTAATCTACATCAAGCAAAGCCTCGGCCGCCTCTCCGCGCTCTGCGGATGCGTAGTGGCGGCCACAGGCTCGTCATGCGGCATAGCCTACCTCATGGGAGGCGACTACTCACGCATAGCAGCCACCGTAAAAAACATGATAGCCAACCTCACCGGCATGATATGCGACGGCGCCAAGCCCAGCTGCGCCATGAAACTCACATCCGGCGTGGCCACGGCCGTAATATCGGCCATGTGCGCCATGGAAGGACACGAAGTGTCGGCAGTAGAAGGCATCATCGACTCCGACGTCGACCGCTCCATCGCCAACCTCACCGCCATCGGCCGCGACGCCATGAACGAGACCGACCGCCTCATCCTCTCCATCATGACCTCCAAATAAACCCGTCCATGCTCGAAATACGCCCCCTCGATACAATAAGCATCGACAGCCTCGTCGACACCTTCCTCGAAGCATTTTCCGACTATGCCACAACCTTCTCCCGCCAGCAAGTGCTGTCAAACCTGAATCGTCGCGGATTTAAGGCCGAATACTCCTATGGAATGTTCGACAACGACCGGTTGGTATCATTTGTATTCAACGGAATCAGAAACTACAACGGCCGATTCACCGCCTACGACACCGGCACCGGCACACTCAAAGACTACCGCCAAAAAGGACTCACAAGCCGCCTGTTGCAGCATGCCGAGTCGGCCCTGAAAGAAAAAGGCATAGAAGGATACCTCCTGGAAGTGCTCTGCGACAACGCCCCGGCCGTAGCCCTCTACGAAAAAACAGGCTTCGCCACCGTGCGCGAATACACATGCCACACCCAATCAGCCGGCAAAATCTCGCTGCCCGAACTCAGCACGCCCGGCACCGAAGCCGCCGTCGTGCCCGTATCAGCCGTCGCCGACACATACAATCACTTCTGCGACACACCGCCCTCGTGGCAAAACAGCACCCAATCCATCCTCGCCGCCGGCGCCGGCATCGTAAGATTCGCCGCCACAATCGCCGGCGACACCGTAGGCTATATCGCCGGCGACCCGGCCCTGGGCGACATCATGGCATTTGTCGTGCGCCCCGACATGCGAGGCAAAGGCATAGGCACCGCCCTGCTAAAAACCTTCCTGAGCGCGAACCAAGCCGACATCGTCAAAATACTCAACGTCGACACCCGTTGCCACACCCTACACACCTACCTCACCCGCCGCAACCTCCCCGTCTACGTCCGCCAATACGAAATGTACAAACCCTTCCAATAGCCCGCCAATCACATCCGCAGTTAAAATAAGACAAGAGAACAAGAGAACAAGAATTAATAAAAATCTCCTGTCCTTCCTGTTCTCCTGTCTAAAAATCCGCGTAATTTGTACAATTTGCGGTCCTTGCGAGCGACCGCGAGCCTCATCCCACCCGAAATTAACGTCCCATTCACGGTCATTAACGTTAAAAATCCGCGCAATCCTGTTCTCCTGTCTAAAAAATCCGTGCAATTTGAACAATTTGTGAAATTCGTGGTCCTTGCGAGCGACCGCGAGCCGCCCCTTCAACCAAAAATTAACGTTCCATTCACGGCCATTAACGTTAAAAATCCGCGTAATCCTGTCCTCCTGTCTAAAAAATCCGTGCAATTTGTACAATTTGTGAAATTCGTGGTCCTTGCGAGCGACCGCGAGCCGCCCCCTCAACCCAAAATTAACGCTCCATTCACGGCCATTAACGCAAAAAATCCGCAATAACCCGTGGCGGAGCCACATTCCCTTGTATAACCCCCGACCTCGGTCGGGGGCATACCGCCGCCAACCATCATGGCGGAGCCATGTCCTCCCGTCAGGGCCGTTTCTCCACCACCTTCGCCAAAGCAAACACTACCGCCAGATACATCGCCGCGAGACAGAGCGACACGCCCCATGAAACAGACAGCGTCATTTCGGCAACCTCGCATCCGCACGTCACAATAAAAACGCCCGCAACGCCATACAGCATCCGTTTCACCTTTGGCGACAGCCCCAGCAACGGCCCTACAATCACCAACACAGAGCTAACTATAACTATAACAACATCAAGTATCAGCATAACATATTTTTGATTAAACCATTTACGCAATCTGAAACTGCAGACGCACAGCAAATACGGCTGTGGCGGAGCCACATTTTACATGCCGGCACAAGTAAGGATACAAAAATACAAATTATATTAAAATATAACAATCTTACTTGTAAATCCTTCTCAATCTACATCCTCAGTAGAACGGCTCCCCTGCATCCGCAAGAGAGCCGTATGCCCACCCTATAAAGTACGATCTGCTAATTCTAATGAGAGCGGTTTCTATTGCCTCTTTCTATGACTTTTGCGAAACCAAATAATATTGCCAAATATATTAAAGAGACACCAAACGATATCACCCACGAAACAGACAGCGTCTTTTCAATGACATCGCACCCACTGGTTATGATAAAGACACTTGGCACAGCAAAAAACATAGATTTATTATTTGACGGCATTCTCAATAACGATAAGGTTATTAAGAGCATAGAGCACACTGTAATAATTATAGTGTTAATTATTACCACAATAATCCCTTTACAATATTGGCTCCACTACCAATGATGGCGCATTGAACGATTTCTCTGGTTGCGCACATTACTGCTCCCCCAGGGCCAAACACGAGGCCTGTCGCTGTCTTACCCCAAAATTTCCATGATAAAAAACCGCCCACCGCAGATTCAAGATCTGCGCTAACAACCCCCTCTGCAGTAACTGCCCTTGAAGAAATTGATGAAAGATTATACATATAACTTGAATATGCGATGGAGCTGCAAGTCCATAATCCATTTTTATCTTCATCGGATAAAGTTGTCGAGGCAAATATAGCATAATCAAGTTCTTCAAACTTATTTAAAATTACAAGACTATCAATCTCATTCGATTTTATGATACTAATCATTTCATCGATGAAAGGTTTACAATTTTGAGGTATCTCGTTATATATACTATCGGCCGTTTCGCTTTCACTTTCACCTCGTGTACGATACGAGACACTTCGTTCTATTCCAATTCTCATTGCAACGTTTTGTGCCTTGTTTGATATTTCATTTATTTGCGGAGTCAGAGTATTGATTTCAGGAAATTCATCTGCGACGTAAGAGTCTGCAAATGAACATAAGTCGTCAATACTAATGTCGTTTGTGGCAAGAGCGTCCAAGGCTTGATTGTGTATGTCTCCAACATATGCCATAGGATTTTTAAAACGAGACTCGTTTTTTGAGCCATCCATGATGCCATTGTCTTCGGTACAGGCCGTGAAAAGACACAACCCTAAGGAAAACAGGATTAGAAATTTAATAGGTTTCATTTTTTCGCTTTAGATTTGATTGATGAAATTTGATTGGTTAATAAATGTTTTTTATTTATAACAGATCTGTTTTGAGTTTTAAATGTAACGTTTGAACTTTATCTTTTTGAATGTGAGCATAATGCAGACAATCTCTGCTATAAGCCCCAACATAATAGCATATGTCATAGATTGAATTAATCCCATCTTCAATATATATAGACAGTACTGTGCCGGTATCACACCGCTTAGAAATCCGGCCATAACACAATAATTGAATGGTATTGGCTCCTTGACAAGAGCCAGTTCTGTATTGCAATGATTGCAACGCACCGTATAATTTGTGCCTCGCAGCAAGTATTTCGAGCAAACTTGCAACGACACCTGTCGGTGGCAATGGGGGCACTCTCTCGCTTTCAGTTCCATATAATTAATTTGTGATTTTAAAATCCGAAATCGTCATCCCAAGGGAATATGTAATCCGAATCTTCGAGGATGTCATTCATGCCGCCGAAAAATTCTGTCGGCATATCTGTCGGCCATCCTCCAATTTCGCATTCATTATTTTGCGCCCGAGAATCCTCACGTACTTCCGTATTTGCTTTATTTGACTTTTTTGAACCTTCTTTTTTTGCCGGCGTGTCAGCGTAAACGGGCATCGCGCCAAACAAAAATGAAATAAAAAAATAGGTTATAAAATTTTTCATGCGATTGTGATTTTGTGTTGAAAACGATGCAAAATTAGGATGAGCAAAGTTTTCATGCAAGCAAAAAAGTTTTACGGGGCCAATTTTTATTTTGCTATAAATCAATAACTTAACTGCTTCAAAAATTTCAATTTTGGATCAGCCTCCTCAAAAGTTTAACGGCAGCCTTTTTCAGGCTCTTTTTTTACTAAGTATCATTCAAAATGAAGTTAATGAAATCATATACCTCGGCTGTGGCAGAGCCACAGTCTTTCAGATAACCCCCGGCTTTCAGCCGTGGGGATTGTCAATGGCGCGAATCACGGTGTGGCAGAGCCACACTCTAATAATATTTGCCGCCACAAGCAAGAGTGTGGCTCTGCCACACCGCCAGTTGCCATATTCACCACCTCACGGCTGAAGCCGGAGGTTACCTAAGAGATTGTCGCTCTGCGACAATTTTGCATACATTAATCTCGTTTTATGCCCAAACCCCAAACAAATGTTAATTTCTCGCTCAAATCTTGACACGTCGACAATAAACATGTAATTTTGCACTCTAATCCGAATTACTTTTTCATGCGCAGTATATTTTGCCTTATAATACCAATTCTTATTTTATCTTTTTCATTAGGCTCTTGCTCTCACCACAGCGATGCTTGGGCCAAACTTGATGCCGCAGAGGAAATTCTCGACGACCAACCAGAAGACGCCCTTACACTTTTACAATCAATTGACACTTCCAAACTTAATGGGGAGGAGGAAAAAGCCCGGTACGCCCTTTTAATATCTGATTGTTATGACATTAATAAAATATATATTACAGATACCTGCATAATCGACCCTGCTATTAGATACTACACAAACAAAGGCAATCCAGATCAGAAAATTCTTTCATTATTCCTCCAAGGATCTATATATCAGAACGGGAAGAGGAGTTATAACGCATTGCTATCATATATCAAGGCACTTGAATTAAAAGAACAAGCATCCGACAGCCTTCTTGTGGCGTGTACTCTTGTTGCACAGGGCATGATATATTCGGAATTATATAATCACAAAAAAGCCTTGGATAATTACCTTGAAGCCGCGTCAATTTATGATAAAAAAGACAAGCGTATCTCAGAATTAAGGACGTTATATAAGGCTCTTTCGTCTTCCATGAGGATAAACTATAAGCAAAAAGCCGACAGCATATTCGGCTTGATTAAGGCTAAACGTCCAAATTGCAATTATGATTTTAAGAATTATGATTCTTTCAATCTAAACTACTATGTAACTTTCGGTTATGACTCCTTAATCAACGATGAAATCGAGTTGCTTGTTTCCAACGGCGATATGAACGATGACACCCTCGTCGAAATTGCCGGAGCATACTCCCATCTCGGCGAGCATCAAAAGGCATTGGAATATTTCCAACAGATCGACACGGCTGCCGTAAAAAACAGCCTGCGTCTCCTTGCCTACGCTTCCGACATTTACGCAAACGTAGGGCGATATAAAGAGGCTTACGACTATAACATTGCCTTTTATGTAAAGATAGATTCCGCCGACCTTAAATTATACAATTCCGACATCCTTTTCCTTGAAAACAAACATAATCTCGAACTCTCGGCCCTCAAAGAAAAGAATATGCGCGAAAACGTCGTGGCTTGGAGCACAGCGGCATTGCTATTGCTTTGCTCTGTGATAATTTACATCCGCTACCGCTTCGTCGCTTTCCGCAAACGCAAGCAGCTCGAACTCGAAAACCAGAAACTAATCAACGAAAACCTCGAACTACAAATCGCACAACTCAACGAGGAAAGCGAACGTCTCAAAGAAATCCTCGACAACAAAAAAAGCCTTCCCGAACAGGTAATAAAAGTCCTGCAAGAGCGCACAAAACTCCTCAACAGCATATTGGCCCATGAAATAAAACCCGCCGGCTCATCTAAAAACAATCCCAGGCAATTAATCGAAGAATTGCTGCGCGACAAAGACCGCTTCATGGACACCAACCGCCTCGCCTTCACGGCCTCAAATCCCGAATTCATAGCCTACTTCGAGCATTATGGCCTCACAACAAATGAGATAAACCATGTGTGCCTCTACGCCTTAGGCCTCAACGGCAAAGAAATAGGCATATACACCAACCGCAAACGCCATTACATCATCAGCAGCGAAATCCGCCACAAACTATCCCTCGACGAACACGCCACCAACCTCGGCCCCTACATCCGCAACATCCTCGACACCACCCCCGCCATTTGCAATTAGCCTCCCTGCAAACATAAGCGCAGATGATTCTAACGTTAATTTCCATAAATTATCCATTAATCCAAAATTAACGTCCCCTTCACGGCCATTAACGCTAAAAATCCGCTCAATCCGCAGTTTAAATAAGACAAGAGAACAGAAGAACAAGAATTAATAAAAAACTCATGTCCGTCCTGTTCTCCTGTCTAAAAATCCGTGTAATTCGCGTAATTCGCGTAATTTGTGCAATTTGCGGTTAAAGACAGGAGAACACGAGTACAAGAAAAATAAAACTCCTGTCCATCCTGTTCTCCTGTCTAAAAATCCGTGCAATTCGCGTAATCCGTGGTTCAGAGGGCGATTTTCGCCACCTTCGAGCCTTGGCGGCGGATAAAGATGCCGTTCGACGGATTATTGACGCGCACACCCTGGAGATTATAATACTCGACCGGGGCATTCTCGTCGGCGATGCCGTCGGCGATGCCGCTGTAAGCCTCGGGAAGCGTCACGCAGAACTTGCCGTGAGGATTACCGTCGGCAGGCACAATACCCTCGAGATAATAGTCAAACCAAGCCTGGAGGCGGTAACTGTCATCGTCGGGGAAAGTAATCTTGCCGTCGGCAAGCGTGCCAAACAGGCATTCAGCATCGATAAGATCCTCAATAGACAGATCAGCCTCAACCATCATTCCGTTGAAGCACGAGATTGTGAACGAGCCCCACGAAGAAATCGAGAAACCCATGTTCTGAACAGGAATCCACACATGCTCGGGGTCGGTGGCATTGATAACGAGGTCGTTAGCGTTGAAAGTCTTGAAATCGAAATAAGGACACTTGCCGCTGCCAAACGGATTCACCAGGCGGTACATGCCCGGCTCGGCTTCACTTTCCTCTATCTCCACCTCCCACGAGTCGAGAAACATCTCGTCGATCACAGAAATAAGATCGTCGCAGAACAATCCCGTTCCCAGCTGCTTCCAGCCCTCCTGCGGCTCGCGCGCGCCAACAGCGAAAGTCATTGCCGCGAAAACAAAACCAAGTAAAAATTTTTTCATAAGCGATTGATTTGTCATTTAAATTACTGTTTGCTCGCAAATATAAGCCAATTATTCCAATTTGCAAAGCATCGGCTGTAATTTACATACAAATTTCAACCGCCTATCCGATGCGCCTTACCAGAAAACGGTCGATACGCGCGCCGTCCATCTCGAGAATCTTGAACGACAAGCCCTGCCATTCCACTGTCTCACCCTTTTGGGGCAAGCGGCGGAAACTGTCAAGAAACCAGCCCGCTATCGTAGAATACGGAGCCGGCTCGTACAAGTCATCCGCATCGAGAAACGACAGAAAATCGTACCATTTGAACCTCGCATCCACCACATACTCGTCCGCGTCATTCTCCAAGCGCACGATCTGCGGCGTATCCGGCGGATTATTCACCATGCCCACAAGCCCGCCAAGCACGTCGCGCAGAGTAACGATGCCCTGCACCTCGCCATACTCGTCGCAGACAAGCGCGCAATCCTGCGCGCCGCTTTTCAACACGGCCAGCGCGTCGTAAGCCGTCATGCTCTCCGGGAAATATGTGGGAATAATCGCCATCTTCTCCAAATCGACGCTGCCCTTGTCCAATGCCGGCAGAAGGTCGCGCAGCAGCACGATGCCCTTCACTTCCTTGCGGTTCTCGCAATAGAGAGGATACCCGCGGTGAAGTTCACTGTAAACAATCTCCTTTATCTCGCCTGCCGACATGCGGCAATGAAGGCACACCAACTCGCTGCGGGTGGTCATTATACGGTTCACAGTCTGGTCGCCGAGCATCAAGGCCCGCTCCATTATATCCTGCTCAACCTCCTGCACAGTGCCCGACTCCGTGCTCTCCTTTATCATCGAGCGCAACTCATCCTCCGTTACCGCAGGCTTGTCTTTCAGACCGAACAATTTCACCACCACATTTGTCGACACCGACAAAAGCCATATCACAGGCATCGTGACAAGCGAGAGAACCCACATCATCGGAGCCACCATCATAGATATGCGCGTCGACAAGGCAATGCCGATGCGCTTCGGAATCAACTCCCCAATCACAATCGACAGATAAGTCACCACCGTCACAATCAACACCTGCGCCACCGTATGCGCCGTCTTGGCCTGCATCCCCCATCGTGCCAGACAGTCGCCGACATCGCCGGCCAAAGCCGCACCGGAGAAAAGACCCGTGAGGATGCCTATAAGCGTTATTCCAATCTGCACCGTGGATAGAAACCGGTCGGGATTCTCAACCAGCCTCAACGCCACGGCAGCCCCGCGGCTGCCCTTGCGGGCCTGCGCCGAGAGCTGAGCCTTGTGAGCAGAGACAAGCGCGATTTCCGACATGGAAAACACACCGTTGAGCAATATCAGAACAATTATGATAAGAATATCTGCCATAAGTTGAAACGCCGATAGGTATTAACACTATACAACATATCAACAACCGACAGCCCGGCAAAGTTCCCCTCCCCGCATTCCTTACCCGCCGGCATGCCTCGCTTGGCTCACAAACAGGCGCGATGAGAGCCGGCTGTCAGCAGCCGGGATAGTAGGCGCCGGTGTAGACGGTCACGGCGGGGCCTGTCATGAGGATGTGGCCGGTGGAGGGGTCGCGGTCGATGTGGAGGTTGCCGCCGATGAGACGCACCGTAAGGGGCCATTTGGCGCGTCCTGTGGTCACGGCCGCCACGGCTGCGGCGCAGGCTCCCGTGCCGCAGGCCATGGTCTCGCCGGCTCCGCGCTCCCAGGCGCGCATCGACAGCGATGTGTCGGAGTCGACATGCACAAACTCGATATTGGCTCGTTCAGGCCATATGCGGTGGTTTTCGAGTTCCGGGCCAAGCGTACCTACTATGTCGTTGTCGAAATTGTCGACGAAGATTATGCCGTGAGGGTTGCCCATGGAAATGGCGGTGACGGCCACGTCGCCCGATGATGTGGCAACGGGCTGCTCCACCATGCTGTCTCCCTCATACAGGACGGGCACTTCGGCCGGTGCCGTGCGCGGAAGGCCCATGTCTACGGTAACGGTGTCGGTAAGGTCGTCGAGGCCGGCGTGCACCTCCACGGTCTTTATGCCGCTCAATGTCTCTACGGTAAGACGCTGCTTGCGCACGATACGGTTGTCGTAGATATATTTTGCCACGCAACGTATGCCGTTGCCGCACATCTGAGCCTCCGAGCCGTCGGCGTTGAATATGCGCATACGGCAGTCGGCCGCCTCGCTGGGCAATATGGCTATGATGCCGTCGGCACCCACGCCCACATGGCGGCGGCTCATGCGCACGGCCAGCTCGGGCAGGTTGTCGAGCGCACGGTCCATGCAGTCGACATAGATAAAATCGTTGCCGAGGCCATGCATCTTCACAAATTTAATGTCGGCAGGCATCGGTTCGGCAATATGCACGTCGGAAGATGCGCCGCTGAATGCGCCGGCGAGACGCTCGAGCCCTTCGGAGAGGACAGCGCGCGGCGTGCCAATGTTCATGCGCATGAATCCCGAGCCTTCATCTCCGAACGACACACCGTCGCTGAGGGCTATATGGCCGCGACAGATCAACGTCTTCACGAGATTGGACTGATTCATCCCGAAACGGCGGAAATCGAGCCAGAGCGCGAATGTGGAGTCAGGAACCCGCACTGCCACATTGCCGAGATGCTCCTCAAGATATTTTTTTGCAAACTTCGCGTTTTCCAACAAATATGCAAGCACTTGGTCGAGCCAGGCGTCGCCGCAGGCATATGCCGCCCGGGTGGCCACCATGGCGGCGATTGGCGGCGCGTTAAACTCGCTTGCCGAAAGCCAGTTGAAAAACGGCTCGCGCAGACGCGCCGACTTCACCACGGTCCATGCGCTCACAATGCCCGGGATATTGAACGTTTTCGACGGGGCGCCGAGGGTTACAGTAATCTCCGCCGCATCCTCCGACACCGACGCCGTGGGGATATGCCTTACGCCTCCAAGCATCATGTCGCCATATATCTCGTCGGAAACGAGCACTATGCCGTGCTGGCGGCACAGCGAGGCCACACGCCGCAGCGTCGACGCGCTCCACTGCTGCCCCACCGGATTGTGTGGATTGCAAAGCAACATCATGGCCGGCTTCTCATGCCTTATCAGCTCCGAAAGCCCGTCGAAATCCATGCTGTAAGAGCCGTCGTCGCCAAGAATGAGCGGATTCACAGCCACCCGGCGTCCATTGCCCTCGATTACGCTTCTGAAAGAATGATACACCGGAGGCTGGATTATCACCTTGTCGCCCGGACGCGAAAAGAAATTAATACAAAGGCTCAGCCCCTTTTTCAAACCGGGAAGAAAAGTAATCTCGCCGGTATCCACATTCCAGCCGTGGCGTCGGCCGAGCCACGACGCGATGCTCTGCCAAAAATCTTCGGGCACAGTAGTGTAGCCGAGCACGCGCTGGTCGAGACGGCTGCGCAAAGCGTCGAGAATACACGGCGGAGCCTCAAAATCCATATCGGCAATCCAAAACGGCAGCAAATCGCCGCGGCCGAATTTCTCAACCATTCCTTCTATCTTTGTGGCATCGGTATGATGACGATCGACTATTCTGTCAAAATCAAAACTTTCAGTAACCAAAGTTATAAGACTTTAAATTTTCAACACAGATTGCAAAGTTAACGATAAAAAAGCACTTCCACAAAAAAAGCCGCGTATCGCTTGTCGGGATACGCGGCTTATATAGATTTTATAGTTTTTTAAAGCGCAACTTTTGCTACGCGACCGGCTCCACGCACGATATAAACTCCTGCGGGAAGCGATGCGGCAACGCGGCCATCATGCGAGGAGGCCACCTTCACGCCCGCACAGTTGTACACTTCTACCGCACCGGAGGCAACAACAGTGAGCACGCCGCCGGCAACATTCACTTCGAAAAAGCCGGATTCAATGCCTGCGTCTTCAATGCCGGCGCTGTCGATGGGACGTATGTCGGTGAACTTCACTCCCCATGCGGCCTTATAAGCATCGACTGATTCGGCGGGAACATAGAGCACGCAATCTTCCGGCACTTCCGCAAAAGCATCTTCGACACCGGTGGCTGCCTGATCGAGCTCCTCGCATACGGGAGGCACCGTGTTAAGCGAAGTCAAGGATTTAAGGGCCGAGCACTGAGCGAAGGCAAAAAGGCCTATGTTGCTTACTTTCTTGCCAAGCGTTACAGAAACAAGTCCGCGGTTGCCCTGGAATGCGCCGTATTCAATTTCCGTTACTTCGTCGGGAACAGTGATTTCATCTACACATTTAAATCCATATGTCTTGCCATATATAAAGGCACCGTTGAAAGCATAACCGCCGATTTTTGTGAGCGAAGAAGGCAGATTCACCGATTCCAGCTTGCTGCAATAGGTGAGCACATGGTCGGGCATAAGAGTCATGCCCTCCGGAAACTCAATAGAAACAAGCTGCTTGCAATTCTGGAAAGCGGCGCTTCCGACAGACTCGACAGTTGACGGAATTACAATGTTTTTGAGACGTGTACCCATAAAGGCAGCCTCACCAATCGACTTTACACGAGCCGGAATCTCAAACGAACTAAGATAGAAAAGGCCACAGAAAGCATAATCGCCGATTGCTGTCACAGTTTCAGGCAAAACATATCCATCATATTTATGCTCGGGAGGGAAAGACCAGAGAGTAGTCATGTCCTTTGTATAGACAATGCCGTCGACAGACACATAAGTCTCGTTACCATCGGCAATTTCCACATCGGCAACAGAGCTGTTGAACAGCGCAGAACCGTCAATCTTGGTAATAGTGGCAGGATACACCACCTTCTGGCAACGCGAGTAATAAAAAGCCTGCTCGCCGATAGTCGTAACAGTGTAGGTGATGCCGGTAGAAGGATCGGTAGCAGCAGAAGGCACCGTCACGACATCGCCCTGGTAGCCGTCGCTTACGGGAAGAAGCGACACACTGGCTGGTTCGTCATCATTGACAACGAAATAGAATCCGTCGGAAGTCTTGAACGTGACACGTTCAGCCTCATCCTGTGCGTAAACAGAAGCACCGCACAGCATTGCGCCCGACACGATAACAGAAAGTAAAGATTTATTCATAAATAAAATGTAAATTGATAATTTCGAACAAAGATAATCCAAAAATACAATTAGAAAAAATTTTCACGGCCAAAAATAAGAATAAAACTCCCGAATCCGCTCCAATATCTATATTCACGCTATTTTACACAATCTGAGCATTTTATGACGATACAGACATTCGGACGCACGGCTCATGCGCCCGCAGTAGGCTGCGCCGAGCCGGAACTATCAGGCGATTCTCCATGCGCAAGCCGGAGGCTCGCGTTCCTGCATGGTTGGTGTTCCTACGTGGGGGATTGGGGATAAAAAAAGGGAACGCCGGCCGAATCGTTTGATTCAGCCGGCGTTCGAAGGGTGGCGGTGACCTACTCTCCCACTTTCGCAGTACCATCGGCGCTGTGAGGTTTAACTTCTCTGTTCGGAATGGGAAGAGGTGGAGCCCTCATGCTATCGCCGCCTTAGTGTCTTT
>Ga0209064_1000142_pt1 | contig 165654 bp, 138 predicted proteins | sample Inofromicrocosms_FD_187498 | JGI IMG/M metagenome (GOLD analysis project Ga0209064, IMG submission 187498) | Mouse cecum microbial communities from Vienna, Austria - Inoculum for glucosamine and mucus D2O microcosms (SPAdes) (version 2) | ecosystem: Host-associated > Mammals > Digestive system...
CCTCCTTGTTAGAATGGTTTCTCGACAACTCCATTATATCAAAAGAGTGCTATTTATGCCTTTTTTATTGGCTGAAATATTGAATTTTCAAGGTTCAACACACCTTATTGGTGTGGGAAGTTTGAGTTATTTATCATTTAACAACACCTCGTCCAAATCATAAACTGTATTTATTTTTCCTGATAGCACACTGACAAATCTTGGGGATGACGAAAACTCCTTAATTACCGTAGGCCTCGAATCGTCTATTTCAGAAGCCTTTAATATGGGCTTCATGGAAAAAAGTGATTCTACATACTCAAATTTAAGCTCATCTTTTAAATATTTTCTGGCAAGACTTGACATATAATCCCACGCCGTATGCGGTTTTGCATTACAGTCATTGCAGTTTCCGAGCTGCGCAGGAGAACACCATTCCTTTCCTCCCGTACAGCGTTTCTGGCATTCAAAAACCGGAAAATCCTCATGGCTTGTTATATGTGGGGTAAAGGTTACCGCAGTCAGGGAATGATATCCCGTCTTTCCAAATGGCATGATTGAGAAAAAAGGACCGTCCATTACTGTAATTCCCACATTCTCTAATTCCTTACTGACCTTGCATAAAATAATCTCACACAATTCATATTTAATCTTAAAAGGCTCAAAACCGACCTTTGCATTAACCTGATTTACAGAAGCATACGTGGTATTTAAAACAAAACCGCTCTCATATTTTGTCCCCCCCGCCATCGTTACCACATAATCCGTTCCGTTATTTACTATGGTATCAATGCGTGCCCCATAAACAATTTTAATTCCTGGATATTCTTTAATTTCCTTTAATATTTTCCGACATAACATTTTTGCATCATAGGTATATTCTTTGGTCAAGAATGCCCCGTCGCATTTTCCCGCTTTAAAATATGTTTCTGCCGCTATTTCGTCACAACGTATATTTGCCGCCCGGCAGAACTTTTTAAACTGCTCCGCATTTGTCCACGAAAAATCAGCGGAAGTTGCATAAACTTTATCGAAATCCGATAAAATGCAATCCCCGTAGTCCTCATTAAACCGATCGAAATAATAGGCCGATTTTATTGCCGTGGAATAAGACCGTGGGTAATGATACCCCTGATGTACCCTTGCCTGGTTGATATAGGTGGCTCTTTTAAAAGGCCCGTCATCCCACTCTAAAACAATGACCTCCTGACCGTGTTTCACGCATAACAATGCGGAATATAAACCATATAAGCCACCGCCGATAATAATTTTATCGTACCTCATGCTGTTTACCTCTTACTAAACTGCTAAAATTTAAGCACAACGCCTGAACCTTTGAAATGTCATTTAGATTACCCATTTCAACAGATACAAAATTGGGATAAGCCGCTTCCTCCAATATCCGGCATAATTCTTTTTGCGGGCTTTCAAACCCCACCGGCTTTAATCCCGGCTCACTGATATGGACATGATTGATAAGAGGAAGGATTTTTTTCACATCTGCAATATCTTCCTCATTATAAATCACTGTACCCAGATCATAATTTAACATAAATCCCGGCCGGTCCACAGCCTTGATCAGTTCTACAGCCTCTTCTGTTCTATTAACGAAATTCGTATTGTAAATGGGCGGATTAGCCTCCATAGCCAGAACAGTATGATTGTTTTGAGCCAATTCAGCCAATTCCCCAAAAAATTCGATTGCCGTCCTTTGAACATCTGCAGCGCAGCCCTCAAAGACATTTCTGTTTTTAGGGCAGCCAAATACCAGATTCCCGCATCCAAGCGCATCTGCAAATTCAAATGCCCTTTTCGTATGATCTATCAATTTGTCTCTTTCTTTTTTTTCGCCAAAAACGCGTTCGGAACATCCATACCAGATTGACTGCATGGAAGCGATCTGAAGTCCGTATTTCTCCTCCATACAATTCCTGAATTCTTTTGCTTCCTTTATGTGGGAATACGGATTCTCTTTCCAGATCCGGGTCGGCGCTATCTCAAGGCCGTCAAAAGAATTCTTTTCTAAAAACGCATACATTTCCTCATCATATTCAGCATCCCATGCGATATTTGATATCGATATTTTCATAGTCTTCCCCCGTCTTATAGTTTTTCCAGTTCACTCCATACTTCTTCCGGGATTTCCGTTTTCAGTCCCCCTATGGTATCAATTAACTGCTGTGGGCGGCTTGCGCCAAGAACCGGATAGATTTCTTTTCTGATTCCCCATTGAATTGCGGCATCTGTAGGACAAACCCCATATCTATCGCATACATCCAGAAAGCCGTCGATTCTTTCCTTATTCTGATTATAAAAATTCATTGTTTTATCGTAATTTAACGCCTTGCTTTTAGCAACTCTTGAATCTGCCGGAATCCCGTTCCGGTATTTCCCGGTCAAAAGTCCCTGGCAAAGGGGCGAAAACCCCAGCATTCCTACTTTATTTTCATTACAAAAATCCCTTACGCCATTTGTCTCCGTTTTCCGGACCGCAAAGGAATAAATGCACTGCTCCAGTACAGGTTTCTCCATACCCAGTTTTTCACAGACAGCATGGCATTCCTGCAATGCTTCTTTCGGCCATTCCGATGTAGCCCAGTATCTGACCCTTCCCGTTCCGATCAGATAGTTAAAGGTTCTTACTACCTCTTCCATGGAAGTTTCCGGATCATAGCGGTGGGCATAATATATATCAACATAATCCATCCCCATCCTTTTCATGGACTCCTCAAACGCCCATAAAATATGTTTTCTTGACAGCCCCTTATGATAAGGCGTATCCCCTATAGGCCAGGATCCTTTTGTCGACACCACATATTCTTCCCTTGGATAGTCCCGCAAAACTTCTCCTACAATCTTTTCTGCATTTCCCATTCCGTAATTATTTGATACGTCAAAAGAACGGACTCCTAACTTCCATGCGGTATCTATTAACTCCTTTGCATAACCGATGTCCATGCTTTCCGTTCCAATAGTCAGCGCAGACCCAAACGTTATGTCTGTTAATTTTAATCCCGAATCTCCCATGCGATGATAATTCATTTCTTTATCTCCTTTATTCTATCAGTAAATAATATTACATTTTTCTCGGTAAATATTCTGCTATAATAGAAACCGGCCTCCCCTTTACCTCTAACATGATCTGCCCAATATATTCCGCTATTATAAGCAAGCCGACAAATAACAGACCAAATAGGATGCTTAACACCAATAATATGATCCACATAGTCTTATACGCGGCCGTTCCTGTTATAACAATTCCCACGATGGATGCTGCAAAAAGCAAAAAATCAATGGGAAGAAACCAGAATATCTTGCGCAAAGGTTCGATAGAAATACCTGTAATGCTTGCCAAAGCATAGGGAATCATATTTTTCAAATTATACTTTGTCTTTCCCGCATACCTTTTATCCCTGTCGTATTCCAGGATTTCCGTTTTCATTCCCACATAGGGTACCATGACTCTGAATACGCTGTTTACTTCAGGCATCGACAGAAAAACATCCAATGCCTTTCTGGACAATAACCGGAAATTGGCGGCACTCTTTTCCAATTTCAATTTTCCTGATAAGGAATCAAGAATCTTGTAATAGCAGGCTGCAGTAGCCTTTTTAAACAAATTATCATTACTCCGTTTGATCCTGCTGCAAACTACAACATCCGCACCATTTTCCCATTTCCGAATCATTTCAGGCAATAATGCAGGAGGATCCTGAAGATCGGCATCCATAACGATTACCGCATCTCCTTCCGCCTTTTGCAATCCGGCTTTTACTGCTCCCTCAAGCCCAAAGTTACGGCTTAGGCACACAAGGCTGATATGCTCAGGAAACTGTTGCTGTTCAGACAGCATCCTGGAATATGTCTCGTCCTTAGAACCGTCATTTACCAATATGACCTCATAATCATATTGTTCTTCTATTTTTCCTAAAACCGCCAGTGTCTCTTTACAGTATTCATGTACCAGCTTTTCTTCATTATACATTGGTGCTACAACTGAAATCAATTTTCTCATTTATTCTACCTTTTCTATTACCACAGATTTAAATTCTATCCCGGGAACGTTTACATACATTCTAAGTTCACACCTGTCATCGGCATCATCAAGTACTACTCCTTCTAATCTTACCTCTGTATTTCCGGCATAAAACTCTGCTGATGCAATAACATTCAACGACAGACACATATCTACCATTCCCAATGCTTCTCCATTTTCTATGTCGCCATCATAATCATACTGGAATGTTATATTATAAACTCCTTTTTCAATACGCTTTGCCGGTCCGTACACTAAATATCCGGTCGTAGTGGAAACATAATTGTCTTCACTTTCAGCAACACCAAACGTAAAAACACCATCATCTCCCGTTAAAACAAGTTCCTCTCCCGTTTCATCCGGGAAAAAGGGCTCGGGGTATACGATCAGATCATGGAACAATTCCGGATAATCTCCATATATTTCATCAAAATGCTGCTGCAGTTTTTCATAATCATCTCTGTCATAATGGGAATTTCTTATATAAACATTGGCCGTTACTCCGTCTTCCAGTTTAAACCTGTCCACAAAATCATAATGTCTCCCCAAATAGGAGTCCGGATCCAGAATCAGGTCTGTAAAATATGTAATGACCTGCTGTGTTTCTTTCGGAGCATGGGTTTGCTCCGGTTCTCCGACAATTACTACATCCGCCGCAAACAGTTCTATAGGAAAACCGTCCCTTAAATCTATATCTTTTGTTAAAAACAAATGGGGAACCGGATTATTATCATAAGGAAGGCCCGCTTTCCTCAATGTATCAGAATTTAAAATTCTTGAACTGGATAACACATATGCCCACTTACCGTTTGATTCATTTGCAAGGCTGTTAACGCACTCTATCAGACTGTTAACCTCTTCTAAATCATTCCGAACTTTTGCCTCATAATACCTTGTTGAAAAAAGATTACAAATATTCACTCCGTTGAAGGCCGGTACATAACATATTACCATACCGGCTATTCCCCAAACCATACCAACTGCTGCCAGGACATTGCCCTTTTTCTTTTCCAGCCGTTCGGCCAGACCAAACAATCCAATGCATGCCATGATCATTACCTGGATCACGATCAGGTAATATTGATGCCAATTCATTTGTAATTCCCGCCATAACAGAAATGTGGCAAGTGCTATATTAATAAAATATGTGGCAATAACCGCAACTAACCCCTTATAAAATCTGCACATAAGGGGCGCTAGGACAATTGCCATAAACAGGATCCCCCAGCCAAACACGATCAATATTCTTCCGAATTTGTCTCCATAGGAAACATCATAGGCCTTATACGCATAGTAGAAGTTATTAAATACCGAGCGCATTAAAAACCGGTTAAAGGCTGTCAACAGTACTGCAAGGGATATTCCTCCTATTACAAACATATCCGTTACATAATTTTTAAATATTATCTTTCTATCCTCTTTATTATTGATAAATTGATATATTGCAACAAACAGAATAGAAAAAACATAACCTACGACCCAATATGCAAAATGACGTCTGAACAGGACCAGAAGAAGCAGTCCAATGGCGATCAGGACACATCTGGAAATATCCATCCTGCGAAAATCAAAGTCCAATGATAACATCAATACGCCTGATATTAGTAATAATACCGGCGGATCCATAAAACCATCCAGCAAAACATAATAGATAATGGGCGTTGCCGCAACAAATAGCAATACATTCCAGAATCTTGTTCTGACGATCTGAAATTTCCTCAGTATTTTATATGCCAGCAGGCTTATCATAAACAGTGCCGGACACATATAAAAAACCTGGTTGATTACCACATATCTCGCAAAGGAGTTTCCCAAAAGTTTTAACGGCAGTGCGATCAGAATCGGCATAAAACGATTGTAGTCCTCTTCATTGATCGAGTGATAAATCCCTTTTAACGCTGACAACGGCGCTTCAAACAAGTCATGCGACACACTGATTGCCGTTGTCCATTCTCTTCCATAATCCCAATAATATATGAAATGATTTTGTTTGATCAGTATGCAAATTATGCCCGTAATGCCAAATAGAATAACAAAAGAAAAAAACCAGTCCGTTTTTTTCAACGTTTTGATCTCAGATAAAGAATTTCCCTTTTTCAATGCACCAAAAATGTATAAATAGAACAAAACAGGCGCTATACAGGCAATCACAAAACCTCCGGCAATATTCATATATTACGGTCCTCCTGCTCCCTAAAAAAATCTATGGTGTTTCTGATCCCTTCCTCAAAACTTACCTGAGGCTGATAGCCCGTATCCGACTGCAGCTTTGTAATATCCACTACAGAATTATCTATCCTGTTAGTCTTATAGGGCAGATCCCCTATCCCTAACTCTGCATCAGGATTAATCTGATCCTTTAATATTTCTACATACTCACACATCGGCCTCGAAACGCCGCTTCCTGTTACATATACCTGATTTCCCCGCCCTTTTTCTCCAACCAAATACAAGGATAAGATCAAATCGTCAATATAGATATAATCCCATTTTTGCTCTAATTTTGTGAAAGAGGGTTTTTTGCCGGCTGACAGCATTTGAATCGCATAAGTGATCAGATTATTATCCGTTCTGCCCGGTCCGTAAATGCTCGGAATCAAAACCCAGTTAAAATCCAGTTCGTTCTGTCTGGCATACAGATCACAATATATATGCACTGCCGCTTTTGTAGCGCTGTACATATCCGCCGGCGAGACCGCCTGCGTTCCGTCTACCGCTCCGTCCTCATATGCGTATTCGCTTACGGAACCCGTACAGATTATTTTTTGACAGCCATGCTCTTTTGCCAGTTCCATCATAAACATTGCATATTCAATATTTTTCATCTGCAGCTTTCTGTCATTTTTATAAGTAGTACTTACCCCTATCCATGCCAGATGAAATATAGTATCAAATTTCTCATTCTGCAGCTTTGCTCTTATACCATCTTCATCATCCAGATTTCCCTCAACAAGCGCAAGATTTTCCTGTTTTTTCAGCTTTTCCGCTTCTTCGGGTAATACTAAGGCTATTACTTTCTTATTTTCACATAATAATTTTTCCACTAACGCCTGTCCGATAAATCCGGCTGCGCCTGTAACCAAGACCTTTTCCACTTCTTAATTCCTCAAATATTCTTCAATTTCCGCATCCATAATTTCCGGTATATTGCCGCCCGCCTGGTACACCTTGGTCCACTCAACCACTTTATCTATAGCCGTATCAATATGCCAATGGGGTTTCCAGCCAAATACCTTCTTAATTTTGGAACAGTCAAGCTTTAAAAAATTAGCTTCATGAGGTCCTCCGGCATTCTGGTTCTCCCAGGAAGCCTCTCCCCATTTATTACAAAACAGGTCCACCAGATCGCCTGTCGTCAGACAATCACACTCATCAGGCCCTACATTATACCATCCCTGAAAAGCCTTATCAGAATACTGCTCCTTTGCAATCATCAAATATGCAAATAAAGGTTCTAAAACATGCTGATAGGGTCTGGTAGAATAAGGATTTCGTACTCCTATGGCTTTTCTATCCATTACCGCCCGAACGCAATCCGGTACCACCCGGTCATTAGCAAAATCCCCGCCTCCGATTACATTTCCCGCTCTTGCAGTAGAAATTGCCACCTCTCCATCTTTAAAAAAACTGTTATAATAAGAATGTGTTACCAACTCCGAACAGGATTTGCTATTGGAATAGGGATCATATCCATCCAGCATTTCATCCTCACGATACCCCCATTCCCACTCTCTGTTATGATATACTTTATCAGTCGTAACATTCAGAAATGACCTTACCGTTTTGGAATTTCTGACACACTCCAAAATGTTTACCGTTCCCATAACATTTACTTCATAAGTATATTGAGGTTCTTTATAACTGTCTCTGACAATAGGCTGTGCCGCAAGATGAAGTACAATTTCAGGCTGTGCCTCATGAAAAACATTTGACAAATACTTATAGTCCCTGACATCTCCCACAATGCTTTTCATCTTTTCTTCTATTCCGGCCATTTCAAACAGCGCCGGACATGTGGGCGGTTCCAATGAATATCCCGTTACCTGCGCCCCGGCTTTTATTAAAATTCTGCATAGCCAGGCTCCCTTAAATCCCGTATGACCGGTTATAAATACTTTTTTCCCTTTATAAAATTCCATAATATCCATGCTAATCCCATACCTTCCACGGAGCGGTTCCATCAGCCCACATTTCCTCTAGTTTTTGCCTTTCCCTTACTGTATCCATGCATTGCCAGAATCCATTATGCTTATATGCCATAAGCTGCTTTCCGGCAGCCGCTTCGATCAACGGTTTCTTTTCAAAAACAGTCTCATCGCCGATTATATGATCAAAGATCTCCGGCTGACATACCATGTATCCCATATTTACCATACTTCCATCATTGGCTGCTTTTTCTCTAAAAGCGGTAATCTGTCCTTCTTCATTTATATCAAGTACGCCAAACCTTTGCTCCACATTATACGCAGATATAGTAAGCATCTTTTGATGCTTCTTATGAAATTCACACAGCCCTTTAATATTAATATCGGATACTCCATCCCCATATGTCAGCATAAAAGGCTCGTTTCCAATGTACTTCTGTACTCTTTTTACCCTTCCTCCCGTCATCGTATCAAGTCCGGTATCCACAATGGTTACCTTCCATGGCTCAGAATAATTATTATGGACTGTCATGGAATTTGTCTGCAGATCAAACGTGACATCTGTATTATGCAGATAATAATCCGCAAACCACTCTTTGATCACATGCTGTTTGTATCCGGCGCAAATAATGAATTCATTAAAGCCATAATAAGAATACAACTTCATAATATGCCAGATGATCGGCTTCCCTCCTATTTCAATCATGGGCTTGGGCTTATAAACGCTTTCTTCCGAAATCCTTGTTCCATATCCGCCTGCTAAAATTACAACCTTCATTTTCAAATTGACAGATTTAACCGTCTTCCTCCTTTACCTGCTATTTTAATCCTTTTAGTTACCGACTCCTCTAAGTTTAAGATAAATATTTTTCATTCTCTCCCGCCTATGGCTTCCGCTGGGAAAAAAGACGTTGATAACAGGCTTGAATATTTTTCTTTTTATCCTTGTTTTCAGCGGAATCTTAACAGGTTCCTGCTCCTGTCTCTTCTCCTGTTCTGCTGCCAACCGTCTTTCCAAATCATTAATTTTCTCTCCCCATTTACGATTCATTTGATACTCCGGGCTTCTTAGAAGCAGCAATTCATAAAAAGGTGTTTTTTTCGCATATTTCCAGTAATACTCATAAAAATCTGCATCTATTGTCTTATAAGGCATCTGCTTGTCAGCAAAATGAATGATCCTGGGATCCTTTCTTGCCTCCAGATATTCGTCATAGTATTCACTGGGCATCCGGTAATCACAAATATTTGCCAAGTCTTTGCTCATAGATAACACATTCCAGCTGTTATGAAGCATCTTGATCTTACCTTTGCATATAATATTAAGCACATCCTGATCACAAAAGACAAACTCATTCTCACTTGCCATTTTAAGTAATTCATCAGCATGACACATTTCATTGATCTTTCCGGGATTTATTAACTGTACTCCGCCCTGAAAATAACTTCCCACCTCTAAAAGATTCCATTTTCTTAAATGCTCTTTTATAGGATCCCCGTCATCCCCGCACTGAACACTAATGATAAACGGGTCCCTGCAGGCAGCAATACACGCATCATCTAATCCTATATTGTATAAATCAGCAATATTTCTATTTACGATAATGTCACAGTCCAGATATATGATTCTTTCATATCTCTGCATCAATTCCGGAATAAGCAGTCTATAATAAGTATAATCCTCATAATCTTTATTATCATAAAAAGAGTATTGCTTAATCAGTTCCTGAATATTATAAAATCGGATTTGACAATTGCTATAGTCCGAAACCATATTTTGAAGGCGTCTTGCATTTCCTGCAGACATGTCAGATACCAGCACAATTATATCATACAGGGAATCCTCTGTGGAATTTTCTAATATAGAACACAAAGTTACACCTAAATACGGCGCATATTCATCACTGGATACAAATGTGACCGGAATAGAATTATTATTTTTTCCTACAGGAGGAATAATATCCCCTTTCTTCATTTTTATAATATATTCCTTTTTTTCCGCCTCAAATAAATCCCGATAGCCGTAAGTCATATATTTTTTTTCAAAGGGCTCATTTACAACTTCCTCTATAGCAACATCAAATTTGCGCATGATCTCCGTCCAAATATAATTTTTTTGGACATATTCACACGCCTTTCGGCTCATCTCCTCCCGTTGGTCCGCATTTGACAGCAACTTGTCTATTGCCTGATGAAACTCTTCCTCATTTGTATAAACAATTCCCGCTCCGCTTCTTTCACAATGCCCCCTTAATACGCCGCATTCTCCGTTTGCCACAGCTGGAACGCCAACTGCCATCCCTTCCAGCAAAGCCATACATAAACTTTCATATTTTGAAGGTGCGATCGTTAATACCGCCCCTGCCAAACCGTCAAATTTATCCTGTTCACTGACAAAGCCTGTACACAGAATATCCTGTCTTTTGGGAATATCCATATTAGTCTTTCCGATTAAAACAAGGGCAAGGTCGCTAGGATGCTTTTCTTTATATGAAACAAAATAATTAATCATCGCATCACAGCTTTTCGAAGCATCAACCCGCCCGATAAACGCCAGGTAATTTCCTGTAATGCGATACTTTTCCCTGAAACGTTCCGTCCTGACATCATCAGGTGTCTCAATTCCTACGGCAATAAAATCACTGGGAACATTTTCATTATGCAGAATGCTCTGTACCATATCCCGCTCTTCTACTGCATTATACATGATTTTCCGTGGCAATTGAAACAGTTTTGGATACATATTCAGGCGAAGCCAGGGCTCATCATGGGCAGTAGGTATAAATAAAGCCTTATCCGCCACTTCAGGAAGCCCATAAACCGTATGATAATAAAGATATGTTTCAAATATAAAAACATCATAGCAGTCACGGTTTTGCTTTATATACTGTATCATTTGAGGGCAATACGGTCCCTGATAGTCAATCCAAGCATAGGCATCCTTATCACTGACAGGCTGTCCATTAAGAAGGGCAGGCAGTATCCTGTTTGTAACCTCCTCCATCTCCTTTTCCCTGCGCGGAAACTCCACCGGAAAACGATGAACCCTTATCCCATTTACAACATCTTCCCCGGCTTCATAATAATTATCCCAAGTCATATAATCCATTGCCGTTGTTGTAATGATTTGCACATCATATTTTTCTATAAGCCGCTCAGCAAAAAGCTTCGCCTCATATTCTCCGCCCCCGCTGACTTCATTTCCGTATCTCTGTACTACAATTCCAATTTTTGTCATGACTCAGATATCCTTTTTATTTGTTCCATAAATACATTGCCCAGTTTATCAAGATTGAAATCTTCTAATCTTTGCTGCTGTTTTTTTATTACATTCCTTCGCAAATCCTCGTTAGAAACCAATTGTTCTATGACAAAACTTACTTTTGCCGGGTCTTTATCTTTTAAAAGAATGCCGCTTCCGCCAAGAGTTTCCGGTACTGCCGTCGCCGCATAAGCAACAATCGGTACATCAAACAGCATTGCCTCCAATAATGGCACACAAAATCCCTCATGCTCGCTCATGCACAAAAGCACATTGGCTATGGAATAAAAGCCTAATATTTCTTTAAAACTAATGTGTCCCGGAAAAATAACATCCTCTACCCCTAATTCCTCTATATATTTTTCCAGACAATATTGATAAGCTGAATTGAAAAAAGAACCTACCAAAATTAAACGGGATTTTTTATTAACATATTTCTTATAATATGCAAATACCCGGATAATATCTTCATGCTTTTTATTAGGGGCAATCCTACCTACAAATAGTATATTTACCCAATTGTCCGAATATTTATTTATTGTCTTCTGGTCAGGTTCCTGCTTAAAATCACTAAAATCCAAAAGAATAGGGGATACTGAAGTTTTGTCTGCATCATATCCCATTTCTATCAAATCATCGCAATTAAACTGACTAACTCCCCATACATAATCAAATATTTCTTTTAACTTTCCAATTTCCTTCAAACCCTTTTGTTGAAAACGGGATTGAAAATTATCATATGGCAGAAAGAAATCCGATGGCGTAACATTATGATAAATACACGCCTTTTTGCATTTCCATCCCACGATCATAGAATTAATAATACTGCTTTGACACATTTGATAAATAACCAAATCGTCCAGTCTCAATTCCGGCATTTCTTTAATAGAATAAACCATGTTTTTGTCCAACCGCGTATCAAAATTAACTGCATAAATAGCAGTCTCATATCCATTTTCCTTCAAAATCTTGTAAATATTCATAGAATGATTGCTAATTGCATCACCAAAAACAATATTTTCAATTACCTGAAAAATTCTCATTCTTTTTACCCCTCACACTGTTTTGAAGCAAGCTTCTCTTTTAAACATTTATTTTCCTCTGATAACTGTCCGACCAATTCTGTAAGTTCTTCTATTATCTCCTTTTGATCAGATAGTTCATATTCGACTTTTCGTAAAGTTGCTGCAGTATGTGCATTAAAAGAATTTTGATCGTATGTAATTGGATAAATCAAAAACATCAGAATTTTTCTGATTACTTTTCTTAAAAATATCAGAATTTTACCGAACAATCGTTCAGAATTAATCGGTCTGTAATATGCAATTGTAAAATTATTTTCCAGCCACAATACTTCTTCATCTATAGTAAACGGGTAATAAAGGGATTCCGGAATAATTTCCTGCATTGCAGGAATATACTGACTCTTATCAGACTTTATCTCTTCTAATTTTTGAAAGAGCGCTTCCATCATGTCACTTTGCAAATTTTGCATGCTTTACCTCCATACATTTATTGATTTCTAATATCTAAAGTTCTTCTACTTCATATTCAATTTTATCATAATCATTTCATATTGCCATATGCGACAAAATATGTGACAAAAAATTTCAACCACCTTTCACAATCACTCTATTTAATTGAGGAATTTCTTTCACTCCACTCCCAATCATGTTCAATATAGGTAATCGCCCCTCCCGGCAAAGTAGGCAATATATCAAACTCTGCGGCATGTCTAAAAACATCTATCGGCTCAGTCGTATGTTCCTTTAATATAAAATCAATAAAATATTTATGCTGCATCAATAATACATTTTTCAATCTAAACAATACTTTGCCGTCTTCACTGATATTGACCGCCTCACCCGGTTCAAAATTTGTATTGGTAGCATAGCAATAAATGTAATCATATTCCCGAATCACATCAACTGCAAAATATGCGCCTTTAATGGGTTCATTTACTTTATAGGTTGCTTCAATCAAAATATCATCTCCCATATTAAACTGCTGTTGCTCTTCATACTTACTGTTTAATACTCTTACTTTCTGGAAAACGACCTTTTGATTTCCTTCTCTCCCACTTTCTTTCTTACTATCCTTTTCCTTTTCTTCTTCCTGTTGTGTCTCCTCTTTTTTTGACTTTAAATCAAGATTGCTCTTATTTTTTTCCGCCCCCATATATTCCAAATATTTTCTGTGAACCTTTCTTGTGTCTCCTTCGGCCTTTATCAAACCTTTTTCAATCCAAACGGTTCTTTCACAAATTGCTTCTATCTGTCCTAATGAATGGGAAACAATTACAATGGTTGTCCCATTATCCTTAATTTCTTTCATCTTTTTGAAACACTTCTCTTGAAAGTTTGTATCTCCAACTGCTAAAATCTCATCAATTAACAGTATTTCCGCATCAACATTAATTGCAACGGAAAAAGCTAGGCGCATATACATTCCCGATGAGTAGGTACGAACAGGATTATCAATATAATCCCCCAATTCAGAAAATTCTATAATATCATTAATCCGCCGGTCAATTTCCTTTTTGGATAAGCCAAAAATAGACGCATTAATATAAATATTTTCCCTTCCACTCATATCAGGATGAAAGCCGGCTCCTAATTCAATCAGACTGGAAACACGTCCTCTCATCTCGATCGTACCGCTATCGGGGTACATGATTTTCGTCAACAATTTTAAAGTAGTGCTCTTCCCACACCCATTTCTTCCAATTAAGCCAATTGCTTCGCCTTTTTTTACCTCAAAGCTGATTCCTTTCAATACCTGACGGTTTTCATAACGCCTTCTGTTTCCATGAATCATAAAATCTTTCACATTATTACTTCGGTCAAAATATACCTTAAAGGCTTTTGTTATATCCTTTACTTCTATAGCATTTCCTTCTTTCATTACAAAACCTCCGTAAAATGTTTACAAATTATCATGCCTATTATACTCCTTTTTACTGTTTCAGTCCATATTAAGTTCGTTTTCCCTTAAACGGTATTCCTTTAATTATTGTTGACAAATGATTGCTCAAAAAATATGATTATCTTAATATTTCTTTTTAATATAGATACTTGGTCAAGAATTTACAGATTTTCGAAAAGAGGCAGCAGACATGGATAAAATCGACTACAGATTCAAATTTTTATATCTCATAGGCATCCTATCTATTATCATCAGTCATTGCGGCTCTGGCGGAATAGACCTGTTATACAACTGGTTCCCTTTTAATTCCTTTTTCCTTGCGCTCTTCGCCTTTACATCCGGTTATTTTTTCCGTGAAATACAGACAGAACATACTGCAAAATACATCTTATATAAATTTAAAAAGCTGATCATCCCGTTATATTTATACAATTTATTCTATGGAATACTGGTAGTTTTGCTAAGACAATTCGGTTTTACCATCGGCGGGGATTTTACCCTTCACAATCTGTTCATAGAGCCCCTTAAAACCGGGCATCAGTTTGCATACAATCTTCCCTGCTGGTTTGTAATCCCCTTATTTATGGTAGAAGTGTTTTTTATTCTGTTCTATAAGCTATTAAAAAAATGCCGCTTAAGAATAAAGAACTGGTTCCTTTTTTTATTTGCACTTAGCTTAGGGCTTATAGGCATTTATATCGCCAAATGCGGTTACAATACCGGCTGGTGGCTGACTTTAACACGATTTCTGTATTTTGTTCCTTTTTACAGTCTGGGAATATTGTATAAAAATAACTTGGAAAAATTAGATACTGCTCCGAATGTTCTGTATTTTTCTATTATTTTTATATTACAGCTTCTGATCATTACAATTTATGGACAACCCATTTCCTACAGCATTGTCTGGTGTAATAATTTTATCCATAATATCTTTTTGCCTTTCATCATAGGAATAATCGGCATTGCTTTCTGGCTCAGAATCGGCAGAATATTGATTCCCGTGTTGAAGGACAGTAAATGTCTGAAAATCATAACCGATAGTTCCTATTCCATTATGGCAAATCAGATTATGGGATTTATGTTTGTAAAAACAACATTTGCAATATTGTCCCGATGTACCACATTATGCAACGGTTTTGATATGACCTTATACAAAACCGATATTTGGTACTTTTACCGTCCTAATGGTATTTTCCAGTGGGAAATCCTGTACATAACCGCTGGGATTACACTCCCCATTGCCATCCAGCTCTGTATTAACAAAGTGAAAAATATCATTATGCTGCAATGCAAAAAGCTTAAAAGAATACACCGTTAAAATAAATGCTGTTTTCCATTTAATATGCAATATCATATCAGGCTTCGATACAATTTATATATTTTATCCCCCGTAGCATACCAGGAGTTTTCTCTCAAATATTGTTCTATAGCCTCCATCTGGTCTCCTGCAGCAGCTTCATCACTCATCAGTATTTTAACTGCCTCTGCTATCAATTCTTTTTCCGCTGCTTCTATTTGATAAGTGCATCCCTTAAATTCATCAAAAATGGGCTGTCTGGTGGTAATAACCGGCCGCTTGACCGCCATACAGAACCTGATTGCCCCGCTTGCCGACTCTTTCGTAGGCTTATAAGGCATTATCAACACATCACATGCCTGAAGATGCCACATGGACTCTTCGTTAGACAGGAAATCGGTAATAAATTTAACATTATCCTGCACACCCAAACGTTCCGTCTCCGCTATACACTCATTGTAATATTCCATAGAGTCCTCGCTCTCATGGAGTGCGCAAACAGGCGTATACAGAATTTGCGGAAATTCCTTCTTTAAGACTGCCACAGCCTGTATGACTTCCTTAATGCCTTTATGCGGCAGAAGAAATCCATAGCTTCCAATTACCGGACCAGGAAGAATTTTCTGCTGTTTTTGAGCAAACTTTGCACTTATTCCGGGATACACAATCTGCCCATGATTGATAATGTGGATGATTTCTTTCTTTACACCATAGCTGCGCAACAATTCTTTATCTGCCTCCTGATGCACAATCAATGCAGCGCATAGGTTGAGCTGCTCTGTAATAGAACGCAGACTGACAGTCTTCCCGTTGATTTCACAGTCCTCTGTTTTGTGAAAAGTAATCACGATTTTCTTTTCTTCATGCAGCCGCCCGATAGCCGCCGCCAAATCATCCAGTCTGAAAAAGCCGTAATTAAACTGAACGTGAATGATATCTGATGCATCATTACTTAATCTTCTTATCAGCTCAGCTATATTTCCCTTTGTAATATTTCCCCAAACTCTCTTTGATACAAAAGACTCGTCCTTTGCAATTAACTTGGAAGTATAATCAGGGTATATCCGATACTCCACATTCTGCATGGTTGCCTCTACCTCCATTTTGGTGTATTCGGCAACTCCGCATTTACTGTTCCAGGTAGTAACCATGGAAACTCTGGGTCTTATCTGCTTTTCTTTAACTTCTTCTATAAACTCCAGCCATCTCCTTGCTACGGCTTCCCATGTAAATCTGGTGCTGATCAAATCATAGGCTTTTTGTATCTTTTCATCCAACAGAAGGTTCTCCCGTTCAAAGGCAAAGCTTCTAAGCCGGGAAACCAATTCCTCTTTTTTAGGCTCAAACCACATGGAAATTTTGCCTTTTCCGTTTTTTGTCACATGGGTATCCGCCGGCATCTGTTCAAAGCCTATCAAGAGGGCGTTTTCTTCATTACAAAAATCGGCCATGCCGCTGTTTGCGCTGACAATGACGGGAATCTTTGCTAACATAGCTTCCGCAACAGGAAGCCCAAAGCCTTCTCCCCTCGCCACCTGAACATAACAGTCTGCTGCTTTATAGAGCCTGTTCAATTCTTTATCCGGCAGATCGCAGTTTATCCACTCCACATCAGGCGCCTCCGGATAACGGCTTCGCAACTGTTTCAAAACTTCTTCCACATTATTATGGGGATTGGCAAATGTTTTAAGCACAAGGCATACATCATCGGCCTTTGTAAAGGCTTCAAAATACCCTTCCAGGAGCACATCCACACCTTTTCTGGGAAATGCCGAACTGATATGAAGAAATTTTGTTCCCTTCTTGGTTTTTAGGGGATAGGGCTTTAACTGTTCGAAATCCGGCACCAGCTGAACACCTATTCCCATTGTCTTTACGGGTATTTTTATCCCATTTTCTATAAGAATATCCGTAACATAATCTGTCATTGTACCGATTCCGCTTAAATACTTGTTAAAATTACTGATATAATGATCCGGAATTGCACTTTCTTCCCAACCAAAAGCCTGGAAATTAAGCCCGCCTGTCACATCTGCCACTCTGGGCGGATACATATTCCTGATAGTAATATCCGGATAGGTAACTTCTTTGGATCGTTCCCATAACCGGCGCGCATGAGGCTTATCTGCTAATTCCTTCTCTTTAGGCGTATAATCTCCCGGTCCCTCGGTACAATAAATTGAAACATTATCCTCTTTATCAATATCATCAATAGCTTCCATCAGCTTCCGGTTCACAATTGCCAGACTATAGGAAGATTCAAAAGGACCCTGAAGCTGTATATTTCGTTTTCTCTTTCCGCTAAGAATGTTTGCAATAATCTTAAGGAAAATCTCTTCCGTATTTATCTCTTCCAGTTGTTTTATACGAGCCCTCTGTCGCTCCACGATTTTCTGGTACAAATCGGAATCAGTCAGCACCTCATTGCACAAAGCCCCAATATAGGCATAATTTTTCTCATTAACCAGAATACCCGCACCGTTCATGGTCTCCGGAATGGCGGAAGAACGATAGGATATTACCGGGACGCCCATTTTCATAGCCTCCAACAACGGTACTCCAAATCCCTCATGCTCGCTCATGCACAAAAACAAATTCGCCGTTTCATAATAAGCCTTCAGTTCTTCCTCGCTTACCTTGCCTGTAAAAAACACTTTGTCTTCCACGGCATAATCCCGGCAGATTCCTTTTAATTCATTGACATAACCTTCCATGCCGTCATCACCCACAATAAAGAGCCTGCTGTCCGCATTATAATACTTGTTGTAAACAGCAAAAGCATGAAGGATATCCTTCTGGCATTTGTTAGGCACCACTCTACCTACAAATATAATATTTTTATACTTTTCATATTCTTTTAAAACGGAAACTTCCGACCGGACATGGTCAAAGCGGTCCAAAGAAATCTGTATGGGCATAACGTCCACATTCTCATATCCCATTCCCAGCAATTCTTTTCTGTTGTAATTGGAGTCAGCAATACAATAATCCACATATTTCCGATATTCTTTAGCCTGCCATAAACCCTTGCGGATTTCCTTTTTTAGCCCTTCATCTTCAAAAAAATGTTCCGGTGTAATATTATGATAGATTAATGCCTTTTTATCCGGAAGACCGATAATTTTATCAAAGCAATTCATTCCCATAGAATGGTGAACAAAAAGAAGGCCTTCCTTATTTCCTTTATATTCCTGAATAGGTTTTATTGAGTCCGAAAGCCTCTCATCTATATATTCCGCATATATTTCCGATTCATGCCCTTTGCTGATGAGCAGTTCCCGAAGTTCCAGCATCATATTGGTAATAGCATCGCCGACTGCAGTTCCTGAATGAAATTGATTAATCCGCATTACTTTATTCCTTTGCCCTCTTTTTGACATATCGTCAGCATTAATTCCTGCAGCTCAATCATTCCTGACAAGGTTTGCATGATCGTCTCATTGATCTGAGTCTGCTGTTGATAATAGGATGCAAAAATCCATCTTGTCATCTTGCGATAACACTTTTTGACGATCACAATAAACTTTCCGATTATGGGACGATTTGACACGATTGGCCTTTCCACAATAGCATAAGACTGTTTTAATCTTTGCAGATTAACAGCTATATCTTTAAGAAGCATCTCCGTATAATCATAACCGTTCTCTGTTTCAGAGCCAAAAAAAGTTTTTGGAATTTCTTTTTTTAGAGCGCTTGCTTTAACTCTTCTCATCAGCTCTTCAGAATCTATAATCTCCGAATCTATTTCTATCATCGTTTTCCTCCAGAATACAGCACAATCGCATTTCCATCTTTCATCAAAGAACCTCCGCAAAATGTTTCTTTAGTTTACCAAATGAAAAGCATCCAATCATAAGCATAGCAACCCCCATGACCGTCCCCAGTATAAATGTATGAAGATGAGGAGCCTGCTTGTAATATAAAACATCCCTGTAAGCCACGATGATAGGCGTCATGGGGTTTAAGTTAAATATCCCCCTGAAGTTATCCGGCACCATATCCACAGAATACATAACCGGGCTTAAAAACTGCCATGCCATCATAATGATATTCAGCAGAAACTGCATATCCCTAAAATAGACTGTTATGCCGGCAACTAAAAGAGTCAGTCCGAAAGCCAGGAGTGTTTCCTGTAGTATGATGATAGGAAGATACCACCATACGGCAAGGTTTATACCTTTTCCTGATACCAGTAAAACTATTGCCACAACAATAAAAGATAGTAGCATATTAATCAATTGACTCAAAACATAAGAGATAGGAAGTACCTCTCTCGGAAAATATATCTTATTTACCAGACTCTGCTGACTGGTAATGCAGCCGGCGCCGCCTCCCACGGAAGTGGAAAAAAACGTCCATGGAACCAGCGCCACAAACAGGAAGAGATAGTAATCCTCAATTCCCGCCCGCATAATGACCGAAAATACAAAGGTATATACGATAAGCTGCAGAAGCGGGTTTAAAAAGGTCCATAAAAATCCTAATACGGACCCTTTATACCTGCCTCTTAAGTCTCTCTTTACCAGACTGGAAATCATCGTGCGATAATCCCAGATTTCTTTTAACAATTTCATATTTTATAAACCATATTCTTTCATTATATTACGGAATTCCGGCGAATTGGAAAATCCCTGCAGCACCTGATCTCTTGTCATGGCGCCGGAATCCAATTTATTCAGCCAGTCATAGAATCCCTGTATATCGTATTCCCTGCCTAAGAATGTTCTATAAAGTACCATGATGTACTCCGCATTACTCAGGTTTTTATCCAAGAACTCACGGGAATGGAAGAAGCCCGTGGTAGCTGCATCCGTTACACTCCATTTTTTGTCCAGAATACGGTTGCACCAGTCGTTTAAACCGCTTATATCATAGCCTCTGCCTAATGCCTTTGTATACATACGGGTTATGAAAGACGTAAGACCGGGATTACGGTCGCGCCCCTGAGTTACCTTAACAGTTCCTCTTGTAATCCCGTAGGAAACACACAAATCGTTAAATTCCTTAGATTCCGCAAATCCCTTAAAGATACCTTCCCTTGTAACGCCGTCATGCATACATCCAAGCCAGTAAGCGCTGCCATTCGGATCCGCATTACGGTCCAACATGACTTTATAACACAAATCCACAAATTCCCTGTCGCTTAAATTACGGTTCTTTAATTCCGGACTGAAGAAAAATCCGTAAGCTACATCAGCCCCGCTTCTTTTTTTCGTCACTAAAGAGTTTTTCCAGTCAAGCATACCTCCGTCGTCAGGCTGTCTGCCAAAGCAGAGAGTATATAACCTGGTTACGAAATTGGCAACCTGATCGTCATTGGTTGCTTGGTCATCGGTTCCTCCCAAATATCCTTCCGCATTAAAGAACTCCACATTATAAGAAATGGTAACCGATTTTCCGTTTTTGTCCTTGATACCGGTAATAGTTACGTTGTAAATACCGGAAAGGTTTCCTTTTCCACAGGTTGCCGTGCCGGGCTTGAAAATAATAGCATTGCTCTCTCCCGCCGCCTCAAAATTAACATTGAAATAAGGCTTTGTTACATCAAAGCGGTCTGTTGTATTATCCGCCGCCGTAAACTTCTGTACTTTTCCATTCGGTAAAGTAAGTGAAACCTTTACATTGTTTATATTCATTTTGCTGACGTCAAACTTGTCCGGATTTAAAGAAACCGACCAGGGCGTGTCTCCCTGGCAGAGTTCCTGCGGGAAATTTCCCGACGCAGGCCAGGAAACGAAATCATAGTCAGGCGGCAATACGCCTCTATCGTCTACATACATAACAGCATAAGCCATGTTGCTTTTATTGGTAGCATATCCAAATCCGGTAGAACCCATCCTGGGATTTAAAATCCATCTTCTGTGTCCTACATTGGCCAGGTTCCCGGGCGCTTTATCTTCCATAAAGTTCTGGGTAAACCACGCAAGACTTCTCCAAGACTGATAAGATCCGCTGGCAATATTGCCCTTCTGGGTAGCCGTTCTTCCCGCTACATAAAAATCATTGCTCATGCCGGAGGGCTGGGACGGATAATTGTCCAACGTATTGTTTGCCGCCAATATTACCGCTCCCTGCTGGGCCTGGGACGTATAGGCGGGATTATAATTCACAGAAGGAAGTCCCGCGATCATACGCATCATATTGACGCTTTCCATTGCCTTCTGTAAGTGGATCGTTGACAACACCCCTGCGGAATAAGGCTTCGTCACGGAAGGCGCCGTCTGGTAAAAAGAATAGTTCAGTCCGTAACTGTACAAATTCCTGTACTGGCTGGCTATTGTAAATTTACTGGGCTTGGCAAGGGTTTTATCCCCGCTGTAGGAATAGATGATCTCCTCTTCCAAGGTTATATCATTTTCCGAAAGACTGTTTCCCGAAACACCGTCAGGCTCTTCCACCGACTTTTCTATGGGATCATCTTCTACCGGAATCGTATTAAATGCCTCATCCACATAAGGCTCTCCCAATTGCACATCTTCCCTGTTTGCCGCAATCATTTCTTCCCCGTTTGCCGGTTCGGAAGCCGCCAGAACCGGTGTAGTAATGGCCGTTCCAAGCAATAATGCCGCCAGCATACAGGAGACAAGTCTTTTTCTCATTTCAACATTCCTCCATTCATTTTGATGATTTGTCTGCTCTTATTTATCCGTTCGTTTATGTATTCTTTATTCTATCTGTTTATTATAACCTTTTTATCCTCTTATAATCCGTACTCCTTCATGAGCGTGGCAAATTCTTCCGAATCAGAAAAGCCCCGCAGAACCTCTTCCCTGGACATTTCGCCGTCTTTAAGCTTATTCGTCCAGTCCGCCAGTCCTTCTTCATCGTATTCTCTTCCTAAGAAAGTTTCATAAAGTACCTTTACATAGTCTTCATCGTTCAGATTCTTGTTTATAAACTCTTCAGATTCAAAGAATCCCTTTGTAGCCACATCCGTAACGCTCCATGTATGATTCAGAATCCGGCCGCACCAGTCGTTCAATCCGCCTACGTCATAGCTTCTTCCCAAGGCCTTTGTATACAGCCTGGAAACAAACATCGTGAGTCCCGTATTCAAATCCCTGCTTTCTGAAACCGAAACGCTTCCCCGCTCAATTCCATATGCCCCGCAGATCTGGGTAAATTCCGCAGACTCGGCAAAGCCTTTATATACGCCTTCCCTGGATACGCCTGCTTCCAACCGGCCAACCCAGTATTCCCTGCCGCCTTCGTCATATTCCCGGTCCATCATGACCCGGTACAATAGCTCTACAAATTCTTTATCGCTCAAATTGCGGTTTTTCATTTCGTCGCTGAAAAAAAATCCATAGGCCACCACAGCTCCTGACTTTTCCCGTTTTATAAGCGCTTCCTTCCAGTCCTGCATTCCCCCTTCATCGGGCTGTCTTGAAAGGCAGAGATTATACAGTCTGTCCACAAATGCCTCTATCTGGGCAACATCGTCATATACCTTCATGTACTCATCCAGATAGATTCCTGCACGCTGCTGGAGAACGCCTCCCGGATGCACGTTATCGATATAGTAGTCCCAAAAATTGCTGCCGTCTATTCCGAAGGCCGTATTAAAATCTATAATGGTAATATGATTTCTTTCACACACCCTTTTGATGGCGTCCAGATATTGTTCAAAGGTCTGTCCGTTTTCATTTTTAATGGGATCAAACTGGGACCTGTAATAGAACGGGAGAATACAGTAGCATTCCACGCCTTTGTTCCGAAGCCTCCTGATGGCCGTATTCATAGCCCCGCATACCTCATAGGTATTGGTGGAATCCACTCTTCCCAAAGGATAAGCCCTGGTAAAATCATTGACCCCGAACTGGAAAAAAGCCACATCATAAGCGGAAATATCTACCTGGTCCAATTCATAATTGATATTATGCCCCCAACGGCTTGAATAAGTGGCTCCTCCTATGGCTGCATTGGTCACGTCGGCGCTGCGCCTCTGCTGGAAAAAGTGCACGTAAGAATAAATATCATTTCCGCTTTTATCCTTATAGCCGCATACAGTGCTGTCCCCTAAGAACAAATATCTGGTAGGCGCCGCGCTTTCTTCCGCCATCTCGGAATCGTAAGTATGATACAAAGCCGTATCCAGACATTCCACATAAGGACAAAGGGTCTGATCCGCTTTAGGATCCTCTTCTGTGCCCTCTGCTTCTCCTGATCCCACAGAACCGGCCTGATCCGTATTTTCTTCCTGCCCCGCTTCCAGGGGCACAAACCCGTTTTCGGAAACCGGAGCCGCATCCGCATTCTGGATCGTCATAGAGCCTGTCAGCAACAACACAGCCAGCGCCAAAGCCAATTTTTTCTTCATTGTAAAACTTCCTTTATATTATAATCCGTACTGCCGCATGATATCGGCAAATTCCCTGGAACCGGAAAACCCTCTTAAAACCTCGTCCCTGGATTTTTGTCCCGAATTCAATTGACTTACCCAGTCATTCAATCCCGGCTTATCATATTCCCTGTCAAGAAATGTCCGATAGAGCACCTTGACATATTCCTCATTGCTTAAGTTTTTATTTTCAAACTCCGGAGAATGAAAGAATCCCGTCGTAGCCGCATCCGTAACGCTCCAGGAGCCGCCCGCAATCCGGTTGCACCAGTCGTTGAGACCGCTTATATCATAAGGTCTTCCCAAGGCCTTTGTATAGAGCCTTGATACAAACAGGGTAACCCCCATATTGAGATCGCGCCCTTGATTGACCGCCACATATCCCCGCTCAATACCGTAAGAACTGCAGATATCAGTAAACTCCGCAGATTCCGCAAAGCCCTTGTATACGCCTTCCCTGGATACTCCCGCCGAAAGCTTCTCCAGCCAATATGCCTTTCCCGATGCATCAAAGGCCCGGTTCATCATAACCTGATATAACAGCTCCACAAAAGCTTCATCACTTAGATTGCGAAGCTTCATTTCATCACTGAAGAAAAATCCATAGGCAACCCCTGCACCTGACTTGGACTTATCCGCCAGAGCTTTTCTCCAGTAAATAAAGCCGTCGTCATCCGCTTCCCTGCCAAAGCAAAGAGTGTAGAGCCGCTCGATAAATCCGTTGATTCCTTTATCATTGACCGCTTCATTATCGTCGCCGCCCATATAGTAAAGAGCGCTGAAAAAATCAATGTTGTAGGAAACCTTTGCAGGCGCTCCGTCCCTTGTATGTAAACCGCTGACGGTAACCGTATAAACGCCCTTTAAATCATTATTTCCAAACACGCCTGTTCCCGGTCTGAATATAATGGCATTTGCAATGCCGTATCCGTTTTTGTCAATATTGAAATAGGCCTGGTCTTTATTCCCCACATTGCCTGCCGTATCCGAAGCGGTAATGGTCTGACTCCTTCCGTCAGGCGCAGTTACGGTAACCTGAACATTTCCCGTGTTCATCCCCGCAATATCAAACTTATCGGGATTTAAGGTTACATGCCACGGCATCTGCATATCGGCAAATTCCGAAGGAAAATTCCCCGATGCAGGCCATGAAATAAAGTCATAGTCCGGCGTAGCCCCGTTTCTATTGAAAGCATACATCGCCGAATATGCTGCGTTTCTGGAGCTTAAGGCAAATCCAAAGCCCGTATATCTCATAGAGGGATTTAAAATCCAACGCCTATGCCCTACAACCGGCACGTTATTGGCTCCTGAATCTTCCATATAGCCCATGGTAAAACGCGGCATATTGAAATACGAATCCGAACCGGACATCCAGCCGTAGGCAATATTGCTCTGAGATGTGGCCTTATAACCCTCTTTGTAAAACTCATCATCCATACCCGCCGGTTTTGACGGCGTATGGGTCAGGGTATCATTTGCCGCAAGCACTACCGCCCCATACTGGGTCAATTCATTGTAGGTATCATGAAGGTATACTTCAGGCAGTCCCGCTATCATTCTCATAAGATTTACGCTGTCTAAAGCCTTCTGTCTGTGTTTTGCCGATACCTGTCCCAGAGAATACGGAGGCGTTGTATTCGGCCTTACATCAAGAAGGGGAAACTCTTCCCCGTAAGTATAATAAAGTCCGTTGGTTATGTCAGCCTTTGAAGGCTTTCCAAAGGCCAGAGTCCCGCTATAGGAATAAACGCTTTCCTCCTGTAGGGAGCAGTCGTTTGCGGACACCGCATTTGCAGATACATCCGATTCCCCGGAAGTCCCGCTTTCCCTTAAGGGCTCGTTTTCTTCCTCATAGGATTCATCTACAACCGCTTCGCCGGTATCCATCCCTTCCAGATTAAAGGTTTCCGTCAACCGGCTGCTCTCTTTGGCGTTTACCGTAACCGGCGTTAAAACGTTACAAGCAGTAATAAGCAGCGCTAAGGCGCCTGCCAAATATCTTTTCTTCATCCTGCATCCCCTCTCAAAAAACAATTACCGCAACTATTATACTCCTTTTTATCATTACAGTCCATATTTTGCCATTAAATCAGCAAATTCACGGGAATCTGCAAAGCCCGCTATGATCCTGTCCCTGCTTTCCCCCCTGCTCAGTCTGGAGAGCCAGTAATAGAGTCCCGCTTCATCATACTCTCTGTTTAAAAAGGTTCTGTATAATATTTTCACAAATTCCAAATTAGAAGTATTTTTATTTAAAAATTCCCGGGAATGGAAAAAGCCTTCTGTAGCCACCCTGTAGGGAGTCCAGTTCCGGTTTATGAGCCTGTCGCACCAGTCGTTCAAGCCATCCTCATCAAAAGACCTGCCCAGGGCCTTTTCATACATCCTGACTACAAATGCCGTCGTCTGCTGATTTTGATCCCTCATCTGCCCTGTAGGAACAGTTCCCGAACCAAAGCCGCAATTTGAACAAATTTCCGTAAACTCCGCCGATGCGCTGAAGCCATTCATGACATATTGTCTGGACATGCCGTTTTCCAGCTTTGATACCCAGTCCGCTTTTCCCGACTCATCAGGCTTTCGCGCCAGAAAAACGCGGTATAAAAGCTCCACAAACGCCTCGTTACTTAGATTACGGCTTTTTAATTCCTCACTAAAGAAAAATCCGAAAGCAACCTCTCCGCCATTCTCCCTGCCGGATTCCAGTCTCTCTGTCCAATCAGCAAGTCCTGACCCATCCGCCTCCCTATTTAAGCAATAGCGGTAAAGCCTTCTTACAAAGCTTTCCGCAGAATCGGGCAGTACATCCGGCACTTCCGGTTCGGAAGGATCCGGCAGTTCTCCTGAAGCATACCGCATCTCCACCGCTCTTTCCACCGCCTTATCCGCCGCCACGATTCCCCAGCCCGAATAGGCGTCAAAGCCCGGAGAATAAGTATCTGTAGCGGTCTTTGCCAATATGTTTTTCACATCTTCCACCGACAGGGAAGGATTTACGGCCCATACAGCTGCCGCAACTCCCGAAACCACTCCCGCGCTCATGGAAGAGCCGCCCATATAACCATAGCCGCCATTAGGGAGCGTGCTTAAAATCCTGTCTCCCGGGGCGGAAATGAAATTATCCGTACCGTAGCTTGCATCGCTTCTTTTGGCTCCGCTCTCCCCTGTAGCAATAACGCCTATGGCCGAGCTGTATGCCGAAGGATAATGCTTCCGGTCCGTTCCGTCATTTCCCGCGGAACATACAATCAGGATTCCCCGGTTATAAGCGTTCTCCATGGCCGCCTTTAAAAGTCTGTCCTCCTGATTCATTCCCATGCTCATATTGATAATATCCGCATCCTGTTCTGTTGCAAACTGAATGGCATTTACCACATAAGAAGACAGCATATTCCTTCCGTCATGGCTCTGGATGGCAATGATTTCCGCATAATTGTTGGAAATTCCCGCAATGCCCCGTCCGTTTCCCGTAACAGCTCCGATAATTCCTGCTACGTGGGTTCCATGTCCGTTAACGGAATAATCACTGCTTATTCTGGGATAATTGGTGGTAACGGAGTTGACGCATAAAGCCGCATTCACATTCGCGTTTAAGTCTGCATGGTACAAATCGATTCCGCTGTCAATGACCGCTACCCGCACCTTTTTACAGGGCACGGTTTCCATAAGGCTCCATGCCTGTTCCATATTTAAAGAATCCAGATACCACTGCTCATAATATCTGGCGTCGTTTACAGCCTCTCCCTGCAGCTTTGGTTCTTCCAACTCATAGATATAATTGGGCTGGGCAAAAGCCACGCCGGGCACCTCCGAATAGAATTCCACTGCCTCCTCCACGCTCATGTCATCCTCAATATCCATAACCGCGAACTGAACCCCGTCGTCGTCTCCCGTAATTTCTTCTTCAATTCCTTCCAGGCTGAGTGTGGCGATTCCCACATCCTCCAAAACAAGAATGACCTCTCCCGAAGCATAATCCACGCCTTCGGTTCCTTCCGGTTCTTCCGTTCCTTCGGTTTTTCCGATTTCAGGATTTTTTACCGCTGCAGGAACAGATTCTTCCTCCATGTCATTTGCAGAAACGTTCCCTTTTCCTTCCGAAGAAACTATTTCCGCCGCATTCGTGATTACCATGCCCTTATCGCACAAAAGGGTGGCAATTATGATTGCCACCGCTATTTGTTTAAAATACTTTATTTTTTTCATCGCGTTAAAGTACCCACCTTTATTCCGTATTCTCTGCAAAGATCATTAAATTCTATTGAATAAGCAAATCCCGCCAGTATCTGGCTTCTGCTCTGTCCGGCATTTAACCGTCCTACCCAGTCCGCTTTTCCTGCAGCATCCGCGTTTCTGCCCAACAGCGTCCTGTAAAGAATCTCCACGTACTGTTCGTTGCTGAAATTGGAGATTTTAAACTCCTCACTGTAAAGAAAGCCCTCCAAGATATCACATGCGGTAAGCCCGTTCTGGAGTCTGTAGGTCCAGTCATTTAATCCCCATTCATCCGCTTCCCTGTTAAAGATATTCCGATAAAGCCTTACTACGAATTTTGTCTGTCCGCGGTTTTTATCCGCAGGTAAAAGATTGGTAATGGACCCTTTCCGGATGCCAAAGTAATTGCACAGGTTGGTAAACTCCGCAGATTCCACAAAACCTGCAAGAATACAGTTTCTGGTAACACCCGCCTCAAGTTCCCCGAGCCAGTAAGCCTTACCGTCCGGTTCCGGGTTTCGTCCCAGAATCGCAGTATAAGCGTATCCCAGATACTGTTCGTTGGTCAATTTACGGTTTTTCATCTCCTGACTGTCAAAAAATCCCATAACAAGATCCGCAGCCGTAGAGCCTGTGCTCATTTTATTTTTCCAGTATTCCATTCCTTCTGCATCGGGCTGTCTTCCCAGAATACTGGAATAGAGCTGGGTAATAAACTCTTCTGATACCGGATAGCCGCCGGGACCAGGCGTTACGTTGCCGCCGCCTCCTGTTCCTCCGCCGGGCATATTCAGATATACCGGAATCTTAAATACATAATTATTGTCAAGGGCTCCAGCATTGGCATAGGCTCTTTTTACAGAAACGCTTTCCGTCATAGGCGCCTGAATATTCTGCATATACTGATGGCTATATAAGCCGTAATAAGATGCGTCCACATCAAATTTCTGCAAATACAAGCTGTCCTGGCCTTTGGAAATATAATTTCCGCCTACCACCTGGGCGCCGCCCAGAATGGACGCATATCTGGTAACCCAGCCCTGACTCTGTGCATAAGCGATGCCGTTGGCCAGTATCTCCGTATCCGTTGCGCCGCTGGCTTTTACATTAAAATAGTTATAGGCGCCATAAGCGCCGGAAATCAGTGCGGAATCTCCTCTGACTCCCTGTTCCTGCAATACGCGGCTGGCAAGATGGTAAGGACTTACCCCCGTCCTGCTTCCGATTTCCACAAATACGTCCTGATACAGCCCTCCCGAGCCGTCCTCTAAGGCACGTCCGCTCATCCAGGAATTTGCTATGATCGCCGCCACCCCTGACGAATTGTGAATGCTCTGGTTATAGGTCAATTGCTCAAAGGCAAAAATATTGTTTTCATTTAAGTAATTAATGGGATTTAAACAATAGCTGACTCCTGTTTCCGACGCGCGGAACCAGTTTGCCCCGCTTTTTGGTACATACTGTCCCGTAGCCGGATCGTAATCTCCGGGATCCTTGGATTTCCAGGAATCATCCACGGTTCTGTAAACAAGGCTTCTGTCTCCCTCCCTCTGGGCCGCCAGTACCTCGGACCACTCCAGCCCTGTATGGAAAGGAACAAAAATCCAATTGGGATGACTCTGGCTCAATGCAGTCAAAGCTGCATGATAACCGCTTGGAAAGTTTACATAGATAGCTTCCAGATTGGACATCTCCGAACGATAAACCGTACCCGTTATCTTTACTAACTCCGTCTCCTTCCACTCATTGAACTCCACATCATTGGTAACGATATTAGAGTCTTCCACGTAGCCCTTTACCGGGCTCCCGTTCACATAAGCGGTTACCAGATAGAGAACGCCCAGTTCATCATCAAATGCCACATCGTTTACCGTAAGCTGGGTTCCGCTGACAACGCTTCCCGTCTCTGCCGCCCCTTCTTTTGGCTCCGCCTTTAATCCGTATTTATCCGTATTATAGAGCAATACATATACAGGCTTACTGTCAAGGATTTCCAAAAGGGACTCCCTTACCTCTTCACAGGCCCTGCTGTAATCGTCCATATCATTTTCACTTACAGTTCCGGTTTTTGCTTCCGCCTGAAGCTCCGGACCGTTGCCGCTTACCGAAGAAGCCATTGCAGTCATAGGACTCTGCAGTAGAAGTACGGCCGCAAGTAAAAATCCAGTCATACGTATTTTTTTCATAATTTCCTCCTTCATCCTTGGCTGTTTTTACATCATACACAGTAACTATACCCTATATCTAGTCGATTTGCAAAGGAAATATCTGCTATTTTGTGATATTTATTAAATTTTTAAGATTTTGGGTCACTTTTTCCCAGCAATAATTGTCATTTACGTATTTCTTTCCATTTTTTCCCATTAAAGCCCGCTCTTTCTCATGGGTCAGCAAATAATTCAAGATTCCTTCAAATTCATAATAACCTTTGTAATACAAACCTCCGTTGCTTTTTATGCAATGTCCTTTCAGAACATCGCACTCTCCGTTGATCGCAACCGGCACGCCCAGTTCCATGGATTCTAAAACCACAATGGAAAGGCTTTCGTATTGGGACGGCATGACCATAAGCTTTGCGCCCGCCATTGCGTCATATTTATCCGTTTCGCTGACAAACCCCAAAGAAATCATGTCTTCTCTCTGGGGGACGTTGATGATTTCCTTCCCGATCAGAACCAGCTTCACATCCCGGGAATTTCTTTTTTTATACAGATCAAAATAGGCAAACAGGGTGTGACAGTTCTTTCCCGTATCAATTCTTCCCGCATAAAGAATATAGTCGCTAAGCCCGTACTTTTCCTTGAATCGGTTTCCGTCGGCGTCTTGCGGGACTTCAACTCCGATTCCGCCTATGGAACAGGAAACATTCTTTAAATTAAATTTTTTATCAACCAGCTGTTTTTCCTCTTCCGTATTAAAGAAAAAACCTCTGGGCATACGAAAGAGATTTTTGTATGTTTTCATTTTCAGGAAAACTTCATCATGGGCGTCCGGCACAAGAATCGATTTTTCCTTTACTTCCTTAATTCCTTCCACGGTGGTGTAATACAAATAGGTAAAAAAGACAAAGCATTTGTAGGCATTTTTATGCTCTCTGATATAAGCAACCAATTCAGGAACAAAGGGTCCCTGTTCCTTTACCCATTCCTCTTCATTTATTTTCCGCCTGCCCATGAGCCTGGCATTCAATTGGTTAAATCTGGCGTTATCCCGTGGATGCTTTACTGAAAATCTCAGGACTTTTACCCCGTTTAAGCATTCTTCCCCGGCATCATATTTATCTTCCCACGTCATATAGTCCACTGCCTTTGTGGTAAGAACCGTAAGGTCATACTCTTTCGCCATATGTTCGGCAATCTGGCGGCAGTGCAGCTCCGCCCCGCCGTTTACTTCCAGACCGTATCTTTGCACTACAAAACAAATCTCATCCTTCATTTTTCAAAAATCCCTCAATTTTTTCCATAAATAACCGCTCTGTCCGCTCTTTCCCGAAATCCTGCAGGCGTTTTCTCTGTTTTGAAAGTATTCTGTTCCTTAGGGCTTCATCCCGTATCACTTTATCCATGACCCCCGCCGTTTCCAAAGGATTCTTTTTATCCAGCAAAATGCCGCTGCCCCCTAAGGTATAGCCGATTGCGCTGCTTTGATAGGCCACAATGGGAATGTCAAAATACATGGCTTCCAAAAGAGGAACGCAAAAGCCCTCATGCTCGCTCATACACAAAAATAAATCCGCCCCATGGTAACAGCCCAGCATTTTTTCAAAGCTGACATGCCCCGTAAAAACAACATCCTTTGCCCCGAGCTTCTGTACGTAGTCCCTCAGCTGTTCATAGTAACCTTCCATATTGAAATAGGAGCCTACCAGGATCAGACGCGAATCCGGATTATAATATTTCTGGTAATGGTAAAAAGCGTTGATTACATCCTCCTGCTTTTTGTTGGGAGCGATTCTTCCCGTAAAAATAATATTGGTTTTCCCGTCCCCAAACTCTTCCACAGTCTGCGCATCGGGTTGCTTTTCATAATCCTCAAAGGAAAGCAGAATGGGCATTACGTCTACAGAGCAGCAATAATGAAGCTTCCTAAGCTCTTTTGCATTATACTCCGAATCCGCCAAAGCGTAATCCACTTCATCCGCCAAATACTGCAGGGCATATCTTCCGTCCCTGCACAGCTTCTCCATAGAAGAATGATAGCCGTGATAAAAACAGGGCGGCGTAATATTATGGTAAATCATCATTTTTCTGCCCTGCATTTTTGCAAATCGGGCATTGAGCAAGGAGCCGGTAGACATGTGGTAAATCAAAACATCCTCTCTGCCGGTTACAAGGCCGCCTATATCCCCGGCTATTCCCCGGGGTATTCTTTTATCAATGATTTCCGCATATATCTTTGTTTCATAGCCTTTGCTCTTTAAAAGCCTGTATATTGCCAGCGCATCATTTCCTACCGCATCCCCGTAAGCAAGGGTCGGCATAATCTGTAAAATTCTCATATCTGCCTCCACGAATCAAGCAATACGTCCCTTTATTCAGCCGTCTGCTTTTCCTGTATGCGTTTTTCCAGCTGCGCCATCTTTTTTTCCAGCTCTTCCACTCTTTTCACGGCCGCATACAGCTGGCACATAAGCATGGCGTTGGTTTCGTTATATTCGTTTTGACCGCTTACGATCGGTTCAACATAAAAGCGGGCGCATTTTCTGAAAACCTTTTTGAAAAAAATCTCTACTTTCCCTGCGGGGGAATCCGCATATAAGGTTTTATTGGTGTTGACATTTTTTTGTATATTCAGCAAAAGAAGCTGCTTTTTGTAAGCCTCTGCGGAAAGCTCCATATGGTCCACGTCCATATTGTCCGCATAGGAGATATTGATATCGGAAAACCGGACTTCCTTCTCTTTGTAGCCTTTTCGTTTGATTTCCGCCCTGATTTCCTCCATGATGCTTTCTACGTCTATCTGTTCCTCTTTACCATCCGCTTTCTTTTCAATTCTCTCTTCCATCTACGCCCTCTCCTTTCCGCACAATGCATTTATTTATCAGGCCATTTAAACCGTCCAATATGCTCTCCCACCGGTAATGGGCGTCCACATACTTCCTGCCGTTTTTTCCCATCCTCGCTCTTTCCTCCCGATGCAGCAGTAAAAAGTCCGCCGCTTCTTCAAACTCTTCATAGCTTTCGTAATAAAGTCCGCCTTTGCTTTTTTGGCAGTGGTCTTTTAAAACCGGGCTTTTCCCGTTTACTACAACGGGAACCTCCAATTTCATGGAATCCAAAACAACAATGGACAGGCTTTCATATTGGGAAGGAAGCACCAGAAACTCCGCGCCGCTCATCCCGTCGTATTTTTCTTCCTCGCTGACAAAGCCGAGAGAAAGCACGTCATCCCGCTTCGGCGCCTCGATCATTTCCTTTCCCATAAGGACGAGCTTTAGGTCAGTCTTTTTCCTTTCCTGATATCTGGCAAAGTATTCAAAAAGCTGCTGACAATTTTTCCCATAATCAATCCTGCCCACGTAAACAATGTATTTTCCAAGGCCGTGTTTCTTCCGAAAGCCTTCTTTATCCGTCCTGTCCGGAACCTCTATTCCGATTCCCCCGGTCACACAGGGAATATAATGAGTCCCGAAGGTTTCATAGACCAGCTTCTTTTCCTCTTCCGCATTAAAAAAATACCCCCGGGGCTTTTCAAACAGCGCTTTGTAGAGCTGCATCTTTAAAAAAGGCTCGTCATGGGCCGTGGGAATTAAAATACTTTTATCCGCCACCTTCTCTAAGCCCATAACCGTCAGATAATATAAATATGTGACAAAAATAAATACGTCGTATTCATCTCCATGGTTTTCAATATACCGGATACAGGCAGGACAATAGGGCCCCTGTTCCTCCACCCACTTCTTTTCCATTTTCCTACTGAAAAAGGGCAGATATTTTCTCATGCGATCCAGCCGCTTAAATTTTTTTAAATCACGGCTTTTGTCCGTCCTAAACCTTCTGACGGAGACGCCGTTTATCTCATCCACGCCTTCCTCATAGTAATTGTCCCATGTATCATAATCCCTTGCGCAGGTAGTGAGGACCTCCACATCATATTGTTCCAAAAGATGTTCGGCCAGTATCCGCGTATAATATTCCGAACCCCCGTTTACCTCAAGTCCGTATCTTTGATTGACAATCGCCAGTTTCTTTTTCTTCATGCTCCCGTCTCCCATTTAACTTCCGCTCTTACGGGAAATTTCACTGAAAAACTTTAAATATTTATCCACGACAATATCCCATGCAAAATTTTCTTTTACATAGTCCCCTCCGTTTTTCCCCATCTGCCTTGCAATGTCTTCATGCTCCAGCAGATAATCCGTCGTTTTTTCAAAATCAAAATAATTTTTAAAGTAAAGGCCTCCGTTGCTTTCCTGTACAAAGTTTTTGGTTACGGCACAATCCTCCGATACCAAAACCGGTCTTTTGCAAAGCCAGCTCTCCATAATGACCAGGGAAAAGCTCTCGTTTCTGCTTGGCTGACACAAAAAAGCCGCCGCTCCGCAGGCATCGTACTTATCCTGTACCGGCACATATCCCAAATCCAGGATTTCCTTTCCCATTCCCGAAGGAATCGTGACGTTTCCTCCCCCCAAAAGAACCAGCTTCAGACCAGAAAATCTTCCACTGTCGTGCCGTTTTTTATACTCACGGAAATAGTTGATAAGGGTATCGATATTTTTCCCCGCATCTTTTCTTCCCGCATAGAGGATAAAGGGTTCTTCTATTTTGTACTTTTTACAAAACCGCTCCTTATCAAAGGTCAAATCCACATCCATGCCGGAGCCTGCGTCTAACAGCAATACATTCCTTAGATCATACAGCCTTTCCGCAAGCCTTCTTTCCGGTTTCGCGTGAAAGGCCATTCCTGCCGCTTTGGGATAAACCCTGCGGAAGCACCTTAAATAAGCGTAGCTTTCATCATGAAAACAGGGAATGATAACCGCTTTTTTCGCACATTCCTGCATACCGAAATAGGTAGTTCCGAACATATAGGGAATAAAAGCAAACACACTGTATTCATCCTTATGCTCCCTGATGTATTCATACAAATCCGGGCTGTTGACCATTTCATTGATATAGATTTTTTCGTCTTCTCCGCTTAAGCGCTTTTGTCCGTGAAGCAGTTTATAATTTACGCAATCAAAGGCCGCCTTATTTCTTTCTCTGACCGAGAACCTTTGAATCTTCAGGCCGCCTTCCTCATAGCTCCCCGGCTTATAATAATCCGTTCCCCAGTCGGCGGAAAATTCTTTTACACAGGTAGTCAGAATTTCAAGCTCCACGCCGCGCTTTACCATTTGCTTGCAAAGTCCCCGCAAGTCCGCTTCCGCTCCTCCCGGTATTTTATCTCCGTACCAGGGAATCACAAATCCGATTTTTTTCATTCTCCTATCTCCCTAACGGCCTGTCAGACTGCCGATTCGCTTCAACAACTGCTTTTTGATTCTGCCGTTTTCAAAGTCTTTAAGCCGTTCTCTCTGGTTGTCCAATACTTTCTTTCTCAAAGCTTCATCCGTCAAAATCCGGTTCATGACCCCTGCTGCCATTCCCGGCTCTGAATCCGGCAGCAAAATGCCGCTGCCCCCAAGAGTTTCCCCTACGGCCGAAGTGTTTTTTGCCACAACGGGCACATCAAAAAACATAGCCTCCAGCAAAGGAACGCAAAATCCCTCATGATCGCTCATGCACAAAAACAGATCCGCGCTTCTGTAATATGCCAGAATGGCAGAAAATGTTATATGTCCGGTAAAGACTACATTTTCTGTCCCCAGGGCTTTGACATATTCTTTTAAGCTGGCGTAATAAGCGGGAATCAGATGGGGATTTCCTACCAGAATCAATCTTGATTCCGGATTATAATACTTTTGGTAAATATCAAAAGCGGCTATGACGTCTTCCTGTTTTTTATTGGGCACCACCCGTCCCGTAAAAATAATATTGGTAAGGCCGTCGTTCATCCGTTCCAAAACCTCCCGGTCCGGCTCCTTTTCATAATCTTCAAAGGGAATCAGAATGGGCAGTACTTCAATTTCACATCCGTATCCTAAACGAATCAATTCGCTTTTATTATAAGCGGAATCTGCAAAGGCAAATTCCGGTTTGTCCGAAAGACCCGCCGCTTCCTTGTAACCGGCAATACAGGCTTTTACCGTTTCCTTTTCATAGCCGAAAAAGAAATCGGGGGGCGTAATATTATGGTATTTCACGATTTTCCTGCATGGAAGCGCCCCAAAGCGGGCGTTTAATTTGTTCCCCGTGGATAAATGATAGATCACAATATCCTCCGGCTTTATAAAGGACAAATCATCTGTACTGACTGCGATGTCCGCCCCCAGCCTTTCATCAACATAATCCGCCGCCACAATACTGTCATATCCGGCTTCTTTTAAACATTTATGAACCGCAAGGGCGTCATTGCCGACTGCGTCCCCAAAGGCCAGAATCGGAATCATATTTATTATTTTCATGGTTTCTCCTAACCTGCTTCTTTTCGTCGCTGCTGCTCTTCTTCGCTGTATCTTTTCGTCATTACAGCTCTTCTTCGCTGCTTCTTTCCTTTGTCGTTTCCGTCTCCTATACTTTTTCTTCTGCTTATTTTTCATTCAACTGCTTCATCTGTTCCTTCAGCTGTCTTACTTCTTCCTTTAATTCTTCATTTTCCCTTGCAAGACAGTTCAGCATGTTGATACTGTCTACAACCGACGCGTTAAAGGCCACCTGCTTTGCAACATGGGAACTCACAACCATACGGACGGCTTTCTGGATCACTTTTTTAACCGCTCTTTTAAGCGGATGATTGCTTTGCAGCTCTTCTAGAGAGGTATCCCATACCCCGTTTAAATTGACCAGTTCCCGGTGCATCATATCTTTATCATATTTTTCCGGCAGCTCCAGAAAATCCGCCGCCAGATTTACATCTGCAAATTCCAGGGGCTGGTTCTTTATCCCCTTCTCCTCTATTTCTTCCCTGATCTCCTCCATGATTTTATCCACATTAATTTCCTGCATCCGTCTTTCCTCCGCTAAGCATTTCACAAAAACGACCTATAATCCGATCCCATCCGTACTCTTCCCTGACGTAAGCGACCGCTTTCTTCCCTGTTTCCTCATTTACATCAGGCTCAAGAAGCTTCCTAAGCCCCTCTTTAAATTCCTCATAACCGGTATAATAAAATCCGCCGCCGCTTCTTTCAACATGTCCTTTCAGCACATGGCACTCTCCGTTGACAAGCGCCGGATTCCCAAAAGCCATGCCCTCTAAAAGGGAAATGGAAAAGCTCTCATATTTTGACGGCAGGCAGATAACCTTCGCCCCCTTCATTCCGTCATATTTATCCCGGTCAGAAACAAAGCCCACATAGCGGATATCATTTCTTTCCGGTATTTCCATCAGGCTCTTTCCCATCAGTAAAAGAGTCAGCTCCCTTTGTTTTCCTCCTGCATTCTCTCCTGTCTCTTCGCAAAGCTGCTCCTTATAACGAACAAAATAATCGACCAACTCCCTGCAGCCCTTATTCTCCTCTATTCTTCCGGCAAACAATAAATAATCTCCCCATATATCATATTTTTGTCGGAACCTGTTTTCATCGGCGTTTTCCGAAACTTCAATCCCCATTCCAAGCACCCGGTTGGGAATTTCCCGATTTTTAAAAAGCCCCTCCACAAAAGTCTTTTCCTCACTTGTAAGATAAACGATCCCCTTTACTTTTGTAAACAGCTCCTTATAAATATTCATATAAATAGGCTCTTCATCATGAGCCGTAGGAATAAACCATGCCTTATCATACACCTCTTTTGCCCCGAAGTAGGCGGGATAGTAAAGATAGGTCACGAAAATAAAAGCGTCGTATTCATCCCTGTGCTCCCTGATATAGGAAACCAGCTTGGGCACATAAGGCCCCCTGGCTTTTAAACGCAGCTCTTCCAGCCATTTAAAATGAATATGAAAATACCGCATCAATATTCCGGCGCCCCGCTGAAGCACCCTGCTTCTTTTATGCTTAACGGAAAACCTTCTTACGGTTACATGATGAATGGTTTCCACATCCTCTTCATAATCATCTTCCCAGGTAATATAGTCCGACGCTTTGCTGGTCAGCACTTCAACTTCAGCCTTACCCTTTAAATATTCTGCCAAATGCTCCGCCATGGCCCTTGTATAGCTTTCACTTCCTCCGGCAACCTCTAAGCCATACCTTTGATTGATAAACGCTATTTTCATTTTTTCTCCATAGGTCAGACAAACATGTTCCAAAGAGCTGATTTTATGTCCCTTATGTCCATCTGCCTTTCCAGCTTTCCAGTCATTCATTTTCCGATAATATCCGAAGAATTCCATTTGCGGTCTCCTCCCATGTGGGAGGAATGAAATTTTTAAGCTTTTCTTTCAAAGCCTGATACTTTTCCGGCTTTGAAAGAAGTTCCGTAACGGTATTTACCAGTTCTTCCGGTTTGTCCTGCCCGAAATACAAGGCATATTCCCCACCCACTTCCATGTTAATGGGCGTATCCGCCGCAATGACCGGCACTCCCCTTACCATGGATTCTATAATAGGAAGCCCATACCCTTCAACATAGCTTGGAAAAGCAAGGGCGTAACAGCGCTGGTATAAGTAATCGATTTCTTCATCGGAAGCCCCGTTTACATGCCAGACTCCTTTTCCGAAATCCTCATGGCTTTCCATTCTTTCCAGAAAATCGTCTACCTCCCAGCCCTTATGTCCTGCAATGACCAGATGCATGCCAAGTTCCTTTAGCCCGCCTTCATAAGCATCCAAAAGCAGCTTGTGGTTTTTCCGCGGATCAATGGTTCCAACCATTAAAAGGTACGGCCCCGCTTTTGCTGTTTTTATGATTTCTTCCTTAATTGTGTTCTGAATTGTCCCTCTTCCCTTATCCCTTTTACGATTTTGGAACCCTCCGGCGCCCTGATTTAGTGGCTTTTGGGAAATTCTTTTAAAATCCCCGCCCAGAGGGACAATCTGTATGGACGGACATGGCGCCTCCAGTTTACCATATAATTCCTTTACGGCTCCTTTTGTGGCATGGGAAGTAACCACAATTTCATCCGCATACTTTACAATCGCTCCCGTAAAATCCAAAAAATTCAGCACATCATCCCCGGGGCAGAACTGAGGATGCGTTACCCCGATAATATCCTGTACAAAAGGAATTATTTTCACGCCTTTTTCCTTTAGGATGGGATAGAGATAGCTCCGCCTTACTCTGGTTTTCCACACGGTATCCATATCGAAAAATACGGAATCCTTCTCCATGCCCCAAAGCGGAATATGCTTTCCGGTCCGGAGCTTCCCGCGGTTTCCCTTCTTTTCCCTGCAAAAGGCCGCAAATTTTTCCCCGTCAATGATTTCAAAATCATCCCGTTTCTGATGATACTCCAGAAAAACGAGCGCAAGCTTGGGAGCATGATATAATTTTTTTGTAATCTCCATTACAACTCTGGGAATTCCCGTAAAATTAGTTCCCACAATTACCATGGAAATATCGATATATACCTTTTTCATAGCATCTCCGTTTAACAAAACAATTTCCGAATCCTATTTTGCATGCCTGCCGGCATTTTTTTTGCAACCTGTCTTAAAAAAATCGAATTTTTTACCCTTGCCATTTCCTTAAGCAGCCGCCCCTTTATTCCCGGCTTGATATCCCCGTAAGGACTGTTTACGGGCTTTATTCCCCGAATGGCAAAAGCGCCTTCCGCCGCCGCCCCTTCTAATATTTCTTTCCTGCTTTTTTTCTCAAGGTTTTTTGCCTTCTGTTTATCGGGAAGCTTTTGAAAAAAGGCAAGCCAAAGCCCGTCTCCAAACTTCTTCCCTTCCAGTTCCAAAAACGGCAGCAAATCGATTTCTTTGGGCGCGCTTCCTATGGAAGCTTCAAAGCTTTCTCTTTCACATCGAAAGGGCGCTCCGTTTTTGGCAGCTTCTTTAGAGACTGCGTCAAAAAGCCTGCCATAGATTTCCGTATTCTGTCCCGCATTCATTGCTTCTTTGTGGTTTAATTGTTTTTCCCCATCTATAGGCTTCTTAATTCTCTTGTTTTGATCTGCCGCCTCATAAAACAGCTTGATATACTGCCTGGCAATTTTTTCTTTGCTGTAGCGCAAAACCGCCTTTTTGTTTTCCTCAATCGTTTCTTCCATTTCCCTCTTTAAATCCTGACTGCAGGTCAACTGCTCAAGCATAGCCTTATATAAAGCTACCGCATCCTTTGCCGGCTCATAATAAGCCGCCCTTCCCATTGTCACTTCATAAAGGGACGTTTCCTTTGATGATATAACGGGACACCCCGCCGCCATTGCCTCTATGGGCGTCATGCCAAAGCCTTCATACAGGGAAGGCGTTACAAATATCTTTGCATGATGATACAGATATTGCAGCTGTCCGTCCGTTAAAAATCCCGTAACGACAATCCTCTCCTGTAAGCGGTTATCCGCTATATAATCTGTAATTTCATTGGCGCCGTTCCATTTTGCCCCTGCAATGACCAGCTTAAGGGATTCGGAAATACGGGGATTTTTAATCAGCTTATGAAAAGCCTTCACAAGGGTAATCAGGTTTTTATGCTTTGTGAGAGAATTGATGCAAAGAAGGAAATCCCCTGAAAAATCCTTTAACGCATCTACCTCTTCCTCCCTTATTTCTTTAAAATCAATGGGGGCATAAATCAGCGAAAGCTTTCCTTTTACATATCTTTTGAAGTATTTTTTATAGGAACCTCCCACATAACGGGAAATTACCACTACCTTATCTGCTTTCTTTAGGGCATTTCCGTAAAATACCTGAAAATAACAGCATTTTAAAAAACTAAAATATTCCGGATAATATTTGTACTGGATATCGTTGGGGTTTACCACAAGGGGCAGACTCCATCTTGTGTGAAGTCCGGTCTGAAAGGTGGGAAAATACAATAAATCCAGTTTTTCCTCTTTGACCAGTCCCGGAAGCTGAAAAGTCTGAAATCTTATGGTCCTTAGGGAATGGGGACCCTTTATATCATAAATGAAGTAAGACAGCTTCGGAAATATTTTATGGTAATCCCGGTAAATATCCCTGTGGATAAAATAAAGAAACTCATCTTCTATTTCTCCCAAGGCTTTTAGCTCCTCAAAGCCCTTTATTAAGTTTTTGATTGCAGCTTCCGTTCCGCCGTTTTTGTGGTCGGGACGGATAAAGGATAAATCGATTCCGATTCTCATATTTTCCTCCATGAATCAGTAAACTGCTATGTCCACTGACGGCTACCCTAAAATAAACTTCCCCGCTTCCATCAGAATACATTCCAAAAAATACCATCTGCCGTAGCCGTTATCCCGGTAACAGCCATACCGGTCCTTAATCCGTTTGACAGACAGCTTAAGGCTTCTTTTGTTGCTGGCTCCTCCCATACTGAAATTGGCAAGAACCCTGTGGACAGCCTCCACCTTTTTTCCCGCCTTTTTCATGGCGAGATAAGCGCCGTAATCATCATGGATTCCCTTCTGTCTGAAAGGAAAGTCCCTGTAAACCGACGTTTTGACAAACATGGTGGGATGGTTCCAATGTCTGGATGTTTCATACCGGGAAAGCTTTGCCCTTTTCACAATGCGGCTGCCGTCCGCCTTATGTATGGCAATATCCCCGAAAGTAATATCGCACTGCTTCTTAAGCATGGTCTTTACGGAAAGGGCCACAGCGTCCTTTTCATACCAGTCGTCACTGTTAATAAAACCCATGATTTCCCCTTTTGCCAGGGCAATGCCTTTATTCATGGCGTCATAGATGCCCCGGTCTTTTTCCGATACGATCCGGTACGAATACCCTTTCTTTAGAGCCTGTTCTTCGTAGGTTTTTGCTATCTCCACTGTTTGATCGCCGCTTTTTCCGTCTATGATCAGATATTCTATCTTCGGATAGGTCTGGTTCAAAACAGATTTTATTGTCTTTTCAATGGTCTTCTCACTGTTAAACGCCACAGTGACAATCGTAACTAAGGGTTCCATTTTTCTACCTTCAATTCCTTATCATAGCAAAGATTTCCAAAGGCCTTGTTGACCAGTCTGCCATACTTTCCTTTTGTTTTCCCGACGCATCGGATGGCGGGATTAAAAAGCCTTGTCAAACGCACTTTCTTCCCTCTTTCCGCCGCAATATCCTGTACCATTTTTGCCGTATTTCCATACCCGGAATCCTGGGGAAAATAAACGCCGCTTTCAGGCTTTGCTATTATCATTTCCACCGCTTTGGCAAGGTTTTCCACGGACAAAACGCTTCTTTCGTTTTCTATGGCGGGAAAAAACGGCAATACCTTTGCCAATTTCTCCAGTGTACGGTAATTCCCTTTACAGCCCTTACCGTAAATCATGGGCGGCCTCAAAATCGCTATTTGAAAATCCCCGTCAGCAAGCGGTTTTAAGCCTTCCTCCGCCTTTACCTTGCTGTCCCCGTAAAAATTGGCGGGCGTAAGAGGCGTGTCCGCCTTTATGACCCTTTTTTTCCCTATGCCGCCGCTTTCGCCGTAAACAATAATGCTGCTCATAAATACAAATAAACCAACGCCCTGTTCCTTTGCCCTTTTTGCCGTTTCCACCGCCAGTCGACAGTTTATGTCATAGTATCTTTCCTTTTCCTCATTTGAAACCTTTTCCACATCGGCATGGGCGATTCCCGCCACATGAAATACGGCATCATATGGAGAAAAATCGTATTCCTTCCAGGCATTCCCCCTCATATCAATGGTGTCCACCTGATACGATCTTTCCACAAGATACCGTTCCACATTCGTTCCTATATAACTGTTTTTACCGGTTATGAGTATTTTTTTCACTCTTTCATCGCTCCCGTACCGCCTTCTACAACGCCTTCGCTTTTCAGCACGCTTAAAAAGGTTCCGAAAAAGCAGCGCAAATCCATGAAAAATCCCATTTTTTCTTTATATTCCCCGTCCAACCGGGCTTTTAGCGGGATTTCCAGTTCATCCCTGCCGTTAATCTGCGCCCAGCCCGTCAGTCCGGGCCTGATGTCATTCGCCCCGTACTTATCACGCTCTTCGATTAAATCATACTGATTGTAGAGGGCCGGTCTCGGACCCACCACCGCCATATCCCCCTTTAAAATATTAATCAGCTGGGGCAATTCATCCAAGCTTGTCTTACGTAAGAATCTGCCGGTCTTAGTAATATACTGCTCCGGGTTTTTCAGAAGATGCGTGGGCATATCCTTGGGCGTATCCGTCCGCATGGTTCTGAATTTTAAGATCATAAAATGCTTTTTGTGGATTCCCACCCGCTTTTGCTTAAAAAATACCGGGCCTTTTGATTCCCCTTTAATGGCAATGGCCAAAATCAAAAAAACAGGAGAAAGCACAAGCAGTCCTATAAGCGAAAGCAAAAAATCCACAATGCGTTTCCATTTCTGATACATGTTCTCCTCCTGTTAATCCTCTTTCCCGTACTAGGCCCCGTCCAGTGCCTTTATGCCCTTTAAGCGCCAAGCTCCATACTTTTCAAGAGTCCCCTATTCCCGGTTCTCTTCACTTTTGTCTATGGTATAGGTGGGCACGATCCTGCTGACAACCTCTTTTATATGGGGAGAGTCCTTTAATGACGCTTCCTCAAGAGCCTGCAAGCCCTTGGCAAACTCTTCCTCATCCAGTTCGATGGGCTTTCCGATGTGAATCATTTTGTTGGCGGTAGCCGTCAGCCCTTCTTCATCCATCAAAAGCTCCTCATACATCTTCTCGCCGGGACGAAGCCCCGTAAATTCAATTTTGATATCCTCATCCACCTTGTATCCCGACAGCTTAATGAGGTTTTTGGCAAGATCTAAAATCTTAACCGGTTCTCCCATATCCAGCACAAAGATTTCCCCGCCCTTTGCATAAGCTCCTGCCTGCAGCACAAGGGAAACTGCCTCCGGAATAGTCATAAAATAACGAATGATATCCGGGTGGGTAACCGTGACCGGTCCTCCCGCTTCAATCTGCTTTTTGAACAGGGGAATCACACTGCCGTTGCTGCCTAAGACATTGCCGAATCTTACTGCTACAAAATCCGTTTCCGAATGCTTGTCCATGGTCTGGATGATCATTTCACAGATCCGCTTGGAAGCTCCCATGATATTGGTGGGGTTTACCGCCTTATCCGTAGAAATCATAACAAATTTTTTAACGCCGTATTTATCTGCCGCCACAGCAGTCTTCAAGGTGCCGAAAACATTATTTTTAATGGCCTCGTTGGGGCTTTCTTCCATTAACGGCACATGCTTATGGGCCGCCGCATGATAGATAATGTCCGGCCTGTATTCCTTCATAATGCTGTTCATCCGGTGGGTATTGCGCACCGAAGCAATCAATACCGTTAAATCCAGCCCGGGATGCTCACGGTTTAATTCCTGCTGCACCTCATAGGTAGTATTCTCATAAATGTCCACAATTATCAGTTTCTTTGGATTGTGCGCCGCCACCTGTCTGCAGATTTCACTGCCTATAGAGCCGCCGCCGCCTGTGACCAGAACCGTTTTATTTTCCACATAACCAAGAATTTCATCAATATTGACTTCTACGGGTTCTCTGCCCAAAAGATCCTCAATATCCACTTCCCGCAGCTTAGATACATTCACGTCCCCGTTAATTAACTGGTATACCCCCGGCAGAATCCTCATTTTACAGCCGGTATCACGACAGATTTCCAGAATTCCCTTCATCTGGGACTTCTTTGCGGATGGCAGGGCGATAATAATCTCACTGACATTATATTTTTGTACATTATCCGGTATGGTATTCCTGTCGCCTACAATGGGCACGCCCCTTAAATACTTGCCGTGGCAGATAGGATTGTCGTCTATGACACAAACCGGATTCATCCTTAAATAGCTGCTGGTCTGTATTTCCTTAATAATCGTATTTCCCGACGCTCCTGCCCCTATGATCATGCAGTTAATGTCCGAGCTCTTCTGCATTCCGAGAATCCGCCTGTGCTGCAGGACACGCAGAATGCGGTAGGAAAAACGAGTGCCGGCGGAAAAAGCCAGCATAAAAAATCCATAGAAAAAGGGATAGCTGAAGGGCATCCTTACACCCATGACCAGAAAAATGACCGGCTGGATCAGGGCGCAGATAAATACAGCTACCAGTATATTAAACAGCTCTGAATCGCTGGCATATCTCCAGACACTCTTATAAAGCCGGAACAGCCAGTATATCAGAATAGTAATAATCACATTAACGGGAAAGGCCTCCATAACCGTATTAATAAACAGCCTGGGAATATCCATAAATTTAAAATCATATCTGATGTATAATGACAAGATTCCCGCCGCAAACATGCCGCAGATATCCATAAGAGTCAATATAATTATTCTATTGAGCGGTATATCCAGAATTTTATCCTTAATAAACTTTTTCATAGCTTTCATTTTAACATCATTACTTCCTAAAGTAAATATTTCTTGGCATTCATCCCCAATTTCATCCCCTGATTCAAACAGATTCCGCCTCAAACCGCTGCCGTTTATATTGCGGATTCCTGCAAAAAAGGTACTTTGTAAGTTTTTCCCAAAAGAGGAAAATCATACAGAAGTACCTTTTCTTTTATTTTCACAGCCCGCCCGGTTTCCGTTATCCTGCCGGCACGCCGCAATTCTTTTTGTTACATATATTATTTTATATTCTTTTGCAGCTTTTAAGCGCCTCTTTCTATTACAGTCCGAAGGATGCTTTCAGTTCCGCAAACTCTCTGGAGTTGGCAAAGCCCAACATAACTTCATTTCTGCTTGTCCCCTTTGCCAGTCTGTTCATCCAGTCATCATAGCCCGCCTGATCATATTCCCTGTCAAAGAATGTGCGGTAAAGAACCTTCACATATTCATCGTCGCTTAAATTCTTTGCCAAAAATTCCGGGGAAGTAAAGAATCCTGTTGTGGAAACGTCATTAATGGACCATTGTCCGCTGGTAATACGGTTACACCAGTCATTTAAGCCGTCAACCTCGTATTCCCTGCCCAGCGCCTTTGTATAAAGCCTTGCCACAAAGGTGGTAAGTCCGGGGTTTTTATCCCTTCCTTCTAATCCGTCAACATTAATGCTTCCTCTGATGATGCCGTAATCATTACATATGTTACCAAATTCTGCGGATTCCGCAAAGCCCCTGTATACGCCTTCTCTTCCGACTCCATTGTTGAGCTTGTATACCCAGTCGGCTTTTCCGCCTTCATCGGAAGCACGGCCCATCATAACATTATATAATAATTCCACATACTCTTCATTGGTGGTATTCCACAGTTCAAATTCAGCGCTCAAGAAAAATCCGCGTGCCGCTTCCGCTCCGGAAATCTGGCCGTTGCATAACCGGTTGGTCCAGTCTGCAAGTCCTGTTTCTTCAGGCTGTCTTTTCAGACACATTTCATAAAGTCTTGTAACAAAGGCCTCTACCTGCGCCCTGTCCGTAACTCTTCCATAGCCCGGTACAATCTCTGAATAAGAGCTTACTCCTATGGTAGGCAGGGTCTGGGACTCAACCCACGCCGGATCGGAATCCAGCCTTGCAAACACATCCCCCGCTAAAACGCCTGCAATGGAGAAATTTAATTTTCCGCCTTCATTGGCCTGATTAATAATGAAGCAGTCCACCATGGAGTCATATTTTGCCGCATAATAGGAATATGCCAGACTTGCCGCCTGGATATTGGTTCCCATATACTGGGAGAATCCCTGCTCCGTCAATAAAATCCTATGCTGGGCGCCAAAGGTATTTTTTACATAATCGGTCATAATGCTTAAATTATTCCCGTCGACAAATTGAGCGTCCGCTCTCTTGGGATTTAAGTCAATTTCCGGCGCATCAGGCATATGAGCAAGCTCCACCCAGATATCCGGCTGTGATAAAATAGCGGGATATAGATGGTAGGAAATGCTCCAGTCCACATTGGCCTGCCTTGCTGCAACAGCGGCATTGAAACGGTCCAAATAATCCTTTGTGGAAATTCCTCTGCCCTCGTCATTGTGCTGCCAGCTGTGGTCTAAGGAAACGCTGACCCTTGACACAGATGTTTTGGAGCGGATCGCGTTATAGAGGATCATATAAGCATCCGCATACAGATCGACGTTATACTGTGGATCCGAACTGCCGCTAAAACACCATGAATTGGGCATGTTTACTTCATTTCCCAAAATAAAATTATCTACATGGCAGTCCTCTTTACACCAGTTTTCCGCCATCCATGCAAAAAGCGCCTCATAATAATGTCTGCCCTCTCCTCTGACATTGGGCGCGTAATATGGAGAATTTTTGGTATTATTTCCCCTATTGGCCAAAGCCTGGGCATCTATCAGGATCTCTTTATTGGATTTATAGGGAACCAGGATAGTCATGCTGACCGTAGCGCCCTTTGCATTGGCGTTTTTGATCAGTGTGGAAAAGGTATCCCTAAAATAATAGGTACGACCGTTATAATCAAATCTTTTATCTGTGTGGATTGTACCGTCGCCCATAAAATCCGTAACGCGGAGATTAAGCAGGGTATGTTGTCCGCCGTAGCTGCCTATATAATCCGCTCCGTTAAAATCTCCCTGAACGCCCTTTTTGGTTGTTGTTTTGGCAAAGGCATCCTCGGTCACATAGCTGCCGGCCTCCTCGGAATATACATATTCCTCGTCGTCAAGCCATTCTGTGGGAATTCCGTTATAGGTTTCCAAAGGGTCTTCCCCTTCTTTGCCCAGTTTAATTTCCTCTTCTTCGTCCTCTTTCTCTTCCTCTTTCTCTTCCTCTTCCTCTTCTTTCTCTGCTTCCTCTTTATCCGTATCCACAGCGTTCTTTTCACTGTTTTCAGAAACAGAAGACTCGTTTTCCGGCATTAAGCCGTTTGTTCCTGTCTGCTCTCCTGCAAATGCGGTAACTCCGTTTCCCGCCATAAGCAGCATCGCAAGAAACAGGGCAAATACTCTTTTTGATAGTTTTCTCATCCTTATGCTCATACTTGCACCTTTCCTCCCAGTTTTATTTTTTATAATTATCATATATTTCTGTTGTGGAAGTCAAGTCCCTTATTGCCAAAAACTATCAATCCACAAAACAACGCTCCTGATTTCTCTAAAAAAATTCACAGCCATCTATCCTTATGGGCGGGAAAACCGCCGGATTTTACTGCTTTATAAGCCATAGCTTTTCATCAGCGCCGCAAACTCCGGTGAATTGGCAAATCCTGCCAAAACTTCATCCCTGCCGGCTCCGCCCGCCAGTCTGTTCATCCAGTAATCATAGCCGTCTCCGTCATATTCGCGGTCGAGGAAGGTTCGGTACAACACTTTTACGTATTCGTCGTTGCCTAAATTCCTGTTACAAAATTCCGGAGAGTTGAAAAATCCCCGTGTGGACACATCATAAATACTCCAGGAACCTCCGAGGATCCGGTTGCACCAGTCGTTTAGTCCCTCTGTTTCATAGGTTCTTCCCAAAGCATTTGTATAAAGCCTCGCTATAAAGGTGGTAAGTCCCGGATTTTTATCGCGCCCTTCCGAAACAGTTACCGTTCCCTTTTCAATCCCATAGGAATTACAGATCATCTCAAACTCCATAGATTCCGCAAAGCCTCTGAACACGCCTTCTCTTCCCACGCCGTTATTAAGCTTATGTACCCAATCCGCCTTTCCCGCCGCATCGGAGGAACGCCCCATCATAACATTATAAAGCAGCTCTACAAACTCCTCATTTCCCAAATTCCTGAGCTTAAACTCATCGCTGAAGAAAAAACCGTAAGCTGCCTGGGCTCCCTTTGCCTTTCCTCTGTAAAGCCTGTCAATCCAGTCCGCCTCTCCTGCAGTATCCGATTTTCTGTTAAGGCATAGCTTATAAAGCCTTTCCACATAGCTTTCCAAGCCGGCCCTGTTCACATTCCTTCCATATCCGGGCACAATCTGTCCGAAAGAAGGGATGCCTATTACGGGAAGAGTCCTTGCCTCCACCCATCCCGGATCGGAGTCTGCCTTTTCATATACGGTCTGGGCCAGCTTGCCGGCAATATAAAAGTTCTGTCCGGGCTTCTCATTTTCCTCATGTATGATGAAACAGTCCACCATCGGATCATATTTTGCCGCATAATAAGACAGAGCCAAGGAAGCCGCCTGAACCTCTTGACCAAACACATCGGAAAATCCCTGTTCCGTCAGCATAACCCTGTGGTGTGGGCCGAAGGTATCCCTGATATAATCCGTCATAACGCTTAAATTATATCCGTCCACAAACTGAGCGCCGTCATTTTTGGGATTTAGTTTTAGGGCTATGGCATGTCCTTTGTCCGCCCAGATATCCGGCTCATAAAGAAGCGCCGGATACAAGTGGCAGGAAACCGTCCAGTCCACATCCGCCTGTCTTGCCGACACGCATGCATGAAACCGGTTCAAAAAATCTTTTGCCATGATTCCTCTTCCCATATTATTATGCTGCCAGCTGTGGTCTATGGATACGCTGACCCTGCAGGCGGAGGTTTTGGCTCGAACGGCGTTATAAAGCATCAGATACTCTTCCGCATACAGCTGCGCATTATACTGCGGGTCAGCAGTTCCTGTAAAATTCCATTCATTGGGCATATTGACCTCATTGCCCAGAATAAAATTATCCACATGGCAGCTTTCCAAACACCAGTTTTCCGCCATCCAGGCAAACATCGCCTCATAATAATGCCTTCCCTCTCCCCGTATATTGGGAGCGTAATAGGGCGATTCCCTGTTTTGATTCCGGTTTGCCAAAGCTGTGGGATCTACCAGAATTTCTTTATTTTTTTTGAGAGGCACCAAAATCACGATACTGATCGTTCCGCCTTTTGCATTGACGTCCTGTATCAGAGGGGATTTGTCATCCCGAAACCAATATGTACGGCCGTTATAATCAAAACGTTTGTCTAAAGGATGATGCCCGTCTCCCATAAAGTCCGTCACATTGATATTGATCAACGTGTGCCTGGAATCATAAGAGGCTTTATAGGAAGCCCCGTTAAAATCTCCCTGTATGCCCTTTTTGGTAGAAGCCCTGTAAAAAGCATCCCGAGTCAGGTAATTCCCCGACTCAGGATTATAAATAGATTCTTCACTTTCATTAAGCCACTCTGTGGGAATGCCGTTATAGGTTTCTAAGGGATCCTCTCCCTCTTTTCCGATTTCCCATCCGTTTTCATTTTTCCGGCTGTTTTCGGAAACTGCCGCTTTCTGTTCCGGCTCCTCTCCCACATACAAACTTTCTGCCGCCGTATCTGCAGTTTCCGCACCTGTGTTTTCCACATCTGCGGCCATGGCTACAGCCGGCATACCTGCCATTGCGGCAACGCTCCCTGCTTCCAATGCAAAAATGACTGCAAGAAAAGCGGATAACGTTTTTCTATAGATTGTCTGGTAATCTTCTTTCATGTCTTTTCTCAATACAACCTTTTATCGTCCTGTGCTTTTGTTTTCTTGTCCTTTCATTGTATCAATCTCTTGTTCTTATACCGCTTATCATTCCGTTATAATCCGTAGGATCTCATCAGTTCCGCAAACTCCCGGGAATCCGCAAAGCCTCTGAGCACTTCTTTCCGGCTTGTACCGGCATTTAACTTCCGAAGCCAGTAAACATAACCGTCCTGATCATACTCTCTGTCAAAGAATGTCCGGTACAGCACCTTTACGTATTCACTATTGGTATGGTGCATGTTCAAATATTCGGGAGAATTAAAGAATCCCGTAGTAGCCATATCCATAACAGTCCATTTCTTATCACAGATTCTGTTGCACCATTCATTTAAACCGTCAATATCATAGGCTCTTCCCAAAGCTTTTGTATACATTCTGGATACAAAAGTGGTCAGTCCCGGATTTCTGTCACGGCCCTCACTGACAGCTACGGTTCCTTTTTTTATTCCATAAGAATTACAAATCATTTCAAACTCGGCAGAATCCGCAAAGCCTTTAAAGACGCCCATACGTCCCACACCGTTTTCTAATTTGTACAGCCAGTCCGCTTTTCCTGCATAGTCAGAGCCTCTGCCCATCATAACATTATATAAACGCTCCGTATATTCCTCATTGCCATGGTTCATAAGCAAAAACTCTTCGCTGAAAAAGAATCCTAACGCCGCATCCGCACCTGTAGTCCGGCCGCTGCACATTCTGTCCGTCCAGTCCTTAAGACCATCCGCATCCGGTTCTCTTCCCAGGCACAGTCTGTAAAGTCTGGTCACATACGCCTCCACCTGTGCCCTGTCAACCGCAGGTCCCTTGGTCAATCCCAGATAGTTGGCAATTCCCGTAGCGTCTGCAGCTCCCAAACGCTGTAAATTACTTTCCTGTGAAAGGAATGCAGCATCCGATGCATTTGTTAAAAATGCATGCTCCACAATAATGGCCGTAATACCCGCTTCCTTGGAACGTCTGATAACGCCGTAATAATCTGCTAAAGAACCGTCAGGATACTTTGTATTGTCTCCGGAATTTCGTATAAGGATTCCTCTTTGATTCAATCCAAGCGCCCCTAACTGTCTGGAAATATGTCTTGCCAGGTTTGCTCCGTCAACTCCGATAGCCGCATTATAATTGGAATTGGGATAATAAATTTCCGATCCCTTTGCCGATGATCCCGCTGAATTTAAATGGATACTTACAAAGTAGTCGGCTCCCACCCGGGCTGCCGCCTCCACTCTATTTGCATTACAGATGGTAGAAGTAGTTCCCGGGTAAGGACATGCCGTTCCCGTACGCGTCATATACACCTGTACTCCTGAATATTCTTCCAGCTCCGCTTTGCAATACTGGGCAATTTTTAAGGTAAGAGCCTCTTCCCTTAAGCCGTTCGCCCTGGCTCCCGCATGGGTGGCGTCATGGCCCGGATCGATCACTACAACAACTTCGCCATTATCTTCCGCTCTCAGCCTGCCCTTATCGCCGTTTGCAAGAGCATCTCCAATTTCATTCGCCGCTATTCTGGAAACCTGACTGTCGTCTCCATTGAAAGACACAACCTGTAATTCCACATCGGAAATATCAAAATCCGCGCTCTCCTGCATCAGCGCGCCTTCTTCCGATTCAGGCACCTCCCGGTCCACGCCGAAATATACGTTCGCCATGCCTGTATCCTTTATCCCGACAGAAGTTTCATTCCCGTCCTGTGTAATAACATTCACACTTTTTACTTCATAAATTCCTGCATTCTCTTTCAGAAAAGGAAGTTCAAATAAAATAGTATTTTCTAACGTTTCTTCACTTGAATAGACGAACTGTTCCTTTGTATGGTAATTTTCAACCGTTAATGTACCGCCGGTAAGGCAGGTATTCTCATCTCCAAATCCAATTAACACTCTCTGGCTGCCCGGAGAAGCAATATAATTGTTTTCTATATATAAAAAGTCTAACTTTCCTTCTGTTCCAAAAGTATCCGCTTCCGTTTTTTCCTCTTCGGGAAGCTTCTCATCTCCGGCTTTTGTCAAATCCTCCACCGGCTCTACTCCATTTCCTGATACTTCTTTGGCAAAAACACTTTGAGGCATCATTCCCAAAAGAATTGTAAATATCACGAAAACCGCTAAAAATCTTGTTACCTTTTTCAATGCACAGCACCACCTTGTTATCTGATATTTGTTTGCCAGTTACGAAATCAGTTTATTACATTATGTAAACGAATGCAATAGAAAATAGTGGGAATTTGTAAAAAAAGAAATGTTTCAGACACTGTTTTTCCTTAATTTTCCAGTATTTTTCATTTGTGTACTATCCGAACTAGCACACTTAGCTTATCACTGCGCATAAGCTTCTGTCAACAAGGTTATATAGCATATTTTATTAAAAGAAAATAAAAAAACAGAGGTGGATAACGGAAGACTAAAAGCCTCTATTCCGTATCCGCCTCAATAGAGTGAAATTCATCGCAATCAAAAAAATCCGCCAGCGACATTCCAAGTCCGTTACATATTTTGACAACGGTAAACAGGCCGGGATTAACCGTCTTGCTTTTCATAATATTATCCAGTGTGGTTACAGGCACAGATGCCTTCAAGGCAAGCTTATATTTAGATATTCCTTTTTCCTCACACAAATACTCAATTCTTTTCACAAGTATTTCCTGTTCGTTTTTCATGTTACCCCTCCTCAATACCACAGCGCTGCATGTTTCGGTTTTCTGCCTCTCTATTCTTCATAATACTCGCATTTTCATCTATTTTTCATTGCTTTTGGGTATTCATATTTGTTGGTTTTTGTTGGAAAATGTTGTATAATGTTAGAATCTGGAAAAGGGGTGGAAAAATATGGAACGAGAACTGAATATTCTTTTGATCGAAGACGATCCTGATACCTGCAGAAATTTTGCCGAATATATAGATACCAAAAACGAGGTAGCGCTTACGGGCATTACCAACAACTCCTACCGGGCAATAGAACTGGTAAAAGAAGGCGCGCCTGACGCTGTTATTCTGGATCTGGAATTAAATGAAGGACAGGGAAACGGCCTGATGTTCCTTCAGGAACTGGAAGCCCTCTCCCTCCCTTTCAAGCCCTATATTCTTGTTACAACCAACAATTCAAGCTCTACCACTTATCATTTCGCAAGGAAAACAGGCGCAGATTTTATCATGTCAAAGTATCAGGAGGACTATTCGGAAAAACGTGCGGTGGATTTTCTGTGCATGATGAAGCAGACCATCCAAAACACCCGCTATACGCCGGATTCCGCCAAACAGGCTTCCCCTTCCGCTCCCTCCAATAAACAGCTTATGCGTCTGGTTTCCCTGGAACTGGATGCCGTAGGCATAAGCCCCAAAGCCATAGGCTACCAATATTTGTCCGATGCCGTTTTGTTGATCATGCAGGGACATCCCCACAACATCTGCAGCACTCTGGCAAAGCAGTATAAGAAAACGGACTCCAGCGTGGAACGGGCTATGCAGAATGCCATTAATAAGGCGTGGAGAACCACGGATATTGATGATTTGCTCAAACACTATACCGCCCGTATCAATTCGGATAAGGGCGTGCCTACCTTAACGGAATTTATTCATTATTATGCGAATAAGATAAAGAATCATTTGTAGATTTGCCCCCTGCCATCTGCATTATAAAAAAACGGACCTTTAATATAGACTACTTTTTCCATAGAAAAATATAAAAGCACATATTCCAAACAATTTATAGGATTTTTGTCGGTCTACATGCTTTTATATTAGTGTTTTACATTTGTTCTTGGCCTGCTATAGAGAATAGCAAATTTTTTTATTTATTACCAAGAATATTTTGAATGATTTCCCACAAATCCTGCCACATTTTCCTCACCCCTTATTCTTTCTTGCTTTTTAATAAAGGATAAGAAAATTGAAGGAAATTCTATATTAGGTGTTTGTATGCAATTTTTGTAGCTTTTTATTGTGTATTGTCCCAGACTGACAGTATATTGTTTTCATTTGTAATGATAATTATAATGAATATGTATCTTTAACATTTATTTTTTCATGGTTATGGTGGATAAAATGTTAGCATTTATCAAATATTTCTCAATCATCATATGTAGTTTTTATATTTATTATAAATTGCTGAATTTTTCCCGTCCCCAGAACCACTATGCGTATTTTCTTTTTGGAATACCTTCTTTATCTTTAGGGGCTGTTTTATTAGATATCATATGCCCTCAAGGCACGGATTTAATTCTGATTTTATTTTCCATTTTCTTTTTATCCCGTATAACCACCAATACTACCCTTGAAGCTTCCATTACCACAACCATTATTTCCTATGGAATCACTTATATTATCTTTTCTTTATCTGCCATAATCTCCAGCACAATCTTTGTTTTCATTTTTCATATGACCAGCGATTCCTACAGTCATTTGCTTTCTCAGTCCCTCACTGCTTTCATTCAAATATCAATTGCGCCTCTCCTTTTTCGTACCAAACGATTTCGGAAGGGAATGCCTTTTATCACAAATAAATTAAAAAGTTTCCCTCTTATGGTTACCAGTCTTATCATCCTATTTGCTGTTATATTATTTAAAAGTAACTCCAACAGCCTTCTTAACCTTTTTCCCTTTCTTCTTATTTTCCTTCTGGCAATCTTCATCTACGTTGCATGGAAAAACAATATAACCAAAACCTATCTGGAAAGGCTTAAAGAAAAAGACATTGCAGAACTAAATTCCACCCTGTCAGAAAAAGAACAATACATTAGAAGATTAGAAGAAGAAAATAAAGAGCTTTCAAAAATCATCCACAGTGATAATAAACTGATTCCCGCCATGCTGCTTTCCGTAAAGGAATTTATAAAGGATTCCTCCTCTCTGGTGCCTGCTTCTTCTGAAACCGGAACCAGACTTTTAAACGATTTAGAGCAGTTTTCCCTCCACCGCAAGGATATTCTCCGCACCCAGGATGAACGGTGCCGCAGCATTCCCGAGACAGGCTGTTCTTCTGTAGACAGCATTTTAAAGTATATGAAGCAAAAGGCTTATGAAATGAATATCCATTTTGACATGGCCTTTTCCTGTAATATGAAAGCATTGATCGATGAAAATATTTCTGAAAATGATTTGAACACGCTGCTGGCAGATTTATTGGAAAATGCCATGATTGCCACCAAATACGGAGACTGTCGGCATGTTTTGTTAACCGTTGATATGATTGAAGATTTTTACAGCATCAATGTATTTGACAGCGGCATTCCCTTCAGCAAAGAAGTTTTGGTCAACCTGGGAATTAAAAATTATACCACCCACAAGACTGAGGGCGGAAGCGGCATCGGTCTGGTTACCTCCTATGAACTCTTAAAAAAATACAATGCCAGCCTTGCTATTGAAGAATTCATACAGGATTCAGGGCTTTATACAAAAAAGCTCTCCATTGTTTTTAACCGGTTAAGCCAGTATACGCTTTTTACCTACCGGAACAGAGATGAACTGGATTTCTTAAACAGTAGAACAGATTTACTGATTGTACACAAAACAATGCCGGTCATGGGATAATTCCCAAAACCGGCATATCATCTTTTCATTCTTGCAGTATTGATCTTATTTGTTACTTTCCCGCATCATTCCCACCCATGCATCACAAGGATATCAATGTCGCTCATTTATACGACTGCGGGATTTTCATCCTGCACGTTTCTCATAAAATAAACTCCCGCACCCATAATTAAAAACATAAAGGGCGTACAACAAATCTGCTGATAGCAGAAGAAATTATGGCTCATATAAGATACGATACAGGCTATAAATCCTACAATGACGGGCATATTTTCCTGCTTCTCTGCAAAGTTTTTAATACTGGTCAAAAAGATTCCCGCATAAGCCAGCATTCCGAACAACCCATAATTGATCAAGGCATTCATCCACTCATTATGGGCATTGGTAAGGGTTCTGTCTCCCCACATCTGAGCCAGCCTTTCCTGATACAGGCTGTATGCATAGGGGGCATAGCCGTCCGGACCCACGCCGAAGAGTTTGTGGAAAATATCCATATCCTTATACATTTGAATGCTGAAGGCCCAGGTCCTTCCTCTTCCGTTCCCCCAGTTATCTCCCCAGATCAGATAAGGTATCCGTGAGGTGTATCGTGTAATACTTTCCGGCAACAGTCCCTTTGCGCTTAATATCACGTGACCTGCCGCTGTCAGTATGACCAGAACAAGAAGAGCATACAATATCCGGCGGACAATAAGCGCAGCGCTCCGGGAATACTTTTCTTTCCATGAAAGCCAGAAAAACAGCCCCCAGAAAATCGCCGCAAATAACAATACATACCACATCCATTTATGAAAAACCAAAAAACTGCTCAATTTATCTAACTCCAGAATTTCATTGGGACGTATGAAAAACAATAGATTCATAACGCGGGTAGCAGCAACAAACAGCAGAAGGATTTCCGCAAACCGTTCCATTCTCTTCACATCAGGCAGGGAGAACCATAAAAAGACCGCCATGAAACCTAAAAGCGCTGCATAAGCGCTGTCGCTGTTCTGGGTTACCATAGTACAAAAGCCGGCAAAGCTGAATATCCCGCTTACAATCCTAAGCCAGATTTTTTTTGTGCTCCAGAATACGCCAATTCCCAGAGGCAGAACCGTACACACAAAGCTGCTGTACCATGTGGCCTGACCCAGGGTGGACAAAAACTGGTTTTTATAAGTATCCGCCAGCTCGTCAACCTTACCCAGACTGTACACGCCAATGGGGTCAATCAACAGACGATGCAGAATTCCCAGATAAAAAGCAAGAAATGCCGAAAAGCATAAAGCCGTCAAAACCACTTTATTTCCCTTTCCGAACCGGGAATAATAAAAATAAATCAAACCGAAGCTCAGCATGGATAAAAGTCCCATATCCCATCCGTTATAGCCCCAGACACACTCCTTAAAATTACCTCCGACAAGGGCTGCAATCAGCGAGAATCCCAGAAACGCCACTACGCACCAGTCTGTATCAGAAAAGGCAGGCAACACTATTTCTTTTGCGGATAACATCCATCCCAGCGTTATGAGAATAACTACTGAAAAACCCCATAATACAATATAGCGGTACATATCATATTTAATCGTACCCACGCTGTGATAGCCGTCCTTTAAATACAATGGCACCAGCAGGCAGAACGCAATGCCGATTACAGCTATGGTAAACTCAATAATTGCCGTGATAATCTCATATCCGCCAGTCTTTTTTGCGGGTGTATTACTTTTTTTAACAAGCTTATTGGACATTGCAAAGCCCTCCAATTCCTTATTTTTCTGTTACCAGCGCACAAATCACAGGTTTTTCCAGTTCCCTGCAAAGTTCTAAAAGCTTTGCAATTTCTTTGTGTGAGGAAGCATTCAGCTTTTCTGAAAGTATTACGCCATCCGTCTCCATCAGCTTTGTAAGTTCTCCCTCATCCTTTAGCGGACTTTCCGTACTTTTTACAAGCTGCAGGCCCTCCGGCTTTAATTCGCCGCAGACCTCCTCCACTGCATCCCTTCCAAGGCTGGATACTGCATACAGCTTTTTCCATCCGTTCTTCCTGCATTTATTTTGGAGAACCATGGAAATAACCGCCCTGTCCTCTTTATCATAGGTATTAAGCCCGTAGCCTTCTTCCAGGTCCTTTCTCTGTTTCAAGGCATTTGAGAAGAAATATCTGCATGCCTCCCATGCTCCTATGACAAAGATTCCCAGAAATAATCCCAGCGCCACATATTTTTTGCTGACCCGGGGCTTAACCGCCTCTTTTGCATTGGAAGTATTTGCATCCGAAGCATTTCCGGCAGACTGCGGCGCGTCTGCATTTTCGTTGTTCTCTTCCTCTGCGACCGCACTTTTGATTGCCGTAATTTTTTTAGCGTCTCTGGCTTCATAGTATTCTATAAGCTGATAAAACACCGCCTCTTCCGAGGTTTCGATATTGGTTCTTGCATTAATCACATTATCCGAAAGAGCCCCCAATGCCGAAATCTGGTTTTTCTGCTCATTTAAAAGTTCCCCGTCCGAGCGCTGTTCCGTCTGCTCCCCTACAAGAGTCAGGGTATGTGGACCCACCTCCTCGGTAACGGTTTGACCGGATGCATTAATTTTTTCTTTTAAGATTCCGGCAATTTTTTCACAGCCTGCCCTGTCCGTGTAACGGATGACAATCTTCATATCTTCTTTATTGGTGGAAATCACAGTAATGTCCCCCGTTTCGGAAATCCTGTCCAAGCAGCTCCCCGTAATCACTTCTGCAAAATAGCCGCTGTCAATATCCGCTCCCAGTTCCTTTGCGATTTCATCGTAAACCGTTTCATTGGATATTTTTGCAATATAACTTGCCGCAAAAGCCGGTTCCGCCGTTTTTTCTTCCCCCGCTTCTTTCGGCACCCACAGATCATAATAAAGGGTAGTGGTCCAGACATTATTGGGATCCATCTGCATCAGAATGGACTCCTTAAGATAATTGTTCTGCCGCTCATACTGCTTCTTATTATAATAATATTTGTTGGCATAATATAATACCTCATCCGCCGCCTTTTCATTCAGCCCGGACTGTGCCAGAATTTCCTCTTCATTTACCTCCAGGATCCGGGAAAGAGCCTCCTCCTGCTTCTCCTCAGCCTCCTCCTTAGCCGCAGCAGCCGCCGCAAGGCCTTTTGCGTTTTTGTAATAGCTCAAGCCGCCAAGAAGAACGGCAAAAATGACCATGGCGATCAACATTTTCCACCAGCTTTTTGCTATATGGCAAATCATATGCCAGATGTCAATTCCTTCATAGGGTTTTATTTTTTCCTGTGTCATAATTTTTCTCCTCTGATCTTATGTTTTATGAATCTTATATTATATAAATCTTTTCTCTATTTTTTATCCGCCAGGGCAGATTTTACATTCATTCTTATCATAACACAAATCTGATAAAGTAAAACAACCGCTTCCGCCGCCAGTGTGCCGATTGCCGCTCCCTTCGCTCCCATTGAGGGAATGAGCCGCGAATTAATACAGATATCCGTAACAGCTCCCAAAACTTCTGAATACAGAACGTGTTTCTCCAAACCCAAGGGAACCAGAATCTGAATGCCGCATATATTGCTGAAGCCGATTAAAATTAAGGTAGGCATAATGATCTGCATGGAATCTACGGCCGGAAGAAAGCTCTTTCCGGAAATGATCAAAATGCTGCGCTTTGCAAAAAAGATAAAGAAAATACAAAGGGGAACGGATACCAGCCCCACAAACAGAAAGGCTTTGCTGACCATTTTGCGGAATTCCTTATTCATTTTCCTTTCCGCATAATAGGACATCCTCGGAAGAAGCACGCTGCCTAAAGCCGTTACAAAGCTTACCAGAACGCCTTTTATTTTGACCGCCGTACTGTAATAGCCTGTTTCCACATCTCCGCTCATAAAGTCCAGCATGACCACATCCAGGTTGGTATAAATAGTGGTTGCCGCCGTCATGGCAAAAAAAACGCCTACCGCCTTTAAATGCTTTCCCGCCGCCTGCCGCAGAAAACATACGCCCCGTTTCCAGAGGTTTTCCGTTTTTCTTACCGCAGCCCCGGAATCCTTTTTTGTTGAAGCACAAATACTTTGGCTAAGAGGTCCCACGTACCGCCTCATACGGAAAGCATTACAGACGTTGCTTCCCATTCCTGCAAGCAGGGTCAGCACGCCATATAGGATGTAATCATCCTTTTCCCTGATACATAAAAACATTAATATAAGGGCCAGAACCTTAAATAAAAGAGAACGCAGGGTAATATAGGTATACTCCTCCAACGCCTTAAACAGCCATTCCACGCCTAAGAGTTGAAAAAGTATGCTTATTCCCATAAGGGCAAGTAACGCCTTATCCTCTGCAAATCTGGGAACCAGGAAAAGGGAAGCCCCGAAAACCAGGTAAACAAAAGCTGTCATAACCATATTGATAAAAAGAAGCTCCCACACCGTCCGGGAAAGCTGCTCTTTATCATCTCGCACTCTGGCGCATGCCCTGATGCCGTAGGTGGGAATTCCCATCATCGCCCCCATGGCAAAATACGCCACCACTGAGTTGGCAAAGGCTACCTTTCCCATACCCTCCGGCTGTAAGATCCTTGACACATACGGATAGCTGAGCAGGGGAAAGATCATAGCCGAACCGGTCAGGATGCAGTTCATCAAATAGTTAAGTTTGACGGATTTTTGTTTTTCCATGGAAAATGCCTCCTGCCAGAAGTAAAAGAGGATTCGTATTCAATCCGGTAAGCGGCGTCATAAAAGCCAGTACCGAAAGCACACACAATATAATACAGCCTGTTAATTGATCTTTTTTCCACATATAATACATGATGTAAATATGGGATGCAAGAAATAAAATTCCAATAACAAGTCCAAAGTCGAACAATACTTTAAAGTATGTACAATCCACATAATTGTAAGCGTTTCTGACACGATTGTCCATATTGGTGATCCATGTAATATCATCGCCCAAAAGCTTAAGCCCGTATGTTTCGATGGCGTGCTTGTTCAACTGCAATCTTCCGCTTAAACCCTCATTTAATTTTTTCATAATACCCGTATTATCATGAAGATTGTAATAATACTGTAATCCCCATACAAATAAGGTAAACAACGGATAGTACAAAATGCAAAGCCATTTAACAAGCTTATTCTTAATAGACTTTTTAAAGAACTTCGCCACATAGCAGGCAATTGTCATGAAGATTCCAAGCATTGTTACGGCTCTTGTATCCGTAAAATAAAAAATGACAATCCATATGATGAAAAAGGCGGCCGTTTCCGCAAATGTTATTTTCTTGTTTCTCAAAAACAACCACGACGCTTCAATGGCAATAAAGAGGGCTCCTGAAAATCCCACATAGCTAAAGCCCATACTATAGCTGACAGCGCCGTGCCGGTAAAACTCCAGATTATCAAAAACGCCCAAAAGGCACAGCAGCCACACCGTAAGCAGACATGCTCCCTGTACCGCAATCTGAACCCTAAACGCCTGCTTTAAGCTTACCCCATAGCTTGCCAGAAGAAAAAACATCAAAAAGAACATTCCTCTTTTTCCGCTGATCGTAGACTCATATCCTGCAAAGAGCAAAATCACGGCATAAATAAAGGTTTCCCTTTTTCTGTAGACTGCTTCCCATAAAATTTTAATCGCACACAGTCCATAAGAAACATATCTGGCCATTTGTATGACTTTTCCGTACTTAAGGCTAAGGTCCGTATACTCAATTCCCAAAGACAATAAAAAAATCCCCAGCGCAACCAGGAAAATGAAATTTTTTTTGCTGATATATTCTACTTTTTCCTTTTCCATATTTCACAAATCACTTTCTTAAACCGTACAAGCCGCCATATGCGGTAGCCCGTAGCCCGTAATAGAAAAAGCTGTATTTCCGATAAAGGCTTTCTGCCGGAATTTTTATTTTTATGAAAATCATACAGCGTGGGAGCCGAATCACTAAAGGCTTTGTCAAACCCTCTCAGATATGCGGCAACAGCTACCTCCCGATTATCCAGATACCATATGCTCTTCAATATGTGGCGATAGAACATGTCAAAAATCCTGCAGGGCATATAAAAACAGACGGCGGCAGATTGATTGCCCGCTTCCTTATATTCATTGTAATACCCCACCAGCGAATCCAGCACGCCGGCATCTTCTTTATAATGCTTCCTAAAGCCTTCCGCACTGACGCTCTGCCCGATTCTGTCTAACCGGTATTCATACACGTTTATATTTTCATAACGGAAATTGCTGATAAAAGGCAGAGGATACAAAACATATTCCATATCCACATAAAAGCTGTGCACATCTATCTTTTTCGGCAGCTTTTTTAATACTTCTGTTTTAAAAACATGACTGTGCATGGAAATGAGATAATCCACATTCAGCTCATCCGCCGACAGGGTTTTTCCCACCGGAAAACCATAGGATACGCTCCGCTTCTTTTTCTCCTTTATATATACCTCCTGATAATCGCACAGAATCAAGTCTTCCTCAGCCTGCTTTAACATAGCAACCAGCTGCGAAAATCCTTCCGGATCAACCCAGTCATCTCCGTCTAACAGTTTAAAATATTTTCCTGCCGCCTCCCTGATTCCGGTATTGATTGCAGCCCCATGTCCGCCATTTTCCTGATGGATGGCGCGCACACAGGAATATTTTTTTGCAAAGCCTTCCGCCATTTTCCCTGTTGTATCGGTGGAGCCGTCATTTACAATTAAAACTTCTATTTCGCAATCCGTCTTGCTTTCTGTCAGGGATTTTATGGTACGCCCTATATAATTTTCTACGTTATACGCCGGGATTACCACTGTTAGAACCGGCCCTGCATTATTCCTTCCACCTGTCATTTTACTGTTACTCCTTTTCAAAAGCCGATTTTGAAGGAAAGGCATTTTCCATTATTCTTTGTATTTCTTTTCTTTTCCTTAAAAACTGTTTTTCCTCAAGCTCCGCATCATTGATGCATACCATCTTATACTTTTTCACATTCCGGGCAATCATACCGGCCGGTTCGGCCACGGAGCAATATTTGTTTTGTGATTTGTGCGGGATAAACCGGTTGCTTAAAAGCTGCTCATAACGATAGATATATGCCGATACATTGTCTCCCTTACGGAATCTGCATCTGCACGTTGCGTCCAATACGTCTCCGTCCCTCTCCCAAAGCTTCCGGCATGTCTGCTTTAAAACCGCCATGGGTCCGTGAGGATTATAAATTCCCTGAAGCCTTTGAAAAGGCAAAAGAAGCAGAGTCCTGAATAAATTCCTGCCATAGGAGGGCCTTAGCCACTTTGAAAGATTTTTTTTGCAGTCGTTTACCGAATAGTAGCAGTTCATAAGCGCCATATTCTGAAACTGTATCCTTGCAAATTCATTATCTTTTCCATTGATCCCGTTTAATGACGCCTCGTCAACGGGCCGGCCATGCTTAAAAAAGTCCTCCGGACTGCACATTCTTGTCAGGAAACAATCGTCGTTAAAGTATACAAATTGTTCCGACAGCCCCGGAATCCTGTGAAGATTTAATTCTATGGTATGGGAATTGAAGGTAGGCAGATATTCTTTGGGAATAAATTGGTCATGATATACCACGCTTGCTTTGGGATAGTCCCTATTCAGCCATTCCGGTATCTGATGATCCGTTACCAGAAAAACATGATTTACCCATGAAGCATATTGTTCAATTCCACGAAACAGATAAGGCAGCAGCCCCCAATCCCTGTAGCGCGCATCCGCACCTTTTTTTCCAGCTTCTCCCTTTTCTGCCTTCCTTTCCGTCTCTCCCTTTACCGCTTTTTCTGTCTGCAGCTTTTCATATTCTCTTTTCTTTGCCAGCCATTTTTCGTCGCTTCCGTCCACCCACGTAATGACAAAATCAATTTTTTCCATAACGCGTCCTTTTACTCCGCTTTTCCACCCGTTTTTCTTCCATACACAGTCGGATAAACTTTAAATTAGTCTCTAAGTATCTCTTTCCAAGTCTGCCCGGCTCCTGCAAAAAGCGGTAAAACCATTCCATTTTGCACCGCTGCATCCATTTTGGCGCCCGTTTTACCACGCCTGCGTGAAAGTCAAAGCCGGCTCCCACTCCTAACATAAGGCCGCATACTCTGCCTTTTTGTTTATACATCCACAATTCCTGCTTGGGCGCCCCTAAGCCGACCCAGATAAAGTCCGGCCTTGCGGCGTTGATTCTTTCTATATCTTCTCCATAATCCTTTTTTAATTTTTTCTCAAAGGGCGGGGCGTACATTCCCACAATCTCTATGCCGGGAAACCGCTTTTCCAGATTGCTTTTCAGTTTGGAAAGGGTCTCCTCCCTGCTGCCGTAAAAATAATGTCTGTATCCCTTTTCATAAGACCGTTTAAAGATTTCTTCCATAAAATCCGGTCCCGCAACTCTTTCCGCTTGTGGACAGCCATGTTTTTTCTGGTAATCCGCCACAGGCGCTCCGTCGGCAAAGATTACGGCCGCTTTATTCTGAACCCTGCAATATCCTTTTTCCTCACTTGCCGTAACAATAACATGGGTATTGGCAAAGGTAACATATTGCCCTTTCAGTTCATCCAGTTTTCCACAGACCCAGTTCAGCGCTTCCGCCATAGAAAAAGCTCCTGTCCTGACTCCGAAAATTTTACAGATTTCCATTCCGTCCCCCGCATCTCCTATTTTCACAACTATTTCATTATAACTCAATTTTCCATTTTTGTATATTATATGGTATACTGTTTATAGCATATGGAAATATTGCCATGATTTATTAAACTCTATTATGATTAAAATTGTGATTTACCTTATTAAAAGGATTTGTTAAAGAAATGACGCCCACAAACCAAAAACAGACCATCATACAAAATTACACATTGTTTTTTGCAGACTTACTCAGCATCTGTTTATCCTACGGACTGGCGATCCTGACCCGCGGTATTCTAAAGGACGTAGCCCGCGCCACCCAGTACTATATGCTTATTTTATTTTTTGCTGTCATTCTCTGTCTGTTATCCTATGTGCTTTTGAACTGGAATTCCCAATTTATGACCCGCGGATATATGGCGGAATTTTTCTTCGTTTTAAAATATGACGCCGCTTTGGGCTGCGGTCTGGGTGTTTTTCTGTTCTTGACCCAAAAGGCGCAGGATTTTTCCAGACTTGCTTTTATTTATTTCTTAATCTATAACCTGATCCTAACTTATCTGTTCCACCTCTGCGCCAAACAGTTTTTTACCAAAATCTATATGCGCAGCACAAGCAGCTATAAGATGCTGGTCATTACAGAAAGCGCTTATGCGCCGTCTCTTCTTCAAAAGCTGAAATCCGAAGCGGAATGGTCCCATCAGATCACGGCTCTTGCCATTATGGATAAAAACGAAGAAGGACATGAGTATGACCATATTCCTGTAGTTGCAGGAAAAGAAAGCCTTTTTGAACATATCAACGAACTGGTATTGGACGAGGTCTTTATTTATCTTCCTGAATACAATAATAAAGAGCTGGGGACCGTTATTGAGCAGTTTGAGCTGGCAGGCATTACCGTCCACGTCAATATCGATCCCTTTGATCACCTGATCTCCCATAAAACGTCGGAAACCTTTGCCGGGCTGACCGTACTGACCTACTGCCTGTCGGATTTTGATTTTCACAGGCTGATGGTTAAGCGCATTTTGGATATTGCCGGTTCCATAGCCGGTCTTCTCATTACGCTTATTTTATTCCCTTTCATCGCCTTATCTATCAAGCTGGATTCTCCCGGCCCTGTTTTTTATAAGCAAAGGCGTATCGGATTAAACGGCCGCGAATTTTTTTTGTACAAATTCCGCTCCATGTATGAAGATGCCGATGAAAAAAAAGACGACTTGAAGGCCCAAAATGAAATGAACGGCCCCATGTTTAAGGTTACCAACGATCCCCGTATTACAAAGGTGGGACATTTTCTTCGGAAAAGCAGTCTGGATGAGCTCCCGCAGTTTTTTAATATTCTGGCGGGACAGATGAGTCTGGTGGGCACAAGACCGCCCACACCTGACGAATATTCCCAATACAACCTGAAATACCGTCGCCGTCTCAGCATAAAGCCCGGTCTGACAGGCCTTTGGCAGGTCAGCGGCAGAAGTGATATTACTAATTTTGAAGATGTTCTAAAGCTGGATTTACACTATATTGATAACTGGTCTTTAGGATTGGACATTAAAATCCTTTTGCAGACCTTTATTGTGCTGTTTTCCCAGAAGGGGGCGAAGTAGAAGCTACGTCACGTAACTGCTTTTTTAAGCGCCTCCTTCACGAAAGCGTTTAGCGTCATATTTTCTTCTTTTGCTTTTAATACAATGTTTCTATGAAGTTCCGGGTCTATTCTTACATTGAAGCTTCCTTTAAATGCTGTTTCCGGCATTTTTTTCTGCTGTTCACACAGCTTAAGATAATCGTCGACCGCTTGATAAAAGTCCCGTTTTAGTTCTTCAAGGCTGTTTCCTTCATAAGAAATTAATCCTCTGATTCCCATTACCCTGCCATACAGACAATCATCCTTCTCAGAATACTCCACACTTCCCAAATAATCTTTATATTTCAAGTATCCCTTCATAACAGTCCCTCTTTTTCTAATACCGTTTTAATCTGTTTCATTAAATATGTCTTTATTATTTTATCCGGATGCGGCTTATGAAAACGTATCGTAATTCCGGTTTTTAAATGTACAAAGCATACCGCTGAACCGCTTGTATGGCCTCCCTTTAATTCCTGAAAACCCAGAGTATGTAATAATGCCGCCAATTCGTCATAGGTAAAATCTTTTTCCTGCTTCAAAAACTTTTCTTTTATTTTTTTCTTTCTACTCATATTTTATCCTCTGTCACATTATTTTGCAACTATTTTTAGTCGCTACCATGGTTTTATTGATAATGTAATTAATATATTCTTTTAATTTAAACTCTGTTTTTGGAAATAAACTTTTAAAATGATGTTTAAGATACCGCCGACGCACCCGGCATCGGCGGATTTGATTTGTATTTTGAAATTGTAGTTTTAGATTTTAAGAATAATAAATATGCTGTTATTAGCTTTTAGGATTATATCGTCCTCAACTTTTCCCTCTGCTTTGCTTCGCTTTCAGACATATATTTCTCCCCTGTCCCTAAAGCATCACAAACCGTTTGAATACGCTTATTCAACATATCCATGGCATGGACTTCCAAACTGGCTTTCTGGTCGCTGCCCCACATTTCATGTGACAGGGTCACATGACGCTCTATAACGCATGCCCCCAAAACTGCAGCTGCAATTGTCGGTTCCATGTTGCTCTCATGTCCGCTATAGCCTACCAGACAGTCAAATCTTTTCCGCAGTGTTTCAATCATCCGCAGGTTTAAGTCCTTAACAGGTGCAGGATAAGCACTGTTTGTATGAAGGAGAATATAATCGCCTTTTCCGTATTTTTCCAAAACCTCTACAGCATGGTCTATTTCCTCCATGGTTGTCATTCCCGTGGAAAGAATGACCGGCTTTCCGGATTTTGCCGCCTCGGAAATCATTTCATCCCTGCCGTTGGAGGCGCTTGCCACCTTAATATAAGGAATGTCATAATTTAACAGAAACTCAAGACTTGGCATATCCCAGGGGGATGCGCTCCAAGTCATTCCCTTATCCTTACAATAAGCGTCAATTACATCATATTGTTCTTTTTCAAATTCCACACGGTATTTGTATTCCAGATAGGTCATAGTGCCCCAGGGGGTTTCTCTCATAACATTTTTTTGTGCCTCCGGTACGGCCAGTTCAGGCGTCCTTTTCTGAAATTTCACATTGTTCCAGCCTGTGGCGTTTGCCGCGTCAATTAATTTCTTTGCAATATCCATGTCTCCGTTATGATTGATTCCGATTTCCGCAATCATATAGGGACGACTGCTCTCACAAATCGTATATTCTCCGATCTTAATCTCTTTATTTGCCATTTTCTTACCTTCTGCTTTCATGAATACTGTTATTGCTTATAGCATTTTCAATAATTATTATAGAGAATCGGAATTGAATATTCAAGAGTAACTCAAAAATGTCTTAGTAAAACCGTCATTAATAACTATAGGCGCGACAAACCATCTATCATAATATTTAATTGCAACTCCCTATAATTTCGCTCTATTAAATCAGCGAACAATTCAGCGTCTTCACTATCTATTTCTGTTTCTTCCATTATATCCGCAATAATCCATTTTCTACTAAAGTGTCTTTTTACATAATAAGTAACCAATGCGTCATAGCTTCTCAGCAGTTCCGAAAAATCATCCTCACTTTCCACATAATAAACAGAATAAGTCTGTTTAAAATCAAGTTCTAATCTGAGTACAAATTTATCCATAATATTCTGGAATAGAGCAGGAATCAACTCTTTATTTGCTTTTTCCAATTCCTTTACAGCTTTCCACGCATAGTAATGCCTTAGTGTATGTTTAGAAAAATCCATTAAATCATCATATAATTGTGAATTATTTATATCATTCTCCAATTCTTTTAACTTATCATTTCTTTCCTGCTTTATCAATTCACGCATTTCCGAAATCAATATATTTAACAAATCCTTTGTTTGAGGATTCTTTACATCATCAATACAGTTATACTTTTTCCAATTTTCATCTGTGATTTCTATTTCTTTAATGAGTTTTTTAATATTTTCCATATTCTACACCTACTTTTCCAATAATTCACTTTCCCTTATATATTGGGACAAATACAGAATGTTCCCTTCTTTTCTTTTGTTAACCTTTAGTTCTTCTCTCAGATATTTATAATCATATTCTTCATCAAATTTCTTTTCTCTTTTATTATAAAACATTTCTCCTTCTGTATCGGGTGCCATATCAAACTTGGAGACTTCTTCCAAAAAGTTGCGTTTTCGCACTGTATTATTTCCCAATCCGATTATTCTTCTTACGTACTCCTTTCCTTTTATTGTTAATTCATAATACGTGCACTTACCTGTTCCGTATCGTCTGATACACTGCACCTGTTCCAGCTGTGATGCAAGCTGGTTTAAATAGTTTGCTTTTATATCTGCCTGACCTGCTAATGTCTTATGTTGAATTCCCGGATTGTGGAAGATACTCACAATAATATCTTTTATATGGGCCTTAGATAGAAGGATGCTCATGTTTTCCTCAAACCTGTCTTCATCCGTTTGTTCTCTAATCCATGCTTTTCCTACACTGCTTTCTCCTATGACAATTCCCAATGTATACGCAATATTCATCGCCGGAGCTTCTGTTTTTAAATATTTTTCATATAAACTTTTTATATACTCATACTTTTCAGTCTCTTCCCGTACCAGTTCCGTATCTTGCTGCCCTATTCCCTGCATAAGTATTTGTAAGTAATATCTATGCAATTCTGTAATATCGTTTATCAGATCCTTTTCATTACTGCCATTTTTTAAGTATTCTCTTATAAAAGTATAAACACTCTGAAAATCATTCATTGTATTTCTCCTTTCATCTTCCCAGCATTGTTTTAAAGTACAAATTCCATACTTTTAAACATGAATTGCTGCATATACCGTGTTTACAAACATCCTCGATGTATGTATATTCCATTCTCTTCCCGGTATTTCTTCCGCTTTTTAAGACAAATCCCACCTTTTTCTCCTCTTTGTGTTCTTTAACCGCCGCACAGGCATTAACCCACAAAGCACAGCAATCTGACGACGGCAAAGAACCTGACATTGTTTCAAAGTCATAATATCCGGTTGAATAAGAGGGAATTAATATCAGTGTAACTTTCAATTCTCTTAATATGGTTTCCAGATAATCTTTTGTAATAAAGTCTTTGCATATCATCACAACCATACGTCCAATTCCTATACCATGTATCAAATGCACTATATGATCCCGAAAAATATCCTCATATGCACTTCCTCCAGATTGAATCGGCTGCTGATAAACTCCCCCTTTGCTCCGCTGTCCAAAAAGTATCCGTTGGAAGAAAATGATTAATTACTCGTAAGTCCTCTAATGCATTATAATTTATTATCAGTATATTCCTAAGGAAATTATCAATTCGTTCATAGTGCTGACTCCCTCTATGCCCTCTCTCCCAATGGCAAATATATCTCGGAACAATTCCCAATTTCAGCACTTTCCAATTGGAATTTAAACCACCCTCAAGAGTATAACCGCCCATGCTCTCCATTTCCCATAGCATTTGCTGCTCTAATGCACTATCAAGAATCTCTAACAAACGCAACAAGCATCTGCAATCTCCTTGATCTTTACAATTTAAAAACAATATTTTTACCTTTTCTAAAAGTTTCCGTTCTTTAACTTTTTTATTATTAAGCTCACAAAAATACTCTGTTTCTTCTTCAAAAAGTTCTTGTACATTTGCACGAATTGTATTTTGTTCCCTTTCCCTTTCCGGTAAGGTACGACTATTGTACCTTTTAAAAAATTCTCTATCTGTAATGCTTACAAGATATGTAATCATCTCAGCAATTAAATTGTACAACTCATCCAACTTTATCACCTCCTTGTTGGAGTTTTAATATAACACAAATAAAGACTAAAACCAACAATTGTTCAGTTATTGTTCAGTTGCATTGCCAAATAAAAAACACCCGGAACCAACCGTGCCAGGTTTCCGGGCATTTTCTATCTTTCATTCTTTTTATGAAGCAACGCTGACCGCCTTATAATCCAGCCGAATCTTGTCCGCAATTCTGGCAATATACTCGCTGTTAGTAGGCCTTCCCTTTCCCGAATCATGAGAATATCCGAAAAGTTCCTCCATTGTTACACAATTTCCTCTCATCCATGACACCTCTATGGCATTTCTGATTGCTCGTTCAACCTTTTGAGGCGTTGTCTTGTATATTCTTGCAATTTCCGGATATAAAAGCTTGGTTACACTGCTTACCGCTTCCATATCAGCTTCGGAAATCAAAATCGCTTCTCTGACGTAATGATACCCTTTCAAATGTGCCGGAACCCCTAAATCCAGCATAATCCTAGTCACGTATCTCTCCAATTCCACACGCTTTGTTGCTTCATTCATCATAATCACTTCCCCTTCTCTGTGCTTTTTGCACTTATTATGTAACAAATTGCACGGTTCTGTAATTAAAGTAACATTTACGTGTAAATATGTCTATCATTGTCGGTCGCAATTTTTCGACAAATGTCGCATTATAAGCATGTAAAAGAGCCGTGTCAGGAGTTTTTCCTATGCCTTTTTCCGGCAATTTATCATTGCCGCCGCTTACTGTTTTCATCTATATCCTCTGCATTATTTTGACTGATTCCGCCATTTGGCAGATCAGGCTTTTCTCCTGACACATTCTCCTTTGATTTAAAAAGCATCCAAATTAATTCCGTAATATTTTACTGCCATCTTAAATATACGAACACTACTCCACCCTCATAAAGTCGCATGGGCTGTTTTTTAAATCAACATGACCGCAGGTCATTTTATAAACGGATATTTATGAAGCTGTAAACAGCATAGTCATATGGAATATTATACCAGATAAAATTTCTTTTTCAGATTTTGAGAACGAATGATGTGATTTTGGGCCTGAACTGCATTTTTTTACCAAAAAGCACTCATTTATTCCTTTTCGTTTGGAACGCTGCAATGAAAAAAAGCGCCGTTTTTAAGGTGTTATACCTCAAAAACAGCACTTTTATAGTAAATATTTTGTCTATGTAAGTGCACAACTCCCCGAGGATAACCGCGCGAAACCTCGGCGATTAAGAATTTTAGGTGCACTTTATGAAGCCATACTCACCGCCTTGTAATCCAGACATATTTTGTCCGTTAGTCTGGCGATGTACTCGCTATTGGTAGGTCTCACTTTTCCGGTCGCATCCGAATACCCGAAAAGCTTCTCTATGATCGCAGGATTCCCTCGTGTCCACGATACCCAAATAGCATTTCGTATAGCTCTTTCGACTTTCTGTATTGATGTTTTGTATATTCTTGCAATTTCAGGATACAAAAGCTTTGTGATACTGTTCAAAGCCTCCATATCGGTTTGGGAAATCAAAATAGATTCCCTGATGTAATGATATCCCTTCAGATGTGTCGGAACCCCTAAATCCGACAAAGCCTTAGTGGCATATCTTTCTAACTCGACGCGCTTTGCCATTTCGTTTATCATACTTACTTTTCTGCCTCTTTTCTGATTTTTACGATTTTTATAACAAATTGCGCGGTTATTGGGTATATCATACCATTTTTTCGGACAATTGTCCATTAAATCCTGCTCAATACAAATTTCCCTTTTCCTTTTATTTTTAATACTTTTTTTCCTGCAGGAACAAAAAAACTGTCTCCCGGGCGAAAAGGACTCTGCCGGTTTTCCGTCTCCATGGTTCCTGTTCCTTCCAGAAATACAATGACGCTGAAGGAAGCATCATCCAAAGACAATTCCGCTTCATCCTCCACTTCATAGAGAGTTGCGGAAAAATATTTGCACTCTCCCAAAAGCTGTTTGGTATAGCCTTTCCCCTGCTCCTTTTCTCCTTCCGGCTCCAACGAATATTCATAAGTGTGGTAATCCAGATTGTCCAATGCCTTTTCCAGATGAAGCTGTCTTTTGTTTCCGTTTTTGTCCACTCTGTCATAGTCATAAAGCCTGTAGGTGGCATTGGAGCTTTGCTGGATTTCCAGAATCAGAAGTCCTTCTAAAATAGCGTGAACGGTTCCCGCCTTTACAAAGATAACATCTCCCTTTTTAACAGGAATCCGCTTTAAAACTTCCGTTAAGGTTCCTTCCTCGATATGCTTCTTACACTCTTCCTTCGTCAATTCCTTTGAAAAACCCACATAGAGTCCCGCATCCGGAGCGGCATCCATTACATACCACATTTCATTTTTGCCGTATTCTCCCTCTACGCTCATGGCATATTCATCATCGGGATGAACCTGGACGCTCAAAGCCTGCTTGGCATCAATTAATTTTATTAACAACGGAAATCGGTCAAAGGGCTGGCACTTCCATCCAAGGGCATCCTTTCCGATTTTTTCCAGATAATCGGGAAACAGTCTCCCTTTATCATTTCCGTCTACAATCCTGGAAGGACCTGCACTATGAGCGGACACCTCCCAGCTCTCCGCTATAATGTGCTCCTTATTGTCCCTGTTGACCTTCCCGTAATTTTCATAAAGCCTCTTGCCGCCCCACAAATAATCCTTGTATGCCGGTCCCAGCTTCACAAAATCATCAATTGCCCTTACCATATCCCCGACTTTATATCCGGCGCTGGTTCCTACGCACACCTCTATGACAACCAGGTCCTTTGCGGTCTGATTGGAAATTTTGTGAAAGGTTCCCATAGGTACAAAAATGCTGTCGTTGCTGCCATACTCCTTTGTTTCTCCGTTCATGGTAATGGTGGCTGTTCCGCTTACAACAGACCAGTGCTCATTTCGTTTCTCATGCTTATGCATGGAAAGAGCGCAGCCCGGAAAAATCGTAACCTTTCTGACCATATATCCCTTGCTGCGGTTTAGCATCTCCTTGATTCCCCAGGAAGTATAATAAATATCTCCTTCGTCAAAAATTTCCTTCTGCTCTTCATAGTGGTCGTTGATGATCTTCCTGATATTGTGGCTCTCTCCCTTTCGGGAAATATAGGCGGCATCCTTGGTACTGACCACAACCAGATCTTCACAGCCATTGACTACCACAAGCCCGGAAGCATCCTCATTGAAAACAGATACGTTTCTGCATTCGTTGGTAACGGCCGCTCCCTGGAGAGAGGGCGCTTCAAAGCCGTCAAAGCTTTCCAAATTCAAGAGCCTTGACCATCTGAAATCTCCTTGAACCACATAAAGATGCTTTCCCGCCCATTTCTCAAAAACCCCCTCGCCCACACTTAAGGCCGGAATCGTCTGCAGCCATTGCTTTGTGATCAAAAGGGCTTTTCCCGCTATCCTTACCCGGTTCGTACCGTACAAACATTTTTCATACAAATCCGGCGCGTTTTCCTTAATTGCTTTTAGATAGGTGCCTGCCTTCATCATAAAAATGCCGCTGTCTAAAAGAAGCTCTCCTTTTTCCTCAACCGGACTCTGGCATCTTGCAATAAACTTTTTGGCAATATTGCCTTCACATATGAAAGCGCCGTGTCCCTTTAATGCTTCTTCACTTTCTTCTCCGGACACACTGCATCCTACGGCTACAATATTGTCGTCGGAAAGAAGCTCCTTTCCCGCCAGTATGGTTCCGTTATAATCCCCTTCTCCGATCAAATGGTCTGTGGAAACCACTAGCACTGTTTCCTCGGGTTCCACGCACATAGCCGCAATGGCAACGGCAGGAGCCGTCTGACGTCCTTTTTCCTCCAGAAAACATTGATAGGACAAGCCTTGAAAAGCCTGCATCTGCCCTTCCACAATGTAACGGTATTTTTTGTTGGTAATAATATAAAAATCGTCACAAAAAGGCAGATTTCTCGCTATTGTCTCTTGAAATAACGATCTGCCTTCCCTGATATATATAAATTGCTTGGGATAATTTTTACGGGACAGCGGCCACAATGCATCGCCGCTGCCTCCCGCTAAAACAAAACATTTCATTTATCTTCCTTACTACAGGTAATTTTCCTTTGCCTGTTCTTTTAATGTTTCCACAATAGTCTTCACTTCCTGGGACTTGTCCTTATGGCAGACTAAAACTGCGTCTGACGTCTGGACAATGATCAAATCCGATATTCCTACTGTGGCTATGAGCTTGTCTGTTCCGTAAACAATGCAATCCTTTGTATCAATCAATAATTGTTCCCCGTAAGCCGTATTTCCATTCTCGTCCGCATCCCTCATAATGCTTAACATGTCAAGGCTACCGATATCATTCCAGCCAAATTCTCCCGAAATGACCAAAACATTATCAGCCCGTTCCATAATACCGTAATCAATGGAAATCTTTGGAATGACGGGATACACCTCTTCGATGACCTGATGCTCCTTGGGGGTATTCATGGCATCTCCGATTTTTTCAAGACAGGCGTACACATCGGGAAGCAGCCTGCTCATATAGGAAAGAATGGTAGATGCTTTCCATATAAACATACCGCTGTTCCAGGAATAGCAGCCTTCTTTTATATATTGTTCCGCCGTCTCCAAGTCCGGCTTCTCCACAAACTCTTCCACTATGGAATAGTTTTTGCCAGTCTTATCTCCTACAGCCGTCTCGCTTCCCTCTTTTACACGGATATAGCCATATCCCGTAGCCGGAAAAGAAGGCTTGATACCGATGGTAACCAGTGCGTCCGTTTTTTCCGCGGTCATAACCGCCGCATCAATAATGGCGGAAAATTCCTTTTCGTTTTTGATAAAATGGTCGGAAGGGAGAATACACATAATGCCGTCCCCGTATTTTTTTACGATTTCCATAGCGGCATAACCGATACAGGCAGCCGTATTTCTCGCCGCCGGCTCTATTAGCACATGGTCATCCTGCATACGGCCTTTTGTTTCTTTTTTCATCAGTTCCGCTTGAACCGAATTGGTAACAATAAACATGTTCTCCCTTGGAATGCTGTTTGACAAGCGGTCCAAGGTCTCGTTTATCATCAGGTCCTTTCCGCTTAAATTCAACAGCTGCTTGGGCCTTTCTTTTTTGCTCAAAGGCCATAACCGGGTTCCACCGCCGCCTGCCATAATCACACCGAATTTGTTCATTTTGTTCTTTTCTCCTCTGTCTTATCTTCCATTCATGCGGGCATTTTCCACATTTTCTTTAAACCAGTCATAAGCCATCTTGATTCCTTCTTCCAGCTCAACCTTGTGTCTCCATCCCAGGGAATGCAGTTTTGTCACATCCGTAAGCTTTCTGGGGGTTCCGTCGGGCATACTGTCATTCCATATGATTTCCCCTTCAAAGCCCACGGTCTCCTTTACCATTTCCGCCAGTTCCTTAATGGTAACTTCCTTGCCCGTACCGATATTCACATGCTGCTCGCCGTCGTAATTTTCCAGAAGGAAAACGCAGGCATCCGCCATATCATCCACATATAAAAATTCCCGTAAAGGCGTACCCGTTCCCCACAGCTCCACAGAAGGCGCGTTGCCAAGTTTGGCTTCATGAAATTTCCGGATCATGGCCGGAAGTACATGGGAGCCTTTCAAATCATAATTGTCATGAGGACCGTACAGATTGGTAGGCATACAGCTGATAAAGTCATCTCCATACTGCCGTTTATAAAATTTGCACATCTCCATTCCGGCGATTTTGGCAACCGCATAAGCCTCGTTGGTCGTTTCCAAGGGACCTGTGAGCAGAGCGTCCTCCGGTATGGGCTGAGGCGCCATCTTGGGATAGATGCAGGTGCTTCCTAAAAATAAAAGCTTTTTTATCCCGTACTGGTGGCAGCAGTGAATCACATTGCACTGCACCTGCATATTGTCATAAATAAATTCCGCAGGCGTTGTATTATTGGCGTTGATGCCGCCCACCTTAGCCGCAGCCAGCACAACCACGTCCGGTCTCTCTTCCTCAAAAAACGCCCTGACTGCCTGCTGGTCCGTCAGCTCCAGTTCCTTATGGGTTCTTCCCACAATATTGTTGTAGCCCTTAGACTGCAGGTTTCTTACAATGGCGCTTCCTACCAGTCCTCTGTGGCCTGCCACATAAATTTTATCTGTCTTATTCATATCATAATTCCTCTCCGGTTTTATCAACCAAATCATTCTGAAAATCCTTTTACTAATCTACGCCTTTTTCCCGGCTGAAAGCAATGGACAATTTTGCCTATAAATAGTAAAATATTGCTATATCTGCAAACAGGAATTTGCCCCATGATATTTTTATTATCAGTTCATACTGTATTCAGGAGGCTTTTATGAACACCCGACATTCCAACCGCATTATTGCCACACCTTCGGCATATGCCAAATCCCATTACTTATATGTCCAGGAAACAGGAACGCTCCAGAGTATCGAGCCCCACATCAGTCGCAGGGACAATCTTGCTTCCCTGCTTTTCTTTATTGTCATGAAAGGGAGCGGTACGCTGACTTACCGGGGGAAGGAGCATTCTTTGTCCACCGGGGACTGCATTTTCATTGACTGCCTGGAGGAATACTCCCACGAAAGCAGTAAAGAAGATTCCTGGGAGCTGTTCTGGGTGCATTTTTACGGCAATGATGCAGCTCACATATACCGGCATTACAGCGAACAGGGCGGGCTTTTTATTTTTCATCCGGGGGACGCTACGGCCTTTATCGGCGCCTTGAACAATATTTTCGACCAACAGTCCTTAAAGGGGCCCTGCTGCGAGCAGGTATGTCACAAAAATCTTACGGATATTGTTACCGCATGCTATCTGGAATCCTTAACGCTTCATCGCGGAAAAGGGGACAATCTTTATGAGAAAATTCTTGCGGTACAGAGTTATCTCGATGAGAATTTTGCGGAGGACATCAGTCTGGATAAGCTTTCTTCAAGGTTTTATCTGAGCAAATTTTATCTGTCCAGGGAGTTTAAAAAGGCTACGGGGATGACCATAGGAAGTTATTTAAACAGCAGACGGATCAACGAGGCAAAAAAGCTGCTTAGGTTCAGTGGGGCTTCTATCGGTTCTATTGCGGTTGCATGCGGGATTCCGGATGTTAATTATTTTACCAAAGTTTTTGTGAAATATGAGTCGATGACGCCTAGTCGGTATAGGCAGAAGTGGTAGGGTACGCCATAAAAGGCGTGCAAGGCTCGGGAAAAATAACCTTCTGTTTTTTGGCAATCGTACCGGAAAGCGCATTTTTCTAACAGTCCGGCAAGGGTAATCGAGCGCTGACGGGGACGCGTCAATGCGGCATCCATGCCGCTTAAGACGCTTAACAGCCCGTCCGGGGCTGTTACCCCTGGGATTGTAGGCCGGACTGTAAGAAAAATTGCGTTTTCCGGTAGGGGATTGCAAAAACAGAAGGTTATTTTTCCCGAGCCTTGCACGCCTTTTATGGCGGCTGACCGGTTGGGATGTAATTGTTGTGTTACTAAATAATCATGGCGTTGAGGCGATGAGCTTCGGTTTGCCGGTAAGGGTTACCGGGCCGTAACCGGAAGGTAAAATAAAGTGGTCGCCTTTTTTAATGAGGGTTCCGTTTATTTCGCCAAAGCCTTCTACTACGGATAGGAGCATGAAGGGGGCGGGAGCCTCGAACTGCGTTTTTCCGGTTACGTCGATTTTCCAGACGGTATAGTATCGGCAGTTTTCAAGGCAGGTAATGCCGGGGGCTTTTAAGCTGCTTTCTATATTGTTTTGGGTGTGCAGAATAAACGGAGCTTTCAGAACGTCCAGACTTTGTTTCAGGTGCAGAGGACGAAGCTGTCCGTTTTGTTTTCGGTCGTAGTCGTAGACGCGGTATGTAACGTCGCTGTTTTGCTGGGTCTCCAGTATGAGGGTGCCTCCTTTGATGGCGTGGAGGGTGCCGGGTTCAATCTGGAAAAAATCTCCTTTTTTAACGGGGATTTCCCGTAGGAATTCCGTCCAGCGTTTTTGTTCTATCATTTGTTTCATTTCGGCTTTGTCTTTTGCATGGTGGCCGATGATAATGGTGGCGTTTTCATCGCAATCCAGCACGTACCAGCATTCGGTTTTGCCAAGGGATCCGTTTTCGCATTCTGCGGCGTAACAGTCGTCAGGATGGACCTGGATGCTCAGGTCTTCTTTGGCGTCGATGATTTTAATTAAGAGGGGGAATTTATCTCCCTGCATGTTTCCGAATAGTTCTCTGTGTTCTTCCCACAGGCGGCTTAAATGCCAGCCTTTGTAGGTTCCGTTTTGAATGAGGCAGTCCCCGTGGGGATGGGCGGAAACGGCCCAGCACTCGCCGGTTTTGCCGGAGGGAATGTTATAACCGAAATCCTTCAGGCGGCTGCCGCCCCAGACCATTTCCTTGAATACGGGTTCTAAAAATAAAATATCCATTTTTTATCCCCCCTATTCTACCAGCCCAAGCATGGTCGCCTGAAGCTTTTCTACCAGTTCCTTTGATTGTTCCAGGGAAGTTCCTTTTACACCCATGTAAAATTTGATTTTGGGTTCGGTACCGGAAGGTCTGGCACAGCACCATCCGTCATTTTCCAATTCAAAATATAGGACATTGGATTTGGGCAGGCTCAGTTGTTCCTGCTCTTTGGTTCCGGAAACAATGCGGATTCCTTTTTCGTAATCCCGAATCGCTTCTACTTTAAAATCTCCCAGCTTTTCCGGCACGCTGCTTCTTAGATCATTCATGATTTTTTGGATTTTTGCGGTGCCTTCGATGCCTTTTAAAGTCATGGTGGAAAGGGTTTCCCGGTAGTATCCGTATTTTTCGTAAAGTCTTGTCATGGCGTCCCACAGTGTCATATTGTGGCATTTGTAAAACGCCGCCGCTTCGCAGAGCACCATGACTGCAACGCAGGCGTCCTTGTCTCTTGCATAGGTTCCCGCCAGACATCCGTAGCTTTCCTCTAATCCAAATACATATTGAAAGCTTTTATCTCTTTCAAAGAGCTTAATCTGTTCTCCGATATACTTAAAGCCTGTCAATACTTCAACCAGCTTTACGTCGTATTCTGCTGCCAGCGCATCCGCCATATTGGTTGTTACAATGGTCTTTACCAACGCCGCATTGGAGGGAAGGGTTCCCGCTTCTTTTCTCTCCCGCAGAATATATTCCGCTATGAGCATGCCGGACATATTCCCCGTAAAGGAAACGTATTCCCCGCTTTCCTTGTCCTTTGCGTAAACTCCCAGGCGGTCTGCATCGGGGTCTGTGGCAAGGACAATGTCCGCATCTTTTTCCTTTGCCAGCTCCAGCGCCAGTTCAAAGGCCTTGGCGTCCTCCGGGTTAGGGTAGGCTACCGTAGGAAAAGTACCGTCCGGTTTCTCCTGTTTTGGCACCACGTATACCTGCTCAAAGCCCAGCTCCTTCAATACATTCCGGACAGGCAGATTGCCTGCGCCGTGCAAAGGCGTATATACGATTTTAATGTCCTTTGCCGCCTGTTTGATCATTTCAGGATGAATGGACTGTTCTTTCAGTTTTTCCATGTAAGCTGCATCGATTTCTTCCCCGATCATATGAAATAAGCCCGCTTCCTTTGCAGCTTCTTCCGTCATGGTTTTTACGGTACCATAATCCTTTACCTTTGCAACTTCACTTAAAATGTTTTTGTCGTGAGGCGGAGTAATCTGGGCGCCGTCCTCCCAATATACTTTGTAGCCGTTGTACTCTCTGGGATTATGGCTTGCCGTAATGACAATGCCCGCGATACAGCCAAGCTCCCTGACTGCAAAGGAAAGCTCCGGCGTAGGTCTCAAAGAAGAAAAGAGACAGGTTCTGATTCCGTTGGCGTTGAGACAAAGCGCCGCCTCCTTTGCAAATTCCGGAGACATGATACGGGAATCATAGGCAATTGCCACGCCCTTTTCCTCCCCCTTCTGCTCCCTTATATAATTAGCAAGTCCCTGGGTAGCTTTTCTGACCGTATAAACATTCATGCGGTTAGTGCCGGCTCCGATAACGCCCCGAAGGCCTCCCGTGCCAAATTCCAGCTCCCTGTAAAACCTGTCCTCAATTTCCTTTTCATCTCCTGCGATACTTTTCAGTTCCTCTTTTATCTGCTCGTCAAAGTAATCATCTGCCAGCCATTTTTCATATTCTTTTCTATAATCCATTTTCTGCCGCCTCCTTCTATTTGCAGGTCAATTTGTTCCCCGGCCCAAACGCTTTTTTTTGCAATTTTTTCGCAAAAAAATACGCAGCAGCCAAAAAGGCCTGCGTTTTTGCTTTTATACACTTCTATTTTTAAACATATTTCCCCACTATACCGCCCTCACAGCGGCGCCATCCGGAATAGAAAACCGGACGGCACCTTTTATCACATGCGGATAAAAATGAGGGGGTGCACTTGTATGTAAAAAGGGAGAAACACTATTTCAAAGATTCCAGATACTCCAGGTTCTTCTTAATAAAATCGCATCTCTGTTTAACACAGAGAACTGAACGAAGAGGGTCCTCCGGCGTATTGAACACATAGTCTTTCAATTTATCCACCGTCGTTGTGGCTACGTGAAGTCTGGTATCACAGGAAGCGTAATAAATAAACACTTCTTCCCTGTCATTGACGATTGCGCCGTTGGTAAATACCACGTTGCTCACATCGCCCACTCTCTCGTCCCCTAAGGGAGCGATCAGAAATCCCGAAGGCTCCGCTATAACCTTTGCGGGGTCATTTAGATCCGTGGCAAAGGCATAAATAACGTAGCGAAGCCCCGCCGCCGTATTCCTTACCCCGTGGGCAATATGGATAAAACCTTTATCCGTCTTAATAGGCGTTGCCCCCGCCCCGTTCTTTGCCTCGGTAATGGTGTGATATTTTCTCTTGCTGGTAATGATCTCTTCATCAATTACCGCATTGGTAATATCATCGCAAAGGCCAAACCCAATGCCGCCGCCGGAACCCGTATCAATAAAGTCATCCATAGGACGGGTGTAAAATGCATATTTTCCATCCACAAATTCCGGATGCAGCACCACATTCCTCTGCTGGGGGGAACGTAGCGTCTTTAAATTGGGAAGACGTTCCCAGCTGACCATATCTTTTGTCCTGACAATTCCCGCCGCCGCAACCGCTGCGGACAAATCTCCCGAAGCAGTGTCCTTGCTCTCGGAGCAGAACACGCCGTAAATATATCCGTCCTCATGCTTTGTCAGACGCATGTCATATACGTTGGTCTCTTCCGGACAGGTATCCTCCAACAGGATGGGATAGTCCATAAAGCGAAAACCATCCACGCCATTATCGCTGACCGCCACGCCAAAGAAGGACTTTCTGTCATTTCCTTCGATTCTGGCAACAATGTAATATTTTCCGTCCAGATAAATAGCGCCTGCGTTAAATACCGCATTAACGCCCAGCCTTTCCATAAAATAAGGATTGGTTTCGGGATTCAGATCATACTTCCACATAAGGGGAATATGGTCTCTTGTCAAAACCGGATATTCGTATCGGTCATAAATCCCGTTGTAAAAATCACTTTTTACATTCTTTCTTGCAATCAGCTTTTCATATTTTTCTTTTTCCGCAAAATATCTTTCATTCAACAACTTCGTTCCTCCTGATCAGTTCAAGGCACATACGGCCATTGTGATAGGGACATTTCCAGGGACCTGCCAGCTCTCTTGTTGTAACGGGCTTTTCATTTTCGTCAAGAGCCCAGAACCATTCGCTGCCTTCCCGTTTATCAATGACATATCCGTTAATATAGTCCCAGATTTTTCTGACCGCTTCCATATATTCGGTTTTTTCGGGGCACCGGGCATATCCGTTCAAAAAGCCCACCATAGCTTCCGCCTGTACCCACCAGATTCTTTCTTTGTTTACAACGCCGTTTTCACACTCGTTTAAGACGCAGTCCCCTGTATAAGCACGCTTATATATGGTTTCTGTCAACGTCCGTGTAACGGGAAGCAGTTTTTTATCATAAGCCGCGTCATTTAAGACTTCCATCCCTCTGTCTATGAGCCACGCCGCTTCAATATCATGTCCGTAGGACTGTAAATCAATGAGATTGTTCATACGGCTGTCAAAAAATACATCCAGCCGTTTCTCTTCCCGGTTGAATACCTTATCTGCAAAAATACCCAGCATCCACCGCATCTGCGCCGCCGCCTTTTCATCCCCGCCTACACGGTACAGCTCCGTATACGCTTCAAATACATGCAGCAGCGTATTCATTGTCTTATCCGCCAGAATCCCGTTTTCCGAAAGCTTACTGTTATCCACAGGCTGAAACTGCCGGTCAAAAGCTTCCAGATACCCGAAGGAATCCTTGCAGCGTTCCTCTACCAGTTCAAAAAGCTCCCTTGCCAGGTCAAGAGCCTCTTCATTCTTTGACGCATCATAGTAAGAAGACAAGGCATAAATGGCAAAAGCCTGATTGTATGTATGCTTTGTCGTATCCGAAGGCTTCCCGTCATAAGTAGTTGACCAGTAAACGCCTCCGTTTTCCCTGTCGATGCAATATTCTTTTATATAAGCATAAGCATGATCCGCATAAGCAAGATCATCCTTATTTTTTAAAACAAGATAACAATTTGAAAAGAACCAGAGTATCCGGCTGTGGAGAATCACACCCTTGTCATACTGCTTATCGACGCTTAAATCGTGTCCTACAAAACCGTAAAAGCCTCCGTTTTCTTCATCCTTAAGCCCCTTCCAGAAGGGAAGAATCCCTTCTGAAAGCCGGCGTTTTATTTCCTCTGTCAGCATATTGCCTCCATCTAACGAATACCGATTTCCGTATCAGCGCTCGTTACAACACTGTTATTTTTGATATAATCCACAATTTCATCCATATAGGTAAAAGCAAGGCCCACATAGCTGTCCGCAGCGCCGTAATAAACCGCTACTCTGCCGGTATCCTTGTCGGTTAGAGCCGCACAAGGGAAGATGACGTTGGGCACAAAGCCGCGTTCCTCATACCATTCTTCAGGCGTCAAAAGGAAGGTTTCACAACGGTATTTCACAATGGAAGGATTATCAATATCCAGAATTGCCCCTCCCATGGAATAAACAAATCCGTTGCAGGTGCCGCTTACGCCGTGATAGAACAAAAGCCACCCTTCCGAAGTTTCAATAGGAGCCGCACCGCTTCCCACCTTTACGGATTCCCACCATTCAAAACCCTTGCCCATAACATGCCTGTGTTTTCCCCAGTAGGTCATATCCGGGCTTTCACTTAAGAACACATCCCCAAAAGGCGTATGTCCGCTGTCGCTGGGTCTGGACAAAAGAGCAAAATTGCCGTTGATCTTTCTTGGAAAGAGAACCGCATTCCTGTTAAAAGGAATAAAAGGATTCTCAATTCTTGTAAATGTTTTAAAGTCTGTGGTCTTTGCCATTCCGATGGACGCACCGTAAAAATCGCCGCACCAGATGATATAGTAAACGCCTTCTATTTCCACAAGGCGGGGATCATATGCATATACCGGCGCAAAGTCCTCTCCCTTCTCATCTACAAACTTGATCTTATCCGGCTCATATTCCCAATGAATACCGTCCTTACTTCTTCCCAGATAAATATAAGGAATGCCGTTAATCTGCTCTCCACGGAAAACGCCGATAAATCCGTCTTCATAGGGCAGCACCGCACTGTTGAAAATTCTGGCAACGCCAGGCAGGGGGTTTCTGTCAATGACAGGATTTTCCGTATATCTCCATAGGGGGATTTTTCCAAGCTGCTCCGGTTTATCCTGCCACGGAATGTTGGGCAGGCTCCCCCCTGAAATAATTTCTACATGTTTCATGCTTTGTCTCCTTTATTGCTAAAAATTTCCTTAACCCTTTACCGCACCGTTTGTCAAACCGCTGTAAATCTGTTTCTGCAGTAACAGGAAAATAATAAGCGCCGGAATAATGGTAATGATAACGCCCGCACAGATAATCTCCCATTGTGCCCCGAAAGGTCCTTTAAACTTAAACAAAGCTGTTGAAACCACTGCAAGCTTAGGATTGGGGTTGTAAAGAAATGCGGTATAAAATTCATTATAGAAACCGATTCCTTTGATAATTAATACGGTAACAATGGCCGGCTTCATCAACGGAAGCAGGATTCTTGTATAAATCGTAAAGTAGGACGCTCCGTCTATAATTGCCGATTCATCTAAAGATACGGATATATTTTCCAAAAACTGTACGAAAATATAAATGGAAATAATATCCGTTCCTGCAAACAGGATAATCAATGCCGCCCTGTGGTTGAACAAGCCCAGCTTGGAAATAATCTGGAACACGCTCATCTGCATGGTAATACTCGGAATCAGGGACGCTACAAGGAAAGCCGTATTTACGATTTTGCTGAATTTAAATTTAAAACGGTTAATGACATAGGCCGTCATGGTACCGAATACGATAGTCAGGAATACGGAAATTCCCACAACGATAACGGTATTTAAGAAGCCCGTTACCATATTTCCCTTAACGAAAGCCGTCTTAAAATTTTCAAAGTTCAGCCAGCTCTTTGGCAAGGTCAAAGGCGTTGTGGCAGAAAATTCCGCCGTTGTCTTAAACGCCCCGAAGAGCACGACTACCATGGGCAGGATTGCGGCAATTGCCGAAATGATCAAAAGCAAGTATTTGAAAAAAGCGGCTACCATATGCTGTGCCGAATAATGCTTCTTATTTTGGGGAACCTTTGTTTTCGTCTCTTTTGCCATTTCTCAGCCCTCCTTCTCAAAGAATCTCTTTTGGATAAAGGTAATGATCATAATCAGAATCAGCAAGACAACGCCCATGGCGGAAGCCATACCGATCTTCCTGCTGGTAAACGCCACCTCCAGGGTCTTTGTTACAAAGGTTGCCGTTCCGTTTGCACCGTCCGTCATAATATACGGAATCTCAAATACACTGATAGCGCCCTTTACGGCAAGAATCATATTAATGCTGATTACCGTTTTAATATTGGGCAGGATAATATATCTGAATATTTGTATCTGGTTTGCACCGTCAAGAGCCGCCGCTTCATATAAGTCGCCGTCCACAGACTGCATGGAGCCGGCAAACATGACCATGTTCTGCCCCAGATATCTCCAAAGGGAAACGATAGCAAGACAAACATTGTTCAGTCCCACCGTCTTCATCCATAAGGGAAGCGTTTCCTGGGAAAACCCGAGAGAAGTAAGCAGGGTATCCAGCGTTCCGCCCGGCTGATAAAAATACAGGAATATCAAACCAACCGCTACACCGTTTACCAGATACGGGAAGAAAATAGCTCCCTTAAAAAAGTTTGTAAATTTTGTTTTTTTGCTGTCCATCAAAAGAGCAGCGAATACCAGCGCAAGCCCTATCTGTATAAAACTACCGATCAGATAGTAAAAACTGGTTTTAAACATTCTGAAGTATTCCGGCTTTGTAAACATCTCCACATAATTGTCAACACCGATAAACTTCATCTTTCCGAAACCGTCCCATTTATAAAAGGAGTAACGAATCATATCCACCAGCGGCACATATGTAAATAAAACCAATAAGATCAATGGGATCAGCAAAAACCAAAATGCAGTAATGTACTGCTTTGTTTTTCTTAAAGACATCACTTCCGAAAAACTTCTTTTTTTCCTTTTAGCAGCCTCGTTATCCATCATATCCTCCTTCCAGCAAAGGCTGCACACTTTTATAAATATGCAGCCTTTGTAATCACTCACTATACTCTGTCAGTCCGGATACCTCTTATTCGGGTGTGTAGTTATCCAGAGCTTCTTTCCATCTTGCGTTCCAGTCATTCATGATGTCATCGAAGGATTCGTTGGTGCTTCCCATAGCAGACTCTAATAACCTCTGCTTCTCAGGTTCAGCATACAGGTTGATTTCGGATTCCTGGCTCAATACATCAAATTTGCCTTCATTTTCAGGAGTTGCAGGATTGTCGATAACCAGTTCGATATCTGCAAAATCTGCCAGTGTATCAGGCATAGGGTCGTCTTTTACGATTGAAATAGCGCCCTGATTTAATGCAAATCCGGATTCATCAACCATAAAATCAATCCATGCTCTTGCCGTATCTTTGTTGGAACTGTTGATGTTAATTGCGTAGCAGTAGTCAGCGCCTGCTGTTGCATACTGCTTACCGTTTACGGTTACAGGGAAAGGCATATAGCCGATGATGGAAGGATCCAGTCCTTCTGTTACAGCTGCATCCTGCATCTGGGAAATAGCCCAGGAGCCAAGTACCATACAACCGATTTCGCCGCGGGCAAGCATTCCTTTGGAATCTTCCCAGTTTGTTGTGGTAGGGTCAACTTCGCATAAATCCTGTGCAACGATATCGTACATTAATTTATGTACAATGTAGTTGGATGTGCCTTCGGAGAAAGGAGCTTCCTCGTTTACAATACCGTTGTTGTGGTAATCAGGGTCTGCTGTACAGGTACCCCATGCATGATCCTGCCACTGCGTCAGTGTCCAGCCGTCTTTAAAGTTGGTGTAGTAAGGGTTTGCACATTCTCCCTTATCTTTGATCTTCTGAAGAGCCTCTAAGAATTCTTCAGGAGTCTTGGGCATTTCTGTAATACCTGCATTTGCAAATACTTCTTTGTTGTAGCAGATGCCCTGTGCATTTCCGATAGAAGGAAGTCCGTAAACAACGCCTTCCGACTGCTTTGCATTTAAGAATGCCGCATCATATTTCTCACTTAATTCCTCTACTGTTCCGAGAGGCTCAAAATAGGATGAAAACTGTGTGCTCTTAATGGTGTTGGGAATCATCAGTACATCGCCGTAATCAGATGTCTGCATACGGATTGCAACGTCGCCTTCGTAGTCTGTGATTGCCTCGAAATTTACAGTTGTTCCGGGGTATTTCGCCTCAAACTGAGCTTTGTAATCAGCAAAGTCCGTATCAATCAAGTCTGTTCTGTTAGTCAGAACCGTAATTTCTCCTGTGATTTCCTTTGCCTCATCTCCTGCTTCATTTCCTTCATCTTCTGCAGGCGCCTCTGTCCCCTCGTCTTCTGCATCTGCTGCAGGCTGTTCTGCCGGCTGTTCTACCGGTGTGCTTTCATCATTACCGCATCCTACTAAAAGAGATGCAACCATAGCTGTTGAAAGCAAAATGCTTAATACTTTCTTTTTCATTTTTTTCCTCCTTTAATAATTTTTTAAGTTAAACTGTTTAAATATTTAACTTTATTAACTTAAATTTATTATATTAAATAAAACTATAATAATCACTATACATTATTGCTAATAATATCATATTCTTGCATTTTTTCGGTATTATGTTATAATTATATTGCGAATTGCAGCTTTTATTGTGCAATTAATGTTTTAATTTTAAATTAACTTTTGTTATTTTAGCTAATTTAACCTAAATTTACTTAACTTGTTTTACAAATATCAAACTATGGAGTGGGGTTATGGAAAGAATTGAGTTTATGTTATCCGAACATTTTAGAAGCGACTGGAAGCATCAGGCAAAATTGGAGAATTTTCTGAGTACTTTTCGTTCCTTTCCCGCAGCCGAAGCTTTTGCTTCCAATTTAACGTGCATGAGAGCTTTTGCCATCAGCAAGATTAAGGGCGGTTTTGATTTTGATATTACCTCCATGCCCTATTTTTGTATCCTGTATACCCAAGAGGGCGTCTGCGAACTGACCTTTGACGGATTCCGCTATTCCCTCAGAAAACACAGCATTGTTTTCCTGGATATGTCCAAAGGCTTTGCCATTCGTCAGTCTCAGTCAGAGCAATGGTCGTTTTCCTTTCTTATTATGGAAGGTAAGGACTGCGCTTTTTTCTACCATTGTTTCTATCAGGACAAAATAGCAGGTTTTTTTCTGCCTCTTATGTCCGGCATTCCCTCCAAAATGCAAGCTTTATACGATCTAATACGGGATTCTCTGCCTGATGATTCCCGTCACTTCATTGCCCATAAGCTTCTGACGGATATTATGACCGCATTGATCACGGAGCGCAGTGCAAATCCGGTCACAAATGAAACGCTCCCCAATCACGTTATCAAAACCCTTGCCTATATAGACATCCATTACGCCGAGCGTCTTACTCTGGACGAAATTTCTGCAGCCCTGAATATAAGCAAATTTTCTCTGTCCCACGATTTCAAAAAACACATAGGGAAATCTATCATGGATTTTGCCTGCGAGAAGTGCATAACCAAAGCAAAAGAGCTTTTATCAACAACGGACGACAGCATCGGGGAAATCGGCTACCGCATGGGTTTTTCCAGCGATGCGCATTTTATCAGCGTATTCAAAAAAAGAGTGGGCATTACGCCCCTGCAGTACCGCAAGCAGCATAACATCCACTCTTATAATTACATTTTAAATGATTAAACCGTTTATTGCGTCTCTTTCTTCTCATCCGATACAAGCGTCGTTTCTTCGGAAGCCTCCTCGGCTTTCTTTATATATTTTTTCAGGGCAAGTCCGTAGAAAACTGCCGAGCCCAATGCCGAAAGCCCGAAACCATAGAGAACCATAAAAGCGTCTACAACGAAAAACTGTATGATAAAGTAAAGGATCACCCCGTAATATGCAGCCAGAAGCAGGGTTACGGGAAACCGCTGCAAAGCGATCAGAAAGCTATTGATAATCGTCCTTTTTACAGGGTTTTCAAAGGTTGCCTGCAGCACAAATACATAAATAAGCCCCATAGACAAAAAACACGCCGCTCCAATGCTTACCGCCGACATAACAGTGGCAACGGTTCCTTCCAGATTTGTCCAGAAATAGATATCCGTTCCTATTACAATGCCAAGAGCCGTCATAATCAGATAAATTCCCGTTGCCTGCTTAAAGTTTTCCTTAAAGACCTTTAAAAATCCCCTGATGATATAACCTTCTTCCCCCCTTACCATTTTCGTGGAAACGGAATGCAGCGCCGTTAACGACGCCCCGATGGTAACAACCGGAATACAGGTTATGACAAATATGAGATTCAACAGAAAAATATCTGCTATTTTGGAACAGATCTTAAAAAGCGGACTGTCCAAAGAAAAAATATTTCCCATAAAGCTCTACCTCTCATCCCGGGCGCTTTTGCCGCCTGCATCCAATACGGTTCCTCTTTCAACCAGCTCTCCCCGGACAACCGTCATCCCTCTCCGGTAATATTTGTTTTTAACCCGCTGTTCTATAATATGAATGCAGCAGCGAACCATTTCCGCCACATTCACACGGTAAGTTGTCAGGCTGACGTTTTCGGGTATCCTGTTTGCATAATCATCGTAGCCTACAACGGATATATCCTCCGGCACCCGGTACCCTTCTTTTGACAGCTTATCTATCATTGCATATGCAACCTCGTCACAGTTGCAGACAAAGGCAGTAGGCATATGCTCCGGCAGCTTTAACTCCACATAATGCCCGTCCCGGTCCCTGTCTGATATGGTCCACTCGCTTTTGTACTCCTTATCCTTTGCAATCAGATATTTACGGTATCCCATGAAACGGTCCAGAATGCTCCTGGTACTGTGATAGCTTCCCACAAATCCGATCTGCTCGTGTCCTTTCTTTGCCAGATATCTGGTCAACAGGAAACCGCCGTTCACATTGTCCCCCGTAATGGAATCCACATCAAATTCTTCATTTTCAAAATCAAAAAATATGACGCTTGCCGGGGATGCCACCAGCTTTTCCAGAAAGACCGTCTCCATCTCTCCCACAACCACCACCTGGGATACCGAATCCATCCTCAGCATATTGGGCAGCACGCCGTTGCTTTCATCCTCAAGCCTTATAATCTCCAGAATGCCGATGTACCCTCTTGCCGACAGTCCCATGAGCATCTTCTGATAGATTTTAAAATAAAAGGAATTTTCATTCCCCCCTACGAAGCGTTCGGATATTACAATGCCGATGGTAACATTGACCGCATCCGTCGTTTTTCTTCCGGCGTTGTATTCATAACCCAATTCCTTCGCCTTCAGGATAATCAGCTCCCGAAGCCCCTCACTGACGCCTTCCTTTCCTGCCAGCGCCTTGGAAACCGTAACGATGCTGATTCCCATTTCCTTTGCAACATCGCCCATTGTCACTTGTTTTCTTGCCATGTTCTTTCTAAGTCCTTCTCTGTTCCTTCTTATTTTTCCCGCTCTATCAATCCCTGCTCCTCCATAAAGCAAAGAATCCTTTCCGCATCCTTTTTATGGGTTGCCACCGACGGATGACCGCTGGCCATGCCGTCCTTTTCCACATCATGATAGGGCAGGTTTAATGCATAAATACCTTTTAACCCCTCTGCCTCAGCTCCCAAAACCGCTTCCTTCACAAATCCAAAAGCATTGGTGCACAAAGTCCCTAATACACAGACAATTTTGGCGTCCGGATGAAAGCTTTTCAACAGCCGCAAAAAGTTTGCATAGGCCGCCACAAAATCCTCCTGCATCCTTTTATCGTCCAGAAAGCCCGAATCATTGGTGCCCAGATTTATGATAATAAACGACGGCTCAAATTCCTCCGGCTCAATTTTTCTTTCCCTGTCTACAAACCAATTTATATAAGGATAGAGCTTTGGCACATTATTTTCCGGATTGCCCGTATATTCCACAAGCATTCCATAGCCTGACGCCGAAATATACCTGGCATTCCAGTTCATTTCCCGCGCCATAAAGGCCGCATAGGAACATTCTCCGTCCTCTTCCCGGATATGGTATTCCGATTCAGGCGCTCCGTGAACGCCGTAGCCGCAGGTAATGGAATCTCCTATAAACTCCACCTTTACCCGCTTGTCGGCAGCCGGCGGTTCTTTCAGAATTTCTCCCTCTTCTACCCGGATATCACATAAGCCCGCCTGGGACATAGCGGCTTCCGTTATTTTTATTACCTTAATCCGATGGGATTCTCTATCAGGTAAATCACAGATTTTGTAAAGCTTCCGGGGAACGTCTAGAACCAACTCTCCTACAGGAGTTTCATCCACGTATACCCGGAGGCCCGCAAAATTGACTTCCGCTCTCTGCTTTGTTACAAACTCCATATAGACCGCACTTCCCATTGCACGAAAGGATACGCTGCTGTTGGTATAAGAAAGGTAAAAAACTCCCTCTTTTTCCAAAATTCTCCCTTCAAACTGCAGATATTCTTGATTCACTTCTATTGCCTCCAGCACGATATCTGATTTATGTAATTATTTTAAAGTAAATTGTTTATAAATTCAAGTAAATTACTTAAATTTACTTAAAAAATTCATATTGTTTCTGCCAACGCCATTCTGCCGGCTTTCAGATCAAAAAAGCGAACCCAAAAGGATATCGGAAAGGATATATGCGATTTTCTTGATAATATGGAAAAGTTGGTCTATAATAACTTTTAGAACTTTTTATTTTATTTTTATTTTTTAATTATTATTTCACAATTAATTTGTCATTTATTACAATCAGGAATCGAGAATCACTATGGATATTATAAAGCAACTGTTAAATAACCCTATTTTTGTCAGCGCCGCCCTTGGCTGGTTCGTGGCACAGGTCTTAAAAACAATCATTTATTTAATTGTCAACCGGGAATTTGTCTGGGAAAGATTGATTGGAAACGGTGGAATGCCAAGCTCCCATTCGGCTACGGTATGTGCATTAGCAACCGCTACCGGTATTCGTTACGGCGTAGGCGGTTTTGAATTTGCCATGGCGGCATTTTTTGCCATTATCGTTATGAACGACGCCATGGGCGTCAGACTGGAAACGGGAAAACAGGCCATGGTCTTAAATGACATGATGGCGCTTTTTAAGGAAATGGGGCGTTGGGACGGAAAACATCCCATCGAGCATCTGAAGGAATTCGTGGGACACACCCCTCTTCAGATTTTGATAGGCGCTATTCTGGGAGTCTGTATCGCCTTTGCTTATCAAGGTATACTTGCCTAATCTAAAACCGCTTGATCTGTCATCAGATACCGGCGGTTTTTGTGTTCCGAATATTAGGCTTTAAACTTCTTTTTTCTCCTGTATTTCATCAATCAGATAGGGCGGCCTGTTTCTGGATGCATCCAAAGCTCTCCACACATATTCCCCCAGAATTCCCATCATGAGCATCATACATCCAAAAGAGAAAAGCACTACGCACATCAGGGAAGCCCAGCCCAATATGGGAGTTCCTACCGCAACCTTTTCCACAATAACCTCTATTGCCATTAAGATGGAAACCAGAAAGAAAATCACTCCTACCGTAGACATAAAGCGGATAGGGAAATAGGAAAAGCTCAGCATGGAATCCATAGCAAGTTTTATTTTTTTGGACAAAGTCCAGCGGGATTTTCCCACCTCTCTGTCTCTTCTGTGGAAATATACGTGATCGGTTTTAAAGCCCGCCCACAAAACCTGAAGGGTAAGGGAGGAATTTTTTTCATCTAACATTTCCAGCACCTTAATAACCTGTCTGTCCAAAAGATAACAGTCGCAGCCGCCTACGGGCATTTTTTCATTAACCAGTTTGTGGATAATCACATAGTACATGCTGGCGAAGAACTTCTTGACAGGGTTTTCATCCCGGTCCGAGCGCACCGCAAGTACAACCTTATTGCCCTTTTTCCAGCTTTCATACATATCCAGAATGATTTCACTGTCCTCCTGTAAATCCGCTTGTTTGGTCACGGCGCAATCCCCGGTACATACAGACAGTCCTGCCAAAAGCGCCGCATGTTCCCCGAAATTTCGGGAAAGCTTCACACACTTGGTATTGCCGTCCATATCTTTAATCTGATTCATGATTTCCCAGGAATTGTCCCCTGAGCCGTCGTCCACAAAAACAAGCTCGTAATCTTCCAGCTTTCCGAGAATCTTTTCCTTCATATCTTCATAAAGCATCATCAATGTGTCGGAGTTGTAATAGACCGGCACCACGATTGAAATTTTACTCATTCTCTTTGTTTCCTCTGACTTCTTCTAAAAACATGTCGTAATCCCTGATATATTCCGCCCCGTCATAATGCTCGCTGGCCAGTACCAAAAGTACGGAATCATCAGAAAAATCATACATATCCTTCCATACCATAACATCTAAATAGAGTCCCATACGGGGTTTATTGAGCTCTATAATCTCTGTTTCAAAGCCGTTGTCCACCTTTACCTTACTGGTGCCGCTGACATTGATCAGAACGAATTCCGTTTTCCGGTTGGCATGCTGCCCCCTGATAATGTCGGGATCGCTTCCGTACATATAAAAAACCCGCTTAATATCAAAAGGCACATCTATGCCGCTGCCTTCCGCCACTACCAGATTACCACGCTCATCGCCGAATTCATTGAAATTAATAATACGATATTGTTCCTTTAACTGTTTCATCCTCATCCGTTTCATCCTTATCTCTTTTCTATTAGAATTCTTACAGAATCCTTTAAAATGCGTTAATGGCGTCTATTATAAAGGTCTGCTCCTCTTTTGTCATGCCGTTATACATGGGAATAGAAAGCACCTCTTTGGCAAGTCTTTCAGTCATGGGGAAATCCCCCTCCTTAAATCCCAGATAACCGTAAGCCTCTGCTAAATGAGGCGGAATGGGGTAATGAATAATGGTTCCGATTCCCTTTTCATCCAGGTAGGAAATCAATTCATCCCTTTCCTTACAACGGATTACAAACTGATGATACACATGAGTTGCTCCCTCTATAAACCGCGGCAGAAGAATTCTTTCATTGTGCAGTTCTTTTAAATACCTTGCTGCAATCTGTCTTTTTTCCTCTGTCATTTCATCCAGATGGGAAAGCCTTACCCGAAGAAGCCCTGCCTGGATTTCATCCAGACGGGAGTTGGTCCCTACTACTTTATTATAATAGCGCTTTTCGCTGCCGTAATTGCGGTAGACCTTCATATCCTTTGCAATCTGTTCATCATCGGTTACGATAGCGCCTCCGTCTCCGAATGCCCCCAGATTCTTGGAAGGGTAAAAGGAAAAACATCCGACGTCCCCAAAGGTTCCGGTCATTTTCCCATCAAAGCAGGCTCCGTGGGACTGAGCGCAATCCTCTACCAGACGGAGCTTATATTTTTTGCACAGCGCGGCGATAGGCGCCATATCCGAGGCCTGTCCATATAAATGAACCACCAGAACCGCCTTTGTCCGATCTGTGATCTTTTCTTCTATTTTTGCCGGGTTTATCTGATAATAGTCATCCGGCTCCACAAAAACAGGAGTTGCTCCGTTTATGGTAATGCCCATAACGCTGGCAATATAAGTATTGCCCTGTACGATAACCTCGTCGCCCTCTTTGATTCCCAGAACACGGAAGGCCAGCCACAATGCATCCAGGCCGCTTGCCAGACCTACGCAGTATTTTGCCCCGGTATAAGCGGCAAACTCCTCTTCAAAGGCCGTCACTTCCTTCCCCAGCACATACCAGCCGGAACGAAGCACCTCCAAAGCCTTCTGTTCAAATTCGTTCTGATATTGATAAAATCCCCGGTCCAGCCGGTTTGGCATAATCTTCATATGAAGCCTCCGATTTTCATAATAAAACTCTTTTTATTTTACCATTGCGCCCATTGCTAGTCAAACACTTCCGACGCATATGCGCCTTATTGGGAGCAGATGTGTCCAAATAATATGCAATTGCACCAAAGCATCATGCAAATCATCACGCAGCTGCGTTACCGTAACAAACGGGCATCAAATTAACATAAATATTCACTTGCTCCTCCCCTTTGTGGTATACTAAACAAAAAAGCGATGAGCGGAGCCAAACCGGGAAATGACAATTTGGCCGTCTGCAGGCATAATTGTAAGATTATGGCCGGTCATTGCGAATAATAACGCCAACAAGGACCCCTCATTTATGAAAGAAGTAAGCAAGAGCAAACAAATTATGATTAATATGGCGGCAAGTATGATCTCCACTCTGGTCAGCCTTGCCATCAGTTTTGTATTATCCCCCATCATTATCGACAAGCTGGATTATGAAGCCTACGGTTTCATGACCCTTGCCAACGATTTTGTCAGCTATGCCAACATAGCAGCCATGGCCTTAAACTCCATGGCAGGGCGTTTTATTACCGTAAGCCTTACAAAAGGCGATTATGATAACGCCAACAAATACTTTAATTCCACCATGTATGCCAACATCGCCATTGTTGCCATCCTGTTTTTACCCTGTGTACTGGTGGTTTCCTTTCTGGACAAGCTGGTAAACATTTCGCCCGCATTAATTCCTGATGTAAAGCTTTTATTTGCCCTGACTTTTTTAAATTTTATGGTAACGATCATCAGCACTACCTTTTCCACCGCCACCTTTGCGGCAAACAGACTGGATTTACAGGCATTCCGCTCCATAGAGTCCCAGATACTGCGTTCCGTCATTTTAATTGTAACCTTTTTCCTTCTGCCCATTCACGTTTCCTATATGAGCGCGGCGTCCCTGGCGGCAACTGTGTATCTTCTTTTTACCTATATTCACTACACCAAAAAGCTGATGCCCCAGATTGAAGTGAGCAAAAAGCACTTTTCCATCAAAAAAGTACTGGAAATTCTCTCCGCCGGCATCTGGAATACGGTTATGCGTGCGGGGCAGACCCTGACAAACGGTCTGGACATTCTCATTACCAACCTGTTTATCGGCGGCACGGAAATGGGCTATATCAGCACCTCCAAGACCATCGTCGTGGCAATCAATACCCTGTATGAAACCATAGCGGCCGTATTTACCCCTTCTCTGACGATCAGCTATGCCAAGGAAAACAAAAAAGAGCTGTTAGAGGATTTGACAAGCGCCATGAAAATGACCGGTTTCTTTGCCAATATCCCCTTATGCTTTGTAGTTGCCTTCGGCATACCCTTTTATACCTTGTGGCTTCCAAACTCTAAATCCATAACCGATGCTTCGGTCATTAACATCATTTATATTTTAACCCTGCTGACCATGTTCGGCACAATTGTAGGCGGTGTGATCAGCCCCTTATTCAATGTTTATACCGTAGTCAACAAATTGAAGTGGAATTCCATAATCACACTGGTAATGGGCGTATTGAGTGCAGGCATTGTTTTCCTTTTATTGGACACCACCTCCTTAGGCGTTTACTGTGTGGCGGGAACCTCCACCGTTTTGGGAATTTTAAAAAACATGACCTTTACGCCCATGTATGCAGCCCACTGTCTGAACATCCCCAAGAAGTCCTTTTATCCCACGATTATCCGGTATATTCTGGTAAGTGTCGCAATGGGGACGGTATTCTTTGGTTTTTATCTGATTCTGCCTGCAAACAGCTGGCTTTGGATTTTTATTGACGTTGTGATATGCGGCATTACGGGGTGTATCATCAATCTGCTGTTCTTGTTTGGCAAAAAAGAGCGCTCCATGCTTATGGATATCGTTAAACGTACCCTACGCAAGGCATAATACTGGCATACAGAAATTAAAATAAATATAAGCGAGGTTTTTCATATGGCAAAAGTTCTGGGTGTAGTCAGCACCCCCTATCATCTTCTGGTTTTTCTTTTTGTAAAGGACGCCTTTTTATCCGGCGATGAAGTGGATTTAATCGTAACGGATAAAACGCCTTCCATGGAAGAACTCTATAAAAGCGGAAGGCTGAAACCCTATTTTCATCAGGTTTCCTTTGCCGATGGCAGAAAAATTAAAAATCCCTACAAATCGGCTCCCGTTACCTTTTATGAAAGCTTTGTCCATAACGGCACAACGGATGTCATAATAGACGCTTTCTTGCCCCGTTATGATAAAATGTATTTCGCTTCTCCGGGAACGCCGGATGAAATTGTAAAAGAAATTGCCAAAACCTTAATCAAGAAAAATAAAAGGCTGACCTTCCACCGCTATGAGGACGGCTTTGCAAGCTATACCAAAAGACCTGTCCATGTTATAAATACTCCTTCCGGAATCGCCATGTACAAAGCGCTGTGGCATTATGATATTTATGAGACGGAAAAAGAAATTCTCATGTTCCAGCCGGAAATGGCTGAAAAAAATGTGGATTTTGAAAAAATACAGATTCCCCAGACGCCGGAAAGAATTCAGAAAATTACAGAAATGGCCAAGGATATTTTCCGCTTTGAAGCCAAAGCTCCAAAACAGAGCATCATTTTCTTAGGACAGGGAACCGAAAACGGTTCCGGAAATCCGGAAACCTATCAAAAGCTGATACTTAAATTAAGGGACATAGCGGGAGAAGAGAATTTTATCATGAAGCCTCATCCACGGGGGATACATGATGATTTTCGCGGGAAGCTGCCGGTTTATGAAGACTCCTGCCCCTTCGAATTAGCCATTGCTTCCGGCGCCATGGAGGACAAGACTTTAATTTCCTTTTATTCCACCGCCTGCGTGGCAGGAAAGCTGTTGTTTCAGAGCAAGTGCCGCATTATCTTTCTCTATCCCTTGGCAGAAGATTCCTTTAATGAAAAATGCGATTATGAAGACTATTTCAGCGCCTTTTCAGAATTGTGCGAAAATGTATATGTTGCCAGAACCTGGAAAGAAGTGGAAGCATTGTTATAACGCCTCCACTTCCCTTTATAAACAGGTTTACTTAAGCCTTTAAATCTACGATACTGCCTGCTATCTGTGTCTGGTCTTTTGTACTGCCTGCCGCTTCCATCAGCTTTTCCTGCAGCTCTGCCTGCTCTTCCTTTTTAATCTGCCTTTTTTCTTCCAGTTTCTTTTCTTCCAATTTCTTCTGTTTCTTCTTCTCTAAAATTTTATCGAGCCAGCTGTCTTTATCTTTTTTGTCCAAGGAATATCTGTTGCGATTTGTATTTCCGCCGCTTTCGGATATACTCCATGCCCCCAGACTGCCGTCAGAATTTATAATAAATCCAAAGGATTTAATAGTGCTCCCGTTCTGCGTCGTGGCGGGCATATTTTTAATTACCTGGTTGCAGTCATAAATCAATGCCTCATATTCCAGTCTCTTCTCCGGGTCGTTCTCCATCTCTTTTAAAATATTGGGTGCAATTCCGATATTATTTCTCCCGTCTCCCGAAAAAGGCGCCGTATTAGTACTAAACTGCAAATCCGGATACTTTTCCGATAATTTGTTTAACATGGAATCTTCCTGTTTCCCTTCTGAGCCGGCATTTTCATTGACCCTTGATTTTGCATATGTGTATGCCGCTTCCGATACCCAGCTGTTTCCTACTTTAACTGCCATAATTTATCCTCCTTGAATCCATTCGAAGTCCTTTTCCCTGCCTGCCGAACGATTCGGCTCTTTTCTACTATATCGGATTACATCTGTAAATAATTAACCTTTTTCAGAATTATATTGTAACAAAGCCGCCCGCCGCCGAAATACTATTCCCTCCTGCTTAAATAGGCGTCCCGATTCCCTTCATTGACATAAGTGCAAACATAAATCTGTCCGCCGTATTCATAAACATCTCCCAAAGCAAGCGCATCCCGTTCTACCATAAGAATCGCTTCAGGCGCATCCCGGTTTTGTTCCCCCTGGCTTTCCGCAACAATATGGCGCAGCTTTCCTTGGGGATATTCGTCATGAAACATAAGCCAAAGGGGATAATCGTAACCGTCTCCCGAAATAATCAGTCCGATGTCTTTTACGCCCTCCTCCCTTGCATGGGCAAGAAGCTCTTCATAGGACGTCCGCCGTTGATTGTATACAAAATAGTAAGACATTCTGTCCTCGCAGCCATTCTTTAAAAAGTTACCCGCCTGATTCATATTATAGGTCACGGAAGGCGCTGCCAGTAAAGTGCATAAACCGATCAGCAATATCAGCACAGCGCTTTGCACGCCTTTTTTTAACTTTTCCAAAAACAGCCACAGCAGATTTGCGCTCATGATTACCGTAATCGCCAGCGCAGGGTACATAAGCCTTGTTCCCCATGGCTGCCAGCGCAAAAGCGCCATAATAAAGCCGAATGAAAGCCATGCAGACAGGGCAAAGCCCAGGGATAATCCCCACTGGCGTTTTGTTTCTCTTACCAGCCTCTTTCTTTTTATTACAAGGCGCATGAGCAGAACAACCAGTAAAATCCCGCCTAAAACTGCCAGATACGCCGCAAAGGCACTGGGCGTTTTATCATGGGAATACATATCTTCTCCCATATTCATATGATGAAGAAAGTCAAAGCCATGGAAAGCTATGGCTTCATGATTGACCTCCACGCCCAAAAGCTGTCCGACGCCGATGGCAATTCGGTATACAAATCCGTTTAAACCCCTGTAAAAGTTCTGGGTAATCAAAAGGGAAAAATTCTTCAAAATATTGACTACAATATAGCTGACGTTTTTGGTTGCCACCATAATATCCCCGCTGGCAGTATCCGTCATCAGACTGCCGCTGGAAAGATAGGTTCGTATCCATGTTTCCGATACCGGTAGGATAATACTTACCGCTGCAATACAGACGCTGCCGAAAAGCTTAACCGGCTTATCCTTTTTCTGCAGCCTGACAATCAAAAGCCATGGCATAAAGAATAACATAGACGCGCAGACACTGGTTTTTGCCAGATAGGAAAAGGCTACCGTAAGCCCCAGCATTACAATGGCAGTCATCTGCTGTCTATCCAGTACAATCTTGTCCCATTTAATAGCTTCAACCAGCTTATAGATAAAAATGGCAAAAAACACCGTTACGAACAAATCATTCTGGGTGGTAACGGATTGGGAAATTGTAAGGGGCATCATCATAAATACAAACGCCCCAAACAAAGCAAAGGTGCGGTTTGTCCCAAGCCCCCTTGCGCTTTTATAAATAAAATATGCCGCTGCGAACATAGAAATGTATTGCAGGAAATTGACAAAAGTATCGTTTCCTCCAAGAAGCATAATGTGCAAAAGATTATATTCCGACAACACGGGAGAATAAATCTGTCTGTCAATATTACATACATAGTGAGAAACGCTTTGATGATCGATCCAGTATCCAATCCGGGCCAGATGATAGGACATGGAATCAAAATTATAGGGCACCGTAAAAATTGCTCCTATAAACAAAACAACCGAAAGAACAAGGAGTATACCCAGCATGATCATGCGCAGGGGCCTGCTCCATGAATCCCCGCCATCCATTTCTGCCTTTTGCACCGTTCTTTCCCCCGGTTCCTTATTCTTTCCGTAAAATACCATCGTAACAAAAAATACGATCAGCCAGGAAAGCAGTACCGTATATCTGTTTAAGGCCCGGAAAGCGGAAAACAGATTATTGATTCCCAATACCAGCAGCTCAAACATTAAGATTGTCCTTGCCACAGCCTCCGCCGTTTCTTTTGTTTTGCATTTAAAATACTTGTATAAAGCGATCATTACCGCCGGTAAAATAAGAAGCATTATCTTTTCCCTTCCTGTATGACTGAACAGGTAAAATATAACAAATATCAAGTGAAATAGCAAGCAAAGAGAAGGATTGTAAGCTTGACCAAAAATCTTTAGCATCTTCAATTATCCAAAAAAATTTCTTAAAGTCATTATTTTTTATGGACACAGACAAATATTTGGAGTGACTTTTGACCAGCGATTAGGTTTTGGTAGATTTAACCGCCCTCCTGGGGTATAATAACCAATATGGAACGAATAAACAGACTGTTGAAATCAAAGGATAAAATTCATATAGGGCTTTTTGCGGGAGCTGTCCTGCTCTTTTGCATAACCTTTTTTACAGACAGAAAAACCTTTACGGCCGACCCGCTAAATATGAACTGCCTGCCCATTGATTCAGGGGCGGTTTCTTTCATGCACTTTTTTTCCAAAATCCTTGTATTTCTCATAATCTGGGGAATGTTGGAATTCTTCCATTACGGTCTGAGGCACAAAAAGCTTTTATTTGCCTTTTCAGGATTTTTCCTATTCTATATCATTTTATTACTGTGCAGCTATCCGGGATATTATATGAGCGACGATACCATCATTTTCGGATATGCTACCAGATACTATCCCGTTTACTGGCACAATTACCTGACCTCTCTGTATTTTATGACGGGAATGTCCCTGTTTCCCGCCTCCACAGGGCCCATTATCTTAAATGATCTATGCCTTGCATTGGTATTTTCTTATATCTTCTATAAAACGGACAAACTGTTTTCCACAAAAATAAAATATGTGATTTTATTGTGCGGTCTTATGCCCTTTGTGCTGTTATCCGCTTTAATGTGTTTCCGTCCGGCATTATATGCGCCCTTCTTTTTATTCTTTTTTGCTTTCCTGTATTTTGAAAAAAAGGAGCAGCAAAAGCTGGCCGCCGGAAAACTTCTAATGTTATCCGCCCTTGCCGCCCTGCTTTGCTTCTGGCGCAGCGAAGGTATCGTTTTGATTGTCTTTTGCCTTATACTGATTCCTCTCTGTTACAGAACAGGATTCAAAAAAATTCTACTGTTTCTGCTTCTTTTTGCCGTTTTCTTTGGGACCATGAAGCTTCCCCAGTCAAAAGGAGAGAAAAAATATTACGGCAGTGATTATCTGATTATCTCCACCGTCAGGCCCCTTTCCCTGATCATTCACAGGGATCAGACTTATGCCGGCGCAGAGGAAGACCTTGAGAATATCAATGCCGTTATCGATCTGGATTACATCAGCTATGAAACCCTGTCCTGCAGCTCCTATAACCGGTATAATTCGGATTTTAATGAAGGCCGTTTTACTCAGACGGGCGCTGATGACGCTGCCCAAAAGGCCTATTTGAAGAGCGCACTCCGTCTGATTGCCCACAATCTTGATTTGTACTTTGCCGAAAGGCTGCAGCTGTTTCTCGTAACCAACGGCATCTACAATTATGATGCTTCTCTTGTTATGGGATTGGAGCCGGTAAACACCTCGGAGTTTCATTTATACCAGAGCGATAGAAATTACGGATTTGAACTGATTGAAGGAAATAAGCGGATTCCCGTTTCAGGAACCGACGCCATAGCCGCCTTTTTATTTAGCTGCGGCGGGGAAGCTTATCTCCCCGTTTTGGCGTTACTTATGCTTTCCCTGCTGATTGCTTTTATCAAACGGAAATGGTTTGAATTTTTCTCCCTGGCTTCCCTTCTTGCCAGAGAGGTTGTTATCTTTTTAACGGCGCCTGCGTCTTTTATACAATACAGCTATCCGGTCATGTTCGTAACCGTATTTTTCCTGTTGGTTTCTGCTATTGAATATGCCCAGAAAAACGCCGTTCCAACAGTATTTTCACAAAGAAAAAAATAGACCGCCGCTCCCAAATCATACCTCAGGGTCAGCGGACTTTTTCCTTCTTCTCTTTCCAAATAGGAATAAATCCAGTATCCGAACTTTTTTAAGCAGGAATATACAGAAAGCCGTCAACAGGCTCATAAGCACAAATGCGGCAATAATCCATCCCACAGCCTGAATGCTGTAAGGGCTGAGTTTCTTTTCCCCGATTCCCAGAAGCCTTGCGAACCTGAAGTGCAGCACATAAATTTCCAAAGTATACTGTCCGACAAATGCCAGCATTCTTTTCAGCGGTCCTTTTGTAAAATGATAGATTCCGTAAAAACAAATGAAGCTTCCCAAAAAAGATGCCGTCATCTGTGCGATCAAAGTTAAGGCATCTGTTACCAGAATCATATCGAAGGCGACTATCAGATATCCAAATGCCAAAACAGCAAAAATCCAGATAGCAAAAGGTATGATATTCCCCTTCTCTTTTTCTCCCCTTTTATCCCTCTGTTTCCCCTTATAAGCGCTTATAAAAGGAATTACATAATAGCTCCATAAATATCCCGCAACATAAAAGGGCAGATATTTTACCGTCAAGCTGGGGCTTAAAAAGGTATTTCCGCTCCTGCCCCAGATGACAAAGCCCAGATAGCATACTGCCATAATAACGCCAAAAACCAGAAAACGCAGAATTCCTTTCGCCCTGCGGTTTTCAATCTTCCACGCAGCATAGTCCGCTATATAGGCGGCGATCATGACTGCCACGGTTACAATCCACAGCGTCATCAAAAACCAGAGCCCCCTGTCCAGAGCAAAGAGCTGAAGCTTCAGCTCAGCCAGCGGGTTCGTAATATGGGTTAAAAAGAGCCATGAAAAAAAAGGGAGCAGGTAGGATACTGTACGTCTCCCGAATCTGGCGGACTCTTTTTTCAAATCCGGTTTTCCGAACGCCCCCCCTCCTGCCGTAAAACCGCTGACCGCCATAAACAAAGGCATTTGGATTGCCACAATGGCGTCATAAAGATAGGGATCCGAAAGATTGTTTAGCACAATGCAATGTCCCAGCATAACAAGCAATATGGCAAAGCCTTTTACCGCATCCAGCCCCTCATCCCGCTTTTTCAACTGTTCCAAGCATCCTTCCTCCTGTCATTATTATCATTGCCATTTTTGCCATGCTTCCGACTCTTCCTGATTCTTTCATAAATGTAATGCAGTATTACGCAGGCTGTAACCGAGAGGACAATCCCTGCAAGCTGTATCAGGCTTTGCCCCTTCCCCGTCCCTATGCCGGGTATTATCACTGCCGCAAAAGCGTAAAACATCTGCATGACAAAATAGTGCCAGCATAAAATAGTCAGCGTGTATTTGCTAAGTCTTCCCGCAAGTTTTATGAACTGCGGCACTTTCTTATCAATCCATCTTAAGATCAGCAAAAAAACACAGCTTGAGCTTACTGCCGAAATCATGGAAACTGCCACGGTTTTTCCAAAATAACTAAGAGACAGATTTGACGAACCGTTATACAGGCCGCTTATCACAGTTACTGTCAAAATCCCGGCTATTGCTCCATACTTAACCGGGGGCGCCGCTTCATCCAATTTCCCCAAAAGGCGCCCATCCTTTAATTCATAGCCTATTAAAAAGAATCCTGACAGATAGGGCAGAATATCCAGACACCACGGAAGCATGAAAGGAACCAGATAATAATAGGACAGCATTAAAAATGCCAAAACCGCCGTAAACAGATAAACCCTTTTCTTATTTCGCTTCATCAGCCTGAATAATCCGTCTGCGCAGATCAGAACCAGAAATAAAGCCGGCAGAAACCATGTCGGCGCATTCAGATTTGGCATGAAATTGACAACAAATCCCGGTGTTTCAAAAGCTCCAAAAGCGTTTCCTGCCTTCAGAAGCTGATTTCTTCCGTACAAAATTCCCAAAAAAGATACCCCTGCCTTACCTGTCATCCTAAAACCGCCCAAAAGCAGATCCTTTACCAGAAAGAACAGTGCCAATACTATGTTTGTGACAAAATAGGGAACCAGCAGCCTTTTTGCCTTTCTTTTCACAAAGCTTTTATAGCTTTCCTCTTTTGGCTCATATGTATATCCCGCTAACAGGAAAAAGGCCGGCACATAAAACATACCGCCCCAGAAATTAACGCCGGAAATCACAAGTCCGCTGTGATTTAAAACCACAATCAGAATCGCAATGCCTTTCGCTGCATCTATCCAGTTTTCTCTCCGGCTTCCTTTCTGTTCCATCCTTTTCCGCCATCTATTCCTTTCATAAACTCTGGAGAAGTCGCATTCTTTCGAGAATCACCTTTTCACACTGACCATACCATTTTCAACGGGTATCAATGGGTATCAAAATAGGCTCCTATCTTTCCCGCCAGCCTGATACCGGGCTTTTCCACAAATTTATTCATCAGATAGGATAAAAAGGTTGTCAGCACAAAGCTTATGACAAAATTGAGAAGTGCAAGCACATGATAATTCATTTTGTCCTGAAGCGCCAGATAAAACCCGCAGGAAAAGGTACACAATATCATAAAGTGAATCAAATAAAACCCATAGGTAAACTGATTAAACCATACAAAGGGCTTAAAGGATAAAAGCTTTGCAGGCCCTTTTAAATGCAGTAAGGCATAAATAACCATGGACGCCCCTACATTATAAAACAGAATGATCTTTAAGGGAAAAAACTGATACATCGTACCTTCCATTCTTTCCCCGATAGGAGGAAAGGACCCCAGAAATACCCCGCCCAAAAGCAACAGCGCCATAAGCCACTTCTGCCCGGAAAGCCGTTCAAGCCATTTGGGCGTCCGGTAGGTCAGGTCACAAACTACCGTTCCCAGAATAAAGGGCAAAAAGTCCGACCTGATAAAAATAACCGCCGCCACGGCATATACAATATATCTTGCCCTGCTTTCCCCAAGGAGGGACAGGATCGCCGCAATCAGCAATGTCCCGAAAAATTCATAATAAATAAACCACAGCGGGCCGTTATACTGATTTTCCCCGGTTACAAAGCACCCCCATAGGGCTTCCTTTAAAGCCCCGAAAACGCCGGGAGTAAAGGTATTGTAATTGCCTACAAAAACCTCAGAACCTGCCAAGAGGGAAGCCTCGTGATTTTTGTATGCCCCAAGGCTCATCAAAACAAAAATCAAAACATTGACCAGCACAATGGGTAAAATCAACCTGAAATATTTTTTGATCACACCGGTCTTTAAGGATTTCTTTTCCCCTGTCAGGAAAAAACGGTAACCCACAAAAAAACCGCTCAAGGTCATAAAAATCCTGACGCCGAATTTCCCGCCCGCCAGAATATTAAGAGGTGTTGAACCAAAAATATATTCTAAGGACCGGGTATGAAAATGCTCCGGCAAAAGGCTGTATGCCCCCGGATAAAAGAAATTTATAAAATGAAAGTTAAAAATCATCAGGCAGGACAATACCTTAAGTCCATCCAGATAATCCAGTTTTACCGCCTGTTTCATCAATGACTCCTATATTTCCAAGCATCCCTTATGCCGTTTACGCCAGCAGGGTTTCCATATATTCGTTAAACGCATCATGCCAGTCCGCAAACTTAAAGTCCGTGGTCAGCTTAAACATATAATTTTCCAGAATGGAATAAGCGGGTCTGGGAGCAGGCGCGCCAAATTCCTCTGTGGTTATCGTCTTTACTCTTGTATTCTTCCCGCCCCTGCGGAAAATCTCCTCTGCAAACTGTGCCCAGCTGCAGCTGCCCTCGCAGGTAGCATGGAATAACCCGTAATTTTCCGTAGGAAGCAACACGTCGATTGCCTTTGCAAGCTCCTTAGCGCTGGTAGGGGTTCCTACCTGGTCTCCTACAACCGCCACCTCTTCTTTTGTCTCGGAAAGGCGCAGCATTGTCTTGATAAAGTTTTTGCCGTCTCCGTAAAGCCAGGCTGTACGCAGGATAAAGTAGTCCTTTGCAAAATCCTTTACAAAGTTTTCTCCCGCTAATTTGGTCTTGCCGTACATTCCTTCCGGACCCGTAGGATCAAACTCGATATAGGGTCTTGTCCCTTTTCCGTCCAGAACATAGTCTGTGGAAATCTGAATCATTTTCGCCCCGGTTTCCGTGGCACCAATGCTTAAATTTCTCGGTCCGATAGCATTAATTTTATATGCCAGATCCACCTGTTCCTCACAGGCATCCACGCCCGTGTGCGCCGCACAGTTAATAATGGCATAAGGTTTTACTTCCCTTACAAGCCTTAACACAGCATCTATATCCGTAATATCCAGCTCCGCCACATCGGTGTTTACCAATTCGTATTTATCGCTTCCTGCATACAACTCATTAACCGCTCTTCCAAGCTGTCCGTTACATCCTGTCACAATAATTTTTTTCATCGCTTTTCTCCTTTTTATCCATAAGCCATATTTTACCAGATTGTTCTGCCGCCGTCCAGAATAACCGTTGCCCCTGTCATATAGGAGCTGGCGTCTGAAAGCATATAAAGCACTGTCGCCGGATACTCATGGGGCTTTGACATCCTGCCCATGGGAATTAATTCGCTGATCTTCTTTACAAATTCTTCATCCTGCCCGTTGGAAAGACTTGCGGGACAAAGCGTATTGACTCTGATACCGCTTTTTGCCCAATAGGTGGCAAGATATTTGGTCAGCCCCATGATTCCGTGTTTGACTACCGAATAAGAAACCGGTTTTACCGTCTGCTCCTCTTCGGGAACTCCCTCTTTCTTGTAAATATTCTGATTGGGAGAAATCACACCGTAGTCCGACGAAATATTGATGATAACTCCTGACCTTTGTTTCTCCATTTCATAACCGAACACCTGACAGCACAGAAAAGCTCCGGTCAGCCCTACCTTCATATCATCCTCCCAGATGGATAAAGGCAGATTGTGAAAACGCATGGCTCCCAGATTCTTGGAACCGCCTTCCACCTTGGGATTGTTGGCCGCATTATTGATCAGTCCGTCAATATGTCCGTATTTGGAAAGCAGCTCATCCCTGATTCCTTCCAGACACTTCCTGTCCGTAATATCCGCCACATAGGTCTCTATTTTCGCCCCGGGATAACGGCTTAAAAAATCCTCCTTTACCTTTTCCAGGGGTTCTTTAAAAATATCCAGAAGGACCGGGATGCCCTCGCCCTCCAAAACCGCCTCTGTATGGCGCCTTCCGATCAATCCCGCCCCGCCTGTAATAACGATTACTTTTCCTGTTATTTTAAACTGTTCAAATATTGACATTTACTACGCCTCCCCCATTCATGGACTCCTTAACCGCCATTGCCATTTTCAGGCTGACGATACCGTCCTCCAAAGTAATTTCCTCTTTTTGGTTCTCTTCTATGCTGGTAAAGAACAGCTTTAATTCCTCCACAAACATATCGTTTCTCGCAAACTTGGGAAAGGCCGCCTTCTCCGTTACATCCGAAACCGTCTTCGTTACTATGGCATTTATCAGATCCGCCTCTATAAAGCCCCTTTCTCCCACGACCTTTACAAAACGGCTGGGAGGACTCTGGTAGAAGTCCGCATGAACGTTGACGGAAACCCTGCTGCCGTCCTTCCCTTCCATAAGAAACAGGGCGTCGCAGTTATCCTCCACATCAATTCCCAAGTTTCCCAAAGTTCCGCCTATGGCATATACAGTCAGTGGTTTTCCGAATAAATAGTACAGATAGTCCATTTCATGGACAAGCTGGTTGGTCACAACGCCGCCGCCCATATCTTTTCTCGCCATATACGTATCCTTATAATCCTCATAAGTATGCATGGTGGAAAGCCGCTCTCCCACCACGGAATGCACGGATAAAATTCTGCCCAGTTCCCCGCTTTCAAGCACTTCCTTTAACGCTCTGACAGCCGGATGAAAACGGTTCTGATAGCCTACAAAAACTTTAACGCCGCTATCCTTTACCGCTTTTATCAGTTCGTCGATTCCCTCCAGATCATCGGAAACAGGTTTTTCCATAAACAAATGGCAGCCCGCCTTTGCACATTTTATGGCGCAGGGAATATGCATATTGGTGGGGTTGGTAATAAAAGCTATCTCCGGTTTTTTTGACAGGGCTTCATCCAGATCCCCATAAGAGCTGATATGAAATTCATCTTCCAGACACACATTATTACGGATTTCCATGGTATCCGAAAAAGTCCTCTGCAGGCCCCTTACCCGGTAAGCCAGAATTTCCGCCTCTTCTCCCAGAACCCGTCTGATATTTCGCAAATGCCTCTGCCCGATACTGCCCAGGCCGATCATCAATATCTTCATGCCTCTTTTCCTCCGTCATTTTCCTCTTTCGCGCCGTTTTGCTCTTTCATCAGTATTTCTATTTTCTCCTCATTTAATGCTACCGCCTGCGCAAGCTTCCGCACCCTTTCCGACATACGGGACAAAGTTACGGTCAAAACAAAAATAATCAACAGAGAAAAGCAGAAGCCCAGGAAAAAAATCATGTTGACCGGCGCCCAAATGCCCAGAAAATAAGACAGTCTTATCAACAGTACCGGAAAACAGTCCATGATCAAAACAAATACAATTGCAATCAGCCAGGACAGGGCATATTTCAGTTCCAGCTTTCTTTTCCTGACCATATTGACGATCGCCAGCAGCGCCACCACCAGACAAATGCCGATAATAAGTTGTATTTTAAAAGTCATCATAAAAACCCTTATCTCACTTTCTTAACATTTCTACCAAAATTGCCAGTGTTACCTTTACCATATAATAAACGCTCCGCAAAGGAGATATGGATGAAACGCCTTCCGTCCTCTCCCGCATGACAACCGGATATTCTCCTACAGTCTTTCCCATATTGAGAATTGCCACCACGCTTTCCGGTTCCGGATAATCCTTTGGATAAGAATCCGCATAAATCCCTATGATTTCCCGGTTTACCATGCGCATACCGGATGTGGGATCCGTAATTTTTGCTTTCGTTAAAAACTTAATCAGCGCTGAAAAGTAACGGATACCGAAGCGGCGGATCCCCGACGACTGAAACCCTTCCTTTTCAATAAAACGGGAGCCTATCAGCATGTTCAGCTTATGTTCCACCATATAGTCCCGCATTTCATGCAAAAACTTTGCATCATGCTGTCCGTCGCCGTCAAACTGCACTGCAAAATCATAACCGTTCTTGTAAGCATACAAATAGCCGGTCTGCACCGCGCCTCCGATTCCCAGGTTAATGGGAAGATTGAGCACATGCATTCCCTTTTCCGTACACACCTTAAGAGTATTATCCCTTGAACAGTCATTTACAATGACATAATCAAACTCGGGAGCATTTTCCCTGATATCCTCTACTGTTTTCTCTATGCTTTTTTCTTCATTATAGGCCGGAATAATTACTATACTTTTCATGTTTCTTCTTTTTATGCCTCTTTTTGCTCCCTCAGCTTTTTCAACTCTTCCAATCTCAAGGCTTCTCTTTTCCTCATGTTCTCGATTTCTTCTTCCTGGATGTAAAACTGGGAAGCGACCCGGAAGGTTCTGATCAAACAGATTTTAAATCTGTGGGACACCTCGTTTTCTTTTAAGGCCCTCATGCTTTCCATAAAAGATTGGAGATAGCTTCCCGCTCCGGACGTACTGGTTCCCCCATAAAACATGTGAATCAAAACATCCGGTATATAAGCCAGTTTTACCCGTCTGTCCTTAAATATTCTTACCATAAATTCATAATCTGCGGCGATTCTGTAATTTATTTTATAAACGCCGTACTGATCGTATATTTCCCTTTTCAGATACATGGTGGGATGCGCCGGCATCCAGCCCTCTTCCAGTTTTCCGCTGTTTTTCATTTCCCAATGACGGACCAGCTTACCCTCTTCATCTATATAATCCAAATCCGCATGAACTCCGTCCGCGTCCTCTTCTTCCATGGCTGCAATCAAGCGGGAAAGTGCGTTTGCACAAGCAAAGCGGTCAAAAAGGAAACCTATGATTTCTCCTTTTGCCAGTTCGATACCTTTATTGATGGCGTCATAGATTCCCTCATCCTTTCCGGAACAAAAGGTATAGGACCAGCCTCTCTTATCAAAAAACTTTCTCTGTTTTGTTAAATAGTCCAGGGTTCCGTCTCTGGAACCGCCATCTACAACAATGTACTCCAGATTATTATAGTCCTGGCTTTGCAGGCTCTCCATAACCTGCTTCAAGTGCTCCAAATCCTGAAAAGTTGTCGTTATAACAGTTACTTTTTTACTCACCTGTTTCCTCCATAGGGGTTGTCTCTATTTTTCCTTCACTTATGAGATAGCAAAGCGCTCCGTAAACCGCATCCCCAATTTGGCCATACCCTGCCTGGGATGGATGAATTCCCTGATCCGGAACGGTTTCCAAAACATCCGAATGCGGATTTATATTGATTTCTCTTTGCCCAAAGCCATAGCTTCTGTCAAACATAACGCCTGCCGGTACAATGGTTACATTTTCATAGTCCGCCAGTCGGTTGTCCAATTCGGAATTGAGGTTGAACACCATAACGCTTCTAGCCAAAGACCACACGCCGTGAAGCCTTTCAAAGCCCGAAATATTCTGCTGCATTGCCATTCCATCCTGATTGGCAGGAAATACAGGTTCCACTACCAGAATCGGAATATCATTATCCGTCTCTCTTATTTTATCCACAATTGCCACAATATTCCCTGCATTGGCGGAAGGATCCAGCTCCAATCCGTTGGTTCCCAAAAATATTTGAACCACATCCGGATCCATTCCCGTTGTCTGCTTATAATAATCCCAGTCAAACTCTCCTGTCTGGGGATTGGTAAACGCATTGGCCACCTCTGCACCGTATAAGGTTCCCTCAAGGTAATCTTCCGCTGAAATTCCCGGCCTGCCTTCATTCATAAGCCCTTCCGTATCTCCCAGCGTGCCCATATGATAGAGTTTTTCGCCTGATAAATACCGGGTATAAGAAAGCCATGCAGTGCTTGCGCTTAAGCTGTCTCCGATTGTCAGCATACTCAGCATACCGGTATTCTCATCCTGAAATACATTGGGAACAATGTGCAGAGTCGTCTGGACTGCCGCCACTTCCTGAAGCTGATAGTTATACAAATGAAGCTTCAGAGTATGATCGCCTATCATATCCTCACTGGAATAAATGCGGAATTTTTCTTCCATACAGTCTCCCACTTCACATTCCCAGAAGAACTCATAATTCTCCAGATTAACCCCGCTGCACACGCAATCATTATAAATATCTACGACTGCCCCCGCAGAAACATAAATATCCTTAGGCAGGAATAAAACGGGTGTTTCTGCCTCCGCTTTCGTTTCCAGCCTTTCATTTGCCGCTTCAATGGCAGATGTATTTCTGGAAATATCCTGGTCCATTTTTTCCAGCCGCTCGTTAAGCTGCTGATTTTCCAGCTTCATATCCTTTATAACCAATGCTTCCGTAACGCAGCACACTACAATCATCAGCATCAGAATTAAAGTTAGAACACGTTTTTTAATCATCCCTCTTTCCTCCCCGGTAAAAAGACACTACTCTTAGTTTACACCAAAATCCCATAAATAGGAAGATAAGGAATAAAAGGGAAATAAAAATCATATATTTTATTTTACCCATATAACTTCCCTGATACTCCTGCGAAACAGAAAACAAAAGGGATGCCGTCGTTTCCTTTTGCTCTCCGCTTTCTTTTAAATACAGATTCCCCGCAGGATATGGCTGGTAACCGTACATATCATAGATAACAAATTCCAAATCATCTTCCGGGCTTCCTTCGATCTTTTCCAGGCAAAGCTCATATGCCGTTTCTTTTGGAACCACCTCTTCAAACTCATAGATTCCCGCACCGTTATATGCCGTGCCCGCCGCCCGGATTTCCTCCTCCAACACGATATTCTGACTGCCTTCTTCTTTCAAAGCCAGCCTATAGACAGCCGTACTGTTTTCCTGTGCAGGATTCCTCCACTGGATAACCAGACGGTTAAAGGGTTCTGACAACTCAAGCCTTTGCACAAGTTCTGTTCCGTCGTCCACAGGATACGAAGTATTGGCAAGTATCTGAACGGCAACCGGATGAGACCATGATACGACGGCTTCTGTTACTGCCCGATAACGATAGATTCCAAAAATGAGAATAAAAACAGCCGCCCCGAGGGATAACGCAAACCAAAAATTGCTTTGCCGCCTTCTAACACTTTGCTCTTTTTCAGCTTTGCCGCCTTTCTCCTCCCCACTGCCGCAATCCAGATATCCCGTTATTCCCAGAGTAAACATAAGCATCATAAAGGGCACGCTGTATTGTTCCGACGCTTCCCAAAGCACATAAAATAAAATCGCTCCCAAAAGAATCAACGCCTGCAAAAATATACAAAAATCAATTTCTTTTCCCTTTATCGCCAGATAAAGAAACCGTCCCAGGGCCAGGAGAATTCCCGCCATGATAAAAAGATGATAGCCCTGATGCCAAAGTACGGTAATATCCCGGCGGCTTCCGAAAACACCTTCATAAATACTGTCTGTACGCAATGCATCTGCCAGAAAAATTGTATAACCGTTCATACCTGTCCCGAAGGTATTTTTCATTTTTGTCTTTACCAGCGTAAAATAATCCTGAAGGCTCATGGCATCCAGTTTTTCCTTCATTCTGACTTTTACCGCTTCTTCTTTTTCCTCTCTGGTAGGAAAAGATGCCGTATAAGCCTCATCTTCCCCGTTATGACTTCCCGGCATGGTCAATGACATCATCAACCAATGGCTTGCAGGAAATGCCGTATCTTCCGTATCAATCCCCACATATTTTTCTTGAAAAGAGGATAAGGCCGAAGCAGTTAACAGCGCCGTTATTACCATAAGACACAATGCCAAAACAAGACTTCCCCTTTTTTTATACATCCCTTCTATGAGCATCCAGACGCCCACAGCCACGGCCCCTATGGCAAAGATAACCGCCGTGGCGCGCAGTTCATAACCTACTCCTAAGAGAACGCCTGCCAAAATCATTTTTAAAGCCAAATTATTTCGTTTTTTCGTTTCTTTTTTGCAGTTCTCCTTACAAAAAAGAGAAAGCATCAGGTAGAGAAATCCCTGGGACAAAGGGAGGGAAAGAGTAATTGTATAATAATAAGACACTCCCACATATAGGAATGGATTACAAAGCAAAACCAGCAAAATTCTGCAAAGCTTCCAACCGGGCAGCTCGGGCCTTATTTTCTTCAGTATGGGAAATGCCAGAAAAACCGATAAATCAAGACAAGCCATATTAAACAAATTAAAAAGCAGTGACCTGTCCGCTGCCGTTACCCCCAAAAGATTTCCCAGCTTAATGAGCGCCGCCGTAATCAGCACAAAGGTATTCTGATTGGGATAAACGGACATATAATAAAAAGCTTCCTCCGTAACCTTTCCTTTTTCCACTAAAGATGCCGCCGCTCCAATGACAAATCCGCTGTCCCATTTGTAATAGCTCCTTAAATAAAACAGGAAATAAAATTGAATCAGCAAGGCTATGGAAGGCAGGCAAAAACAGATTATTTTTAACGCCTTCTTTTCGCGCCTTTTTAAAATATCGCCCGATATTTTATAGAAAACCATAAAGAAAATGACTGCCGTCGCGCAACAGGCTCCTATTCCCAGAGGCGATTCTACGGAATAAAGGAACGACGCATCTTTATAATTAAAAAAGCCGCTGCAGAATAAATAAAAAAGGACAGCAAAAAGAAATGCCATTGCAGAAATAGCAATTCCCTTCACTGTTCCTTTTCCGAATGCTTTTATTTTTTCCATGATTACTCATCCGCCGCATTTCCCAATACTTCTTCATAAAGCTTAAGATACTCTTCATATCTCGTTTCTTTATCAAATTCCTTTGCACGCTTTAAGCAGTCCTCTTTGGAAAACCGCCCTTCTGCGGCATCCAAAACCGCTTCGAAAAGCTTGTCATAGCTGCCTCTTCTCACAACAATTCCCGTCTCTTCCGTTACCGACTCGCCGCTGCCTCCTGTGGCATAGGTCACGACCGGGGTCCCGCAGGCAAGAGCCTCCAGATTGGTTGTAGGAAAATTGTCCTCCAAAGTAGCGTTAACAAAAACTGCAGCATTCCGGTACGCTTCCGCCAACTCGCCTACATTGGCAGTTCTTTCCCTGGCAATGATTTTATTACCGTATTTTTTCTTCAGTTCCTTCTTCTGCTTTTTATTAACGCCGATCAATTCCACCCTGTAATCATCAGGAAGGTCTCCCGCCAGCTTTTCAAAATAGACAAGACCTTTTCGAAGCTCCCAGATATTGGCAACTCCCAAGATGGTTTTTATATTAGAATCACTCTTATCGCTGTTATTCGTTTTGTTTCTGCTATTCTTTTCATTCCCGTCATCAGTTTCGTTTCTGTCATTCTTTTGGTTTCCATCATTAGTTCCGTTTTCATCATTAATTCCGTTTCCGTCATTTTTTTTCCCTCCATTGGCATCTTTTGCATCCGCCGGGGAAAATACGGACAAATCCACCCCGTTTGGTATGACGGCAACGGGATATTCCCTTAAAAACGACTGCTCTACCTGTTCTTTCAACCAATGGCTGGGAGTAACGATCGTCAGATTTTTTACTCCGCAGAAGGCCTTCCGTTTTCTGGCATAGGAAGCGGTTGTATTATCCTTAAAAATCGCATAGGGATATACCTTTGCATGCTGCATGCAGGTGTGACACCCCGTCTTCCATTTTTCACATGCGGCAAAATCATAATAAGCGCAGTGCCCCGTAAAGCTCCAGCAGTCGTGGAGGGTCCAGACAACGGGAATATTCCTTTTTTTGATATATTCAAAGAGCATTTCCACCTGAAGATAAAAACCGTGGATATTATGCAGATGAATCAAATCCGGCTTCTCTTCGTCTATCCAAGAGAGGAATTTCTTCGTTACCTCAGCCGAGCCGAAGCCCGACTCTCCCTGCAGAAAATTTTTTACCACATGCTGATAAAAATCCCCCTTATTTCCGATAAGGATTCCTTCATAGCCCTCGGGCATGGGTTCCCTTCCCACGGCAACTCTGGCTTCATTGCCGGAAGCCTTGATTGCTTCATATAAATCAGCCATGATCCTGCCTACGCTGCTGCCTCTGATCACGGTATTTACCTGTAAAATTTTCATATACGCACACTCTTTTTTTTGATATACTGTAATGGGTGTTTTGCCCTTTCATACCGCCTTTGGCAGAAAGCAGGACATATTATGTTAATAATACAACCTATCGGTGGTTTATGCAATAGAATGCGTGCCATAAATTCAGCGCGGATGCTGGCAGAAAAGCGACAGGAAAAGCTTACCGTTATCTGGTTTGTCAACCCGGAATTAGGCTGTCCTTTCGAAAAGATTTTTGAACCTACCGACGCTTTTAAGGTAATCAATATTTATTCAAAATGGAATATCAAGAAGCTGTGGTATCAGATAACCGCTTTTCTTTTCGGTATTTTTCTGAATAATGAGAGCATTCGATCCCATAAGGGAAACGGCACTTTGGAGGAGTCTTTTGCTTCTTCCCTGGGGCCTTATGTCTATATCGCCACAGAGGAGCATTTTTATCCCTGTCATGATTATTCCTCATTTATCCCTTCGGCAGAGGTACAGGAGAAAATTAATAGCAAGCAAAAGGAACTGGGCGGACATGCTGTGGGAGTTCATATCAGGCGAACCGATAATATGCCTGCCATCGGCAAAAGTTCTACCCAGAGCTTTATTGAATCCATGAATCAGGAAATCGCCCATAATCCGGATACCATGTTTTATCTGGCAACCGATGATTTTTCCGAAGAAGAGGCTTTAAGGGAGCGGTTTCCCGGCAGAATTATTTCCAATCAGCAGAGGGATTTGTCCAGAGACAGTGTGGCGGGAATTCAGGATGCCATGGTGGATTTGTATTGTCTGGCTTCAACCAGGAAGATTATAGGAAGCTTCTTTTCTTCTTTTACGGATATTGCAGCGGATATGCGGCAGATTCCTAAGGTTATCGCAGGGGAGAAAAGAGTTTCGGAAGGAACGTCTGTGTAAAACGGCGGAAAGGAACCAAACTTACGGGGCCTGGCAGAATACCAGCCCCTTTCCCGGCACCGGGCACCGACGGCAGGATAACTTTTGTCATTCAATGCAAATAGTAACGTATCCTTCTTGACTGTTTATTATTTGAGAAGGAATTTTTTTCTCTGTTAATGCAGGTAATACCGCAGATTGATAATAGGCTTGCGTAGTAAACAGCAAATAACCCTCCCGTAACGATGCGGGCGTTTTCAGCTCATTAAGAAGGGCGTTCATGCCGCCTTGCACGCAACGGTAGTCTCCGTAGGCTTCAGCCAAAAATACGTCCTGTTGGGCCCAATCTGTCTGATAAGGTTCTTCGGGATTCCCTGTCTCAAGGGTTACATAGGCAGGTAGTCCCCGGATTTCTTCAAATTCCGCCGTGTTTTGTATCAGAAGCTGGAAATCATTGGTCTGGGCTTTGTTTATTCCATAGTTGTGGAAGGTTCCTGCCAGAATCAGGGAATAAATACCTGCACAAATAAAGGCTGTACAGCAGATGATTCCGCGAATAGGAACGGGGAGAGTTTTGTTTTCCACGATTTTTCCTGTGATAGCCGCCGCTGCGATTAAGAGAGCTGTAACTACCGGATACTGATACCATAGAAGTTTTGTGGACACTAAGGAAAAAGCCAGAGCAGGGATGATAATCCAGAGGGCAAAACCTATGGCGTCCTTGTGGAATACGGTTCTTTTCAGAACAGTCATCCATGAAATTTTTTCCTCTTTCTTAAGGCGGCGTACCATAAAAACGGCGCACAGAATTACTGCAAGCAACGCCAGTAAATAAATCTGCAGTCCGCCGCTCATTTTTCCCAAATAGTAAGAGAAGTAATAGGAAAAGCCTGCCTCATTGCTTCCAAAGCCTTCTCCCGAACGGCCTAGTACATCAATATACCACATTTTTTCGAAAAAGGCTGTTCCGTCCGTGAAATAACGCAGGATTGCCCATATTCCTATGGGGGCTGTTGCAGATGCAACGAATTTCCCCCACACTGCAGGCTTCATTTTCCTAATTTCCCCTGTAAATATTAAGTATAAGCCGCCAATGACCGCAATGACCCCTGCGTGAAAGCTTTTGGTCAGAAAAGCCAGGGCAAAGAAAAAGCCACAGCGGTATAGGTTTCTCTGGATTTCTCCGATTTTAAGCATGCAAAGCATGGCCAAGGTAAAAAGCAGCACATAAAGGCTGTCCGCATCCCCCGCCCGCACCATATGGGCCAGAAAAGGGGTTGTGTTGGCGCAGAGAAAGGCCAGACATAAGAGGGCCGGTATTCTGCCATATCGTTTCCGCAAAAAAGCTGCGGAGGAAACTGCCAGAATCAGATAGCACAAAACGGAAGGAAAACGCATAGCAAAAACTGTTTTACCAAAAATAAGCATACTTGCCATAATGGTCCACATGCTGAGAGGCGGTTTCAGGTTATAGTAATCCGTCTCATATAAATAAGTGCTTTTTATGAGATTTTCTTCCCGCAGCATTTCATAGGCGTTCACTCCGTGTCTGGATTCATCCCAGGGGTCCACATATTTCACATCCAGCTTATAAAAGCACAAAAATACCAGCCAGGCGGTTAGAAGCAGGAATGCAATCTGGTATTTCCGTTCTTTTTGGTCCCTGTCCACACAGGTCATAGCCCTGTATAAAGGAGGACAGATTAAAAAAAGTAAATATCCCAGGCGGTTAACAAGGCTTAGCTTCTGGTTCTTTTCTTTTAATTCCTCTTTTACATAGGATTTTAATCGTTTTTTCTGTTTTTTCTCTTCAGGTAAAAACTCCGTCAGAGGATAAAAGTAATGAATGGCTCCGTCGGCACGGGCTCTTTTTGCATAGCAAGCCTGTTCCCTATCCCCTTTTTCCTCAAAAAAGTCAATTCTTTCATCCAAAGCGTCCATCCAGTCTAAGCGCTTTACATTAAAACCGGCTCTGGTAATACTTTCCGGCGCACTGAAATATCCATATAAGGGCTTATGAAGGTATATCCCAATTTTTGCTTTATCATAAATCCGATAGGTCGTGGCTTCATCCTCATGAATTTTTCCTTTGGGAAAGCGAATATCCTTCCACAGGGAAGCCTTATACAGCTTATTCCATGCCACAATAAAATAAGTAGCGTCCGGATGATTGGCATCATAGAGATTGGAAAGTAACGTCTTTCTGTCACAGACCTCTAAACTGCCGTCCGTACAGGTTCCTTCCTGTATATGGAAAATACTATCATCATATTTCAGGGAAGCAGTAACGGCATAAGAGCACATGGCTACATCCCCGTCATGCTCATTTAACGCATCAAACAGGGTTTGCACATAATCTTTTGCAATATAATCATCACTGTCCACAAAGGCGATATATTCTCCCGTGGCAATGTCAAGCCCTGCATTTCTGGCATCGGAAAGGCCTCCGTTTTCCTTATGGATAACCTTGATTCGACAGTCCAAAAGGGCATAATCATCGCAAATTTTTCCGCATCCGTCTGGAGAACCATCATCTACCAGAATGATTTCAAGATTGGAATAACTCTGGTTTATAATGGAATCTATGGCACGCTTTAAATAAAGCTCTACTTTATAAATCGGTACGATTACAGAAACGCACTTTTCCATGACTCTATCCCCGCTTCTTTAAAATCCTCACAATCAGTCCTCTTATCTGTACAAGAAAATAAACCATTCCGGTACAACCTCTTTTATAAAAGAAAAAAATGATTTTATAATCCAATTGCTTTAAAGCAGGACGGTTTCCGGGCTCTTTAAGCCGTTTCAAGGCCTCCTCGTACTGCCTGATGACTTTCTTTTTTTCTTTTCCGCTCATGGAAGAATCAAAGGCAAGTCCCTCTAAATCATCCAGAAATTCCATAACAACCTTTGTTGCTGGCATATTGCCGTCTTCAATCTGCAGCTCTTTGAAAAATTTTGTCGTCTCCTCATAGAGCCTGAAGGCAATGGGAATTTTGTCCATCCGCTTCTTGGTGGAAAGCGTTGTTCCCCGTTCGTCCTGTATATAGTTACAAACCGGATGGGAAAGCACCGCTATTTTCTTTGCATTCAGTATATAAGCCTGATTAAAAAGAAGATCCTCTCCCAGATTCAGGTCTGTAGGAAAACATTCTTTGATCAATTCCTTTTTATAAAGCTTGTTCCATGGCATATTGAGAAAGCCCTGCAAATAAAGCTGCCTCCACTCCTCTTTCTGTGAACCGGTCAGCTTGTCCGTCTCATAGTTTCCTTCCTTCGGAAGCTTCAAAATGTCCCTGCCGAAATATAAATGACGGTAGCCGGCTATAATCATATCCGCATCCTGCTTTTTCAGCATAGCAAGCAGCTTTTCATTGGAATCCTCATCCACATAGTCGTCGCTGTCCACAAAGCGGATATACTCTCCTCTCGCTTCTGCGATTCCTCTGTTTCGCGCCTTAGAAACCCCCTGATTTACCTGATTGATGACGCGGATACGGGAATCCCTTTCTGCCAGACGATCCGACAGAATCCCCGAACCATCCGGCGGGCCGTCTACGATCAAAAGAATTTCAAAGTCTTCCTCCGTTTGATTTAAAAGACTTGTTACACATTTCTCCAAGGTTTTTTCACTTTTATATACAGGCACAATTACGCTAATCATACTTTAATTCCTATCACTTTATCCTCATCTTTCTATTCCCGGCGCTTCTTTTCCCGCTACTCTGTTTTCCGGCATTTTTACCGTCACTCTTTTCCCGGTACTTTATACATTTACCCCGAGAATAACCAGTTTCCATGTCATAAAAAGGTTGACCGCCCCTATAACGCCAAAAATAATTCTTTCATAAAACCCCGAGGTCTGCTGCAGCTTTTCCCTGAAAATCCCTGCTCCCTTCAGCCTGTCCATTCCCTTTTTACCAAAGAGACAGCTTAAAAAGGGCAGAAACAGCGGAATAAAATATCTTCCCTGAACCCCCAGTATCCGGTCGTTTCCCACTGCCGTAAAGGAAATATACATGGAAGTGAAAACAATGGCCGCCACTCCGAAATTCATCAAATGGCTTAATCCCTCGAATATCCCTCCGATTTTCTTACGTACCGGGGCATAAAGAGCGGCAAAAACACCCAGAATAATCAAAATCCAGTTAACCGCAAAGGGCGCGGTTCCCAGATAGGCATATCCCACATAGGGAACCCCTTTTAAAATATAGCCAAACAGCATCCCGAACATTTCCGAAAGCAGCACACCCGTATAGGTCAGAGGATTTTCCAAAATATATGAAATCTGTCCCATGGTACTGGTGCCCACACTTCTCCTGTCTCCCGAAAAAGCCAGATTGCTCACAAGCTGATAATCTCCTCCTGCAACCGGCGTGGGGAAAAAGATATTATAGAGCATCAATCCCGCTACAACCGTTACCGACACTTTAAACACTACGCCCATAAGGCGGTTGTGGAATTTTGACCTGGGCAAAAACAACGCCATCAGTGCCATAATGATATAAACCGGCTTGGAAAGACAACCTATTACAAAGGATAATAGCATCAGCAATACATTCCCCGGCTTCATTTTTTCATCAGGCGTCAGAATTTCATTCAACAAAAGCACATATCCTAAAAGAAGACATGAGGTTACCAAAGCATCATAGGATAATGCAGAAGCAATAAAAATGCTATTGGGCAGAAGTCCGATTCCCGCCACTACCATACCATACCCTCTGGCCTTCTTAATTGCCCAGAAAACAATGAAAATGTAACAGAGAAGATTCCCCAGCTTTGCCAGGGCAACCATATCCGCAAATCCTGTATGCAGGACGCGCCCTAAATAGAAGCCTGCAGCCATGGGATAATATACTCTCGTCTCGGCTCTGGGAAAACGGCTCTGATGCCCGATATCAGGCGGAATCACATCAGGATCGTTCATCCGGTCCTCATAGCTCTCCACAAGCGCTCTTTCCTCGGGGTTGTTAAAATAGGGCAGGGTATTCCCCACCATCTGCATTGCCGCTTCCGTAGTTTCAATGGTAGAGCCAAAAGACAGCTTATAAGCGCTTTTTGCATGACTGTACTCATCATAGCTGACCTGGTTGGTTCCGATACCCTCGATTAAAAGCCCGCCAAATAACAGAGCAAATACCGCAAAAAACCATTCCGGCCTTTTTTTCATCAGTCCCCACAGACTTTTTCCTCCTGCAAAGATCATATAAATCGTCAAAAAACATACTGCAAAAAAACTGATACGCACACCGTTTAATGCAAAATCATTGGAAATGGTAATCTTTAGGGCGGATAAATCCGGCTCCTCCTCTGTAAGAAGAGAAATAACCACTCCATTGGTTTTCTTTCCTCCGATATTGACAACTCCTGCATCCAGCTTGGGATTGATGCTGCAATAATAATCCAGCGGCGACAGTTGTCCCTGTTCATAAACGCCTGCGGAAAATCCGCCGTTTTTCTCCAGCGGAATTTCCACTTTTAATTTATTGATATAGTAAGAATCATCCAATTCAATCTGAATTTTGGTTTCCTTGACCTTCCGGTAAAGACTTCCGTCCTGCTCCACCAGGGACTCGTCCAATTCCTCTACATATTCTACTCCGTTATATTCGGCTAACAGCCGCTTATTTTCCTGCTCTACCAGAATAGCCTTTTGCTCTTCCCCTGAAAGCTGCGCCAGGGAATCCACTGTCTCCACTGACATTCTATTGGTCTCCAGGGTACATTCCACCGGTTCATAGGAGTGAAAAAGCGCTGTTGTGTTAAAAACCAGAATTTCACCCGCAACGGAAAGCAGCATGATGATCAGAAAAACCGCCGCATATTGAACTGAAGCTTTTATGAGATCATTCTTCTTTTCAGGCTGCATCCGGCATCCCCTCCTTCTTTTTCTTCATTTTCGGATAGCAGACTGTCATGGATGCGGCAAGAAATACAAAGGTAAGCACCCGGCAGTCATAAAGCAGGGGATAGGTGTCGTGGGAATAAATATAATAATGCTTGATCATAACCGGCGCTTCTTCTCCTCCCATCATTTCAGTAACAATTTCGCCTTCTCTATAAGAAGCCGCACGCTCCACTTTATGGTGGTTTGCATAAATCCCCGGTAAAACGCCTTCATCATTTCCGTTATTTTGATAAGTAAAGGTAATATACAGCCTTCCTTTGCAAACGCCTTCTTCATCAAAAGGCAGATAAGGATACTGCCCGTCCAGACAGGTCCCCAAATCATAGCTTTTCTCCAAAAGCATCTCCAGACCATCCGTCTCTATTCCCGCATTCAGCTTCTCTATTACCGCTTCCATGGACTCCCCCTCATCAGGCAGCCCGTAAACTCTGTATATCAGCTCTGTACCCGTCAGTGCAGCGCCGTTTTTGGAAATCCCAATCTGAAACCCCTTTAACGCACGCCCGTCTGTTTCCATTACATATCCAATTTCATCCTCGGCGCCTGTTAAAGGCCATACAAATTCTTCGTCTCCTTCTTCTTCCTTCATATTCACTTCATAAGTATCCAAAACTTCATTTGGAAATAAATAACTGCCAATAAACCCTGCTAAACATAGCAGGGTACATATTGGCAGTATCAGATACGCATATTTGTATATCATTTTTTTCAGATTATCTAGCATAAACCTATTTCTCTCCCAGGCCCAGTCTGTTAATTGCCGAAAAGATTGCCCGCACACTGGCTCTTGTAATATTACTGGATACGCCTACGCCATAGGTTACCCTGCCGTCATCCGCATCCAACAGATGAATATAAGCCGCCGCCTGGGAATTGGACCCGCTCTGTAATGCGTGCTCCTCATAATCAAGCACCTTGATCTTAACGCCCAGGGTTTCCTGTAAGCCCCTCTGAACCGCGTCAATAGGTCCGTTGCCCACAGCCTCAAACATCTTCTTCTCTCCACGGTCAGTATAGGTTACCGTAACCTTGGTGTCAAATTCGGACTGGATCACATCGCTTAAATCATCCACCCGAAGCTGGCGGAAGTGAATGGGTTCCTTTTGATTTAAATATTCCTCCCGGAATTTATCCATAATCTGCTCCGGGGAAACCTCTCCCTGTTTCTCCGAAACGGACTGTATTACCTTTGCAAACTCCTTGTGCATTCCCTTGGGAAGCTTAAAGCCAAAATAGGTATCCATAACAAAGGCAACTCCACCCTTGCCGGACTGGGAATTAATACGGACAATAGGCTCATATTCCCTTCCGATATCCGCCGGATCAATCGGAAGATAAGGAACCTGCCAGTACTGGTTGTTCCGCTCCTTCATGGCCGCAACGCCTTTGTTGATCGCATCCTGATGGGAACCTGAAAAGGCGGTAAATACCAGCTTACCTGCATAAGGATGTCTGGGATGGATGGGAATCTTACAGCATCTTTCATATATTTCAATAATGTCGTTGACATGCTCGATATTCAATTCCGGATTGATACCCTGGGAGAACATATTGTAGGCGATATTTAAAATATCCACATTCCCTGTTCTTTCCCCGTTTCCAAAAAGAGTTCCCTCTACACGATCCGCTCCTGCTAACAGGGCAAGCTCTGCGCTGGCAACTCCGCATCCCCTGTCATTATGGGGATGTACGGATAATATAATAGAATCCCTGTTTTCAAAGTGTTTATTCATCCATTCAATCTGGTCGGCATAAACATTGGGGGTGTTCATTTCCACAGTGGAAGGAAGGTTGATAATCATGGGATTCTCAGGCGTAGGCCCCCATTCCTTCTGTACCGCCGTGCAGATTTCCAATGCATAATCCAGTTCCGTTCCGGTAAAGCTTTCGGGAGAATATTCTAAAATAATCTTCCCCGGGAACTTTGCCGCACGTTGTTTTACCATACGGGTGCCCTGAACGGCAATATCGATAATATGCTCTTTATCCGCATGGAACACCACATCCCTTTGCAGGGTCGATGTGGAGTTGTAAATATGGACGATTGCCTGTTTACAGCCTTCAATGGACTCAAAGGTACGGTCGATCAATTCCTCCCTGCACTGTGTGAGCACCTGCACGCATACATCGTCCGGTATCATTTTCCTGTCGACTAACTGTCTCAAAAAATCATATTCAATCTGACTCGCCGCCGGGAAACCGATTTCGATTTCCTTAAATCCCAGCTGAATCAAAAACTGGAACATCTCGATCTTTTCTCCCACCACCATGGGATCGATCAAAGCCTGATTACCGTCTCTTAAATCAACGCTGCACCAGATAGGCGCTTTTTCGATTTCCTTATTGGGCCATTCCCTTTCAGGATAATGTACTACGGGGTTTTTCCGGTATCTCTTATAATTTAACATGTCTATGCTTCCTTTCCTCTTTCCTATTCTGTCCGATTTTCTTTTCCCGTTTTTATTCTATCGGCTATCCCATAGAATTTAACGAATATGAAAAAGCCCATCCTAAATAGATGGGCCGTAATGCTTTATTTTATTATTCGCCGAGCCCGCTTTCAATTGCGGTTACCAGTGCTTTAAGAGCCTCTTCCTCGTCCTCGCCCTCACAGACAAATTCGATTTCATCTCCGCACTTTACACACGCACCCAGCACACTTAGGACGCTCTTTGCATTTGCCGTACTATCTCTGAATGAAAATGTTATTAATGATTTGAATTGCATCGCTTCCTTACATAGGATCCCGGCAGGTCTCAAGTGCAATCCTGTTGGATTTTTAATTACTACTTTTTGACTAACCATTTGTATTTCCCTCCAAATATGTCTTACCCGTATTTACTATAACACTTTTCCCGATATTTCACAAGCCTTACAGCATGACATTCTGAATAAGCTCCGCCAGGTTGCGGGCTTCCTTTTCTATCTGCTCCTGGTCTTTTCCCTCAATCATAACACGCACCAGAGGCTCCGTTCCTGAAGGACGTATCAAAACTCTGCCCTCTCCCGCAAATTTCTTAGAAAGCTCTTCAATGGCTTCCGCAATTTCAGGGTATTCCATATAGCTCTCTTTTTTGTGATTGGGCACTCGGGCATTGACCAGCGCCTGTGGCAGAACCTCCATAATAGACGCCAGCTCTGAAAGGGATTTTCCCGTTTCCACCAATACCTGCAAAAGGTGCAATGCGCTTAAAAGACCGTCTCCCGTGGTATTTTCATCCAGGAATATAATATGTCCTGACTGCTCTCCACCCAGATTGGCTCCGATTTCCTTCATGCGCTCTAGCACATATCTGTCGCCCACCTTAGTCTGCTCTATGTTAATGCCATGAGCCTTTCCCATGAGAAAAAAGCCCAGATTGCTCATGACCGTGGCAACAATGGTATTGTCCTTCAAAAGTCCCTGGTTCTTCATATGATTGCCCACGATTGCCATAATCTGGTCGCCGTCTACCCGCTGTCCTTTTTCATCTACAGCCAGCAGCCTGTCGGCATCGCCGTCAAAAGCCAAACCGATATCAGCCCCTTCATACACAACCCTTGCCATCAATTCCTCCATATGGGTGGAACCGCAGTTTGCATTGATATTGGTGCCGTCCGGATTGTTGTGAATGGCGACTACCGTCGCCCCCAGCTCTTTTAAAGCTTCTACGGAAGTATAAAAAGCCGCGCCCTCGGCACAATCCACTACGATCTTTTTCCCCTCCAGGCTTATGGGGATAGCTTTCATGGCATGGTTAATATACTCTTCTCTCGCATCAGTGCGGTATTTAATCTTTCCCACAGAGGAACCGGTAGGAAATTTTACTCCTTCCATTCCGCTTTTAATCAATTCTTCTATTTCGTCTTCCAAAGCATCGGGAAGTTTATAGCCGTTTCCGTCAAAAAACTTAATTCCGTTAAACTCAACCGGATTATGGGATGCCGAAATCACAACGCCCGCATCTACCTTATATTTCCGTGTAAGATACGCCACTGCCGGCGTGGGAACAACTCCCACATATACCACATTAGCTCCTACGGAGCAGGCCCCTGCCATCAAAGCGTTTGCCAGCATATCTCCTGAAATCCTTGTATCGCATCCAACCATAATGGTAGGCTTATGCTCATTTTCCCTGGTCAGAACATAAGCCCCCGCCTGACCAAGCTCCATAGCAAGAGTCGGCGTCAGCTCCTCATTGGCAACTCCTCTGACACCGTCTGTTCCAAATAATCTACCCATAAAATTTCGTCCTTTATTTTTATTTTATATTCCTTATCCGGCATTCCACCGTAAAATCCTCATCCGCCATAAAAACACCCTCCGGCAATTCAAAGCTTACGGGAATATCATAAACGCCTTCCTTTATGGTGGTCATATTTCTTTTTTCCATATAATCCCCAATGGCGACAGTTCCGATCAATCCTTCTGTTTCCAGCTTTTCCAGATCCGCCGGCATTCCCTTAAAGGTTACTGCAATCGTATCCTCTGTTTCCGTCAGGCCGGCTCTTTGATTCTCATCGCTCAATCCGGTAATCATAAAGCGGCTTCTGGGTATGGCAACGATTTTTGTTTCCATAGGCGCTATTCCTACTGTAACCGTAATCTTGCCGTCAAAGTCCTCATCCGCCAGCCTTACATTATCGGGAAGATATTTGTTTAAGTCGATAGTAACCGTAAAGCTTTCCTTCTTATCCTCCACATCAATTGCCGACGCCGGTATGCTGATATTCGCCAGTCCTACCAGAGTATTTAATTTCCCTGCAACCAGTACTTCTTCTATATCGGAAGTAATCTCGCCCGAGAGACCGTAATCATCCGCCGGCGTTCCTGTAGTGGCAAACTTTAAAGGAAGGCTTTTGGTAGCCAGTAGTTCCACCTTTATACTGACTGTATTGATATTACCCGTCAGTCTTGAAGCATCTACCTGGTTATTTTCCTCATCATAATAGCGGATAACCGCCGTGGTGCTGATACTGCCTGACATTCCCGCCACGGAAGCCTCTACGGAAGCATAGGCGATCTTTGAAACAACAGATTCCGGTCCCTGTACCGTTACCACATTTTGATCCAGGGTTACATCCCCTGTGATATATCCTTCTACCGGTTCTCCATTAATAACAGGAGTTATTGAAAATTGGCGTTTTGAAAGAGCTTCGATCTCCACCTCAACTACATCTGTTTTGGACTTGATGCTCTCGATTTTATCGTTGTATTTGTTGGTTTCCAGGCGTATCCGGATTGTGCCGTTTTCTTCATCCAGCTCCTGCATATCTGCTGTCGCCTTAATATTTTCCTTGCCCAGCAGATCATTGATAGAGCGTTTCGCTGTAATGGTTACGGAAATGGTATTGCTGCCGTTTAAAATTTCATAGGTTTCGTTCTGCTTGGAAATCAAATCCCCATTCAGAATTTCTACCGGTACTCCCGAATAAGTGGACTCAATAATGGGGTCGCTGACATTTACCACAATGATCCATACTAAAACAGCCACTATTACTGCCAGTATTCTTAAGAATAAATTATCCGTCAGTTTATTTTTCTTCACGCTTCAACCTGCCTTTCCAGACTTTACGTTGCTTTTCTTCAACAGTCTTGTTCTGGATGGACTCAAGCTTCTTCCTCAGGGTATCCGCATCCACATTTCTTGTAAGCTTACCTTCAAAAGCCACCGATACGCGCCCGGTTTCCTCCGATACAATAATAGTCATGGAATCCGTGATTTCGGATACACCTACTCCCGCACGATGTCTGGTTCCCAATTCCTTGGAAAGCTTTGTGCTGTCAGACAACGGCAGATAACAGGTTGCGGAAACCACTCTGTCTCCCCGCACCAGTACGGCGCCGTCATGAAGAGGTGTATTATGTTCAAAAATATTGATCAGAAGCTGGTTGGTAACAATTGCGTCTACTGCAATGCCGGTCCGCTCATACTCTGTCAATTTCTGGTTCTGTTCAACAACGATCAGGGCTCCGGTTTTTACCTTTCCCATTTCAAAGCTGGCCTTCACGATCTCATTGATCGTTCTGTCAGAAAAATTCCCGTCGGAATTCTTTGCCACATCAAAAGGCACAAGATTTGCCACAAAATTCTTTTGCCCCAGCTGCTCCAGCGCGCGCCTTAATTCCGGCTGCAATACAATAACAACCGCTATTATTCCCACGGAAAAGACCTTTTCGGCAATCCATAAAATCGTGCTTAGCCGCAAAATTGCCGCAAAGAGCAAAAAGATCAAAATAACTATTACGCCTTTTAACAGATTCCACGCTTTCGTATCGCGAATCCATATTAAAATCTGGTACACCAAAAAGGAGATAATAATTATCTCCACAATATCTGTCCATACAATCCTGGTAGGAATATGAAGGGTCGTCAAATATTTATTTATAAAGCTGTTTATCTGCTCCATCAAAAGAACCAATCCCCTTTGGCATTATAAAACACTCGTTATTTTCTTTACTTTTTTCTTCGCCTGTGCAACAGAGTTCTTTGGTACAGCCTTCACATAATAATAATACTCATCATCCTCAAACTGAACATACTCCGTCCGTGAGTAATCCACATTGAAGCAGAAAAACTGCAGAACCTTTGCAATCAGCAGGGATATAACCATTCCCACAATCAAAAGCCCGATTGAAATATGAGTATCATAGGCCAAATCCCCAATCAGCAATACTACAACACCCAAAACAGCTCCCACCGCCATGGCAATCGTCCATGCGTGGTCCACAGAGGTTCTTCTTATAAGGTACACTGCAATCACTACAGCCGCAAAAGCAATAATGGTAATCAACATTTCTTTGTTGTTTAATATGCCGTCTATTACGTAACGGAACTTGGCAACCGCCCCGTCATCCGCTTCTAAAGCGCTGATGGTAGACGCATTGACTTTAATGTATTGAATCAAATAGTACACTACCGTACCACAGCCTACGGATACCACCGATGCAGGCGTCCCCATAAGCCCCACGGCTATGGGAACAACATAAGGTATTTTCATGATAAAGCACAAGGGCAGAAGTAATACAACAACCGTATCCTTGGGGGAAAAACGAAAATACAAAATAAACATCAATAAAAATATTGCAAGGGCCACAACCCCGCATTCCAGCGAAGCCGTATATAAGTGGGCACATACAAACCCGGCGCTGACCAAAACAATAAAATTCATGGGTAGAAAGGAGCACATTAATGCAATTACCAGAACAATAATAATATTGTTCAGTCTATCCATATAACCGATATTCCCGTTAATACACATCAGAGAAACTAACGCCAGCACAAATTTAAACAGCGGCGTAATATAAATTTCATACTTACTGTAGAAATTCCGAAGTCTTTCCCTCATTTCCAGTAATGAAGACATAAGATATTCCTTTCCTATTTCCTGTTTTCCAAATCATACATGGCATTTAACTGCTTTAGATGATGGTAATACCTTTTCAGGCTCTTTTTTGCCATGAAATATCTGTATGAGTGAACAATATAAGAAATCACAGCATAGATCAAAGTAAAAATAAAGTAATACAGGATCACGTTCTTACCGAATGCCAACAGATCCATTTTATAAATGTCCTGCATAAAAACCTCAAAATCATAACATATATACATTGCAAATAAAATGGCATATGCAATGGTTGCGCATATAATGGATTTAATGGTCTGTAACCCGATATAGTCGCTCCTGAAATAATTCCCGATGGACATATACTTGCGGCCTTCATTTTCTTCATAAGCCGCCATTTTAGTCATCAGCTGAACCCTTTCCTGACTTAACATAGCCTAACCTCGCCGCTTCCTATAAAAATCTCATTTTATTTTTATTATCCCCGGGCTTTGCTTCAGTTTCTTTTTTGGGCGCTGCCGGCTTGCTGATTGCACCGCTGAAGGTTTTTGCCATTTCATTTTTACATTTGTTGCAGAATCTTCCGCTTCCAATAGACGCCCCACAGTTTTCACAGGTTACCTTAATAGGCGAATCCTCTGCAAACTGCAGCCTTTCCTCCCTGATCCATGCCTGAATCTGTTTTGGCTCAACATCGCATTCCTCGCACACTTCTGCCATAGGGCAGTTATTGTGGGCGCGGATATACTCCTTTACTTCCTGGAATTTCTTTTCAGCCCGCTCTTTGCACGCAGGACAGATATACGGTCCCGATATATGATTAAATAACCTTCCACACTTTCTGCAATTTATTACATTCATCCTATGCACCCTCCGTTCAAAAGTCTTTCCCAATTGCCAATGTCATAAAATAAACCTGTGAAATACCGGCTTCCAATAATACCTTCGCCATAGCATCAATGGTGCTGCCGGTTGTATAAATGTCATCTACAATTATAGTTATATTCAATTTTACATCATTTTGCCCTATTTTAAAAGCCTTTTTCAAATTATTTTGTCTCTTGGCTCCTTCAAGGGCTTTCATAGGCGGCGTATTCCTGATGCGGACAACATATTTTTCATAAACGGGAATCTGCGTTTCCTCTCCGAAAATCCTTGCCAAGAGACCTGCCTGGTTATATCCCCTTTCATTTTCCCTCTTTGGGTGGAGAGGAACCGGAATAATCCCTTCTACTCCCGCCCTTTTGACCGCATTTCCAAATTGCCGCGCCAAGGCTTTGCCAAAAAATTCCGCATATTCCCTGCGCCCTTCATATTTAAAACGATAAACGGCTTTTCGCATCATATCGTTGTATTCATATAAAGCAATTCCTTTTGTATAATAGTGCCTTCTGCCATTCGTCCTGCAGTCTTCGCAAAGTTCCCCGTCATTTGCCGCAAGTCTCCTGCCGCACAGGCAGCATCTGGCTTTCTCAATACGTAAAAAGCCCTCCATACATTCCGGACAAATTCCCTTCTGCCTGTCAAAATAGGGGACCGGCTTATCGCAGACGGGGCACCTTAAAGGAAATAGAATATCCGCTGTTTTATTCCATTTTACCGCCTTTGCCATTCTTTTGTACATATTTCTTAAAATGATTGCCAATCCTTTTCCTTCCCGCGCATTTTCTCCGTTTCCAATATCCGATAGCGGAATCCTGTATATCTTTTCTGTTTATTCTCTCCCGAAATCATATTCTCCATAATGTTCTCATCCCCCAGAATGGTCACACACTTTTTGGCACGGGTTACTGCCGTATACAAAAGGTTGCGGTAGGTTAACAGCCCCGGAACTCCCAGTAAGGGGACTACTACCGCAGGATATTCGCTTCCCTGGGATTTGTGTATGGTAATGGCATAGGCAAGCTCCAGTTCATCCAGTTCTTCAAAACGGTAATGAACCCGCCGTCCTTCGTCAAATTCTACCAGAATCAAAGATGCGTATTCATTGATTTCTTTTATAATACCGATATCCCCGTTAAAAACGCCCTGCCCCTTTTGAAGGACCAGATTGTAATTGCCCACTACCTCCCACTCCAGCTTATAATTATTTTTTATCTGCATAACTTTATCCCCTTCCCTGAAAAGAGTATCGCCGGCAAGATGCTCCCTTTTTCCCTTCTCCGCCGGATTGATAAAGCGCTGCAAAATCCCGTTTAACGCCTCCACGCCCACAGCTCCTTTTTTCATGGGAGTCAGCACCTGGATATCCAAAGGGGAAGCCCCCACATATCTGGGCAGCTTATCTGTAACAAGTTGGACAATGTTGTTGTATATAATATCAGAATCATTTCTTTTCAGAAAATAGAAGTCCTTGCTGTCTTTGTTGCGGATTTGAACAGGCTTTCCGTCATGGATTCTATGGGCATTCATGACAATGTCGCTTTCCGCCGCCTGCCTGAAAATTTTATGCAGCATTACTACCGAATATGCCCCGCTTTCTATTAGGTCCTTTAAAACGCAGCCCGGCCCCACACTGGGAAGCTGATCCATATCTCCCACCATGATCAGTCTGGTTCCCCGGGGAATCGCCGACAGCAATGCTTGAAAAAGAAAAATATCCACCATGGACATTTCATCCACAATGATCACATCTGCTTCCAGGGGATAATTCATGTCCCTTCCAAATCCGCTTCCCCTGCCTTCATCATCTCCGGCGCCGGACACCTCTAACAGCCTGTGAATCGTCCTGGCCTCCATGCCACAGGCCTCGCTCATGCGCTTGGCAGCCCTTCCCGTAGGCGCCGCCAGCTCTATTTCCATCTGCTCTCTTTCAAAATATCTCAGCATAATATGAATGGTTGTGGTTTTTCCCGTTCCCGGTCCTCCCGTAAGAACCATGACCCCATGCTGAATGGCTTTTAAAACCGCCTCCCTCTGCATTTCATCCAAAATGATTCCGCTTTCATCTTCTATTTTTTGAATCTTATCATAAATCAGGCTTTCTTCCTTGGACAAGCCGTTCTTTCCCTCTTCAAAAAAACAGATATCCAGCTCCTTCAACAGTGCTGCACACTGGTTTTCCGCTCTGTAGGAAGCAGGACCATAAATAAAAAGAGGCCCCTCTTCTCTTTCCTTTCTCGTAATAATTTTATGCTCCATAACCAGGTTGGTAAGCTGAACACTGATTTCTTCTTCCGAAAGCCCCAAAAGATTACACCCGTTTTCTATCAAAATATCTTCCGGAAGACAGGTATGACCTGCAGAAAGAGCCTGGGACAGAGCATAAAGCAGCCCGCACCTGATCCGGTATTCGGAATCCACCAGAATCCCTACATTTTTAGCGATTTCATCCGCCCTTTTAAATCCTACGCCGTCAATGTCTTCCGCCATTTTATAGGGATTGGTCCGAAGCATATCATAAACCCCGTCTCCATATCGTTCATATATCTTCACTGCCAGCTTATCCGTTATGCCGTATTCCTGCAAAAACAGCATTGCACGGCGCATTTCTCTCTTTTCATAGACCTGTTCCGCTATTTCTCTGGCAATCCTCTCGCTGATTCCCTTAATCTCCGTCAACCGCTCCGGCTCTTCCTCAATGATCCGGAAGGTAGCCTCTCCAAATTTTTTTACAATTCTTGATGCAAGTTTTTCCCCCACGCCCTTGACTGCCCCCGAGCCCAGATAACGCTCAATGCTTTTGCAGTCGTCAGGAGGAAGTATTTCATAGGATTCCATCTGCAGCTGTTCCCCATAGCTTTGATGCTCCTTGTAAACTCCCTCAATGCGGACTCTTTCTCCCGCTTCAATTCCCCGGAATTTTCCTGTAACCGTTACTTCTATTTTGTCGTTGCTCACTGCCAATACCGCATATCCGTTTTCGGGATTTTCAAAAATAATATGGTCCACATATCCCTGAATAATTGCTTTCTCCATATAAGGCGCCTTCCCTTTTCCTTCTTTTGAGCCTTTAAACACAGATAAACGCACAAAGAGGCTGCCCATTGGACAGCCCCAGATATTTTGTTGTTATTTAAAGACCGTAATTGCGTTTCATCTGCTCATATAAGGTCTGTGCAAGCCCCAGACTGTTCTGCTCTGTTGACTGGCTTGCCAGCTCGGCAATGGTGTTATCCATAAAATAATCCACCATCTGTGAAGTCGAACCATCTTCATCCTCTCCAAAAAGAGAAGTCGTCTTTGCCATTTCTTTAAACACCTGCTCTAAGAAATAGGACTCGAACTGTTTGCAGACCTCCATTAATTCTTCGTCTGATTTTGTCTTTAATTCTTCCTCCGACAGCTGGGAAATTTTCTGTCCCGAAGCCGGCACCTGATTGGCTAAATCACTGTAATATCCGCTGATACTGCTAAGATCCATTTATCTTCACTCCTTAACTTCTAAGCTGATTTGCCTGACCCATCATATCATCCGAAGCCTGAATTGCCTTGGAATTCATTTCATAAGCACGCTGGGCAACGATCAGGTTGACCATTTCATCTACAACCTGAACATTGGAGCCCTCCAGATAGCCCTGTACAATCCCGCTTCTTGTAATGGCGATATTGGTAGTTGCCTCATTAATAGCCTGACCGCTGGCTGTAGTCACCCGGTATAAGCTGTCGCCCACCTTCTCCAGTCCTGCCGGATTCTGGAACTGGAACAAACCGATTGTCATTCCCAAAGGCTGGGGATTGTTGTTGGCATCCGGATAACAAATCTGACCGTCTGTCGTAATAGTTATTTCAGAAGTTTTGTAATTTCCCGGAATAGAAATCGCTCTCCCGTTGGTATCCAGCACCGGATATCCATCCGACGTCGTCAGATTTAATGTATTATTATTGCCGATAGCCCAGGTAAAATTACCGTTTCTGGTATACTGGATTTCACCTCTGCCTGTTCTGACTGCAAAAAAGCCTTCGCCGTCAATCGCAAAAGCGCTGTCGCTTCTGGACTCGAGAAAAGGGCCTTCCGTGAAAATAGAAGTAATGGAAGAATTTCTCGTACCCAGTCCCACCTGTGCACTGATGGGCTTGTTGGCGCCATTTGCCGTTGTAGTTCTTGTCTGAAGGGTTTGGTACAAGAGGCTTTTAAACTCCGCTACCTCTGCCTTATAACCCGTTGTGTTTACATTGGAAAGATTGTGCGCTATCGTATCAACATTTGTCTGTTGGGCAATCATACCTGTTGCCGCAGACCATAAAGACCTTACCATTTACTTTTCCTCCTATACTGAACCAAGCTGATTTACTGCTTTATCTAATGTAGAATCTATTGTCTGTATTACCTTCTGGTTGCTTTCATAGGTTCTGGTCACACTGATCATCTCAACCATTTCCTGCACCACCTGTACATTGGAGGCTTCCAGATAGCCTTCAATAATCTGACCGTCTGCATTTTTAAAACGATAACCGTTTACAGGCTGATAATAATTTTCGCCGTAATGCTCCAGATAATTGTAATCCTCAAAATCCCGGAGACCGATTCTGGCTACTGCCCTGTCGTTTTGAAATATATTACCGTTTTCATCGATGCTGGATATACTCAAAGGATCTAAACGGATTCTGTTTCCGTTATTATCCAACACGTAATCGCCGTCCTTGGTTACCAGATACCCGTTCACGTTTAAGGTAAAGGAACCGTCTCTGGTATATTTGGTGCTGGTTACCCCCGCCTTATTGGTAAACTGAACGCAGAAAAAACCGTTTCCTGAAATAGCCAGATCATATGTATTATCCGTATTCTTAAAAGGTCCCTGTCCATAATCGGTATAATTTTCCCCAATCTTTACTCCCAGATTCATGCTGCCAATTCTCTGGGTATGTACGCCTATGGACCGATCCCTTATTTTGTAAGCCAATACGGTATCAAAGGACTGGCTGGTTGAACCTTCCTTTTTGTAACCTGTAACCGCTGCATTTGCCAGGTTGTTGGAAATAACATCCATTTTATTCTGCTGATTCAGCATACCGGTATAAGCGGTATATAACCCTTTAACCATAGTATAAACCTCCTGATGAAAAGCAAAAATTAGTATTCGCCTTTAAAATCCGCCAAAACCTCTACATATTTGCCGGTTCCTACCGCCACACAGGTCATAGGATCCTCCGCTGTCATGGTATTGATTCCCGTTTTAACCTCAATCAATTCCTCCAGCCCTCTTAAAAGACTTCCGCCGCCGGTCAGCACGATTCCCCTGTCGGCAATATCAGCTGCCAGTTCCGGAGGAGTCTTCTCCAAAACGCTGTGAATCGTCTCAATGATCTGCGCCGTGGTCTCCCTCAAAGCCTCTTCTGTCTCTTCAGAAGTAACCTTTACCGTTTTGGGGAGTCCCGTTACCAGATTACGTCCCCTGACCTCCATAGTGTCCACTTCCGGACGCTTGTAGGCACATCCGATTTTTATTTTCAAATCCTCTGCCGTTCTTTCTCCAATCAGCAGATTATGTTTTTTACGCATATAGCGGACAATGGCTTCATCAAAATCATCTCCCGCAACCTTAATGGATGCGCTGACAACCGTTCCGCTTAAGGAAATAACCGCCACATCGGTAGTACCGCCGCCAATGTCTACGATCATATTGCCGCAGGGCTTGGAAATATCGATTCCCGCACCGATTGCCGCCGCAATAGGCTCTTCGATCAGGGAAACATCCCTGGCGCCTGCCTGATAGGTAGCATCCTCTACCGCCTTTTTTTCAACCTCTGTTACCCCGCTGGGCACACATACCACAATCCGCGGCTTTCTAAAAGACTTTTTACCCAGAGCCTTCTGGATAAAATATTTCATCATCTTTTCTGTTACCGTATAGTCAGAAATAACGCCTTGACGTAGTGGCCTTACCGCCATAATGTTGCCCGGCGTTCTTCCCAGCATCAATCTTGCATCTTCCCCGATCGCACGGATTTTGTTGGTGTCCCTGTCAAAAGCAACTACGCTGGGCTCCTTTAAAACTACGCCTTTTCCTCTTATATAAACCAGTATACTGGCTGTTCCCAAGTCAATTCCAATGTCTGTGTACTTCATTGTACAAACCCCTTTCTGCTTTCTATCTATTATCAACCCGTAAGTTTAAATTCGCATATCGCTTTATTATAGCGCACTTCATAGGGTTTTTCAAAGGGTTTTATTGGAATTCATATATTTTTCATGATTTTCACAAAAAAATCATCGACAGAAACCGGCGTCCTGCGCAGATATAAGATTTATAAATACAAAAACGCACAGAAACTACAGCAGTTCCCTCTGCTCTCTTTCTGCGCATCCATGCTAATATTATTTCGGCATAATTTTGTAAAAACTTAACCTTCTTAAACTTTTCATTTAGAATTTAATCTTTCTTTATTAATTGCCTGCTTCTTTTTCCGAATTTTATTTTCGCCTTATAAAGCTTTCTGTACGGATATTCCATGCAAAAGCTGCCGGAAAATTCAATCTCCCGACAGCTTTTATCGCATCTTTATTTTACTTAAAAAATATTACAAACCATACTCTCTCATAATGTTGGCAAATTCTGGAGAATTGGAAAATCCTTTCAGCACCTGAGTACGATCCATTGCTCCGGAATTTAATTTGCCAACCCAATCCGCAAGACCTGCCGCATCGTATTCCCTTCCCAGGAAAGTGCGGTACAGAACCTTTACATAGTCTTCGTTATTCAGGTTTTTAGCGAGGAATTCCGGCGATTCAAAGAATCCTGTTGTGGATACATCCGTTACGCTCCAGCTTCCGCCTACAATACGGTTACACCAGTCGTTCAGACCATCCACATCGTAAGGTCTGCCTAAAGCCTGGGTGTACAATCTTGCTACGAAAAGAGTCGCTCCGTAGTTTTTATCCCTGCCTTCCAAGGCTGAGGTGGTTCCTCTGTTAATACCATAGTCGTTACAGATACTTTCAAATTCGGCTGATCCGGCAAAACCGTTAAAGACGCCCCTTCTGGACACGCCGTTATTTAACATATTCATCCAGTATGATTTTCCCGAAGGATCGGAATCCCTGTTCATCATGACTTTGTAAAGCAGTTCAACAAATTCACTGTCACTGACATTGCGCATTTCCAATTCGGGGCTGAAGAAGAAACCGACTGCAGCATCATTACCTGTAATCTGCTTGCTCATCAATTTTTCTACCCAGTCATTTAAACCGTAAGCGTCAGGCTCTCTGTTCAATACAAAGGCATAAAGGCGGTTTACAAAAGCCCTGACCTCGCCGCGTCCGGTATAATCATCCATACCCTTTACATAATTTACAAGGGGCGCTAACTGATCCTTATGGTAACCAATCGAAACATATTTGATGTTATTGTTGGAATCAACCACATACATGGCGGGAACATAATAAGTAAACTTTCCTTGCGCGCCACAAGCAGTCGCTACAGCTGATATAGCCGCATCAAAAAAATCTCCCTCCATACAGATGCGTGTAATACGGAAGCCAGACTGCTGTGCAACATTAACCAGAGCGCTGGTTCCAATCTCATTCGTGTCTCCCGCAATAATTTCAACACGGGGATTTGCACCGAATTCCTGTTCCAGATACTGAAGCGTTTCCGTATCAAGGACATATGAACCGTCTACTAAATTTCCCGAGAAAATAATTTTAACTTTTCTTGCTTCTCCCTGAGTAGATACATCATTCCCATAGGTATCCGTTAAAAGAAATGTCAATATGTCGTTGTAAAAATTAACTTCGCCCTGAAAATAAAATTCTCCTGCTTCTTCATGCAGTTCATTTTCGCTGACAGCTTCTCCGTTTTCACTGACGCTTTCGGCATCTTCTCCTCCAACTAGAAGAAGTCTTGCCCCGTTCGCCGCCAAAACCGGCTGCGCCGACAAAACAAAAATCAACATGACGGTAATTAATAGTTTCCATTTTCTTTTCTTCATCTTCCTCTCCCTCTCGTTTATTATTTACAGCATTCATTCTATCCGTCGGCACTCATTTCCCGCTTTTGCATTCATCCCCCTGTCAAATGTTGATTCAATTGCAATCAGCAATATCAGCCGGGCGTCTGCTTTGCATGAGCTTTGCCCATAAATGCCACATGGTAAAAAATGCTATTAAATTAATAATATTTCTTCTTTTGGGGCTTGTCAATAAATCTATAACGCAAAAAATTCCAAAATCTTGATTTTTTTAAGATTTTGGAATTTTTTAAGATTTTTATTATATTTTTTTAATGATTAAACCTGCTTTACAGCCAGGAATCTATATCCTTCATGGCGCCTTGTTTCGATAGCGCTTACAGACCATAACGCTTCATTACCGAAAGCAGCTATAAGCCGTACTGCCTCATGATATCGGCAAATTCAACAGAATCGGAAAATCCTCTCAACACCTCATCCCGGCTCTTTGCCCCGGAATTCAACTGTCCTGTCCAGTCCGCAAGCCCTGCCGCATCATATTCCCTTCCAAGGAAGGTCCGGTAAAGAACCTTCACATATTCTTCATTGCTTAAATTTTTCCTTAAGAACTCCTGGGAATGAAAAAATCCTGTTGTGGAGACATCCGTTACACTCCATGTCTTGCTTACGATACGGTTGCACCAGTCATTTAAGCCATCCACATCATAGCCTCTGCCCAGAGCCTGTGTATACAGTCTTGCCACAAACAGGGTGGCCCCGTAATTTTTATCCCTGCCTTCCTCCGCTACAGGGATGCCCCTGTCAATACCGTACTGATTACAGATATCAGCAAATTCCGCCGAACCGGCAAAGCCGTTAAAGACTCCCATTCTGGATACGCCGTTCTGAAGCATATTCAGCCAATATGCCTTACCGTCAGGGTCAAAACCCCGGTTCATCATAACCTTGTATAACAGCTCCACAAAATCCCCGTCGTTCAAATTCCGCAGCTTCATTTCATCGCTGAAAAAGAAACCTACCGCCACCTCTGTTCCCGCTCTTTCCCTGGTGATCAGTTTATTCTTCCAGTCATTTAAGCCGCCTTCATCAGGTTCCCTGTTCAAGGCATAGGCATAAAGACGGTAAACAAATCCATCCACGCCCGTTCTTTTGTTTACTTCATCCATCCACGGAGGCTGCACCGGATTGCCCGGGTCTGCGGTTCCGGGAGTTGACGGTCCTGTTGGCGGAATTACCGGAGTGGACGGATCTGTAGACGGCATTCCCGGCCACTGCATTTCCTTTCTCCGCACTACTACCGTAGATGAATTTATGGCCTGGGACGCCATATAAACAGTTTTATCGTAGCTGCAGGTATCCAGATAAAACAGAGAACTGCCCAGATTGTCATAACAGGTCTCAAAGCCGTTATCCGTCTGCCTGATCATTACAACCTGATTAGAAGCGTTATCCAGATAAGTCAGACATACCGCCCCCCGCACAATCTCCATAGACGGGGAATAGTAATTTTTCATCTTAACAACCGTAGTATCCTTCCACCGTGCCCCGTCATAAACAGTCACTATAGGATTGGCCCCCGTCACTCCGACAAATCCATACAATACGCCACCCTTAACCTGCAGGATGTGACTATTGGATTTTATAGAATACTCGTGAACGGTACTCCATTTGGATGTGCCGGGATTATAGGCATCAATTTTTCCGTTTCCGTTGGGAAAATCCGCATAAGCCACATAGAACTGTGAACCCAGCTTTACCACCGACGGGGAACTGAAATAGTTTGCCTTCAGCGTATCCGTTATCACTTTGTTTCCTTTTATATCCCGGATAACCATTTTTGCCCCGCCGTCGGACGTGGTTTCGCAATAAGCCACATAAATACTGTTTCCATCCACTATAAACTGCAATGACTGGGGATACTGGGCGCTACCAAGGCTTACAGCATTGCTCCAGCTGTTTCCGTTCAACTTCCTATATACCGGAACCCCGCTGCTTCCGTTCAGATAAGCAACATACAGTTCTCCTCCGCAAACTGCCAGCACCGGATTTGGCATGGCGTTTCCCGCATTGATGCTGCTTCCTATCTGCTCCCAGGAAGCGGTCTTCTCATTCCAGCTCTTTACCACAACCTGTTTTGTTCCGCCCCTTTGGGCGGCATATGCCATATAAATCTTTCCTGTTGCAGAATCGGCATATAAAAAAGGTTCTCCCGACACATCAGTCCCCGCGTTCTTTCCCATGGAGTCCCAGACATCTGAGGCGCCGTAATCCGCAAAATCCACTTTGAAGGTTATGCTGTTACCGTCCGCCGACAGCTTCAAACCGCTGATACGTACTCCGCTGTTTTTTCCGCCGGAATAATACAGGGTATTCTCCGAAAAAGGCTTGCTTAAATCCGTGCTTCCATATTCCGTTTCTCCCGCAGATACATCAAGCGCCGCTTTTGATACTAAATTGATTCCATTGGAACCAACGTCCGCCGCGCTCTCCGGGTCCGTTACCCCCGGCCTGTAGACATAGATGTAATTTTCGCCGCCGCTGTTAGTCCAGTCCTCAATACCTGTATCCACACGATACATCAGCAGACCGCTGGAATAAAGAGAGCGTTCAAATCCGTTTATATCCGGATTCTTTTTCCGGTATTCCAGACAGATAATTTCGGAGTCCGCCTCCGGCATTGGCGTTTTTATGGTAAAAAGCTTGTTGCCGCCCTGTTCCGAAACCGCAGTCAGGGTATAAGTGCCGCTTTCGGTAATTTCAGAAGAAGTGATCCACCCCTTCTGGGCACGCAGATATCCTAAGGGATATTGCAAAAAACTGCTAACGCCTCCCATGATATCCCACATTCCTACCGGCGTCCCCGAATTATCAAAACGATATAAATCCGGAAAGTCCAAAGTATGCAGAAATTCGTGGGAAATAACTCCCTGCTGCTGGCTGGCCCCGAAGCTCCCGTCCTCCGTGACCAATGCGGCCGAATAAAGTGCGTTATATTCACTTACGCGAAGCCCCGCCGCTCCAAAGGTTTCCGTTCCGCCGTATTGCGCCCTGTAGGAGTGGTTCTGCCCGTTTATATCATTTCCCTGTACCACAATGGTAAGATTATCCAGAATTCCTCTGTTGAGATTATCCAGTTTTATCAGGGAAGTGTCCACCGGAATGGTCCCATTGTTGATTGCCGCCAGTACCTCGGTAATCATCTGGGAATCCTGATCATATCTTTCCCGGGACAATTCCAGGGTACGGACTCTGGCAACACCGTCGTCCCCTATATACTCCTGTGGAAATACATTGACAACTTCAATCTTTCCTTCCGAAATGGTTTTGATATAATTGGAAAATGAATTGTCGCCGCTGTTGCCGGTTCCCCCGTCATACATATTCCTGATCAGCTGCCAGTTATAATTGACCGCTCCCCAATCCGTAACAGAGGAAGCATTATAAATATCTCTGGTGTCGCCCTTCATCTTAACAAAAATGACCATATTGGCTATCTTCTGCGGATTTGCACCTTTAACCGGCAGAGCAGTCATAGGAAATACAAGGCCTGCCGCAAGCAGAAGGCTCATAAGTAAATATGCAATCCGGGAAATTTTTCTTTTTTTAAACATATCTGCTTTTCTCCTTATATCATTTCTCCCGCTGCCGGTACCCTATCCGACAAGAAATGGAAGCCTGTGACTGCATACTCCGATTTCTGAACGGATGAAGTACCGGACCGCTGAAACAAGTATACTTCATTATACGGATTTACATCTTACGCCTGCAATCCGTCGCTCCACATTTTTAATTTTGCCTTGGCTTTACCTTTCAAATTCCCCACTCTTCCCTAGTATAAATTTACACTATTTCTTTTTCAGCATTCTGTCAATATATAATCCTGTATAAGATTCCTTTTTCTTTACAATTTCTTCAGGGGTGCCCGTCGCAACTACCGTTCCGCCGCCGTTACCGCCTTCCGGCCCCATATCGATAATATAGTCCGCCGTCTTGATCACATCCAGATTATGTTCGATGACCACAACCGTATTGCCGCCTTCTGCAAGTCTGTGAAGAATCTCCACAAGCTTGTGCACATCTGCAAAATGCAGTCCCGTTGTAGGCTCATCCAGAATGTAAATGGTCTTCCCCGTGCTTCTGCGGGATAACTCCGCCGCCAGCTTGATACGCTGCGCCTCTCCTCCCGACAAGGTTGTGGAAGGCTGCCCTAATTTGACGTAAGAAAGCCCCACATCATAAAGGGTCTGGATTTTGTTGCGGATAGAAGGCACATGCTCAAAAAACTTTACCGCCTCTTCCACGGTCATGTCCAGCACATCATAAATATTTTTGTCCTTATATCTGACATCCAGCGTTTCCCTGTTATAACGCTTTCCGCCGCATACCTCGCAGGGAACATAAACGTCCGGCAGGAAATGCATCTCGATTTTGATAATGCCGTCGCCGCTGCATGCCTCGCATCTGCCGCCCTTTACATTAAAGCTGAAGCGTCCCTTCTTATAGCCTCTCGCTTTGGCGTCCGTAGTCCCTGCAAACAGATCCCTGATCATGTCGAACACGCCCGTATAGGTTGCCGGATTGGAACGAGGCGTTCTGCCGATAGGCGATTGGTCAATGGCAATCACTTTATCAAGCTGTTCTACTCCGGCAATCGTCTTATGCCTGCCGGGTATGGTTCTTGCCCGGTTCAGCTTTTTGGCCAGAGTCTTGTATACAATCTCATTGACAAGAGAGGATTTCCCGGATCCGGAAACGCCGGTCACACATGTAAAAATCCCCAGAGGAATATCCACGTTGATGTTCTTCAGATTGTTTTCTTCCGCGCCTTTTACCTTCAGCCATCCCGCAGGCTTTCTCCTCTTAACAGGGACCGGAATTTTCATGGCGCCGCTCAAATACTGTCCTGTAACGGATTTTTCCACCTGCATGATCTCTTCCGCCGTTCCGCAGGCCACCACTTCTCCCCCGTGGCTCCCCGCTCCGGGACCAATATCCACCACATAATCCGCCGCAAGCATGGTATCCTCATCATGCTCAACAACAATCAGTGTATTTCCCAAATCTCTCAAATTCTTTAGAGCCATTAACAGTTTGTCGTTGTCCCTCTGGTGCAGCCCGATACTGGGTTCATCCAAAATATAGCATACTCCCACAAGTCCGGAACCGATCTGGGTTGCAAGACGGATTCTCTGTGCTTCTCCTCCCGAGAGAGAAGCGGTTCCTCTGGAAAGACACAGGTATTCCAGTCCCACATCCTTTAAAAAACCGATCCTGGCCCGGATTTCTTTCAGAATCTGGCTGCCGATCAGCTTCTGTTGACTGTTTAGCACCATATGCTGCAAAAATTCATAAAGTTCCCCGATAGAATAGGAGGTAATTTCATAAATATTTTTGTCACAGACCGTTACCGCCAGGGATTCTCTTTTCAGCCTTCTTCCCTTGCAAAGAGGACAGGGCGTAATTCTCATAAAGGATTCATATTCAGCCTTGGTAATCTCCGAAGAAGTCTCCCTGTATTTGCGCTGTACATTTCTGAGCAGTCCTTCAAAGGCAATGGGATATACGCCCTTTCCCCTCTGACCTTCGTACTCCACTAAAACCTTATGCCCATCCGTACCGTATATCAAAACATCCCGAACTTCTTTGGGGTATTCCTCAAAAGGAGTGTCCAGATTGAAATGATATTCCTCTCCCAGCGCCTGTAAAAGCGCGTTGGTAAAGCTTCCCTTATTGTTGCAGGACTGCCACCCCATAACCGTAATAGCCCCAGCGTTGATGGAAAGAGATTTGTCCGGAATCATCAATTCCTCATCAAACTCCATCTTATATCCCAGCCCCAGACAGTCAGGGCAGGCTCCGAAGGGATTGTTAAACGAAAAGCTTCTCGGCTCGATTTCGTCAATGCTGACGCCGCAGTCAGGACAAGAAAAGCTCTGGGAAAAATTCATCTGTTCTCCTTTTACAACGTCAATAAAAAGAAGTCCCTCCGACAGTTCCAGGGCATTTTCCACCGAATCCGTAAGCCGCTTCTCAATCCCCTCTTTTATTACCAGCCTGTCTACAACAACTTCTATATTATGTTTTATATTTTTCTCCAGCTTAATATCCTCAGATAAATCAAAAAGATTACCGTCAATCCGCACTCTTACATAACCGCTGCGCTTCGCCCGCTCTAAAACCTTAATGTGTTCTCCTTTTCTGCCCCTGACAATCGGTGCGAGAACCTGAATGCGGCTTCCTTCAGGAAGTTCCATGATCTTATCCACCATCTGATCCACGGTCTGTCTGGCTATCTCTCTGCCGCACTGGGGACAATGAGGGATTCCGATTCTTGCATAGAGCAGACGGAAATAATCATAAACCTCTGTTACGGTTCCTACCGTGGAACGGGGATTGCGGTTGGTGGATTTCTGGTCAATGGAAATTGCCGGGGACAAACCCTCGATTTTTTCCACATTGGGCTTTTCCATTTGTCCCAAAAACTGCCTTGCATAAGAAGACAGGGATTCCATATAACGTCTCTGTCCTTCGGCATAAATGGTGTCAAAAGCCAAAGAGGACTTTCCCGACCCGGAAAGGCCCGTCAAAACCACCAGTTCATTTCTCGGAATATCCAAATCTATATTTTTTAAATTGTGCTCATTAGCGCCCCGTATCTTAATAAATTCCTGTTCTCTTTTTGCCATTTTTTCTTCCTCTGCAAATTCTTTCTGCCAATTTGTTTCTGATCACTTTCTATTGCCATAGTCTTCCCGCCGGCAGACTTCAAAATACTTTCCACAGCAATTTCAATATGAATGCTCCGTCTTCTTTATCCGGTAATTTCACTATAGCCGCTCAGTCTCTATCTTCTTTATCCAACAATTCCACTATATCTGCCGGGTTTCAATCTTCTTTATCCAGTAATTCCATCTGCTTTTTCAACTCAATCATTTTATCCCGAAGCTCTGCCGCGGCTTCAAAATTCAGATCGGCAGCCGCCTTTTTCATCTGCTTCTGGATTCCCGCAATCAGCTTCTCCAGTTCTTCCCTGCTCATGGATTCGGGATCCTTTTCAAACTGAATCTCCTCCTTGGCAATGGTCTTGGAAATGCTGATTAAATCCCTGACTGCCTTTTTAATGGTCTGGGGTGTAATGCCGTGCTCCTCATTGTAGCGTATCTGAATCTGTCGCCGCCTTGCGGTCTCATCTATGGCAATTTTCATAGAATCGGTAATAGTGTCCGCATACATAACCACATGCCCGTCGGAATTTCTGGCGGCGCGCCCGATAGTCTGCACCAACGAAGTAGCAGAACGCAGGAACCCTTCTTTGTCCGCATCCAGAATCGCCACCAAAGAAATTTCGGGAATATCCAAACCTTCCCTTAAAAGGTTAATGCCCACCAGGACATCGAAAACATCCAGACGCATGTCCCGGATAATTTCCGCCCTTTCCAAGGTATCGATATCGGAGTGGAGATATTTGACCCGTATTCCCACTTCCTTCATATAGTCCGTTAAGTCCTCGGCCATTCTCTTTGTAAGAGTTGTGACCAAAACCTTGTTTTTATTCTCCGTTTCCTTGCGGATCTCGGAAATCAGATCATCTATCTGCCCTTCCACGGGACGCACAAATACCTCCGGATCCAGTAAGCCTGTGGGACGGATGATCTGTTCTGTCCGCAGCATTTCATGATCCTCCTCATAAACGGAAGGAGTGGCGGAAACAAACATCATCTGGTCAATCTTGCTCTCAAACTCCTCAAAACAAAGGGGCCTGTTATCAAGCGCCGAAGGAAGCCTGAAACCGTAATCCACCAAGGTCGTCTTACGCGAACGGTCTCCCGCGAACATTCCTCTTATCTGGGGAACGGTAATATGGGACTCATCCACAATAATGAGAAAATCATCCCGAAAGAAGTCCATAAGAGTGTGGGGCGTCGCTCCCGGTTCCATACCGCTTAAATGCCTGGAATAATTTTCAATGCCGGAGCAAAAACCGGTCTCACGCAGCATCTCGATATCAAAATTGGTCCGTTCGGAAATACGCTGGGCCTCTAACAGCTTATCTTCACTTTTAAAGAATCGGACTCTTTCTTCCATCTCTGCCTCAATATCCTTACATGCCCTGTTAATCTTCTCCTGAGGCACCACGTAATGGGACGCCGGAAAAATCGTAATATGATTCAATTCCGCATGAACGTTTCCCAAGAGGGGGTCAACCTCGCAGATCCGGTCGATTTCATCCCCGAAAAACTCCACCCTGATCAAAAATTCCCCGCCCTCGGCAGGATAAATCTCCAGCGTGTCTCCTCGTACCCTGAAACAGCTTCTCTGCAGATCCAGGTCATGACGCTCATACTGAATGGAAATTAATTCCCTGATAACCTCATCCCGGTCCTTGTTCATCCCCGGACGCAGGGACACCAGCATTTCCATATAGTCATCAGGACTGCCCAGACCGTAAATACAGGATACGCTGGCAATGACGATCACATCCCGGCGTTCCGTCAGGGATGCCGTTGCGGAAAGCCGCAGCTTGTCTATTTCATCATTGATGGAAGAATCTTTTTCTATATAAGTGTCTGTAGAAGGTACATAAGCCTCCGGCTGATAATAATCGTAATAGGAGACAAAGTACTCCACGGCATTCTCGGGGAAAAACTCCTTAAATTCCCCGTAAAGCTGCCCCGCAAGGGTTTTATTGTGGGCAATGACCAATGTAGGCTTATTTAACGCTGTTATGACATTGGCCATGGTAAAGGTCTTACCGGAACCGGTCGCTCCCAAAAGAGTCTCAAACTGGTTGCCTTTCTTAAATCCTTCCACCAACGCCTTAATTGCCTGAGGCTGATCTCCCGTAGGCTCATATGGTGCATGTAATTTGAATATGGATTTTTCTTCTGTCATTTTACCTCCATATGTCAGGCAGATATGTTGCAAAGGACTGACGGTCTGCCGCCTGCACATCCGCTTGACTTTCCGCCCTGTCTCCACATGGCGGACATATCTATTTGACTCTCAAATTTTTTATCGGTACTTTTCCTGCAAAAAACTACCGCGCTTGAAGTATATCATACCCAGGCGCGGTTTGCAAACATTTGTTCTGTTTTACCATAAATTTTCAATTATTTTATTTTTAAGTTCTTCCGTTCCCTTTCCATGGAACTTTCTTGCAAAACAGAAATCTCCCGATGCAAGGGCCTCATAATCCCCGTCTTCCAGATAAACGGGACTTCCTCCGTCCCCCCGCTCCCAGTCCATGTAACGAAGCTCTTTATTTACAATAAGATGCTTCCATTTCCCCTGATAAAAGCTTTCATTCAGCAGCAGGGTATGAAAGAAGAATTCCTCGGGAATCTGGCAGCGGTACATTGCTTTTTCATATTCGGGATGCGCCTTCACATAAGAAAGAATATCCCCTGCCGCCTGCACCGGCATGGAAATATAGACCAGGCCCTTATAAATCTTGTGAAATTCTCCCAGCTTTTTTCTCCGGATTCCCATGACTTTCTGCAAATGAACCGTAAGATTCTGCAGCTGCCACAAAATAGGATTCTTTACATTTTTGTTTTGGAAAAGATTATAATAATAATATCTCTTCTTTACAGCATCATTGAAATCCCGTTCCTCAATATAGCTTAGATAGATGTGCTCATCCTCTATGAATCTTTCATGAAGTCTTAAAGGACTTATAAGGGGAAAATCCTCTCCCGTCAGAAAATGAAGGTAGCTTACTTCCCCGTCCTTTACCGCAATTTTCATCAGCTCCAGAAAAGCTTTTATATGATCATAGCCGCCCCAGGAAACAGAATAACGGCTGACTGCTTTGCAGTTTTTTAAGGCATTTAATTTTTCTATTTCCTTGCCGCCGATTTCCCGGCTTTTTTTATCTACATGGATAAATACCTTATCCTTCTCGGATAAAAAAGAGGCCAGCTCATAAACTGCGGCAAAATCCTTATATGCAGTTATGAGATAGGCCTGTTTTTTTTCCATATGATATTATTCTCCAATCCCGGAACGCAGAATCTCTTTGGCACGGTTCATCTGATTATCGGTGCCGTCCTCAAGATACGCCTCCACATCCAGCTCCAGCTCTTCATCCGGCGCGATTCCCACGCCGTGAATATCCGCTCCGCTGGGCGTATAGTAATGGCTGATGGTCAGTTTAACTGCAGAACCGTCGGAAATGGCAAAAATCTTTTGGACAATTCCTTTTCCAAAGGTAGTGGTTCCTAAAATAGTGCCTTTCTTATAATCCTTAATGGAACCTGCCAGAATTTCAGAAGCGGAAGCGCTGTTCCCGTTGACTAAAACCACCATGGGCACCTGCAGCTCATCCTTTCCGTCACATGTATACTCCTTCCGGTCTCCGTCCTTATCCTCGGTATAAACCACAAGACCTTTGGGAAGAATATGCCCTGCAATGGCTACAACCGTCTGGAGGCTTCCGCCGGGATTATCTCTCAAATCCAAAACAAGAGCCTTCATCCCGTCCTTCTTTGCCTGTGTAAGGTTTTCCTCAAACTGTCCTAAGGTTATTTCGTCAAATTCCGTAATCTGGATGGTAGCAATTTTGTCTTCATCCATACTGTAGACTACGGTAGGCGTTTCTATCTTTCTCCGTTCCACGGTAAAATCCAGATAATCCAGTTCTCCCTCGCGGTAAACCTTCAAATCCACGGTAGTCTTTTCAGGTCCCTTAATATAAGTAACAATTTCCGAAGTGGTAACATTTCTCATATCTTTTCCGTCCACTGCCACAAGAAGATCTTCCGCCCGAAGGCCTGCCTCCAGTGCAGGGGAATTATCCATTACCTTGACTATTTTACAATATCCCGTATCATTGTCAAAGCCGATATGGGCGCCGATACCGAAATATACGCCTTCATTAGCTTCCATGACCGCTTCCAGTTCCTCTTTGGAATAGTAGGTGGAATAAGGGTCTCCCAATCCTGCCACAAAGCCATGATACAGGCTTTCTTCCAAATCGTTTTTGCTTACGCTTTCCAGATAATACCTGTCAATGCTGTTTTCCAGAAGATGCAGCTTCTCCAGCACCGGATCCTCCAACATACTGTTTTCTTCCGCCGCAGCCGAGGTATTTAACGCCTCCGCTCCCACCAAAGATACCGATTTCTGATGGATAAATACCGCACTGGCAATTCCCATGATCAGGATTCCGGCCAGCAGTCCAACCACAAACCCTTTTATTCCGTTGCCGGATTTATGAGGTTTCTCAAATTCCTGTGAAAATTCTTTGTCTTCCACTATTATTTACCTTCTTACTATAAAAAATTCCTTGGATTTACATAGCTTCCGTTCTGGCGGACAGAAAAATGCAGGTGGGGCCCCGTACTACGTCCCGTAGAGCCTACAGCCGCTATTTTTTGTCCTCTGGTTACTTTCTGTCCCGTTGACACATATAATGCAGAGGCATGCATATAAATTGTATACAGACCATTGCCGTGATTTATCATAATGTAATTTCCCATGGAAGAATTGTATGTCGCCGCTACAACCGTTCCGCTTTCCGCCGCTAAAATCGGGCTTCCGTTAGGCGCCGCCATATCAATGCCGTTATGGAACTGCTGGACTCCAAGGGTAGGATGAATACGATTTCCGTAATCATCGGAAATTCTCGTATAGGACGGCGCCGGCCAGCAGAAGGTGCCTCCTCCGTAAAAGGGCGTTTCTCCCACATCGTTTCCCGAAACATCCGCCAGCTCCCTTTCGGTCTGGGCAATCTGCGCCTCTAAAGCTGCAATAGTGGCATTCTGCGCGGCAATTTCCGCCTCGTATTCTTTGATCGCTTTTTCTTTGTTGTTAATGTCCGTTTCGTAATTTTCAATCTGCTTTTCTTTCTGGTCTATTAAATCCGACATTTCGCCTTCTTTTTTGGCAGCCTCCTCCTGAGCCGACTGCAGCATTTCTTCTTCCTTTTCCAATTGTTCCTTCAAAAACACAATGGCTTCTTTGGTCTCCTGGTATTCTTTCAGCATTTCTCTGTCGTAATTGGAAATTTCCTCAATATATTCCGCTTTATTTAACATTTCGGAAAAATTTTCCGCTTCCAGAATTAAAGAAATATAGGCGGAATTTCCCCTCTCGTACATAAAACGGATACGCTGCTCCATGGCCTCATACTGATCCACTTCATTTTCCCGTGCCTCTTTTAACTGCTGCTCAATCTGGACAATTTCCTGTTCCTTTTCGGCAATCTTGATATCCAGCTCCGCAAGAGTTCCCTGAATAAATATTAACTGTCCGTCCAGTTCCACCACATATTCACTCAGGTCATTTTTGGCTTCTTCCAGTTTTACCTGCTGTTTCTTAATGTCGGAAAGAGTGCCTTGCATACTTCTTCTCTCATCCTGGGCATTCTGCAAATCCTGCTTGCTGTTTTCCAGGGCCTCTTTCTTTTCCTCATCCTCATCTACCTCTGCGGCATTAGCAACCAAAGGCACAGACCACAGCATAATAAAACACATGATAATACTTACCGGCTTTAATAGTTTCCTCATAGCATCGTTCCTCACTACACACGAATGTGTTTTCTAACCGTTGTAAAGCTTCCGATAAAACCGATTCCCACACCAATACAGACAGACACCGGTATCAGCGTATGGAAAATTTCATTTACCGGTATAAATTTTAAAATTGATGACAATACGGTAAATTTGTTTAATACATACCCGATTACGTTGCTGTAGATCAGATACACGATCCCCAAAGGTACCAGGGAACCAAAAGCGCCGATCAGTATTCCTTCAATGACAAAAGGAAATCTTACAAAGAAATCCGTAGCGCCTATGTACTTCATAATATTAATTTCTTCTTTTCTGACTGAAATACCGATGGTTACCGTGTTGGCAATCAGAAATACGGATACGCATAACAGAATGATGATAATACCGATGGCCACATATCCCACAAGACTGTTAATGCTGGTCAACGTTTTGGCTGTTATTTCGGATTTATTAATCAGCCTGATACCCTCTGTAGACTCCAAATAGGAAACCAAAGCGGACTGCATGGAAACATCTCTTAAGTAAATTTCGTAATTGGATGAGTTCTTCAAGGGATTGTCTTTAAAACCATCTGCATACTCCCCTAAATACTCCTCCTTAAAGCCTTCCCACGCCTCATCTGCAGAAACAAAATTAACATGGTCTACTTCCGTCCTCGCTTCAATCAGGGAGCCAATCTCCGCAATGCGCTCCTGACTGAGACCTTCATCGAAAAATACGGTAACGGCTACGCCGTTTTGTGCCTCTTTTACAATATACTGGAAATTTGCAACAATAGAATAAAAAATTCCAAACATAAACAGGCAGGCGCCTATGGTAGCAATGGATGCAAGGGAATACCATTTGTTGCGGAATATGTTTGCGATACCCTGTTTTAATGTGTAAATAAATGTACTAAATCTCATCTATGTAAGAGCCTTCTTTCTGGTCGCTGACGATAACTCCCTTATTCATCGTAACAACCCTTTTTTTCATTGCGTTCACAATTTCCCTGTTATGGGTAACGACCAGCACCGTGGTTCCCTTTTCATTGATTTCCTCTAACAGCTTCATGATTTCCCATGAATTCTTGGGGTCCAGATTTCCGGTAGGCTCATCTGCCAGAAGAATGGGAGGATTATTGACCAAAGCCCTGGCAAGGGCAACCCTCTGCTGTTCGCCGCCGGAAAGCTGCTTGGGTCTTGCTTTGTATTTGCCTGCAAGTCCTACAATCGAAAGGACGGAGGGAACATTTTTCTTGATCTGTTTTCCGGGCACCTGTACAATTCTCTGGGCAAAAGCCACATTTTCATATACATTGCGATCCTTTAAAAGACGGAAATCCTGGAATACCACGCCAATATTCCTACGGAATTTGGGAATCTGGCGATGCTTAAGCTTCCCTACGTTCACGCCGTTTACTTCTATTGTTCCCGATGTGGGAAGCAGTTCTCTCAAAAGAAGCTTAATCAAAGTGGATTTACCGGAACCGCTGTCTCCTACAATAAACACAAACTCTCCCGTTTCGATATGTACACTGACGTCGTTCAGTGCCGGAGCGCCTGTGGAATAAGACTTGCTCACATGGTCTAAAGTTATCATCGTTGTTTTACCTGCTTTCCTTTAATAATCAAAGCTTTCCATATACTTCATATATTTTACTACCATCAATGCGATTTTAAAGGTAATCGCATCCTCAAACACCCTCAAATCCAGGCCTGTGCTCTTTTGCAGCTTATCCAGCCGGTATACCAGCGTATTCCTGTGAATAAACAACTGTCTGGAGGTTTCCGATACATTCAGGCTGTTTTCGAAAAACTTATGGATGGTAATAATGGTCTCTTCATCAAAATCATCCGGACTTTTCCCGCCGAATATTTCTCCGATAAACATTTTGCATAAGGGAATGGGAAGCTGGTAGATCAGCCTTCCGATGCCCAGTTCGCTATAAGCGATCACGCCCCGTTCCTCAAAGAAAATCTTGCCTACATCCATAGCCATCTTAGCTTCTTTGTAAGAACGGCTGACTTCCTTAATTTCATTTACGATATTACCGTATGCAACATGGATCTTGGAAATACCTTCTTTTTCCAGAAGCCCCTTAATGCCTAATGCGGTTTTTTCCAGCTCCGCTTTGGAATCGTTCTCCTGGATTTCCTTTACGATTACCACGCTGTTTTCATCCACTGCAGTAATAAAGTCCCTGCTGCCCGCAGCAAAAAAGCTACGCACCAGCTCTAACATATTGCTTTCCTTGCCGCCGGAGGGCTCCACGATTATAACCGTCCTTTTTGCCTCCGTAGGAATATGCAGCTTTTTGGAGCGGCTGTAAATATCCACAAGAAGCAGGTTGTCTAACAAAAGATTTTTGATAAAATTATCCTTGTCAAACCGCTCTTTGTACGCAACCATCAGACCCTGAAGCTGAAATGCCGCCATTTTACCTACCATATAGGAATCTTCTCCCGACCCGATTACCACCAGTATATATTCGGTAATCTGTTCGTCGTATATCTTAAAGAACTGATACCGGGAAAACTCCTGACTGTCTGCAGGAGATTTGACAAAATCCCTGGTAGCCGCCTTATAATCGCCTTCTTCCGTTGTAGTAGCCGCTACTTCATTCCCATCTGTATCCATTACAATGAAATCCACACGGGATATTGCCTTGAGTCCTTCAATTGTATTCTGCAGAATTTGGTTTGAAATCATAAACCCCGCTCCTTTTAGACAATTTTCACAACGCAAAAATCCCCCAATTTTTGATTTTTGCTCATTATGTAAACAATTTTAATATATTTTCACAAATAATGCTACCCAAAAGTGCAATTTTTTTATGCAAAATTATTGAAAATCGACAAATTTTTGGCAATTCTGCTGATTTTTAGAAAAAAATATATAAAAAAACCGTTTCCGAACAGATACATACACAAGTCCGTATGTATGTCTTCTGTTTCGGAAACAGCCACATTTTTAGTCATCTTCTTTATTCATCTGCTCTTTGTAACGGGTAAGCCTTAACTGAAACCAGTATTTCATCAATTTATCGCAAATCCGTCTCACAGGCCCTTTAGCCCGGGTCTGCAAATCACGGTCCACACGAAGCATCAGCCATATGCGCACATTCATCTTCATGTGGTTTTCTTTTAAAAACTGTTCGCGCTTGGGAGACTCCAGGTTGGAAATCAGAACCCATGGCACCTTCATGTTCATATCGTTAATGACAAAGTCATCATCATGTTCCAGATCGTCTATCGCCGCCTTGCCTACAATCCGCAGGCCTTCTTCGCAGGAAAGCAGGTCCTCTTCCAGCTTTTTGAGGGACTCCTCCGTCTGGCTCATGAGATAAACACTCTTTCGCTGCCGCACCAGCTTTTTAAAAAATTCGGAAACAAAAACATTATTTTCCACATCATGGATTCTGCTTCTGTAATTAATGTCCGCCGCATGCAAAATATCCGCATCTACGGCCACCGTCATATCCAGACTGCTCATCCATTCCTTGATCTCAGAAGAATCCTGTGCTTTAATCAGACCTTTCATGGTAATCAAAGCAATCGTGCTTACTTTTTCGTCCGCAAAGAACTGCTCCACTTTTTTCATGGATTCACGAATGGTTAAGTCCTTCATAGGGATTCCCAGTACTTCCATTTTTCTCATAGAATCACCTTACCCGTATGTTACAATCATAAAAAGAAAACTTAACACTACCGCAATAACCAGTGGTACAGACCAGAGAGATGCTTTCTTTCCACCCCCGGAACCTTTCTGTTTTCTTTTAAATATGCCCTTGAATTCACTGCCTTTTCCTTCAATAACGGCCATTCCATAGAGCAGCAGAACCGCCAGGGCCGTGGTAAAGAGCGCAATGACTCCGTATACTATGATCATTATTATTAAAAACTGTCCGTAAGAAAGCCCGGTCTCTGTCAGCAGTCCGTCGAGAATAGCTCTTGTATCCCCTCCCGTTTCCATCAGCATGTCCTTTTGCGCTATCATCTGTATAGCGCTGGTAGTATTGATACATGCATGGAATATCATAGTGCTGACAATACTGCCGGTTGCCTCTACCAAAAGAACCCCCATGATTCCTACTACAAAGGCATAACTCATCTGATTAAAATTCAGATGCATCAAACCAAACAGAAATGCCGACATTATCATTGCCGCCGGAATCCTTCCCGTTTTCCGGTAGCTCTGATAAAAAACGCCGCGGTATATAAACTCCTCGTTCATCGGTCCTAAAATGCCTACCACCAGAATGATCAGCCATGCCGGCGTCCCTGCTAAAGCTATTCCGATCTGATTGGCCGCATTGCTTACAAACAGCTGGGATATCATATTGACAACCGTGATCAACGGCATGCACAATCCCGTAAAAACAATACACAGAAAGGGGGTTGCCGGATGAATTCTCTTATGTGGGGCAACATCCGAAAATGCTGTTTTGGTTTTTATCAGGAAACAGACCGCAGGCACAAGGAAAATCAGCTGGTTTAAAACCAGGGAACCTACAATACTTATCTGAAATTCTGTAATCCGCAATAACGCGATGACCGCCGCCTCAACTGCCAGAAAAACCAGAAACAGCCAGTTCGTTGCTTTTTTGTTCATTATTTTATCAACCGTTCATCATAAAATTCAGTAACTTGTTAATATCCTCCGGCTCGTACGCCAAAAGCTCCAGCTCTGCAATTGTTCCGTCAGAAAAAATATTTGCCATGGAAACATACTGGGAAAGCTTGGATTTTAAATTCAGGCGGTCGCCTTCGCCCGTTACCAGCTCCACCTTACCCTTGCAGCTGTTAATAACCTCAAAGAATTTTTCAATGTCTGTAATATTTTGTACCTTCATATTTTCAAGCTCCTTTCCGTTTTCTTAATCTTGATTATATATCAAATATATAAAAAAGCAAACTTTTTTACACAAGGCTGATTCTTTCCGGTGCTATTTTAATAATCTGCTTCTTATATAAACGTCCGATGGCCCGCTTAAATTCGCCTTTACTCATACCCAGAGCTTCTTTGATTTCTTCGGGGGAGCTTTTGTCTCCCAGCGGAAGGCTGCCTCCCTTTTGCTTTAGCAAAGCAAGTATTTTTTTCCCGTCGGCATCCATCTGGATATACGCCTTCTCCCTCAGGCTTAAATCCAACTTTCCATCCTCTTTAACCGCCGTTACCCGGGCATTGACCCAGTCTCCCGGTTGTATGTTGCCCCAAGGCTCTCTTGCGGGAACCATCCCCTGGTATCTGTCATCTACAGCCACATAAGCGCCATAGCCATCTGCTAACTGATATACCGTACCGGCTGCCAAATCGTCCTTTTTATAATCTTTTGCAATTTCCAGATAAGGGTAGAGTTTCATGGTCGCCGCAAGACGGCTGCTTTTATCAATATAAAGCGCCACCAGAATCTCTTCTCCTTCCTTAACCTTTCTCGTCTGCTCCTTAAAAGGAAGTAATAAATCCTTTTCCAGTCCCCAGTTGAGAAAGGCGCCGATTCCCGAAACCTGAACAACCTGAAGCCTTGCTATTTTGCCCAAAGTAATCAACGGCTCATTAACGGTGGCAATCAGTCTGTCTTTGGAATCCTTATATAAAAAGACCTCCAGCGAGTCCCCTACGTCAAATTCCTCGGGCACCTGCTTTACCGGAAGCAGAACCATCTCCATATCTTTTTCAGATTCTCCCCTTGCCGGCATATGCTCCACAAGATATACACCAAAATCCACTTTTTTAACAATACTCAGCCGCTGTCTTTTTCCTAATTCCAACATCTTTCCTCCTACATGCGGATAAACTCCACGTTACAATATGCCGTACCCGCCTCATCCTGCAGGCTGACACCTGTTTTGTCTTCCGTTTCAAAAATAACGGGATACATTTCCGTTCCCAGAACCGCCTGTTTTTTGTATTCCGCCCGAAGCTGTCCGATGGGATAGCCCTCCGGCAGGTAATCCATGGCGATGCGCACATATTGTCCGTTATTGACATGCAGGTTGGTATCCAGATGGTGCTGCATTACCGTCATTTTGGTTTCCGGCCTGCCCTCGCCTTCGAAAATGATTTTACGGTTTGCATAATCCATTTCCGCTTTGGGCGATAACACATATTTTTCCTGCATTTCCGGCGTTATCTTGACAGGCTTCCCGTCTCCCATATGAATCAGGCTCCAGATGGAATTGGCAACCGCTATTTCCCCGTCGTTTTCATCCCACATCCAGAAATTCCTGTATCCGATAAAGCCTTTGAAATCATAGGGCGCCGTTCCTATTTTAACAGACTCGCAATGATCGGGGTAACGTTTTATTACAATCTGCCAGAATGTCATTGCCCAGATCAGTTCCCTTTCTTTCAAATATTCCATGCCAAGCCCCAGCTCTTCCGAATGGAAAACGGAACAGTCCTGAAAATAGTCCAACAGCCCCGGCAGGCTCAGTCTGCCGCTGCTATCCATTTCGCTGTAGCGGATTCTGCTTTGAAATTGGTACATTTTCCCGCCTCCTCTTTTGGGAATAAAAACGCCCGGCAGACGCTCTACCGGGCTTTTAGCTGGGCTACAAGGATTCGAACCTTGAAATGACGGAGTCAGAGTCCGTTGCCTTACCGTTTGGCGATAGCCCATCAACATTGGATAGTATACACAAATCTGAAAGAAAATGCAAGAGTTAATTTTGAAATTTTGTATTTTTTGTGTTTTTTCCTAATAGTCAGGCTTTCGTTTGAAAAAATGAACCGGAATTAATGCAATACTACAGCAGTTTGAGCTAAGGAAACACTGATTAATCAGCCTTATTCTCAGCATCGTCCGATTTTGTCAGGTTTTTAAGAAAACCAGCAGATTTTTACGCTGTGTTTCCTTAGGATATATACCCATGTGGAAAACCTTTCCTCCTTTCAGAGCACACTTATACCATATCCTTGGCATCTCGCCACCTCAACCTGCGCCGCAATACTCTCCACAAAGTTTGTTACTCCACCCGGATCATTTACTGACGAACTTCCGCCGCTAAACGTACCGGTTATCCCTCCTGTAGCCTGAGCAACGATATTTTCAGTCGTATTCGTTATGACTGCCGTATGGTTCCCTGTGGTACGGTTGATCGTATTCCGTGTGGTATTCTGCACGGTATTGATCGTGCTGGTCACCTTATCTACAACCGTCTGGGCTGCATTCCCTATAAGCCCTCCTATGCCGCTGTTTCTTCCTGTATTCCTTCCTCCTCCAAACATGTTCCCAATGGTCGTCCCAATCGTTATTTTATGTCCGCTGGGGTCCGCAAAGGTTACCGGATTATTCTCCGCATAAGTATACCGGTTCTGGCTTATGATATCCCGTACTCTTCCTGCATAAGTATCCCTGCTGGTAAAAGTTTTTGTCTCCATTTTCAGATACCTTGCCCTCAAGTACTGTAAGCCTACGTTTCCGTTGGTATATCCGGCATCAATCAATAGATAAATATTGATATGCACCATTTTGATATTTCAAGAAAAAATGAGTTTCATCCGTAAAAATTTCCAAATCATGATACCCATTTGTCTTACTATTCAGTATATATACTTGTCCAAATGGCAAACAATCATCAGTTGGATCTGATACAAGCCTCAATATATACCTATTTCATTTTCCGTATAACAATTTTTATTATTGAATAATATATCAAATGTATCTCCATGTGAACCCGAATGAAACGGTGAAAGAATTAATACTATCAAATCATTCATCCCATCATCGTTCAAATCTGTTTCATAATATCAAATTGCTATATATTTACTACGAGAAATCGTCATTACATCATTTATATCTTCTTGATAATAGTCAACAATTGCCGGATTTTCCATGCCGTCTTTTAGACATTCCAAAATATTTATATTTTCATCTACCTCATTACACGATATATTTACACAAAGATTATCGGGCATTTCTATTTGAGGAACATTAATATTTCCTTCAATATAGTTAGTATCTGCCTGTTTTTCTATAATACTTTTCATCGAACCCATTATTATCTCATTCTTGTCCCTTGCATTACCGTTTACGGCAATAATAAATACTATCAATACAATGAGCAGCAAATTAACACTTGCGATTCTCTTATTTAACGTCATTTAAGTTATAACCTCCAAAATTCTCCATATATTCCTTAGCCGGCACCTTATTTCCATCCATTTTAGAAAACAAATCCCCAGCCTCCAGCGCTTCTATTGTTCCTCCTACCTACTAAATGTATAGAAGCTGTGAGTCCTGATTCGGTAATTTTTACCCCATTCATTGTCTGCCCTATATATTGGTCTAAATTATACGATCTAATATAACCCAAACCAACTCGTACATATAAATCAAAAGCAGCATCTTGAGCGTTTATATTATTTAAAAAATCATCCAAACTGTTTACCCCGTAACTTCTAGCCACTGCAAAGTTTCTCCTCTTGTTATTTCGCCGTTATGATTATCGTCCTTCTCATATTCATTACTTCTCTCTAAACAGCACATAGCCATCATCTTTACCCATCATATATATTTTCTATTGTACAAGCTCAATGACTCCTTGTGTATAATATCCGCTTATGTCGTCTGCCGTGTCCCATACAATTACGTATTTCCCATTTATATTACCAACAAAATCAAAAATAGGCTCAAGTCTTTGTTCTCCATACAAATTTATTAATCCATATTTCCGTATTTTCATAGCATCATCTGCATAAATATAAGCAGGAATTATATCATACTCTTGATTATAATCTAACGAACTGATAAAAAATTTGGAATTATTCCCGGAAAAAACATTGTTTCCGCTTTCATCAATAATGCTGTAGTATTCTTTTGATACAAATGCAATACCATTATGAAATTCTCCCACATAATTCATCAAACCGCCTACCCCAAAATAATGGTCATAGTCAATTACAATTTCTCCTGATTCATCTATATATGCCCACGCATCCAGACCTTCCTGATATTCATTAACTTTAACCGCTGCCTTCCCCTCACTAAAATTCCCTGCATCATCAAATTGCAGGTTTATTCTAACAACTCCGGTATTATCGACAAATCCCCACTTGCTATCTTTCATCACGGCCGCATGATCTTCTTGAAAATCTTTTACCTCATCATATATACACTCAACCGCAAGTCTTCCTTCGCCATCGACAAATCCCCATTTTCCGTCCATCTTAACCGCCGAAAAGCCTTCTTGAAAATTTCTGACCTCATCAAACTTATAATCAACAAATAACTCTCCTGTTTTATCAATGAACCCCCACTTATCATTCTTTTTGACTGCTGCCAATCCTTCAGAAAAATTCTTCACTTCATCATATTGACAGGGTATGGTCATTTCTCCATTTAAATTTACAAATCCCCACAAATTTTCGACTTGAACTGCGCCCATTTCTTCCTGAAATCCATAAGCGTTTTCAAATTTTCTATCCCAAAGGGTTTCTCCCTCTTCGTTAATATAAAAGGCTTCTCCATTTAACTCTGCTTCTGCAATTCCATAATTGAATTTAGAAATATAATCGTAACAAAATGAAACAACAACTTCTCCTTCTGAATCAAATGCACCATATCGCCCTTCTTTGTCTACTGCCAAAATCATCCCGTTATTAGCAAATGATATCATTTGATATTCTCCCGGTTCTATAACCCATTTCCATGAAAACTCTCCATTAACAGAAGGTATTTGATTCTGTGAAATTTCGCTTCGATTACTCTCGTTTGACCAATCTGATACAGACTCATTTTCATCATTTAGATTCGTTTCCTGTTTCATATTTTGTTCGTTTATATTTGTCAAGCCACAGCCGCATATTCCGATACATAGAATTTCCAACATAATAAACAGTTTTATTTTTTTCATTATTAACACACCAATTATTACCTCGTTATTCATTTCTATTAAATAAATTACAAATCCTATTTATTCTTCTCCAAATAATTTTTCATAACTGTAATATGTTACATCTGCTAATTCATACTCTGCAGCTTCCCGTGCCTGATAATAATCATTTGTCAATTCATCATATTGGCTTTCTGTTACCCTGAAATAGTATATCGCTGCCGACCGGTCATAATATCCCTGCTTTACAATATTTTCATCAATTTCATTTCTTTCTGCTTCAGCATATACAGGCAGTGATACTAAATACCTCGGTCCGATTACGGCATTATATGCATTTCTTATCATAAAAGATATACTGCACACTTCCTCCCCATTTTCATCCAGCTTATAAAAAACAGCACCTGAACCATTGTCCCATCGCATTGCCAGACTTCCGCTTAAAGAATAATGACCTTGTTCTATGTATTTCCACATCGAAAATTGTTGACGGTTTATATCATATTTAAAAACGGATATTTGTCTTTCGCTTCGTATACATAATTCTGGAGCGTTATCTTTATCTATGTCAAAAAAATAATATATAGATGCACTTTCGTAATTATTGAGTGGCTCAAAATCATTCAGATATATTTCCGTTCCTGTTTCAGGATTAAAAAACGGGGCAGTATTATTAACCAGTTCCCTATATTTTTCTTTATAAAAATCATACTGTGTCAGATCCCCTGTCTCAAATTCACTATACCAGTTAAAATCCGCATATGCTTTTTGAATATATCTATATGCTTCCTCGTCCACATATTCCATCCCATAGGGAAAATCAAAAAAACTTTCATAGCTCCTATCTTCATAATCCTCTTCCTCGCAAGGCTGCTCATATACAATAGTAGGCAATGTTTCTATTATGACCTCATTTCCATACTCATCCACGGCTTTTAATTCAACCATCATCCCCAATACTAAATGTACATAGTCTACAAGCAGTTCTTCTCCGTTAGGATATCTGTATAAAATCTTAAACGTTACATTAGAAAAGTCTTTTACTTCAGCCAGGTCATTTGCTGATACTACACTGCCGGCACTGAATTCAGTATCTTTTAGCAGAATTTCCGGCGGTGTCGTATCTACCACACTAACCTCACTGACAATTTCATTCCCTCCATAATAAATTCTGACTTTATATTTTCCAACGGTCATAGCATCAACTTCCGACACATCCAGCTTTGCATTATTTTTTACTTGTTTTGCCATTTCCTGTTCTATATAAACATAATCAGACAGATCAGAAGGAACTTCTCCTCCCAATTCTATCTGAACTTGTTTAGCTGAAACAGATATTTGTCCACAGCCGGTCAATACAGTTCCCAATACCATCATATTGGCTATTAACAGCACTATTTTAACTTTTATCTTCATTCTCATTCCTTTTCAATACTTATTGTTTGATTGCAATTTCCTTTGAATAATAATCAAGAATATTATAATTTATTGCATCAAAACCGCATCATTTTCTACCCTCATACAAAACTGTCCAATCTAACTGATTAGCAAACGTCCAGACTCCACTTTCATCCTGATAAACATATTTTTGCGCGAGTTGCTCCCATGTATCTTGTGAAACAGACTCACTATCAAATAAATATTCATCTTCACTGTCATGAACACCATTCATATTTGTATCATCCCAACTAAATTCTAACCGATATATTTCTTCTCCATTATAATTAAAGATATGATATACATATAAATCGCTTTTAACAGTTCTAACACTCCATGTAATGAATCCCCCATCTTTTAAGGGATAACAATCCATGCCTATAAAATCCTTCCATATAAATGCGTCTCCATCCTTATAAGAAAAAACATAATAATAACGTGCTGAGTCAAAATGTAATTCAGGTATATTATCCCCATTTGTATCCCACAATGCATAATGGGTCGGATAGCGGTCCGCTTCCGTCAGTGGTAGCGATAACATTTTTAATCCATTAATATCAGGTATCGTAAGTTCATCTATATGCCAACCGTCGATTTTTCTTTCTCCCCATAAAAATTCCTGATACATTTCTATCGCTTTTTCTGCCTCTTCTCCTGACCAGTTGATGTCTCCCTTTATTTCTATGTTCGGATTTATCGGCTTGGGCCCCTCAATATTGTTTTCTTCATTTTCCTGCTGTACACCCTCTCCTATATCTTCTTCAATAATTTCGGTTGTTTTTTCTGTAATCATTGAAATCATACATTCTTCTTCATCAACTCTTGACAGTTCATTATCCGATACTACATCTAAAGCATCATCTTTTGTTCCGCTATTTTCCGTCCTGCCACAGGAAACAATGAGAAAACTCATAAATAATATTAGAAATACTAATTTTATTTTCATAAAATAACTTTCCCTTTTGCTCATATTAAATTTATTTATCAATTCTTTAAATTAGCCTGAATTATTCATTCGATAGTTGTAAACGGTACTGTCGGGTCGTAAACATAGGCAGTGGTCGCTTTTCCTTCTCCTTCTTCCCCGCTGTCCGGAAAAGCACGGCGCGGATCAGCGGGGACATGCCGTCGTATTCATAAATATATTCCTGCTTCACGGTTTCTTCTTCCAGATAAAACCTTGCTTCCTCCTCTTTTATGACAATTCAGAAGCCCTTTGACCTGCCCCAGCTTATCATAGAATCTCAATATGTAGCTTCATCTCTATTATAAAATACAGTTGCATCAAAATTGCATCATATAACTGTCCCCAATAGAAATATGATGCAATTTTTAGTCTAATTTTTCAATTAAATAATTTGATATTATAAATCATGTATCTTTTTTCAAATCAAATGTACCATCTTCTCTTTGCAGAAAAAGCTGTACTTATAGAACTTTTTCAAAATATTTTTTTCCATATTCCTGATTTTCTTCCAATATAGGCGCTATTTCTCCCCAATCAGTATAGATTTCTCCCCCAATTTCTCTTAATTTTAACAAGATACTTCCTTCTTTATTAATTGAACTGCACATATGCCCAGGCAATATTTCTAGTAAAAACAGACGAATTTCATTTTCATTCCCTCGTACATTTGCCTTTACTCTGATATAAGTTTTTTCTTCATCCACCTGCACTTCTGCATAAATTTGATTATCTTCCCGATATATTCTAATTCTATAGTCTGCGCTTCCAAACGCTGTTTTGGAATTGTCTAAATCTTCCGAGAAAATATATTCCCCAATCCATATAGATAATTCTTCCAGATTGTCATCAACTTCTTTAGTAAAATAAATTTTTCCGGATTCTTCATTTTCATATAACAAAGGTTTCATTTTTCCCCAGTAAGTATGCAGCTCTCCCCCCTCCCTTACTAGCCTTAATACTATATCTCCCTTTTCACATTTTAATCCTATTATATGGTCTGGTAGATATTCCCTAAAAATCAGACTTATTTCATTCTCATTTCCATCAACTTCTGCTTTTGCACTCGCCATGGTTGTCTGCCCCATTGCTTCTATTTCTGCAAAATATCTCCCTTCCTCCTCGTAAATCTCCATTTTATAATCCATTACCATAGGCGGCGGACCACTGGTAGCTTCATCAAATTTGTATTCTCCAACCCATATATCCAGTAAGCCATTACCCACTTCTGTTAAATAGCTTTCTTTCTCTTCTATAAGTTGATTAACTACTTCTATGCATTTTTGAGAAGCTTCTTTTATGTTTGCATTTTGAGCTATTTTCCCTAAAAGTTCACATTTCCCCATCCAAACACTTAATTTGTTATTATTTTCTCTTGAAGGTACATTATTTACTTCTCCACATCCGACTATTAGCATCATTATTATAAATAATAGGATTTTTATTTTTCTATTCATACTCTTTTCTCCTGTCCAAAACAGCTTGCAACGCTTCCCCTCTTGTTATTACGCCATCTTTATTACCATCAAGTCCACTATTCCAGTCATATCCTCTACTTCCTGTTTCATATAATGGATAATTATCATCTTCTCCTATTCCTCTTTTACAAAAAGTGGCCATATATAAATCCCCAAGATTATTTATTTTTTCAGCATAAGGCTCATAATACCGGTAAACATACTCTAATTGTTCTATAGCGTTCATTTCTGCCAATTCACTTGTCGTTATCCCTATTTCCCCAGCCGAAAGTTCATTTATCTGTATTAGTCCAGTTGCAGTTCCTCCTACCGTATTCTTTTCCCTTGGATTAAACCACGATTCAAATGCCATGACAGCCATTAAATCATCCGGATCAATTCCAAGTCTACCTGCAATGTTTACAACTTCTCTCATAAAATCTAATGTAACAAAAGGTGTAGAAGGAAGCCCTTCCCTCATCCAATCATACTTAAAATTATAGCCTATATCATTAACTAGTGTTACGACACGTTGATATTCAGCGAAATATACCTATCTATTGTTGCCGTTTTCTGGTATAATAAAAGAAACGGCGGTGATTTCTCCTATGGCAAGACCAAAAAAGTATAAAATCGAACTTAC